>ENA-OQEN01000776-OQEN01000776.1-human-gut-metagenome-genome-assembly--contig:-NODE-776-length-13221-cov-2.932870_pt1 | contig 13221 bp, 11 predicted proteins | sample MGYA00242791_ERZ504627 | MGnify/ENA primary metagenome ERZ504627 (study PRJEB26092, sample SAMD00036316) | human gut metagenome | host: Homo sapiens | study: EMG produced TPA metagenomics assembly of... | reverse complement strand
TATTTATATCAAGCAAATTAATCGTTTTACTTATGATTATCAAGAACATATGCAGCTTTTATTTAATATAATAAAGTGAGATTGTAAAATCTCCACATGTTTTTAAGTTGTACTAGAAAAAGAGAAGTGAAAACGTATTTTCACTTCTCTTTTTCTGTGTTTTATGCTATTTTACTTGTTTTTATCAAGTATGCTCTTATTTTCGGAAACTCTTATTGGCAAGTTTTTCGAATGCTGGACGTACCTTTCTAAACGACTCCATCAGCTTCGGTGAAAATACACCACATTCTCCGGTGATAATCATCCGATATGCATCTTCCTTTGAAAACGCATCCTTGTAGCACCGCTCATTGACAAGTGCATCGTATACATCCGCAACTGATACAAGCTGGGCGCAGATTGGAATCTCATCACCAACTAAACCATCTGGATATCCCTTACCATCATAACGCTCATGATGATGGCGGCAGATCTCATACGCATATTTCATCGTGTCATCGTTCCAATCCTCCTTGATGGAATCAAGTAGTTCACATCCACGGATCGTATGGGACTTCATATATTCAAACTCTTCTGATGTCAGTCTGCCCGGCTTCAATAAAATACGGTCTGGAATCGCAATCTTTCCAATATCATGCAAAGCGCTGACAGACTCAATGATATCAATCTTCTCCTTTGTCAGTTCGTATTCTGGATAATCCTCCATTACTGCCTCTGCAAGAATCCGGGTGTATCCCTTTACTCGCTGGATATGCTCTCCACTTTCTGTGCTTCGATACTCGACAACCGTACCAAGCATTTCAATGATCTGCTGGTTCTTCTTCTTCAGATGCTCTGCCTGAATCTGCAAGGTGCGATATGCTTTCCGCAATACGTTCGTCTGCTCAGCCACCTTGTCTTCCAGCTTTAATTTATAATCAAAAATTCAGCTGTATTTTTAACTCTCTGCTTAATAATCGCATTGTTAAATGGCTTCGCAATAAAATCGGAAATTCCAAGCTCAAAGCACTTCTTCTGTACCTCCACCGTATGATCTCCACTGATAACCAGAACCGGAACCTTTCCGATCACCTCGCGTCGGTTCAGCTCTTCCAGCACCTGCGTCCCATCCATCTCCGGCATGACCAGATCCAACAGAATTGCAGCCATATTTTTTGCTTCCTGATCTACAATCTCAAGTGCCTGTTTTCCATTTTCAGCTTCCAGAATCGTATATTCATCTTCCAGGATTGAACGCAGTATCTCGCGGTTTATATCAACATCATCCACTATCAAAATTTTATTTCTCATTTGCTTCTCCTTCGTTTACACATTCCGTAACGATCCGATACGATTTCCTCTACTCACCAGATACACGTTCCGCATTGGTTCTGAACGCCAAATCACACCATTAATCTCCACGCTGACACCGGAATACAAATTCCCGGTAACGACTACCTTCGCAGATTTTTGTTTCTTTTGTTCTTTCTCCACTGCGTCTTTCCTCTTCTTTAATTCCTCCAATTCTGTTTTCTTTGTATAAATTGCATCCTCCAGTTTTAAATAGGTCGGATGTACATTTCGTATCACAGGTTCAAACTTCTTCCGGAACTCCTGATATGCATTCAGCAATAATCGAAGTTCTTGTGAAACCTTTTTCTCCCTACCCTGCAGGTCTACCTGCATCTGCACATTTTTGTCCTTATTTCCAAGCACAAGCCGTGTAGCAAGACTCGCCTCATTTCCGATGTTAGTTGCCTGTATCAGATTCTGCGCCTGCGCCAGTCCTCCAGCAAGTACACCATTTCGTCCTGATATCTCGATCCGGGTACCTGCATGAATCTCACTCCGCAGACAATAATTCGCACTGACCTTTCCACCTGCCCATACGCGTGCGGACTCGAAAAACATGCCCATCACATCGCCATTTGCCCGCAGGAAACCGCGTCCGGATGCATTGTTACCCTTTTTCAATATGATATCGCCACCAGCCTCGATTACCGAAGATTCGGTATATCCATCTACCAGCACATCTCTTGTCGCATGGATACTCACACCCTGTCCAACATTGCCACGTACATAGATGGAACCATCAAAATCAACATTTCCGGTTGCACATGTCACATCATCTAACACTAATAAGCTGGAGATCACAAGCCGGTTATCTTTCAGCTCAATCTTTCCATTTTCCATCGCAATATATGTCTTCTTATCTTCCAATATCTGGAAACCACTTCCTGTCAGGATTGGCTTCTCCTTACCCTTCTTTGTCGCAAGGGATTCTCCCATAATTGTATAACCCGGTGTTCCCTCCTGTGCTTCATGGTAGACAGCAACCGTCTGCCCTTTCTTCACCAGTTCAAACCATTTTGCATTCTGATAATCCACGGAACCATCTTCCATCAAAGCCGGATTGGATTTTACATTCGTATCAAAGAAGAATTCATACCAGCATCTGCGCCTGCCTGTGGCATCACGCCTTTTGCCAGTGTTACGATATCGCCACTTGTCGTACCATCGCAGATTGCTTTGACAACTGCATAGTCAACACCTTTTTGATATCTGCCTCCTTAATCGCCGAAAGCACCTCATCCTGCGCTATCGGAACTCCCGGATTTGGAAGTATGACGATTGCCTCCATACCACTCTGATTAAGCAACATATCAAAACAGGAAAATCGTTTCTTCACTGCTTCTCCATTCTGGATCGGCATTTTCGTCTTTTCCAGCAAATCCAGTCTGCGCTGCCGCATCAGCTTTGTCGTGTACATAAAGCTACGGTAATAGCTGACGTCCATGCCTTCTTCGAGTCCATACCGGATTTCCCGCATCTGCTGCCATGAATATAACACATTCTTATATTGTTCTACATCCAAATGTTTTTCCAGTCCTAACCGGATCTCACGCATCTGCTGCCACGTGTATTCTCTGCTCGCATACACAGACACATCAATATGATGCTCCAATCCTAATCGAATCTCACGAATCGAGATTCCCCGGAAATCCGGTATCACATAGGAATCAATATCTACACCATTTTTCTTTGCCAACCGGATCTGATGCAGTTGGTCTTCATCAAACCCGTTATTGATATATACAGATAAATCGATATGCTCCAGTGTCGCCTTTCTTAACTGCTGCAGAACCCCCGCAGCCATATTCTTTTTATCCGATAAATCAATGCCTGCTTCCAGCCCCTTGCGAATCTGACGCATCCTATCAAAGGAGATATTTGGATCTGCGTATTTACTGACATCCAGAGACATCTCCAGTCCCTTACGGATTTCTTCCATCTGAAACCAATCATACCGGCTGTCCGCATAATAAGAGACCGGTATCTGTTCCACAAGGCCAATCCGAATCTCATGCATCTGAATTGCAAGAAATTCCGGCTTTGCATAGATGGACACATCAATGTTGTCCTTGATGCCTGCATCAATCTCTGCCTGCTGATCGGGTGTAAATTGATTTTCTTTCGCAAAATCTGCCATCTATATCTCCCTCATTTTACTATTGCATGACATTTAAATAATCTTTCAATATATTCCAATTATTACTCATATTACTATCTGGTGCTGCTACAAAGTAAAACTGCATATCAATCTGCTCGCCATTTACAGTAAATTTATTTTGTTTCGGATCCAATAATTGTTGTATCATTTTTCGCATACAACTCTATGAACTCTGTCTGTGCTGCAGTCAGACAGTTCTTTGCGTTCAATGTAAAGCCCTAATTCTTATCGTTTGTTCTATTTCTCATTCAAATTCCTCCGATATATAAGTAAACCCAACTTATAATATCGGCATTCAATCCTTATTTTTTCACACAATTATACGAATTGTACCGCGAATAGGCAAAAAAAGCAACCGCTTAACACGGTTGCTTTCCTACTTTTTAATATTTTTAGTAAATTTTTACTTTTCTGGTGTATTATAGCCATCCGGATTCATAGACTGCCACTTCCATGAATCTGCACACATCTCATCAATATCATACTGTGCTTCCCATCCAAGCTCCTTCTTTGCAAGGCTTGCATCGGAATAGCAAGTTGCAATATCACCAGCACGACGAGGCTTAATCTCATATGGGATCTCCTTGCCGCACGCCTTGCCAAACGCATGGATCACATCAAGTACGCTGTATCCCTTTCCTGTTCCAAGGTTATAAATCTTGACGCCCGGATTCTCCTTGATCTTATTGATCGCTGCCACATGTCCCTTCGCAAGATCAACAACATGGATATAATCACGGACACCTGTACCATCCGGTGTATCGTAATCATTGCCAAACACACCCACGCAAGGAAGCTTGCCGATTGCTACCTGTGCTACATATGGAAGCAGGTTGTTCGGGATACCCTTTGGATCTTCTCCGATCAGACCACTCTTATGTGCACCAATTGGGTTGAAGTAACGAAGCAGGATCACATTCCATTCTGGATCTGCAAACTGGATATCTGTCAGGATCTGCTCTAACATATGCTTTGTCCAGCCATAAGGGTTTGTACAAACGCCCTTTGGACATTCCTCTGTGATAGGGATAAAGCTGGATTGCCGTACACAGTTGCAGAAGATGAGAAGATAATATTCTTACAGCCATTCTCACGCATAACCTTGCACAGATTCAATGTACCTGCGATGTTATTCTCATAATATTCCAGTGGTTTCCGCACAGATTCACCAACTGCCTTCAGTCCTGCGAAATGAATCACGGTATCTGGCTGTTCCTTAGCAAATATCTCTGTCATTTTCTCATAATCCCGGATATCTGCCTCATAAAATGTCGCGTCTTGCCTGTGATCTGTCCGATCCGGTCAACTGCCTTCTCGCTTGCATTGTAAAGGTTATCGACGATCACAACATCATAGCCTGCCTCAAGCAACTCCACACATGTATGGCTTCCGATATATCCGGCGCACCTGTTACTAAAATCTTCATAGCCTGCGTACCACCTTTCTTAATTCCTTCTTTATATGTAATGCTTTTACATATTTTATATTTATCCGTATATCCGCTGGAATTCTCCAACATCTCATATTCTACCATATATATACCACATTGGGCAAATGCTTTCCACCCCATCCGAATTATGTCTAACTATACACAAAGCTGCGAAATCCAAAAAGAGGGGAGAGAATGGATCACGCAGCTTTGTCACATAAAAAGGGGGGAGAGGGGGGTAACTTCTTTTTTTGAAGTTCTCTTCTTTTGTTTATGTCATTATAATACATAAGATCAGATTTGATTGAAATTGAAAATTTTTTGAATATTATATAAAATTTTTTGGATTTCTCGTTTTTTTTAGAATTTTTTTATCACTTTTTCGACGATGCATAGATTCGCGGATTTTAGGTTTGCTATCCCTGTATGAATATGCTAATATAATTTTGTATGGCGTAAATCAACTATAATCGAAATCATTCTTTACGTCTGATACCAAATGATTATATTTAAAGTAGAATAAGGAGTTATCATGAGTAAAAACTGTATCGTTGCACAGTCTGGCGGACCAACAGCCGCTATCAATGCATCTCTTGCCGGCGTTGTTGCCGCTGCCAGAGATTTTGGAATATATGATAAAATTTATGGTGCGATTCACGGAATTCAGGGCGTGCTGAAGAAACATTTTCTGGATTTGTCAGACAAGGATGACGCATTCATCCAGAAGCTTGCACGTACACCAGCCATGTACCTCGGTTCCTGCCGGTTCAAGCTGCCAGATATGAAGGACGACGTTTCTATGTACGAAGAAATCTTCTCCATCTTTGAGGAAATGAACATCGGTGCATTCTTCTATATCGGCGGAAACGATTCCATGGATACGGTTGCCAAGCTCTCTGCTTACGCGGCTTCCATCGGCAATGATATCCGCATCATCGGTGTGCCAAAGACGATCGACAACGATCTGATCATGACAGACCATACACCAGGCTTTGGCTCTGCTGCCAAATACATTGCAAGTTCCATCCGTGAGATTGCCTATGACACCTATATTTACGATCTGGAAAGTGTCAATATCATCGAGATCATGGGACGGGATGCCGGCTGGTTGACTGCTGCTTCTGTGCTTGCAAGAAATGAATTCAGCCTTGCACCACATCTGATCTACCTGCCGGAGGTTGCCTTCGACAAGGAGCAGTTCATCACAGACTTAAAGGAAATGGTAAAGAAATACAAGAATGTCATCGTCGCTGTCTCTGAAGGTATCCGCGACAAGGACGGCAACTACATCTCTGCTACCAATGCTGCCGCTGACAAGTTCGGACATGCACAGTTGAGCGGTGCCGGAAAGACACTGGAATACCTTGTAAAGGAAAAGCTCGGCATCAAGGTTCGTTCCGTCGAAGTCAATGTTCTGCAGCGTTGTGCCGGACATATGGCAAGCATGACAGACTTAACAGAATCTTTCCTCTCTGGCAAACATGCAGTTGTCCTTGCCAAGAATGGAGAAAGCGCACAGATGGTAAGTCTGCATCGTCTGTCGAATGCTCCATACACCTACGAGCTTTCCAATACTCCGGTCAGTGAAGTTGCAAATCAGGCAAAGGAAGTGCCTGTCTCCTGGATCACGCCTGACCACCACGACGTGACCGCAGAAATGATTGCGTATCTGAAACCGCTCGTCGCTGGGGAAGTTCCAACGGACTACGCGGATGGCATCGCGGACTATTTGGATGTTTCGCATCTGACGAAGTTTATGGGAAGTAAAACCCGAAGTTCAATACATTAAAATGGAATTGGCGTGTCCGCACAATCATAAATGAGAATGTGTTCATGCATGTTTGCCAACTTCAATACGGTAACATGAATTGCACACATAATATAAGCCATCAACAGACCATTGGAGCACATCAGCACTTAGCGATTGGAGGGACAATTTTAAAAATTGTTTCTCCAGAGCTTAGTGTCTGTTATGTGCGGAAGTGAGCGAAAGCGCGTCTGTAGATGGCTTTATATTACTGTGTGCAATTCTTATTAAATTTTCATAGGTTGGCAAACATGCCTCTAGAAATCATTTGAGTAGCCGTTGAGGAATGTGTCAACTTCCTTCGCTGCGTCACGTCCCTCGCGGATCGCCCATACAACCAGCGACTGTCCACGGTGCATATCGCCACATGTGTACACCTTGTCCACATTCGTCTTGTGCTCGCCCGGAGCTGTCTCCACATTCGTGCGCGCATTCAGCTTCACACCGAACGCATCTGCCACATATTTCTGTGTACCGAGGAATCCGGCTGCAATCAAAATCAGATCACACTCGATCGTGTACTCGCTGTCCGGGATTTCCTTCATGTTCATACGTCCAGTCTCTGGATCCTTCTCCCATGCAAGCTTCACACATTTTGCTGCACAGACCTGACCATCCTTGTTCTTCACGATCTCTTTTACGGTTGTCTCATAGATACGTGGATCGTGTCCAAACTTCGCGATTGCCTCCTGCTGACCGTAATCCGTCTTCAGGACTCTCGGCCACTCTGCCATGGGTTATTTGCTGCACGTGTCTCTGGAAGCTTCGGCATCATCTCCAGCTGTGTCACAGCAACCGCACCCTGGCGGATGGATGTTCCGACACAGTCATTTCCAGTATCACCACCACCGATGACAAGCACCTTTTTACCCTTGGCACTGACATATTTTCCATCTGCAAAATTTGAATTGAGCAGACTTCTCGTTGTTGTCTTTAAGAAGTCAACTGCGAAATAGATTCCCTTTGCGTCACGTCCGGTTACCTTGATATCACGTGGATTTGATGCGCCACACGCAAGGACAACGGCATCGTATTCCTCCAACAGCTTCTCCGCCTTTACGTTCTTCACCTTGGCATCGGTCAGATAACCTGCCATCTCATCACCCTTGGCAACTGCCGGATTCTGGTTGTTCTTTCCATTTGCAATTTCTGTTCCGGTCACGAACTCGATGCCCGTCTTCTTCAGACAGTCGATCTTACGGTCGATAATCTGCTTCTCCAGCTTCATGTTCGGAATACCATACATCAGAAGTCCACCGAGACGGTCACTACGCTCAAATACCGTTACCTGATGTCCTCTGCGGTTCAACTGATCGGCGGCTGCAAGACCGGATGGACCCGAACCAACGATGGCAACACGCTTTCCACTCCGTACTTTTGGCGGCTCACAGTTCACATAGCCTTCTCGTAAGCATTTTCGATAATGCTCCGCTCATTTTCCTTCGTGCAGACTGGATCTCCGTTGATATTACAGGTACATGCTGCCTCGCAGAGTGCCGGGCAGACACGGCTTGTAAATTCCGGGAAGTTATTCGTCTTGGAGAGGCGCTTATACGCCATCTCCATATTTCCTGTATACACATTATCATTCCACTCCGGCACGAGGTTATTTAGCGGACAACCGGACGCCATACCGGCAATCATCTTGCCATACTGGCAAAACGGCACACCACAGTCCATACAACGTGCCGCCTGTTTGCGCTGTTCTTCCATCGAAAGCGGCTCGTGAAACTCGTTAAAATTCTTTATACGCTCAAGAGGTGGTACTTCCTTGCTGGTCTGTCTTTCATACTCCATAAATCCTGTACTTTTTCCCATAAGTCATACGCTCCTCTCTCTTAATGATTCTTGATTGCATAGAATGCTTCGATCAACGCCTGCTCGCTGGAAAGTCCCTTGACCTCCATCTGACCGATCGTCGACATCATCTTCTTGTAATCATGTGGGATAATCTTCTTAAATTTCGGCAGGTACTCCTCGAAATGCTCGAGTACTTCCTTGCCGCGCTTGGAATTCGTACACTGAACATGCTCCACGATCATGTCCTTTAATTCCATAACATCGTATTTATCAACGACAGACTCAACCTCGACCATCTGCTTGTTGAGCTTCATGTAAAGGTCGCTGTCCATATCAAGTACATATGCGATACCGCCGCTCATACCAGCCGCGAAGTTCTTGCCGGTTGGTCCAAGGATCACGACACGGCCACCTGTCATGTACTCGCAGCCATGCTCGCCGACGCCTCCACAACTGCCGTTGCACCGGAGTTACGAACAGCAAAACGCTCACCGGCAACACCGTTGATGAATGCCTTACCGGAAGTTGCTCCATAGAGCGCAACATTTCCGACGATGATATTCTCGGATGCATCATAGCGGATACCATCCTGCGGGTAGACGATGATCTTACCACCGGAAAGTCCCTTACCGATATAATCGTTGCTGTCGCCAACCAGTTCCAGTGTGAGTCCCTTCGGGATAAATGCACCGAAACTCTGTCCACCGCTGCCGTGGCATTTGACAACAAATGTATCCTCATCCAGAGTTGTTCCATATTTCTTCGTAATCTCAGAACCAAAGATCGTACCGAGTGAACGATTGATATTCGATACATCGATCTCGATGGTCTTCTTCTGCTTCTTCTCAAGCGCAGGTCCAAGCTTCTTCATAAGAACCGTCTCATCGACCGTCTTCTCAAGTTCGAAGTTATAAGGATTCTTATTTGCATAGCTGATCTTACTCTGTGCATCATTCGCAAACGGATTGTCTATGATACGGGACAGATCAACATTATATTCCTCAGCCATCTTGCCGGCCTTGATCAGGTCTGTTCTTCCTACCAGCTCATCCACCGTACGCACGCCAAGCTTTGCCATATATTCACGAAGCTCCTGTGCTGCAAACCGCATGAAATTCATGACATATTCCGGCTTACCCTTGAACCGTTTGCGAAGCTCCGGGTTCTGTGTAGCCACGCCGACCGGACAGGTATCCAGATTACATACACGCATCATGACACAGCCCATTGTTACAAGCGGTGCTGTCGCAAATCCGAACTCCTCCGCACCAAGGATTGCCGCGATTGCAATATCACGGCCGGTCATCAGCTTACCATCGGTCTCAAGAATTACCTTGTTACGAAGATCGTTCATAATAAGCGTCTGGTGTGTCTCAGCCAGACCAAGCTCCCAAGGAAGTCCTGCATGATGGATGGAATTTGCCGGAGCAGCGCCCGTACCACCATCATAACCGGAGATCAGAATAACCTGTGCGCCCGCCTTTGCAACACCAGCAGCAATCGTGCCGACACCAGCTTCGGATACAAGCTTTACGGAGATACGTGCATCTGTATTTGCATTTTTACAATCATAGATCAACTGTGCCAGATCCTCGATCGAATAGATATCGTGATGTGGCGGTGGTGAGATCAGACCTACGCCCGGCGTTGAATGTCTGGTCTTGGCGATCCAAGGATATACCTTTCCGCCCGGCAGATGTCCACCTTCACCCGGCTTCGCACCCTGTGCCATCTTAATCTGAATCTCTTTCGCACTTGTCAGATATTCGGATGTAACACCGAATCGACCGGAAGCAACCTGTTTAATCGCAGAACAACGATTCACGCCGTCCTTGCTTCCACGCATACGTTCCAAGCTCTCGCCACCCTCACCGGAATTGGACTTGCCGCCGAGACGGTTCATGGCGATTGCCATACACTCATGTGCCTCCTGCGAAATGGATCCATAAGACATGGCACCTGTTTTAAATCTCTTTACAATGGAATCAACCGGCTCTACCTGATCGATCGGGATTCCACCATTTTCCGGATAATTAAACTCCATCAGTCCACGCAGATGGAACGCTTTTTCTTCATCATCAATCGCTGCAGAATACTGTTTGAACAGATCATAGTTGTCTGTCCATGTTGCCTGCTGCAGAAGATGAATCGTGTTCGGATTATACAGATGCTCCTCTTTCCCGCTTCGCATCTTGTGGCTTCCGATACTCTCCAGACTCAGGTTCGTATACAATCCAAGTGGATCAAATGCAGAATTATGCAGTTCCTCCACATGGCGCTGGATATCTTTAATTCCGATACCACCGACACGGCTTACCGTGTTCGTGAAATATTTCTTTACAAATTCCTCGGACAGTCCGACTGCCTCGAAGATCTGTGACCCCTGATAAGACTGCACCGTAGAAATACCCATCTTCGATGCGATCTTTACGATACCATGCAGGACTGCGCTGTTGTAATCATTGACTGCCGCATAGAAATCCTTGTTCAGGAAATGCGTATCAACCATGTCCTTGATCGTATCGATTGCCAGATATGGGTTGATTGCACAAGCACCATAACCAAGCAACGTTGCAAAATGATGTACCTCACGTGGTTCTGCACTCTCGATAACCAATGCAACGGAAGTACGCTTCTTCGTCCGAACCAGATGCTGCTGCATCGCAGATACTGCAAGCAGAGACGGAATCGCTACGTGGTTTTCATCGACACCTCGGTCAGATAAGATCAGGATATTGGCTCCATCACGGAAGAACTTATCTGCCTCGACGAAGATACGGTCGATTGCCTTCTCTAAGGATGTATTCTTATAATAAGTAATTGGCACAACGGCTGCCTTCAAGTTCTCTGTATTCAGATTCTTGATCTTCAACATATCCGTATTCGTCAGAATCGGATTGTTGATGCGAAGCACGCGGCAGTTCTCCGGCTTCTCTTCGAGGATATTACCATCACGTCCAAGGTAAACCGTCGTCGATGTGACGATCTCCTCACGGATCGCATCGATTGGCGGGTTCGTTACCTGCGCAAACAACTGATGGAAATAGTTAAACAACGGAAGCTTCTGGTTGGAAAGCACCGCAAGCGGGGTATCATCACCCATTGCTGCGATTGCCTCTGCTCCATTCTGTGCCATTGGAAGAATTGCTGTCTTAAACTCCTCGTAGGTATAACCAAATGCTTTCTGCAGACGGCTTCTCTCCTCGTTGGAAAGCTCCGGCACACGCTCATTTGGAATTGGAATATCGGTCAGATATGTCAGATTGCTGTCGAGCCATTCACCATATGGCTGTGCATTTGCATACTGATTTTTCAGCTCATCATCCGAGATCAGCTTTCCTGCCTTCGTATCGACGAGAAGCATCTTACCCGGACGTAAACGATCCTTCATCACTACATGTTCCGGCTCAATATCCAAAACACCGACCTCGGAAGAAAGAATCAGATAATCATCATCGGTAATATAATAACGGGAAGGACGAAGTCCGTTACGGTCAAGCACGGCTCCCATGTAATCGCCATCGGTAAAGAGCATGGATGCTGGTCCATCCCAAGGCTCCATCATCGTTGCGTAATACTGATAGAAATCACGCTTTGCCTTCGGCATATATTTATTGGAATCCCAAGGCTCCGGAATCAGGATCATAACTGCAAGTGGAAGCGGCATTCCGTTCATAACGAAGAACTCCAGCGCATTGTCCAGTCTTGCAGAATCGGAACCATCCGGATCAAGTACTGGTGTAATCTTGTGGAACTCTCCTTTGAAATACTCGGAATCCATTGTCTCCTCACGGGCAATCATACGGTCTTCGTTACCACGGATTGTATTGATCTCACCATTGTGAACAAGGAAACGATATGGATGCGCACGCAGCCAGCTCGGTGTTGTGTTCGTTGAGAATCTGGAATGTACCAGACCAATGGCTGACTCATAATCCTCATCCTGCAGATCCTGATAGAACAAGCGAAGCTCGCCTACCAGAAACATTCCTTTATATACGATCGTACGACTTGAAAGAGATGGAACATACGTATCCTCATTTGACTGCTCAAATACTCGGCGTACTACGAACAGCTTCCGGTCAAAATCAAGTCCACGCTCCACGTTCTTTGGACGCTTCACAAATGCCTGCATAATATATGGCATAACAGCGACAGCCTTATGTCCAAGGATTCCCGGATTCGTCGGAACTTTTCTCCAGCAGAGGAATTCCAGTCCTTCCTTCTCCACGATGATCTCGAACATCTTCATTGCCTGCTTACGCTGAAGCTCATTCTGTGGGAAGAAGAACATACCAATACCATAATCACGTTCCTCTCCAAGCTCCACGCCAAGCTCCTTTGCTGCCTTCTTGAAGAACTTGTGTGAGATCTGAAGCAATATACCAACACCGTCACCGGTCTTTCCTTCTGCATCCTTACCGGCACGATGTTCCAGATTCTCCACAATCCGAAGTGCATCGCTGACTGTCTTGTGTGTCTTAATACCCTTAATGTTTACTACTGCACCAATACCGCAGTTATCATGTTCAAAGCTGCTATCATACATGCCCTGTTCTGCGATATGCGCTCTTTCATCTCTTATCTGCGTCATGCTTGTCTTTCCTTTCTCGAAAAAATCTTGTGCTGACGAAAATTCAAGTAAAACACTATTTTTTACTTTGTTTTCTCAACTCATGTGCCTATAATACAACA
>ENA-OQEN01000775-OQEN01000775.1-human-gut-metagenome-genome-assembly--contig:-NODE-775-length-13223-cov-10.526115_pt1 | contig 13223 bp, 16 predicted proteins | sample MGYA00242791_ERZ504627 | MGnify/ENA primary metagenome ERZ504627 (study PRJEB26092, sample SAMD00036316) | human gut metagenome | host: Homo sapiens | study: EMG produced TPA metagenomics assembly of... | reverse complement strand
TGGGGCCCGGCCTGCTCGCGGAGCTCACTGCTGCGGCGGGTGCGGCGCCGGCGCGTGTCTTTGCCTTCGGTGATTCCGAGAACGATCTGTCTCTCTTTGAGGCCGCGGACGTTGCGTGGCGATGGGCCAGGCAGCACCCCATGTGCGCGAGGCCGCCGACTACGTCGCGGTCCCCTGTGCAGACGACGGCGTCGCCCAGGCCATGGAACACTTCGGCCTGATCTAGCCCCGCACTTCACAATACCCTGCAGGACTGAGGGGGCCAAATGTTCCTAGTTAATTTTTATCACGGCTCTAACGGGAGCATTTGACCCCTCAACTGTTTTGTAGCCATCCGAGGCATGTGATCACCCGGGCAATTCGACAGTGAAAAACTTGCTTAACTACTAATCAAGCTTCACACAATCTTGCTTATCTGCTAATCAAGAATCGATATAATCTTGATTAGCAGATAAGCAAGATTGGAGAATTATGGCATTCAACGACTTGGTGGCTCAAAAAATAAAGGACTTTGAGCAACAGGGGATTCCGCAGGTCTTTGAGCGCGACCTTGATCTGGCAACCCGCAGGAGCCAAAGCGCGACAACATCGTATATGTGATTGTGGGCGCCCGTCGTTGTGGAAAGACGTATCGCCTGTATCAGGAGATACGGCGGCTTCAGGGCCAAGGCGTCGAGCTTGACCGGATGCTATATTTCAATTTTGAGGATGAGCGCTTGCGTCCGTATGAGCCATCGCTACTAGCGGACGTGCTCGATACATTCTATGCACTATATCCTGCTGCTCGAGGCGAGGGCGCCTACCTTTTCTTTGACGAGATCCAGGAAATACCCGAATGGGGTGCGTTTCTGCGACGCGTGGTCGATACGGAGAAGGCGACCGTTTACGTGACGGGATCTTCTTCTAAGATGCTGTCCTCAGAACTTAAGAGCGAGTTCAGGGGCCGTTCTCTTGTGCGAGAGCTTTTTCCGTTGAGTTTTTCGGAATACGTCCGATATAAGACGGGGAGCGTTCCTGAGTCGAACGCACCCTTCTCCTCGAGCGATGCAGCGTTGCTCCGACACCATCTGGTCGGATATCTCGAGCGAGGGGGATTCATCGCGACACTTGAGCAGACGCCCGCAGACGCGATTCAGCTGCTACAGGAATATGCGTCGCGAACGGTCGCCATGGACGTCGTTGAACGTTACGACGTCAAGAACCCCCGTTTGGCCTCGCTGTTTCTGGCGCGGTGCATGGCATCTTCGGGACGAGAGCTGTCAGTGAACAAAGTGTACAACGAGTTCAAGAGCAGACAGATATCCGTCAGTCGAAATACGCTCAGCGACTTACTTGAGTATTACGAGGATGCCTACCTGCTGTTTTCGGTGCCGGAGTTCACGCGTTCGCTTGCAAATAATACGCGGTCTGCGTCTAAGGTCTACGCCGTCGATCCTGCGATGTTCGGAGCGTTCTCCCCCGCATCGGCATTGGATCATGGTCAGAGGCTCGAGACCGCGGTGTTCAATGCGCTCAGAAGAAGGACCCCCGCCGTGCGGCCCGGTTCGGTTTGCCGCCTGCTGATTAAAGATAAGAATAAAAGCCATGAGGTGGACTTTGTGGCTGGGGATGCACTGCTCATGCAGCTTACGGCCTGATTCAGGTAAGTGTGGATATGACAAGTGAGAAAACGCGCGAGCGCGAAATTGCCGCGCTCGATGCCGCGATGGCCCAGTTTGATCTTGCGAGTCGGTAATCGTTACCATGGATGAGCAGGCCGATATTCCATGCAAACACGGCGTGGTACATGCTGTGCCCGCATGGAAGTGGCTCCTTTCCTAATCGTCTATGGATTTGCGAGGCCAGGACTCAGGTGTCATGGTCCGCTAGTCCTGGGCCTTGATGCTCGGCAGGAGAATCTGGGCGAGGTAGTCGGTCTCTAGTTTGGTCGCAGCGTCGGCCTTGCCGTCTTTGCCGACCAGTACGTTCTTGATCTGGCTATAGGTGTAGCGGTTGCCGGTCGTGAGCTCGACAAGCTCAATGGCCGTGTTCATGGGGTAGGTCGACACGGGATTCTGCGTCCGTCCGTTGATGGTCTGGGGCACCACGTACGGATAGACGGGGCCGCTGGCGTAGACGGTATAACCGTTGCCTAGGTTGGCCGCACCCAAAACCGTATCGCCCTCATCGGGCGTAAAGGTCTCGCCATCGCGCACTGCGACGAGCGTCACAATCGGTGTATCGCTGTCGCCGGCAAGATAGATGCATAGCGTGCTGCCATTTTGCCAAGTCTCGACCTTGCCGTACCACTCGACGGGGATATCGAGCTGGTAGAGGTCGGTTGCCTTGTGGCGGGCGTCGGCATCACGGGCCGCCTGTGCCTTTTGCGCGCTCACGGCATTGACGGCGGCGTCGCGCCGCGCGGTTGCCGCCTGCTGGAGCACCTTGGCGGTGGCGGCGGAGCTCGCGCCTCCCTCCTCGGCATATTTGGCGGCGGCATCGATCTGGTCGTCAGTCACCGTGTCGGCCGAAGGCACCTTGAGCTTAAAGGCGGCCTGGCTGCTTAGGTCCTGTCCGTCGCTCTTGATCGTGACCTGCGCCTTGGTGGTCGGGACGGTATAGATGGTGCCGTCGGCCGCGATGGGAGAGGCAGCGATGGAGAGCGTGTAATCGCCGGGCAGCAGTTTGATGCCGCGGCCGTGCTCGTCAACATAGAGCGTTTCGCTCACGGATGAGCCATCAGCGTCCTGACCGCTCACCTGTACGGGAATCTTAGAGCTGGTGGAACAGTCGAGGCCCGCGGCATGCACGCCAATCTGCACCGACATCATCGTGTGGGCATTGGCGGCGACAGCGGCAGCCTGCTCTTGCTGATATCCGTTCCAGGCAGCATAGCCTGCACCGCCGGCGACGAGCGCGACGGCCACGACACCGGCGACCATCAGATTGCGGCGCTTGGGCGACATCTTACGATGACGAACCTCGGCTTCGTGTGCCGAGGGAGCGGACGGCAGGGGAATATCTCCCATGGCGATGGTCTCGTCCACGGCTGGTGCGGAACCCAGGCCAGGAAGCTCGCGGGTCAGCGAATCCTCGGCCGGCAAGCTGTCGAGCAAGACGGTTTCCTCGCCCGTGTCGGATTCGGGCTGGTCGTCGGCCTCGCTATCGTCCTCTTCGGCTTCGTCAGGAGCGTCTTTGGCGTCGCCGCCTTCGTCCTCAGTGTCTTCGTGCACCTCGTCTTGCGCGTCGACGACCGAATCGCTAAACGAGAGCTCGTCTAGCGCGATCCGGTCAAGGCTCTCCAGGGCTTCGGCACATGCTTCCGCATCCTGGGCCGCATCCTCGCGGCCATACGTCTCATCGCTCATATATCCCCCAATGCAATATCGGCTCAACACTGTACCCAAAAATGGAGCCATATAAAGCGCATACGAAATATAAGATCCGATTTAACCTGAGCGCATCGTTCGGCCGCATCCTCGCGGCAGCAAAAGGCCCCCGGAACGCGGACGAATCACATTCCGGGGGCTCTGCAATGCGTTGAGTTGCGCGGAGCCGGCTATGCTGCTTCACATTCAAGCGGCGTTTGCGCCGGGCATGTTACTCGGCGTGCGCGTAATCCACCTTGGCGCGGCGAGCAGTAGCTTCTCCCAATCGCTGGTGCCTCAAAGACATCCTGCTTGTAGGGATTGCGGCCGAGCTTCTTGGCGCGGTAGGCGATGTAGATGATCGCAGCGACGTTGGCGATCAGCGCGGTGACCGAGACCGCGGTAGCGGCGCCGGGGTCGAGCGTGGAGTGGGTCACAAAGATGGACTCCTCCTGGAAGTACGGGAACACCTGGGCAAACATGCACCAAATGGCCAGCGTGAAGGCGCGGTTCTGGATCCAGCCGCCCTTGTTCCAGATAAAGGCGGCGACGGTGGGCGCCAGCAGCAGCGCAAAGCCGCAGAACCAGGAGTGGGTGGGCAGGCAGTTGTAGGTGTAGCAGAAGTTCCAGATATCGTAGGCGATGATGTAGACCCAGGTCATGTCGGGCCACAGCATGTCGGTCTGATCCTCGGAGGCGTAGACGCTCCACCAACCGGTCATGCAGAAGATGTTGATGATGCCGGCGATGCCGTTGAACACGTTGTTCCAGCCGGCCAGCTGCGTAGCACCTTCGGAGGTGACCCAGGTGGATTCGCCCAGGACAAAGAAGTGATAGGCGCTCTCAAAGTCGGACACGACGGCGATCATGATGTTGATGGCGACGATCACAAACGGCCATGCGCGGAACCAATGCGCCTTGCCGATTTTGCCCCACTGGTACTTAATGGCAATGAAGCCCCAGCAACCGGCCAGCGCCGCGTATACCTTGGCGTAGTGGAACCAGCTGTTCTGGAACACATGGGTGGGGTTGGTGAGCGCTCACTCGGCACCCTGCGAAACGCCGATGGCGATGGCGACGCAGTAGATGGTCATGGCCAGCGGGGCCACGCCAAAGATGATTGCCGCGCCCAGCTTAGTGCGGCGGCCGACCTCGTTGAGCACGATCAGGCCAATAAAGACCATGGCCCAGCCGGCCCAGTGGATAAGGGTATCGCTACCCCAAACATCGAACAGCATGCTGCTCTCCTTTCACACGCCCGCGGCCCCTCTTCCGATCGCGGGCAGTTTGGCCAATGTCGTCAGTCCTGGGGCTTGCGCTCCGGATACTTGGCGGTATAGCCTCGATGTGGAGTGTCGAGGCGATGATTTCCTTGACCGTCTCGTCGGGCACATCGGGGTGCGTGCGGATATACATCAACAACCCCATGATGAGGGTGTAGAACGTCTCGTAGACATGGTCGATGCGTAGCTCATGATGGGCGACAAAGTCCACCACGGTAGTGTCGCAGATGTATTGCGCCACGCGCTGGACCACGTTGTGCAAAAAGCCGCCGTAGAGCGCGCCACTGCTTGAGGTGAGCGTACTCGGCAGCTCGTGGCCGCTGGCGACCAGACGCTTAAAGAGCGGGGCGACGGTGTCGAGCGCGCCCTCGATATCGCCAACGGTGCGGCTGGCATTCCACTGCTCGAGCTCGGAGATAAAGCCGTCGATTGCCTCGTCCATGACGGCGGTGACGGCGGCGTCCATGTCGGCGAAGTAGTGGTAGAACAGCGAGCGCGTGCAGCCGGCTCGCTTGGTCACGGCCGAGACGGATAGATGCGACACGCCCAGCTCGGAGCTCACGGTGCGCACGGCGGCGAGAATCTCGCGTCGGCGCTCGTCGCCCGTCAGGCGCTTTGCCGTGCTGTCGGGCGCGGGGACGGCGTCGGCCACAGAGGTGTTCGCTGCGTTACTGCTCATGCGCTTGCCGCCTTTCATCCGTTTGAGCCTGACCGTTCGCCTAACAGTCTTGAATATTGTTGACGGTTCGTCAATACTGTTTTTGACACAATGTCAACAATAACGGGTGAACGGCGTGGGGGCATGTCGAGCCCGTAAAAAGAGGGGCGCCGCGGTCTCGCCGGGCTGTGGCAAGAGAAGGGACAACCATGATTCTCAACGGACCGGGAATTAGCTACACCGAGCCCGATATCGGTTCGGAGTTTGTGCCGCCGCTGCCGGAGCATCCGCGCGAGGCCATCGTCAAGCTGTGCGAGCACTGCACCAACCGTCTGCTGCATCGCGACGAGCTGCTGGGCTACGAGTACTGGTCGTTTGCCGAGGCCGCGACCGACGAGCAGGCCGAGGTGCTCTGCAAGATGAAGATGCGCCGTCCCTACACGCTGCCCGAGATGATCAAGCTCACCGGCATGCCCGAGGCCCAGATCGAGAAGATGCTCGACGACATGAGCTACACGGGCCTGCTCGAGTACAACTGGGAAAACCCCGAGCGCGCCAAGCAGTGGGTGCTGCCCATGCTGGTACCGGGTTCCGCCGAGTTCCTCAACATGCGCGTGAGCCAGCTCGAAGAGCACCCGGTCTACGTCAAGTTCTTTGAGCAGGCGTCCAAGGGACCGCTGTCCAAGGCCACGCCGATGGTGCCGCCCGGAGCGCCGGCATCGGCATGCACGTCATTCCGGTCGAGAAGGCTATCGATGCCGCGAGCACGTCGGTGCCGATCGAGCATATCGAGCATTGGCTCGACAAATACGAGGGTAAGTATGCCGCCAGCACCTGTAGCTGCCGCGCGAGCCGTCGCGTGATGGGCGAGGCTGCGCCGACGACCCCGCCGACTGGTGCATCGCCGTGGGCGATATGGCCGACTACGTGGTTGAGACCGACCGCGGCCACTATGTGACGCGCGAGGAGGTTTACGACATCCTGCGCCAGGCCGAGGACAACGGCTTTGTGCACCAGATCACCAATATCGACGGTGAGAACAAGATCTTCGCCATCTGCAACTGCAACGTCAACGTGTGCTATGCCCTGCGCACCTCTCAGCTGTTCAACACGCCCAACCTGTCGCGCTCGGCCTATGTCGCCAAGGTCGAGAAGGACAAGTGCGTGGCCTGCGGTCGCTGCGTTGAGGTGTGTCCGGCCGGCGCCGCCAAGCTGGGCCAGAAGCTCTGCAGCAAAAAGGCCGGCGGACAGGTGCCCGAGTATCCGCGCCAGGAGCTGCCCGACGCCACCAAGTGGGACCACACCAAGTGGTCGCCCAACTACCGCAACGACAACCGCATCGAGACGCATGAGTCCGGCACCGCGCCCTGCAAGACGGCCTGCCCCGCGCATGTCGCCGTTCAGGGCTATTTGAAGCTCGCGGCTCAGGGCCGCTATGACGAGGCGCTGGCGCTCATCAAGCGTGAGAACCCGCTGCCCGCTATCTGCGGCCGCGTGTGCAACCGCCGCTGTGAGGATGCCTGCACCCGCGGCCGTGTGGACGCCGCCGTGGCTATCGACGAGGTCAAGAAGTTCATCGCCCAGCGCGATCTTGATGCCGCGACCCGCTATGTCCCACCCGTGGTGACCCCGACGCGTGCCGGCGGCTTCGACCAGAAGATCGCCATCATCGGTGCCGGTCCGGCAGGTCTGTCCTGTGCCTTCTATCTGGCCGAGAAGGGCTACAAGCCCGTCGTGTTCGAGAAAAACGAGCGCCCGGGCGGTATGCTCACCTACGGCATTCCCAGCTTTAAGCTGCAGAAGGATGTTATCGAGGCCGAGGTCGAGGTCATTCGCCTGATGGGCGCCGAGTTCCGCTATGGCGTGGAGGTCGGTCGCGACGTGACGCTCGACGAGCTGCGCGAGCAGGGTTTTAAGGCCTTTTATGTTGCCATCGGCTGCCAGGGCGGCCGCTTCGCCGGTATTCCGGGCGAGGATGCCGAGGACGTGACCGTGGCCGTCGACTTTTTGCGCGAGGTCAACAGTGGCAAGATCGACGCGCTGCCCGGCCGCACCATCGTGGTGGGCGGCGGCAACGTGGCCATCGACGTCGCGCGCAACGCCTGCCGTCTGGGTTCCGAGCACGTTGAGATGTTCTGCCTGGAGAGCGAGGCCCAGATGCCCGCCAGCGAGGAGGAGCGTCGCGAGGCCGTTGAGGACGGCGCTCACATCAGCTGCGGCTGGGGCCAAGGAGGTTCACCTGGACGAGGCCGGTCGTGTGTGCGGTATCACCTTCAAGCGCTGCACGCGTGTCTTTGACGACGAGGGCCGGTTTGCGCCCGAGTACGACGAGAATGATCTGCGCCGCGTCGATGCCGACCGCGTGGTCATGTCGATTGGCCAGTCCATTGTGTGGGGCGACCTGCTGGCTGGCTCCAAGGTGGAGCTCGGCCGCGGCCAGGGTGCTCTTGCCGACCCCCAGACCTATCAGACCGCTGAGCCCGACATCTTTGTGGGCGGCGACGTCTACACCGGTCCGAGCTTTGCCATCGACGCCATCGCCGCCGGTCACGAGGCCGCCGTGTCCATCCATCGCTTTGTGCAGCCGGGATCCACGCTCACCATCGGCCGCAACCAGCGCCACTACACCGCGCTCGACCGCGACGATGTCGTGATCGAGAGCTACGACAACGCGAGCCGCGAGGTGGCGCATGTCGACCGCGAGCGCGAGAAGGCTGCACCCTTTAGCGAGTACGTCGAGACCTTTACCGAGGAGCAGGTGCGCGCCGAGACCGCCCGCTGCCTGGGCTGCGGTGCTCGATCGTCGACCCCAACAAGTGCATCGGCTGCGGCTTGTGCACCACCAAGTGCGCGTTCGATGCCATCCACCTGGATCGCGATCGCCCCGAGTGCTCCACGATGGTCAAATACGAGCAAAAGCTCCCAAGCCTGGGTAAGTACGCGCTCAAGCGCGCCATCAAAATCAAATTCGGGAAGAAGTAAAAGAACCTAACAAGTAAGCGAACGGCGCAGAGAACGGTTGGACAGCGAGCGGGTCCCAGGCGTGGCGAGGTGCCTTGAAAGAGGAGGCATAGGGCTTTTGCCCATGCCCGACGATTGAAAGGCAGATCGCCCGTCTGGGGCTCGCGCAGCGTCAAGCCGACCGCCGTTCGTTAGAACGGCGGAAGGAATTAAAAGTGCACGAGCTCGGAATCGTTTACCACATCATTCGCGATGTCGAGAACGTGGCGCGCGCCAATGGCGTGAGTCGCGTTTCGAGCGTCACGCTGCTGCTGGGCGAGGTCTCGGGCGTCGTTCCCGACTTGCTGCTCGACGCTTGGCGCTGGGCGGCAGATAAAAAGCCCATCGCGCAGGGCGCGGAGCTTATTGTGGAGCCTGTCGAGGCCGTGACGCATTGCGAGGCGTGCGGCCGCGACTATGCGACAGTCGAGCACGGCAAGACCTGCCTCATTGCGGCAGCGGCGAGACATACCTGCTGCAGGGCCAGGAGGTCATGATTAAGCAGATTGAGACCCCCGACGAGGAACCGGCAGACGCTGCCCCCGACGGCCCTTCCGACGTCCTCGACGCCGTCGATGCCGCCCACCCCCTCCACATCGTCTAGGATTCCCTATAAGTTGCGGTGAAATAGTTCCTAAATCCAGCCTTCTGGCTCTTAAACAAGAACTATTCCACCGCAACTTTTTTGAGTGGTTTCGTAGATCATAAGTCGCGCAAATAGTCAAGTCATACCTGTTTGAACAATGTAGCGGCAGTACAAGCGCATTCGCGCTTGCCTAAAATCGATATTAATGAACAGTCTGCTTGTATCTGTAAAATGCGTGGCTTGATGAGCGACGCCTTGGCGGGTAATGAGTCGAAAAGCAGCAACGTAACCAACTTGTAACAAACTTAGACGTTTAAACAAATAATCCAACCTTTTGCGGATTTAGCTATAATTCCACAAACCAAACAGGTATACTCCTTTCATGTCGTGTAGGAATTACGTAGACAAAAAGGAGGTTATGTGATGGTAAGTATTGTTCTTGCTAGCACGGGGACTTGGCAGCTGGAATCAAGCAGACGGGCTCGATGGTCTTTGGCGATCAGCCGTCTGTGGCCGTGGTCTCGCTCGAGCCGAGCATGGGCCCGACGACTTCCGTGCTAAGGTCGAGGAAGCAATCGCTTCCTTCGAGGACCAGGAGCAGGTGCTCTTCCTCGTTGATCTGTGGGGCGGCACGCCGTTCAACCAGATTAGCGGGCTCATCGAGGGCCATGATTCCTGGGCTATCGTCACCGGTGTCAACCTGCCTATGCTCATCGAGGCATATTCGCAGCGCTTTGATGCAAAGAACACTGCACATGCGATCGCAAAACATCTCGTGACTGAGGCTAAGGCTGGCGTGCGCGTCAAGCCCGAGTCTCTGGAGCCCGAGGAGAAGAAGCCGGCTGCGGCCGCCGCTGCTCCTGCAGGCGCCATCTCCGGGAACGGTCATCGGCGACGGGCACATCAAGATTGCCCACGTCCGTATCGACACCCGTCTGCTGCATGGTCAGGTGGCCACCACGTGGACCAAGCAGATCAACCCCAACCGCATCATCGTGGTTTCCGACGGCGTTGCTCACGACGAGCTCCGCAAGACCATGATCGAGCAGGCTGCCCCTCCGGGAGTCCATGCCAACGTCGTGCCTATCAAGAAGATGGCCGAGGTCGTCAAGGACACGCGTTTTGGTGACACCAAGGCCATGCTGCTCTTCGAGAACCCGCAGGATCTGCTCAAGGCCATCGAGGCCGGCGTCGACATCAAGGAAGTCAACATCGGTTCCATGGCTCACTCCAAGGGCAAGGTCGTCGTCACCAACGCCGTCGCTATGGGCGATGACGACGTTAAGACCCTCGAGGCCTCAAGGCAAGGGCGTCAAGTTCGAGGTCCGCAAGGTTCCTTCGGATGCCTCCGAGGATCTCGATGCCATGTTGAAGAAAGCTAAGGCCGAACTGGCCGCTCAAGCATAGTAAAGGAGGGTCCGATACATGTCTGCAATCACTATTCTGCTTGTTGCGATTGTCGCGTTGCTTGCCGGTATGGAAGGCATTCTGGATGAGTTCCAGTTCCATCAGCCGCTCGTGGCATGCACGCTTATCGGTCTCGTAACCGGTCACCTTCAGGAGGGCATCCTCCTGGGCGGTTCGCTCCAGATGATGGCCCTTGGCTGGGCTAACGTCGGCGCCGCCGTCGCGCCTGACGCCGCTCTGGCCTCGGTCGCTTCTTCGATCATCATGGTGCTCGCCCTCAACGGCGGCGCCACTGATTCGGCCAAGGCCGTTACCGCGGCCATCGCCGTCGCCGTCCCGCTGTCGGTCGCTGGTCTGTTCCTGACCATGATCTGCCGTACCATGCTACCGCTATCGCTCACGCCATGGACGGTTGCGCCGAGAAGGGCGACTTCTCCGGCATCGAGCGCTGGCAGTACGCTGCCATCCTCATGCAGGGCCTTCGTATCGCCATCCCGGCAGTACTTCTGTGTGTTATCCCGGCCGAGGCTGTTACCAACGCGCTTAACGCTATGCCCGACTGGCTGTCCGGCGGCATGGCCGTCGGCGGCGGCATGGTCGCTTCCGTCGGTTACGCCATGGTCATCAACATGATGGCCACCAAGGAGACCTGGCCGTTCTTCATCCTCGGCTTTGTCCTTGCTGCCATCCCTCAGCTCACGCTGATCGCCCTTGGCTCATCGGCATCTCCCTTGCCTCATCTACCTTGGCCTTAAGGATCTGGCCAAGCAGGGTGGCGGCACGGGCGGTGGCTCCGGCGACCCGCTCGGCGACATTCTGAACGATTACGAGTAGGAGGGGAGTGATACATATGGCAGAGAACAAGATTCAGCTCACCAAGGCTGACCGTAAGAAGGTTTGCTTCCGTCATCAGTTCCTTCAGGGCTCGTGGAACTACGAGCGTATGCAGAACGGCGGCTGGTGCTTCGCAATGATCCCTGCGATCAAGAAGCTCTACACCAGCAAGGATGACCAGATTGCCGCGCTTAAGCGCCACCTGGAGTTCTATAACACCCACCCCTATGTTTCCGCCCCCGTCATTGGCGTTACCCTCGCCCTCGAGGAGGAGCGCGCCAACGGTGCTCCGATCGATGACGTCGCCATCCAGGGCGTCAAGGTCGGTATGATGGGCCCGCTCGCCGGCGTCGGTGACCCCGTCTTCTGGTTCACCCTTCGCCCGATTCTGGGCGCTCTGGGCGCTTCCCTGGCCATGTCCGGCAGCATCGTCGGTCCGTTGCTGTTCTTCTTCGCGTGGAACATCATCCGTTACGCTTTCCTGTGGTACACACAGGAGTTTGGCTACAAGGTCGGCTCCTCTATCGCCAAGGACCTCTCCGGCGGTCTGATGGGCAAGGTCACCGAGGGCGCTTCCATCCTGGGTATGTTCATCATCGGCGCCCTGGTCGAGCGCTGGGTGTCCATTTCCTTCACCCCGATCGTCTCCACGGTCAAGCAGTCTGCTGGCGCCTTTATCGACTGGGCTAGCCTGCCTTCCGGTTCCGAGGGTATCAAGGAAGCGCTGACGATGTACAACTCCGTCGGTGCTACCGCCCTTGATCAGATGAAGGTCACCACGCTCCAGGGTAACCTCGATCAGCTCATCCCCGGCCTTGCCGCCGTGTGCCTGACCCTGCTGGTCTGCAAGCTCCTCAAGAAGAAAGTTAGCCCGATCGTCATCATCCTGGCTCTCTTCGCCGTCGGCATCATCGGTCGCTTCTGCGGCTTCATGTAAGCACGCTTCGGCTTAAGACCGAGAGTTGCTAGGTAAGGGCTTTTGAGCCATTGAAACGGACCGCACCCGGTGGGTACACTGGATGCGGTCCGATTGTTTTTATTGGAGGGCGAGGCGCGTATGGCGCAATCTCAGAACAGCAAGGTCGATTTGGCAACGCCGGCAACCTGCCTGATGGGGCTTACCAGCCACGGTAACGTGATGGTGGGCAATAAGGCGTTCGAGTACTATAACGAGCGCAATCCCGAGGATTATATTCAAATCCCGTGGGACGAGGTCGACTATATTGCCGCCGAGGTTTTACGCGGCACCAAGAAGATCACGCGTTTTGCCATCTTTACTAAAGATAACGGCCACTTTACGTTTTCGACGCGCGACGACAAAGAGACGCTTCGTGCGGTCCGCAAGTACGTTGACGAGGATAAACTCGTGCGTTCGCCCGACTTATTGATGTGACGGCCAAGGGCGCCAAGAGCATCCCCTCCGTTATCAAAAACCTCTTCCACAAAGGCAACTAACTCCTCATAAGTTGCGGTGAAATAGTTTCTAAATACGGCTTTAGATGCTTCAGACAGGAACTATTCCACCGCAACTTCGAAGTCTAGTCATGCGACGTATAGCGATGCAGTAAATCTGCTACACTAGTACAACATGCCTCCGTAGCTCAGGGGATAGAGCACCGCTCTCCTAAAGCGGGTGTCGACGGTTCGAATCCGCCCGGGGGCACCAGAGATTTGCCGAGCCCGGTACCGCTATGGTGCCGGGCTCTTCTGGTCTAAAGGCCGGATTCGGACGTCGACACCCGCGTCACCAATTCCCCGCGGGGGAGTTTTCGAATTCGCCCGGGGGCACCAGAGGAATATCGGGCCCGGTACCACCACGGTGCCGGGCTCTTCTGGTCTAAAGGCCGGATTCGGACCGTCGACACCCGCGTCACCAATTTCCCCGCGGGGGGAGTTTTCGAATCCGCCCGGGGGCACCAGAGATTTGCCGAGCCCGGTACCGCTACGGTGCCGGGCTCTTTTGGTGTTAGAGCTGCGCCGTTCCATGCTAGCGGGTCGCATCAAAGCAAAGCGCCCGCTTGCCGGGGGAGCAAGCGGGCGCTTCTGAGCGAATATGTTTGCGGCGTTCGCTGCGCAGATAATAAGCAGCCGGCTAGTTGCTTGTACCG
>ENA-OQEN01000774-OQEN01000774.1-human-gut-metagenome-genome-assembly--contig:-NODE-774-length-13232-cov-4.415795_pt1 | contig 13232 bp, 15 predicted proteins | sample MGYA00242791_ERZ504627 | MGnify/ENA primary metagenome ERZ504627 (study PRJEB26092, sample SAMD00036316) | human gut metagenome | host: Homo sapiens | study: EMG produced TPA metagenomics assembly of... | reverse complement strand
CTCAACGCGAATGCTGCCGTTCTCCCGCTGCGGCTCAAGCACACGGCCGCAGCCGGTGCACTTCACAGCGTAATCGTAGGTCGCTCCGCCTCATGATCGGGCGTATGGGGCTGCACCGCATCATAGGCATCGTGATACTGGCACTTGTGGGCGTGACCGGTCTCCCCGCAATCGACCCACTCACTGCCGTAAACATGAGCGCCCTGCTTGCCGTTATAGAACTTATCCGCAGCGGCGGCATCATCCTTGGCGCTGTGGGTTGCGTCATTGGCGCAGGTGTACCAATAGGTGTCAAACTCGCGGCAATCTGCAGCGGTGGATCTTCTGTGAGCTTCATCGCTGTTTTGCACGGTGTAGCTATGACCCGTCTTGGGAAGCACCACACTGCTGTGGTCGGTAATTTCCGTGGCGGCGGCAGCATCCTCGAAGAGCTTGCCGCAGGTGCACCGGTAGTACTCCTTGTTGCCGTCAGTGGTGCAGGTAGCGTCCACCTTGTCCACCTTGGTCAGATGGTTGGCATGGACATGGCCCGTTGCAGCCTGCATCACAAATCCGCATTCTGTGCAGGTCTGCGGTGTGGTTTCCGTTGCGGCAGGGCCTGCCGTGTGAGGCATTACGGTATCATGGTGCGCCGCGTTGCGGCTGCAGACATGGGCGTGGCCGTCGGCCTCCTTGTATCCCCACTCGGAAGTGTTGAAATCATGATCGTCGTTGGTAGCCCTGTACGGGATCCCGGTAAGGGATTATCGCTCATGTCAAACAGCTTGCCGCAGAGATCGCACTTCTTATAAGCGTCCCAGCCCTTCTCGGTGCAGTTCGAGTCCTTCTCCGGGAAGAGGGTGAAGGAGTCGTGACCGCAGTTTACCGTCACCTTGCAGGTGGCCGTTTTTGTTCCTGCCGTTGCGGTAATGATCGCTTCACCGGGGGCTACGGCGGTCACCTTGCCCGTGGCGGGATCGACGGTAGCAACAGCGGGCTTGTCAGAAGACCATACCACCGTGTCGGTAGAATCGGCCGGCGTGACCGTCGCTTTCAGGCTGTCATCCACTGCACCGGCAACCAGTGTCAATTCACTCTTGTTAAGAGTGATACCCGTTGCCGGCTTCGGGGCGGCAGTGACCGTGATGGTCGCAGGGATGCAAGTGGGATTTTTGGTTTCGTAGTTCTCAGTAGAACCGCCGTCCGCTTCAATTTCAAGCAGAGTTACCTCATAATTTCCTGCAGCAGTATCGTTATCCACTGTGCACTGAAATTTCATCACTGCGATCTTATCTGTCCCGGTGAAATCCTCTGCGCCAAATGCGCTCAAGAGCTTATAGGGATCCTGGGTCCAGGCAACTTCGTCCCGGCCAAGTTTCTCCTGGATACCCTCCGTAAGAGCACCGCTATCCACAACGTATGTTAAGCCGGACGGGATGCCAAGTTTACCCTGGAAACAAGTCATCGTACCTGTTTGCTGTATATAAACGGTAAACGTGACAGTATCCCCGGGGCCTGCTGTTGTTTTGTCAGCTTCGACCGTGAAGGTAAATGTCGATGTCGCAGGCTCTGCTGATACCGGTGCCGCAGTTGCAAACATCGCAAAAATCATGACAAAACTGAGCAGTAGGGATGTGATTCGCTTGTTCATGACCAAGCTCCTCCTTTGAAAAATAGATTTGCGGGACATTTCTTACGCACCGCTTCCGAAGTCTCGCTTAGTTCCGAAGAGCGGCGGTGCAGATTGCTCTGCATTTTTATTCTTAAACCGCAGCTCCCACCCTATATGGCGTATAAGGCAGGCGCATTGGCATTAAGACAAGCCGGTTGGGCTACCACAGAAGGGACTTTCCCTTATTGTGAAGATTCAGCTTGTTAACATCACTGATCGTCACTTTGCCGTCGCCGTTGATGTCTGCACAGGCGAGTTCATACCCAAGCAATATCTTTTTTCCCTTTGCGTGAAGGTTTGCTTGATTGATATCACCGATACTGATTCTGCCGTCGCCGTTGATATCGCCCATCAGATGTATCTTCGCATCCTGCGTCAACGCATCCGTTCCCACTGTAATTGTGTACTCCCGGGTGACATGATTCTTCTTCGACACCTGCATGGTATAGGTGCCGGGAGCAACCTCGGGAATGTCGTAGGTGGTGGTGTATTGTCCGGAGCTGTCTTTTGTTCCCCCCGGCACCGATACGGTGTACTTGGGCTCTGCGCTGCCATCGGCAAACAGGGAAACGGTCACATCGCTGCCATCGCGGAAGCTCACCGCCTGACCGTGTACACCCGAAGCAACGGGAACGGAGTATCCTACGGTAAGAGTTGTTCTGTCCCCGTCCTGCGCGCTTATATACGCTTTTGCCCCGTTCACATAAGCATCCAGCTCCTCGTCGTCAGCTATGTAATAGCCCTCTTCGCACTGTAAAATCACGTTTACGTGATATCTTCTGCCTGCGATAAAGGTCATATCAGCCTGAATCCGCTCCCCCGTAGCGGAAGCATACCATGTATAGTTTACAACCGAAACGCCGCCCGGCAGTCCCGTAACCAGATTATTGTTATATATCGGTCTTTCGCCCGCCCACGGAAGTGGCACGCCCAAAGACAGATAGTCATAATTAATCACATCCGGTTCCGGTACCAAATCTATTACGTATGCCTGGGCGGATGCATCATACGGCACTTCAAGATAATTTTCTGCAATGTTGAGATCACTGTACATCCGCAGCTTGACATTCGTGTTGAGATAATAGTGAAATGTGTAATCATACCGCCACGGACCGTTGTGGAATGTCATTCCCTGTTTGCCCGTGCCCACCAGCTTGATCCGATAGGTATAGTCGGGATCGATCACCTCATTGGGGCTGGTGCTGTAAACAACTCCGTTCTTGATTCGCTGGATCTCCTTTATCTCAAAATCAAAGTAACTGTCCTTCGGTCTGATGTTCACTCCACCGACCATGCTTCCCGCCCGCAGTCCGGTAACGGTACCCCAGGCGTTTTGAATCAGCTCGGAGGGATGGGAGGCCAGGGACACCCCCAGGGACCTTTCATCACTGGCGACACGAACATCTATACTGTCGCATTCCCGGTTGAGGCCCCGGATCTTGACCTTCGGCGGGTTGTTCTTATCGAATTTATACCCTCATAGCCGTCCTTGAGGTACACACGATGAAGCGATAATACTGATCCCCCAAGATCGCGGGAACACTGCCATTTCCGGTCAGGTCCCAGATATCCTCATGTTCCCAGTAGCCCTGCCTATCCTCGATGGTATAGGGCGCACTCTCATCCACAGTGAAGGCACCGCTGGTATAATCCCCCTGCACCAGAGGCTGGCTGATATCCAGATAAATGGTGTCGATAGCCTTCGTCCGATCCACCCACCGTGCCACCTTTGCGCCCTTGTAGCCGGTCGTAACCTGCTTCTTTACGCCGTTGGTCTCCAGCATCAGGTCATACTGCAGCTCCATGGTGGTCAGTGTGTCCACATTGGATTCATTAATGTAGTAAGTCACCGAAAACGGCTCTTTACCTGATTCCGGAACATCGGGATAATGAACCATGCCATACCCTATTTCGTCATCAACGAGTATCCGAATATACCCGGTCGAATAATCATTGGAATAGCTGTACCCCAGCACACGCAGCATGGGGGAAATCGGATACATCACAAAAGTCACCCGATGCTCGCTCTCCGCGGTGGTATCCACCTGGGGTGCGCTGAAGCCTCGCTCGCCGCAGGCCATGGGCTCGCCGTCCAGCAGAACCTCCTTCACGCCGTAGCGTTGGAGATCACCTTGGCTATGCCGCCCTGAATACCCAGCGACGTACCCTGGAAAGCCATGGTCGGCCCGCCGTTTTCAACCGACCGGCGCATATTGCCCCGCACATACCAGTTTCCGTCGTGCACATCGGTGAAGACCGCGCCGTTTTCGCTGATAAGGTGCGGCACCAGGCCCCACATCATAGTCTTCGCATCATCCAGGGTCGCGCCCGGAATATCGTTATAAAATAACCGGTAATCCCAGTTATTGTCATAAAAACTTTGCATCTTCCCGCCTAACACCAGACGACACTGGTCCAGCTTATCGGTGGTACGCATGAAATATGCATCGTTGATCTGCATGGGCAGATGATCGAAATTGCTGGCATAGACATCCCCGGTCAATATCAGAGCGATGGACTGCCGGAAAAAGCCGCCGTTTACCACCAGCTCATACTTTCCCCGGTTCTCCGGTGTGGGGGCGCTGTGCAGGACCACCCGGTCGAAGGTACCTCCGTTGATGGTGACGCTGCCGCCTGCTTCTCCCCGAATGCTTGCAGCCGGCGGGAAAGATACCGCTCCTCCCTCTCGCCCCGGGGACTGGTCACCTGCGTCAGTACCTCGCCGCCGTTAAATATCGCCGTGCCGGATACACTGATGGCGCACTTCGTATACTGATTATCATTGGAGGGACACAGCATCTTGACTGTACCGCTCTCCATAACCAGCGTACCTTTACTCACATTGATAAACTCATAGTAGAATTCCTGATTAAACTCGCCGATCAGGCGCCGCCCCCACGCTGTCGCGGATGGTCAGCCGGGCATCCTTATGACTTATATTGATCAGATACCCCTGCGCAACCTCCGAATAGTATTTCGCATACGCATTGACGGTGTGTCCGTTCAGATCCAGCACCTTGTCCATGGCCATCGTCATGAAGATGATGTTGTCCTGATGCAGACCGGTGTGCCCGTTCAGAGACTTTGTTTCGATGTCCTTAACCACCTTCACCACCGAGCAATTTGTCGTGTAGTCCAGCGCTTTTTTTAGCTCCGCCCAGGTAGAAACCTCCACCGTGCCATCTGCTGCATCGGCCGTCACCGGGAAGAAGGGCACTGCTGATACGAGCATCATCACTGCCAGCAGAAGCTAAGCCATTTTCTTTTTTTCACTGTGCTTCACCTCACCTTTCTTATGTCGTCCTTACATCGCGTAAATCTGATCCATCAGGTATTCAGCGGTCATCGACCGTAGAAAAACTGGTCGATGATACCATTTTTCTTGGCCTCCCGGATGTCCTTTGCCGCCTGTTTTTCGGTGTTGGAATCCACGATGAGGGCAATTTTGCAATCCGGGCACACCGTCTTTACTTCATCCCGCAGCTTCATCCTCTCGCAAAGCAGCCACGGGGTATAGGCGGTAACCTCCATTAAAAGGACAAACGGTTTGAACACTCGGCACAGTTCGATGGTATCTCGTGGAGACTCCGCACGAACCACAGCAATGTCATAGTCCGAATTCTTGAAAGCAGTCGCTATGGAATCGGCAAACAGAAAATTCTGCATATCGACCACGATTTTCTTCATCGAACCATCCCTCCTTTTTCGTGATACATAGGACGGAGCTGCTCCGCCCTACTTTATGACTTTATTGTAGCAAGGATCGCCGGCTCTGTCTGTCCTCAAAAGTGAGGACAAATGCCCCTTTAATTGTAAACAAATTGTGAACAAGCGCCCGTTTTTCGCAAAAAAATACCCGACCTTTTGAAAGTCGGGTAATTTTTCGTGTCGAAAAGGGTTTTTCGGCACGCTGTCTTGTTCACTTTTTCACCGGTTTTCTTCCTGCTCCTCGATCCAGCAGCCGGGCACGACCATCCGTTTGCCCACGGCTGCGATCATCAGGCGGTTGCGGTTTGTGTAGCCGGTTTTTTCCAGCATACGGTTAATATAGGTCCGCACCGAGGACTCGCCCACATTCAGCTTTACGGCGATCTCGGCATTGGTTTTTCCCTCACAGAGCAGGCGCAGGGTCTCTATCTCCCGGTCGGACAGCTCGCAGGAGAGCGTATTGCCGAGCCGGACACTGGGCACGCCGTCCGGCCAGAAGTGCTTTCCGGAAAGGTTCCCTCGATCACACCCACAAGGTCGCCGGAAGGGGAGTCCTTATACCAGAAGCTGTCTGCCCCGATCTTTCTGGCCCGATCAAGAAACCGTCCCTCCAGCATAGAGGTCACCATAACGATTTTTATCTGCGGGTAGATCTTCTTAATGGATTCGGCTGCGGCCAGTCCGTCCGAGTCGCTTTCGGTGCATATGTCCATGAGAATCAGATCAATAGGCCCCTCATTGCAGCGCTGAAGAGCCGCGTCAGCCCGGAACAGCGTGCCCGCCACTTGGCAGTCCGCGCATTTTTCCACGCAGGCGCACAGATAGGTTCTCGCCAGTGCCTGATCCTCCACGATCAGTATTTTTCTCATAGTCACAGGTTATTCACCCCCGAATTCCCGGATTTTGGTATCTCGATTGCCAGAGAAAACCTCGGCAGGCTCTGCACCGTCATCTTCCCTCCCGAATTTTCGATCCGGTGGCGCAGGTTGGTAAGTCCGCCGCCCTCGGTGATCTCCTTTTCCGGCGGCTTGCCGTTATTGCGTATCACCACCGTATAGCTGCTCTCGTTTTCCCAAATATTTGCGGAAATCTCCGTGGCCTTGGCATACTGAATGGCGTTGTTCAGGCAGACCTGCATAGCCGTGTACAGCAGCTCCGCCTCCCCGTCCGTGGGCTCCTGACCTCTTATCCGCACGGTCACACCGCTGGCCTTGGCGCTGTCCAGCAGCTTTTTCCTGGCCGGCAGGCAGATCGTATCCCGGAAGGCAATGACCTTCTCCCATTCATGCATACAACGCCCGGATCCATACCGTCAAATTCCCCTGTTATGTACTGCTTCGTCAGTGTAATGCAGGCGGCAAGGCCGTCGTGCATGGCGGATTTCGCGTCCAGCAGCTCTTTCTCCCGGGCCAGAGCCCCGGCATTATCGGAAAGCTGCTTCAGCTTTTCCGCGTCCTCCTGCAGCTTCTTACTGTCTGCGGTAAGCTGTACCAAGGCGCGCTGCAGGTCGGTAACATCGGCGGCGGTAAGCTGTATATACCTCGTCCCGTACCGATCGGTGACCTCCGTTTTTTCAAACCTCCACACGGTTTTGTCCGGAAACCGATAGGTGTTGTCTATATCCGGGATCCGCACAATGCCCCCTCCCGGGGCAGACAGCGCCTCCTGGACCTCGCCCAGATACTGCATATCGCTGTCAAGCAGAAATCGGCTCAGCTGATACATCTGCCGGTTGCACAGGACGATGCTGCCCGTCCGGTCAAAAAAACACACGCCTGTGGGAAGCCGGTCAAAGCTTTCCTTGATGCATTAAAGCCCAGGTGTTTAATTCTAAGCACCGCTCCCGCCTCCTATCCTTGTGCGCACAAGCCACAAGCCGTCCTCCTGCTGAACCGTCACATCCGGAGAAGCCAAAAAGGACAGCTCGGCAGCACACTCCACCGACAGATCCATCTCGCCGTCGGACACGGAAATAAACAGGGAATACAGCCCGCCTATCGCCGCTTCCGTCACGACCTTCAAAAGGTCAAGCAGCCGCGCCACCTCTGTTGCGCGCATAGGCCCGGTCGTGTGGTAGACCACGCTGCATTCCGTGCCGCAAACGTTTATCACCCGCACCGCCTCGTCTATGGTCAGCCGAAGCTCCTGCTGCGGCAGAAGCTCATATTCCTGGCTGAGAAAGTACAGGTTGGCGCTGCGCTTAATGTAAGTGCCGCGCAGCAGGATCCTTTTCAGTGCGCTTTGTATTTCCTCGGGTGCGGCCCCCTGGCATTGCCGCAGCAGCTGCCCGACTCTGGTGATCTGATCTCCGTACCTTGCCTCCATCTCGTCGTAAATACGGTTTTTTTCCGTCAGCTCAAGCAGCTTTTTCTGTATGATATAAGCCTCCCGTAATTTCTCTTTGTTGCTGTTGATTTTGGTCTTGTTTTCGCTCAGTCTTGCGCGCAGCTCCGTCAGCGGCCGCACATTATCCTGCCATACGGCATAGCCGCCGCTGATGGGCGCCGAGGAAATGCGTATTCCGTTGGGCCGGATGAGCGGAACGCCCTCCATCGGGCAAACCATCCCCTCCCCTGCGGCCCGGGAACGGAGAACGATATTCCCGCTGCGATCCGCAATGCACGCCGCCAGCGTTGTCGCCTCGAACAGCTCCACATAGCCCGTATTGGACGGTATCATCCGGTAGCGTATACAGCTTCATAAATCGCCGCATATAAAAGGCAAAATGTCACATTCATATCCCCGAGCCACCGGCGTATGGCCGGCAGGCCCGACAGATACAAAAGCCCATACAAAACCGTTATACAGGCTATCACAAACGGCCTGATCCTTTTTTTGCTGCCGCTGGGGACGCGGCTTTTCTTCAAAAGGAGGGCAAGGGAAAAAATCATGCACGCAACCATCCAGCCCATGCTGCAGAAGTAAAAAATGCCGTGGGAATAGCCATAATTGTCCGGCACGTCCGGCACACCGCTGCTGAATGCAAACACCTGCTGGTGCAGGTCGTTGGTAATCACCAGCAAAAACAGTATGCCCGGCACGGCGACCAGAAAGCCGGCCTTTTCGGTCAGACGGTATTCCTCTGATTTCCCCAGAGACAGCGCAATATACACTCCCAGCAGCGGTATAAACAGCATGGGCAAATAATAGAGATACCAAATGTACCGTGCCACTGTCAGGTCGGTGACAAACTCATATTTCAGCGTGCGCAAAATAAGCCATACCAGCATCAGCGCCGCGGTCAGACGCAGGCAGTGCAGTGCCTGCTTCTGTATAATGCGCCGGTCAATGGAATAGCTCCACAGGGAAAACAGCAGCAAATACAGCGCCGCGCGGATATAGTTCATCCAAACGCCGCCGATGTCGAGCATGGCCAGCATCCGGCAGGAATAGGCCGCCGCAATGATTGTAAAAACCAGGATCATGGGGATCAGCTGTTTCGTATTCCGTTTCATAGGGGAAATCTCTCGCTTTCTCCTGCAATCAAGGAATATTTCTTGGCAATTGTATTTGTTTCTCGGCAAGACGATTCCGAATGTGCATTTATCAACAGGATTTGCTCCGAAAATAGGAACAGTCGGTCTTGGCTGTTTAGAGTATACTATCATTTCTCTTGCAAAAACGCAATGCTATATAAAGCGATGGATTTCAATTTTTGCTTTTTTGTTGCTTTCCGACAAATTGCAAAAGCAGCTTCCAGGTTTCCAATAGTCTCGCATGGTTGAATTCCGGAAAAGAAGTGCCATCCTGAACTGCACCCCATTTCAGCATCAGCGCCTCCTTCCTTGGAATAACAAAAAAGACCGATGGGCAGCTTATACCCCATCGGTCTTAGTGCGCCAGTCGCCAGGCGGCGATTCAATTGAGTATGACTCCTTTCTGCCTGCGTCCGCTGTTAACTGCCGAAAAACTCCGGATCCGGGAGTTCGCAGCATTTTTGTCCGTCACATCTGCGCAGAATGTGGTCCTGTTTTCGTGGTCAATGAAAAGTTGGACAAGCACCGGAAACCCGCTTGAAATCAAGCTTTTCCCGTGTTGTCCCAATTATAACACACTCACATGCCCTGGACAATGCCTCCGGTGGCCTCCAGCAGCCGGGGGTCCGTGACCTTCAGCAGCAGGTCCCGGCCGTCCCGGTTTGCGGGGCACAGCCGCACGATCTCCACAGTGTATTCCTGGGTATCATCTCCGGAGATGGTGGACAAAATAACAGCGGGGCCGGTGGTCACCTCGCTGCGCCGGGCCACCGGCAGTGCCGCGCCGGATACAAAGCCGCCTTCTGCCACAGTGCCGAAAATGCCGCCGCTGGTATTGGCGGACACGGTGCCCACATCGTGCTGCACGGTGAAGTCGCCCTTCAGCTGTCCCGGGTCGCCCTTCTGTCCCTTTTTCACGGCCTTCACGGTAGTCTCCATAATGGAACCGCTGGACAGCGGCATCAGCTGGGCCGTGTCCGTATCGGTGATGCCGTGGCCCAGAGCGCCATAGGCGCGGTGTCCGGGTCATAGAAGGTCAGCGTCCCCACGCCCGCCATAGAGTCCCGTGTCCAGGCGCCAGACGCCAGGAGCCATCCTCCGCCTGCACCGGCACGGCGGTGACGGTAAGGCTTTTGCCGTCCCGGCGCAGGCCCACGCTGCAGGCGTTCCGCCGGCGGCCTGCAGCAGGGCCTGCAAATCCTCGGCGGACGTGATCCTTTCGCCGTTGCAGCTGACGATCAGGTCCCCCTCCTGTATGCCGCAGTCGCGGGCCGGGCACGGACCGTCGCTGGAGGTAGACACCACCAGCACGCCATCGGCAAACAGCTTGATGCCCACCGCCTTCCCCACAGGGATCAAGGTGCGCTGGTCGGCCCATACCGTCTGGCAGCACAGGCCCCGGTGAGCAGCACGGCCAGCAGCCATGCGGCCGGCCTGCGTATGCGTCGCTTTTTTTGCGTTTCATACATGCGATCACCCCTGTTTTTGAATTTTGTCGCCGGCGACAGAGTTACTTTGCGCGAATCGCCCGGCTTTCATGTCCGCTAAATATAGGATGCATTTCCGCCGCAGGCAAAAAAAGCGCCGCAGACAGCAGTCTGCGGCGCAAAGCCGGAAAAAATTTCAAATTTTATCGGATCTCATAGCGCTTGGGGTCCCTGGGCAGACACAGCTCCGGCACCAGGCCCACTACGAACACGCTGCCGGAAATAGCGGAGATGAAGCCATTATAGCGTCACCTGGCATCCGGGGCCGAAGAAATACAGCACCCGCTCCGCCACCGGTGCTTCCAGCACCCGGCTCAGGGCCTGACTGTAGGCCGTCAGCTGGGGGCGATACACCTCCGCCCGCTGGGCGGCCTCCTGGGGCAGGATGCGGTCCGTTTTGAAGTCCACAATGACCAAGCCCTGTTCCGTCCGGAAGGCGCAGTCCACCACGCCTGGAGCATCAGCTCATCCTCCGGCTCCGCCTCCGGATCATACAGCGACGCTGGCAGCAGCAGGGAGAACCGGTACTCCCGGTACACCTCCCCTGCCCGGCGGATGCGCTCCGCCAGGGGCGAGGCCAGGAACCGGCGCACCTGCTCCAGCTCCAGGGACGCCGCCTGCTCCGGCGTCAGCAGATGCCGGGCCAGCAGGGCCTGCACCTGCTTCTCCGGCTCCGGGCCGCTCAGGTCCAGATACTGCATCAGCAGATGCATGGCCGTACCCCGCTGGGCTGCGGACAAAGGCCGCTCCCCTATCAGAAAGCGCGGCGTTTCCACCTGCACCTGACGCACCCGGCGGACGGTACCCTGGGCGATCTCCTCATCCAGCTCCCGGCCCTTCAGCTGGGTGGCCGTGACCTTGGTGGGAATGCGGCAGGCTGCCGGGTGGGGATAGTCCAGCTCCCGGACCTCCACAGGGCCGCTTTCGCGCGCCTCCTCCGGCGTGCTGTCCCGCTCCCGGAGAGCCGGCGCCACGGGATTTTCCCACACCTGCACCTGCCATCCGCCTCCGGCGCCTGTCAGGGTCTGGGGCTCCGTCTCCGCCCAGCGGCGGATGGGCTCCCCCTCCGGGGCGCACAGCAGCGGCAGCAGTAGCCAGTCCCCGGGGCATTTTGCCCCGGCCACCGCCTCCGGCGGCGCGGGCATCTCCGCCAGCACTGCCAGGTCCGCCGCCCGTTTCCGGGCGTGGGACATGCAGTCCACGCAGATGAGCTTCTCCTTGGCCCGGGTCAGGGCCACGTACAGAATGCGCATTTCCTCGGCCTTGCTCTCCCGGGTCAGGGCCGCCGCCACGGCAGATTTGGTAACGGTATCGTACCGGATCCGCCGCTGCCGGTCCACCCGCTCGGTGCCCAGCCCCAGCTGGGGATGCACCAGCACCGGCCGGTGGAAGTCGTCGGCGTTGAAGCGCTTGTGCAGGTCCGCCAGGATCACCACCGGGAACTCCAGTCCCTTGGACCGATGGACGCTCATGATCTGCACGCCGCTGCCGGTGGCCTGGGTGGAGATAGGCGCTGACGTCCTTCCTCCAACAGGTCGTGGAGCTGGGTCACGAAGTCAAACAGGCCGCCGCGTCCCGCCGCCGCCTGCTGCCCGGCGTAGGTATACAGGGCGATGAGGTTTTCCTTCCGGGCCGCGCCGCCCTCCATGGCCCCGAACACCGCCATGGCGTGGCACTGGGTATAGAGCTTCCACAGCAGCCGGTCTGCCGTCATGTCCCGGGCCGCCAGCCGCAGCTCCTCCAGCAGCCGCCGGAAGTCCGCCGTGTCCGCGCCGTCGTCCAGGCACAGGGCATCGTAATAATCCCCCTCCGGCTGCAGCGCCCGGATCTGGGCCAGCCGGTCCGGGGAAAAGCCGAACAGCGGCGACCGCAGCACGGCGATCAGCGGCACATCCTGCCGCGGATTGTCGATGATCTGCAAAAACGACACCATCACCGCCGCTCCAGCGTGCTGAAAAACGCCTCGCTCTCCCCGCTGGTGCAGGGAATGTTCTCCCGCCGCAGGGCCGCCGTATAGGCGCCAGACGCGCCCGGGGGGACCGCATGAGAATGACGATGTCCTCCGGCTCCACAGGCCGGGGCTGTCCGTCCTCTCCCTGCACCGGGAAGCCCTGGTCCAGCAGCCGACGGATGCGCCGGGCCACAAACCGGGCCTCCACCTCCGTGCGGTCGAAGGTTTCCTCCTCCGTATTCTCCACGCTGATCAGGTGCAGCTCCGGCTCCATGCCCGGTCGGGGCGGGTACGCCGCCTCCGCGCCGAAATACAGCTGCTCGTCGTCGCCGTAGTCCATCTCCCCCATTTCCCGGGACATAATGGCCCGGAACACAAAGTTGGTGCCGTCCAGCACCTCCCGCCGGGAGCGGAAATTCCGGCTCAGCAGTACCTTTCGCGGCTGGCCCTCCTCCGCCTCCGCCGCCGGGCGGTAGGACAGGTATTTCTCCAGGAAAATGGTGGGATCCGCCAGCCGGAACCGGTAAATGCTCTGCTTCACATCGCCCACGGCGAACAGCCGTCGCTCCTCCCCGGACAGGGCCCGGAAAATGCAGTTCTGCACCTGGTTGCTGTCCTGGTATTCGTCCACCATCACCTCCCGGTAGCGGGAGGAGACCTGCTTTGCCAGCTCCGTGGGCCGTCCCTGGCCGTCGGTCAGCAGGTCGATGGCATAGTGCTCCTGGTCGGAAAAGTCCATCACGTTGCGCCGGACCTTCTCCGCCTGATAATGCAGGGTAAACTGTGCCGTCAGGCGCAGCAGAGCCAGCATGGCCGGGGCCATCTGCGCAGATCCTCCAGCAGCTCCGCCTCCGGCACAGAAAAGATCGCCTGAATGTCCTTCAGCGCCTTTTTGGCCTGCTCCAGCACCGCCTTGGCCCGCTCCCGGCAGGCGGCGTTCTCCTCCCTGCACGCATCCG
>ENA-OQEN01000773-OQEN01000773.1-human-gut-metagenome-genome-assembly--contig:-NODE-773-length-13242-cov-2.266641_pt1 | contig 13242 bp, 17 predicted proteins | sample MGYA00242791_ERZ504627 | MGnify/ENA primary metagenome ERZ504627 (study PRJEB26092, sample SAMD00036316) | human gut metagenome | host: Homo sapiens | study: EMG produced TPA metagenomics assembly of... | reverse complement strand
TGGGAGCGGAATCCTTCGAAAAAAAACAGCGGGTCGATATTTTGCGTGCGCTGCGTGCTTCTACCAGGGCGCCAGGCGAAGACCATATCTTCACCGCCGGCGAGAAGGAGTGGAACGTTTGGTGCGAACGCAAAGACAGCGGCGTGCCGATTAACGACGCGGTGCAGAAGGAGCTTTGCACAGTGCGCGACCAACTGGGCCTGACGCAGTATACCTTCCCCTGGGAAAAATAACAGAGCATTAGACATCATCTTAACCCCCTTAAGGGCGGGATATCCTTACCCGTATCCCGCCCTCCCCCCAAGTTGGTGGAAAAGGCGGTTTGTTTTACATCATCAATAATGGAGGAATTGTCACACATGGATTACGCGAAGGAATCACTGAGGCTTCACTATGAATGGAAGGGCAAGCTGGAAGTTACGCCCCGCGCGAGCGTGAAAACGAAGGAGGAGCTCTCCCTCGCTTACACGCCGGGTGTTGCGCAGCCCTGCCTGGAGATCCAGAAGGATATAAATAAATCCTATGATCTCACACGCCGCTGGAATACGGTAGCCGTCGTCACAGACGGCACGGCGGTGTTGGGCCTGGGCGATATCGGCCCGGAGGCCGGCATGCCGGTGATGGAGGGCAAATGCGTCCTCTTTAAAGCGTTCGGCGATGTGGACGCCATTCCGCTGTGCGTTAGGAGCAAGGATGTTGATGAGATCGTCAACACCGTTGCCCTTCTCGCGGGCAGCTTTGGCGGCGTCAATTTGGAAGATATTGCCGCCCCGCGCTGCTTTGAAATTGAGCGTAAGCTCAAGGAGCGCTGCGACATCCCGATTTTCCATGACGATCAGCACGGCACGGCGGTCATCTGCTCCGCCGCGATCATCAACGCGCTGAAGATCGTGGGCAAAAAGCTGGAAGACTGTAAGGTGGTTTTCAGCGGTTCAGGTGCGGCAGGCGTTGCAATTGCGAAGCTCTTAATCAGCCAGGGCTTGAAAAAGGTGGTCATGTGTGATCGAAAGGGCATTATTAGCGCGGACGATCCGAACCTTACCCCTGCAAAGCAGGAGATCGCTGCGTTTACCAATGCGGCGCATGAACATGGCACGTTGGCGGACGCGCTCAAGGGCGCGGATATCTTCATCGGCGTTTCTGCTCCCGGCATTGTATCGCAGGATATGGTTCGCTCTATGGCGAAAGATCCGATCGTCTTACCAATGTCTAACCCGGTGCCGGAGATTATGCCCGATCTCGCTTTGGAGGCCGGTGCGAAGTTGTAGGCACAGGTCGCAGCGATTTCCCGAACCAGATCAACAACGTGCTTGCTTTCCCGGGCATTTTCCGCGGTGCGCTGGATGTGCGTGCGAGCGATATCAATGAGGAAATGAAAATCGCTGCTGCGCATGCGCTCGCCGACCTAGTCTCCCCTGAGGAGCTTTGCCCCGAATATATCCTGCCCAAGGCGTTCGATGAGCGCGTGGCCCTGCGGTTGCTAAGGCGGTTGCCGAGGCGGCGCGTAAAAGCGGCGTAGCGCGCATTTAACCAGACATCTTCTTATTTTATGTTTCACCACGGTAGGGGCGCGCTCTCCGAATTGTTTCGGGGGGCGCGCTTATTTAATAGAGGCGGGCTCAGCGGTAAAACGGCGCTGGCCTGCAAGCTGGATGCGCAAAAAAGAGATTGCCAGGCGGATAGAGTGATATGCTCTAAGCGACTTTTTAATCAAGGCTTTGCTTATGATTAATGTGTTGCTTAGAGCATTTTTCATATAGAAGGGCTAAAACGTGAGAAGCAAAAAAGTAAACAAGTTTGTCGAGAAAGTTCTTGGTGCAGGAGCATAGCAGCGAGGGCAGACTGTACCAAGCGCATTTGCGGCGTAAGGCAAGCAATTGACAGCGGAAATATTATGCATGAATAATCAGAATCGAAGCCAAGAAAGCGGCTTCCTGCGCCGGGGATCTGGCGAAGGGCGTGTTTGATATTGCAGGCAACATGCCGCAGCAGAAGCCGCAGAAAGCCGCCAACCGCCCCGCGCCGCCGCAGTTTGAATGATGAGCCAAAGCCGGCAGTAGCAATTTTTATCTTCAATTTTTTGAAAAAAGGGCACTGGGGGGAAAGCTCAAAGCAAATTACTTCGGTATAATAAATGCACAATCCAAACAAGGAGGCAAACCATATGCACGCGTGGGAAGCGGTTCAAAAATCTGTAGATTATATTGAGGAACATTTACAGGAAAATATACGAGCCGAGCTTTAGCCGAAATAATAGGACTGTCACCATTTTATTTTCAAAGACTGTTTAAGCGATTGGTAAATAAACCGCTGCAAGAGTATGTCAAACTGAGGCGTTTGGCAAAGGCTGTTGAAGCGTTAAACACGGAAAATCAAAGGATTTTAGATGTGGCGTTAGATTATGGCTTTGCCAGCCATGCGAATTTTACCAGAGCGTTTAAGGGCGCCTTTGGAATTACACCGGAAGCATACAAAAAGAATCGTCCTTTTCTCAACACTTTTGTAAAACCAGAAGTTTCTATGGCCTATGTTATGGTGGATGAGAATGTTCCCCTCATTGTTGGAAACATCGTTTTAGAAATACGTAGAGAACGCATTCACGCACCGGAACTCTATCTCGGCCTGTCGACGGACGTTTCCATAATAGAGCAAACACCCGTTGGAGAGAGCACCGGCGTAGACATACCGGGGCAGTTGTGGAAACGTTACCACCAAGAAAAAGCGGCGATTGAAAAATATGTCCAGCCCAACGTTGAATTAGGCATGTCCTATTCTGCCAATATGGAAAAAGGAACATTTTCTTATTTTGCGGGTGGACTTGCCAAAACGGTTCCGGAGAATTTAAGCGGCGGCTTTGTGCAACATGAGTTGCCCGCAGGGGAATACATTGTTTGTTCCGTAGAGGCGGAAAGTTTTGAAGAACTTGTAACTGTGGCTCTAGATCAAGCGGGAAAATATCTTTTTGGCACATGGCTTCCGAGACATGAACTAATAACCCAACCGTTTTCAGCAGAAAAATACGATATAGCTTCACAAGATATTAAACACGTGGAGATTTGGGTGGCTCCCCTTACCATATCAAAGTAAAAAATGCTACCCTGTCAGATGACGGCCAGCACCCGGTCCTGCTGGACATAGAGCGTCGTTCAGATATGCGCCGGAACAGATTTATAACGTCATAGACAGTCGGTTTTTAATCATCATCGCCAACCTACTGCTGCCGATTTACAAGCCCCCCAAGGCTTTAGCACACGCTTAAATGTATGGCGGCGTTTTGGAACGCTGCGTCCCTGCCTGCTTTAACGGCCTTAACTACAGCAAGGGCGCCGCCATCGTGCCTGTCACGCGGGAGGATGCGCCCTTGCTTGCCAAGGAACTCGACAAATCTACCTACAAGGTGAGCGTACATTTCAGCACCACCATCACCGAAACCATTTGCGAGAAAATCAAGCGTATACGGCGCAATGAGGTTCAGCAGATGGGAGCCGTAGACGAGCCGGAGAATGGGAAGTAGCGCTCCGGCTCGCCTTGTCGATTCCAAAAATATTTCGTGAACTCGATGAAAATCCCTTAGCACGGCCTTTTCATCCATTTTGTTTGTGGCTTGCTCATAGGTAAATTTATTTTTCTTGCTGCAAAGGCTTCCTTTGAGTAATCTGTTCCTTTGCCCGGATCAACCGGTAGAGCATATGTTGATGGGCGTATCCACCCCATATTGGCGGCCGAGCTCAAGCACGGTGCCGCAAAGGATTCGAGTTCTGTGCGCCGCCCTGCCTCAATATCTTGCAGCATGGAGGTCTTTCCATCGGGCAGCAGCGTGGCGACGATGGACGGAATCGTTTCAATATCCTCATAGGATAATGCAACGCTGGCGGCCTGCGCTATATGGACGACCTCCCGCATTGCGGATTTTGCAAGCTCCATTACCTCAGGCAAACGGGTGAAATCACCATACGTTGCTCCGGTTAAGGCGGAAATTTGATTCAGGCCAACGTTGAGCATCCACTTTTTCCACATAGCGCTCTGCATATGGGGAAAAACATGCGTCTGTATCCCTGCGTTGCATAAAAACTGATCCACCGCTGTTACCTGCGGGAGATAGCACACCGTATCCTCCATACCGAATTGGATTTCCCCATCAGAGGAATGTACAACGCTGCTTTCTGTACGGACGGCGTCGAGCGCCATCGCAAGCCGCAGAGCACTGTGTTTTCTGGAAAGGCGGCGCGTAGCCTCTGCGTGGCCGTCACCCCGTTGAGAAGAGGGAGTAGAATTGTATGCCTCTCCACAAAGGGACGTATGGACGCAATGGCAGGTTCCAATTGATCATTTTTACGCAGATGAGGATGAGATCCACCGCGCCGTCAGCCTGCTCCGGCTCGCAAATCTGTGGAAAAAAGGCCTCCCCATCCAGTGTGACGCCGCTGCTGCGTAGCCGCTCTGCCCGTTCATGGTCTGCGATCGCAAAAAAATGCGATCCATATTGATCGTATAGCCGCTTTGCATAGACGGTGCCGACCGCGCCCATGCCGATTGCGGCTGCTGTTTTAATCTCCACACGAATCCCTCCAGAAGCGATCTCTACATCTATTATAGCATACCGCCGCAGAAAGGGCATTTACAATTGAGCAGTTTCGTTATATGATAATACCCACGGTGTATAAAGAGCAATCTGCCTGCCGGCGGCGTCATCGTCCTTGTTGGGCGTCAGCCCGCCCGCGTCCTCTTTCTTGCCGGCGCCGCTTTTCTCTCGCTGACAGGTTCGCAGAAGTTTTTCAGGAGCAGATTTGGTGGCCGGCAAGGCTTTTGAGGCAGCCGGCTGTCGCCCGGCAACGAAAGATACGTAGTCATCCTCCGAAGGTGTCCTAAAAAAACCGTGCAGCACTTTGTACACTGTGGGTAAGATAGGGCGTTATCCCTGGATGCCGCTCGTATGGATTGGCAATAGAAAGGAAGGCCTGCATGGCGCTTTTTCTTTATAGTTTCAATACGGTTGCGCCGTTGATCTTGGTAGTGGCTGTCGGCTTCCTGCTGAAAAAGCTGCGCATGGTGGATGACGCGTTTATCAGCAAGGCGAACAAGGTTTGCTTTCAGGTGGCGTTTCCGCTACAGCTTTTCCATAACATCTATGCCGCGGATTTTGGCGCGGAGTTCCGGGTGAAGCTCGTTTTGTTTACCCTGCTCGGCGTTTTAGCAACGGCGATATTGCTCTGCCTGGTTACGCCGCGTTTTTTAAAAACGGCCCACGTGCGGCGCGTTTATTCAAGGCGTTTTTCGCAGCAATTTTTTGCTGCTGGGCCTGCCTCTGGCCATCAATTTATTCGGCGCGGATCATGTGGCGTCAATTTCCATGCTGCTGCCCTTTGTTATCATGGAGTTCAACTTTTTAGCGGTCGTGATTCTTACCTTGTTCCAGGAGCCGGAGCAAGGGGGTAAGAGGCAGAAGCTTCGTGTCGGCCGCGTTTTGTTGGATGTAGCCAAAAATCCGTTGATCATTGCCTCCTTTATCGGCATGCTGTTTTCCGTTTTTCAATCCCGCTGCCGTTGTTTCTGAGCCGTGCAGTGGGGGATCTCGGTCAAATCGCAACGCCGTTTGCGCTCCTGCTACTGGGCGGCCAGTTTGATTGGAAGCGCCTGAAGGGCAACCTTCGCTTGGCGGGCCTGGCAACGGCGCTGCGTCTAGTGCTTGTGCCCGCTGCTTTTGTAGCCATGGGCGTGTGGCTGGGCTTTCGTGGAGAGGAGCTGGGGGCGATCCTGATCGTCTTTTGTGCGCCTACTGCGATTTCAAGCTATGTCATGGCGCAGAATATGGGCAGCGATGATGAGCTCGCCGGGCAGCTTGTGCTGACGACCACGCTTTTTTCAAGCGTCACTATTTTTTTGTGGGTTACAGTGCTGCGCGCTATGCAGTTAATCTGATTTGCAACTATCTAAAATTTGAGTCATAGGAGGAATCATACATGATTCGTCACATCGTCATGTGGAAATTTAAAGAAACGGCGGAGGGCGCTACAAAGGCGGAAAACCTGCACAAGGTGAAAGGCTGCTGGAAGCCCTGCCGGATACCATCCCTTTCATCCGCCGCATGGAGGTGCACTTGAATGAGAATCCCAGCCCCAAGAATTATGACGCCGTTCTCATCAGCGAATTTGATTCGCTGGCAGATCTTGCGGCCTATACTGCCCATCCGGCGCATCAGGAAATTTCCTCCTTTGTGGCAAAATGCCGAGAGGGACGTGCCAGCGCTGATTATACGATTTAAATAGGGCTCTGCCCAAGATCTAAAATGAATTTTTTTTATAACAAAATGCAAGATTATATCATTTTAGACCGGATTTACAGACTTTTTATTCTGCAATTTCAGAATGGATGCAAGTAAAATGATTTTTGGATGCAAAACGCTCGACTTTTTTGACGATATGTGATAAACTATAAGCATATTTCTGTAAAGAGAGGGAGTTGAATCCAAAGCATGAAAGCATCAGAAGGCATTCAGAATTACAAGGCGAAGGTTAAGGAATGCGTCAACTACTGCGTGAAGGAAATTAAGTATGTTTGCAAGGAAGTCGGCGGCCGTGAGTCCGGTAGCCCCGCGGAGCGCAAGGCGCAGGAGCATATGGCCGACGAGCTGCGCAAGTATACGGACAGCGTGGAGCTCGAGGAATTTGATTTGCATCCCAAAGCATTTATGGCTGGTCATCATCGTCGGCCTCTGCATGATTGCCAGCGTAATCCTCTATAATTTGGGTTTTGCGTTGGTTTCCCTGATCTTGACTCTGGTTGGTGCGGTCTGCATGATTGCGGAATTCCTAATGTATAAGGAGTTCTCGATCCGTTTTTTCCCAAGAGGACGTCGGCAAACGTGATTGCGATACGCAAGCCGGAGGGCGAGGTCAAGCGCCGCATCATCTTCAATGGGCATTGCGATTCCGCCTATGAGTGGCGCTATACTTACCTTGGCGGCGGCCATCTGCTGGTGGCTGTGATCGCGATTGCGATTGTGGGCCTTGTTGTTACGCTCGTGTGTGAAATCGCTGCGCTTGCAACCGGGCACGCCATGACAGCGTTTGAGGGAGGGTTTTGGAAAGTTATGGGCTATGTCCAGCTCGTCTGGATCCCGTCCTATATTTCCATTCTCTTCTTTACCCATTGGAAGCTTGTTGTGCCCGGCGCGAACGACAACCTCACCGGCTGTGTCAACGCGATGGCCGTTATGAAATATCTTTCGGATAACGACATCCGTTTTGAAAACACAGAGGTTCGTGCAGTGTTGACCGGTTCTGAGGAAGCGGGCCTGCGCGGTGCGAAGGCATATGCGAAGAAGCATCACGACGAATGCCTCGAAACCGAAACGATTTTCATCGGCTATGACACCATGCGCGACTATGACGATATGGCGATCTACAGCCGCGATATGACAGGCACGGTCAAAAATGATATTCGCGTTTGCAACCTGATGAAGAAGGCCGGTGAATATGCGGGGCTTGACCTGCCCTTTAAGAGCGTTTTCTTCGGCTCCTCCGATGCGGCGGCTATTTCCCAGGCCGGTATCCCCGGCGCGACCTTTGCAGCAATGGATCCGACCCCCGCGCGCTATTACCACACTCGGCTGGATACAGCGGATAATTTGGATCCCAAAATGATCGAAGCCGGCCTCAATCTGGCTTTGGAGACCACTTATCTTTTTGATAAAGAGGGCTTGAAAGAGAGCTATTGAGTTTTAAGCCGCTGCGGAACGCTCCGCAGCGGCTTGTTTTGCCTCTGAATCTATCCGCCGGCTTGTTTGGCCGGCGTTTTTTGTTTTATTTTTCTTGGTCTGCATTCGTCTGCTGCTTCAGCTGAGCGGAGCGGCGGATCACAGGTTCAGGAAATCCCTGCGGTAGTCTACGCCGAAGCTTCCGCCAACCGTGCCAGCTCCGCATCCTGAATGGTGTTGATCCGCGGCAGGTGCGCGGTGAGCATAAAAATCTGCGCTGCCTTTTCAACCGTTTCAATCAGGCCGAAAGTTTCATCCATCGTTTTGCCTGCGGCGTAGATGCCGTGCATTCCCCAGATCACAAGGCGGAATTCTTTCATTTTTTCTGCCGTGGCCCTGCCGATTTCGTTGGTGCCGCAGAGCATCCAGGGGAGCACGCCTACCCCATCCGGGAAGACGACGATGCATTCCGTGCACATCTCCCAAAGGGTATGCGTCAGCTTGCGCTCGTCCAGTTCATGCACATAATTCATGGCGAGCGTATGGGTGGGGTGCGAATGCATTACCACGCGGTTTTGAGGCTCCACGCACAATCTTGCCATATGACTCATCAGATGCGCGGGCAATTCGGAGGTGAAGCTTCCGCCATCCCGGTAGCCCCACAAAAGTTCAGCCGCCATGCGTCCGGCGAAATGCGCAAAATGCCAAGGTTTTGCTCCGGGTCGCTTCGACGTTTTTAAAATACTTCCCCGTTCCGGTTACGATCAGGATGCGGCCTGCCAGCGGCGATGCGTCAAAGCCCAGGGGGATGGTGCGGATTACTCGCGCAAGATCCAGGTATTGCGCAACCTCTGATTCCTCAAGGAGATAGCTGATGTTGCCGCCGTTGCGTTCATCCCAGCCGAGGCGATACATGTTGGCAGCGGTTTTCCGCATCTCAGTCAAAAAAGGGGCGGTTAGGATATCTTTCATCGTCCGTTCACCTATCCTTCCTGGTTCCATATGAAAAGTCTGTTCCATAACATTGCGTTGGATGCCGGAGCATGCGTTTTCCCAGCAGTTTGCCCGGCCTGCCGGATGGACCAATAAATATCATCCGGCAACGGATGGATACAGCGCCCGGCGGGAATCCGCTTCGGGCTTGATTGGCGTATGAATCCGGCCTATAATAGCAGTAGCCGGGCTTTTTGTTTGCCGATCGGCTGAGAGAGCATTGCTTTGCTGCATTTATGGAAGGGGTTCATTTATATATGGGGAATCAATTGAGCCATTATTTTATAGAGGATGATTCGCTGCCACCGGATATTCAAACGTTTCCTTATTATTTTGGCGCGGAAAAATTTATGTTTACCAGCGACGCGGGGATGTTTTCGCCAGGCCATGTGGATGAGCCTCCTCCCTCTTGCTGCACACGATGCCAAAGCGAACTGGGCGTTTTTTTGGATTTGGGGTGCGGCTATGGCGTGATTGGGATTGTGATGGGCAAGGTGTATGGCCTGGAGGTCACGATGGCGGATTCAAACGGGCGGGCGCTTCGCTGTGCCCAGCAGAATTGCGAGGCCAACCAGGTGAAGGCGCAGATCATCCAATCCGATTGTTTCCAAAATATCAGCCAGAGTTTTGATACGATAGCGCTGAACCCGCCAATCCATGCGGGGAAGGCGGTGATGTATGCCATGTATGAGGGCGCTTATGCGCACCTTAATGCAGGCGGCCGATTCTATGTGGTAATCCAAAAAAAGCACGGGGCTGAAAGCACGGTTAAAAAGCTAACGGAGATTTTTCATCACTGTGATACGCTTTATAAAAAGAAAGGGTATTATATCTTGGCCTGCACAAAATAATTCCTATCGAATAACTTACTGTTTGACGAACACAACAGTGTCGTCATCTGGAATATTGACGAAGTTTGTTTGCTCCTCTTGCTCCACGATAGCACAGGGGTGGAGGGTCATTAATTGTTCGGCAAAGTTTTGATAATCAATATATAAACTCGAATCATTCCGGAATGTCCGAATCTCATTGATAAAGGGCTTTAATTGAACGTAAGTGTTTACAAAAAAACCTCCGCTGAGATGGTCGGCAGTATCAAAATCGTAAATGCCGATTCTGATTCCTACACTCAACTGTTCTAATTGACTTAAATAATTTTTGATTTCAATCCAGAATGTATCGTCTTTGCGGATCTCATTCATGTCTATCGGATTCATGTGATACCGTATGTGAATTTTCTTTTCTGTTTCTGCAAAATCACGCTTGAAACCGTGAAAAAAATTAATGGTAGATTCTTTGGATTGCCTTTGTTGCTCTTTATGAAACGATTTTCTCACGGAAATAAGACTTAGGGCAGCAATCACGACTCCGATAAGGGTTGAAATATTTGCACAAATATTGATAATTGCTGAGACGAAATTTATGTCTTCCACATCGAACAACCTCGCAAAAGCATATGATGTGTAAATATATTACAAAATATGCAGAAATAAGTCAACAAAATTTTGATTTTGATACCTACACTCCTCTTTGCATTGCTCTCAAAGCTGTATTTTCTTTATGGCGGCCAGAGCTAGATCTGCATTGGAATGGGATTTCATCGACAGCGCCCGGAAAAATTCCCTAGGCTCTTGGTTCCTCCTCGTTGTAGCGATGGATGGGGGCGAATTGGCTTCAGATATTGCGCCATTTATCAGCTCATCCAAAATAAAAAAACCGCGAAGCACGCAGCTACGCGGTTTTCTTTGGAGCTACTGGCCGGACTCGAACCGGCGACCTGCTGATTACGAATCAGCTGCTCTACCAACTGAGCCACAGTAGCAAATATTTATGGTTTACTGCCTACCAGTGAAAAACACTTTGTAAATAACAGCTTTTATATTATAATCAGAACCCTCTGCTTTTGCAAGTCTTTTTTTGCAAAAACATTCAAAAAATTCTTTGGAATGGCAGCAAAAATCTGCTCATTCATTTCTGCATTCCCGGCAACGAGTATTTTGCCGGGAATGCAGGCTATGCAGACTGTGAGAGGGGTTAATCTGTAAGCTTTCTTATAATTGCGTCAATCTCTTCACTGGTGACGCCAATGGATTCCAAATAAGCACGCGTACCGCCGCACGTCTCGTCCAAATAGGTGCAGAATTTTTCCATCGTTTCCGGATCCGATTTGAGATGCGGATTCTTTTCCTCATCAAAAATATCGTTGCCATCCTCGACCATCGTCCGGAACATGGGCTGAAGATATGTGTTGGAAATTTGGTAATCCGCAATGATATCCAGGCGGTCTACCTCCGCCAGAGAGAGGAGCATCGCCGCAACGATCCCGGTGCGGTCCTTCCCGAGCGCGCAGTGGAACAGGACGGCTCCTTCCGGCGCGGCGGCAATCGCATGGAATACCTGCGCCATATTTTCTTTATGCTCTGTCAGGCTGCAAACATAGCTTTCCCACAGGGGTTGGCTCTCAACTTTTTCCACATAGGCAGGATTAATTTCTAATAGGGTATAGTGGTGATAAACAATATCAGGCTCTTTCGCATAAGCGGAGGGTGCAACCTTTGACTCTCCGTTTCCGCGTAGGTCGATTACGGTTTTCACCGGAATTTCGGCCAGCCGCGCGCGGTCCGGCCCATTGGGCCAAACGGAATCCCACAGCGGATGAATCGGCCAAACTGTGTTGTTTTGCCGCCTGCGCATGGGTATCCCCCTAAATCGCGGCAGTTGAAAACGCCGTCAAGCAGTATGCGGCGTGCATTGCCGGAATTATGACTCATAGCTCATCCTCCTAAAAATTTGCCGGCGGATTGTAGTTGCCGCCGGGTTGAGCGATCATGACGTTAGTATAGCATTTCTAGCCCGCAACGTCAATTTCCAGAAACTGAGCGGCTTTTTTCCTGATCCGGCAGGGTGAAGTGATTGTATTTTTACGGGAATCTGATAAGATAGATAATAGGCGGCGCACGCCGGCCTGGATGTTATGTTGATGGAGGAAAGGCAAATGAATCTACGATTGATCAAACGAAGCGGCGCTTTTTTGTTAGCGGCGCTAGTACTGCTTGGCATTGCCGGATGCAGCGGGCAGGGCGATATTCAAATTGGCAATAAAACACTGCCGCGAGATTCAGAGAATCTGGCGCTGTGCCTGAGCGAGATTCAGGATTTGTCTCCGATCCGTGGGTTTCAAAAAGCGACGAAGGTAAGCCTGTGTAATAACGCGTTGACCGATCTTTCCGCCCTGAAGGGAATGGAGCAGATTGTGAATTTGGATGTATCCCAAAATAAAATTGAAGATATCTCTGTGCTGGAAACCCTCCCGCAGCTTAAAATCTTAAATCTTGCGGGCAACCGGATATCGGATTTGAAGCCCTTGGCAAAGCTCACATCGGTGGAGAGTATCAATCTTTCCAATAATCCGGTGGAAGAGATCGGGGCATTAGCTGGCATGAAAAATCTGACGGTTGCGGAGCTCTCTCATAGCAAAATTAGCGATCTTTCGCCGTTGGCCGGGCTGACGGGCCTTGCCAGCCTGCGGCTTTCCTATAATCAAATTACGGATATCACGCCGCTGGCCGGGCTGCAAAACGTTACGCACCTCTCCCTGGCAGGCAATGAGATTAAGGGGGAGGAAAATTTAAAAGCACTGATGCAGATGAAGAGCTTGGTGTCTCTCACACTAGGCTCCGGGTTTACGGAGGATGAAGTAAAACAGCTACAAACTGCGTTGCCGGATTGCATGATTTTTAACCAGTAGCCTGCAAAAAGTAGAATTATCATTCTGTTGACAGTAAAGGAAGACGGTGCTAGGATAAAATTAATCCAAGTAATTTTTGGATTGATTTTAAAGAGAGAGGATGAATAACAGATGAAATCGGGTAAAAAGCTGTTGAGCCTTATTTTGGCTCTGTGCATGGTATTGTCTGTCATTGGCGTTGCTGCTTTTGCGGCCGATACCGAATCCTCGGAACCGGTAGGGGATCAGCCGGTTGCACTGTCCGTGCCGAATGCGCAGGATCTCAAAGGCTGGTGGAGAAGTATTTCGGCAGCACGCAAGCATTTGCCAATTTTGTGGCCGATACCGTTGGGCGAATCGTAACGGGCACGAAGAGCGATCATCTTGCTGAAGTGATTGTAAATGCGTTTGAAAATGGGATTATTATTGGCAATATCAGTCAGATGACGGATGAAGAAGTAAAAGTGATGCTCGATCAGATTTACTGGGTTTATGCGGATAATCCCGGTCCGATCACTCAGACAGTGGATTGCATCAAGATGTTTGTCAACTGGTGTGACGCTTCGATCCATAGAGGGCAGGATGGGCTGCTGTTGGGAACAATGCAGAAGAAACTTGCCACCTATTATTGGAACTGGCTCAAGGAGAACTGCTCGCCTGATTGGTGGGATCCTAACCGGCCGACAGATCCCTCGGAGCCAACTGTAGAGCCGACAAAGCCGACTGACCCGAGCGAGGAGCCGACGAAGCCGACCGACCCGAGCGAGAGCCGACGAAGCCGACCGACCCGAGCGAGAGACCGACAAAGCCGACCGATCCGAGCGAG
>ENA-OQEN01000772-OQEN01000772.1-human-gut-metagenome-genome-assembly--contig:-NODE-772-length-13252-cov-2.357029_pt1 | contig 13252 bp, 10 predicted proteins | sample MGYA00242791_ERZ504627 | MGnify/ENA primary metagenome ERZ504627 (study PRJEB26092, sample SAMD00036316) | human gut metagenome | host: Homo sapiens | study: EMG produced TPA metagenomics assembly of... | reverse complement strand
CCTTTCTCATAATAACCTCCCTCGGAGGTTATAGTTTAACACGGCAAGTTGATAATTTCCCAATTGGGACATTATCAACTTGGATACATTGAGACATTATCACATTGGAATCAGACTTTAAATCCAATGAAATTAGCTGAATTTTGCCAGTAATTAACGAACAGCATAAATGCTGAAAATCTTAGGTTTATATGGACTTTTCGGCATCAGACAGCGGTTGGAAAGCTGTTTTGAACGTCTCTCCTAAGCAAAAGGTCGTAAGTTCAAATCTTATCTGGGACGCCAGTCAAATAATTACTGAAAGCTTTTAGGCTTTCAGTTTTTTTGTTTATAGGAAAAGCACCTGATTATTGTACCAAGTGCTTTTATTTACGGAATAAATCATTATGGGTTCCTGTTCAGGATAATGTCAAGACGAGCAAATCATTCTCAATACGATAAACCAATAGCCAATCTGGCAGAATACTGCACTTACGATGCCCAGTCCAGTTTCCAACTAAAGCGTTATTTTTATTTTTCTCTGGAAGTTGTTCATCATTCGCAAGTTTGCGAATGATATCGTTAAGAAGTTCGATATCAAGATGGCGTTTCATTGTAGTACTTTTTTGCATTGTATACTATATGCCCTGAATCCTATTACAAATAAACATAGAAAATACGCAAATCTCCGTTTAAACACATGAGATGTTTAGAAATGATACTTGTGACTGATTCATTTTTTCTATTGTTTGAGAGAATAATGGTAATATATATTACAAGAGAGGTGACTGAAGAAATGAACTTTATAGATCATGCAATATCAGAAATCATAAATGGTGAAGACTTGTATAAATCCTTTTTTTACAATAAATCTCTTTTGTATAAACAACTTTTACAGATTATGGTACAATAAATAAAGAAATATTTTGAATATATTACTAACTTTAAGTGAACTTGAAGTTTAATTGTAATAGAAGGGGATGTTTCAAGAGAAAATGAGAAAGTTAAGGTTTTATGGTTTGATTTAATCTAAGAGATCGGAGAAGAAAATATGAGAAAGAAAACTACAAAGAAAACAACTACAAAAGCAGCTGCTGTTAAGAAAGAGACAGTAACAACAGCTTCTAAAGATACAACAAAAGCAGCTGCTCCTGTAAAGGAAACAGTTAAGAAAGCTACAGCCACTAAGACTGCAACTAAAAAAGAAACTCCTGTAAAGGAAACAGCTACTAAAGTAGAAGCAGTAGCAGAAGCTGAACCTAAAAAAGCGACAGCTAAGAAGACTACAACTACTAAGAAAACAACAGCTAAAAAAGCTGCTGCAAAGACAGAAGCGGTTAAAGAAGAAGCACCTGTAAAGGAAACTGCTAAGAAAACTACAGTTTCAAAAACAGAAGCAGTTAAAGAAGCTGAACCTAAAAAGGAAACAGCTAAAAAGACTGCAACACCAAAGAAAGCAACAACTAAGAAGACTACAGCTACTAAGAAAACAACAGCTAAAAAAGCAACTGCAGCTAAGACAGAAGCTGTAAAAGAAGAAGCACCTAAAAAGACAACTAAGAAGACTACAACTGCTAAGAAGGAAGATCCAGTAAAGGAAGAACCTAAAGTAGAAGAAACAGTTGCTCCTGAAGTAGAAAAGAAAGTCGAACCTGAAGTAGTCGTTCAGGAAACACCTGCTCCTGCACCAGTTGATTTAGGTCCACGTAGAAGTGTAGCATTCATTGGTTCTGAATGTTATCCATTTGTAAAGACAGGTGGATTAGGAGATGTTATGTCTGCTCTTCCTAAGAGTCTTGCTAAGTTGAATTGTGATGTTAAGGTTATTATTCCTAGATATAAATGTATTCCACAGAAGTTCCAGGAAAAGATGGAATATAAAGGTTCATTCTCTATGGACTTATGTGCAGATGGTAAACAGTATTATGTAGGTATTATGGAATACCAGGAAGATGGCGTTGTTTATGATTTTATTGATAACCATGAATTCTTCTCTTGGGGTAATCCATATACTAATCTAATCGATGATATTCCTAAATTCTGTTATTTTGGTAAAGCGGCTCTTGCAGCACTTAACTATTTAGATTGGACACCTGATGTTGTACATTGTCATGACTGGCAGGCTGCTTTAGTTCCACTCTATTTAAGAACATGCTTCAAAGACAGCAATGTAGGACGTGCAAGCTGTGTACTTACTATTCATAACTTAAGATTCCAGGGAATCTATGATAGAAAGACTATTCAGTACTGGTCAGGACTTCCTGATTATGTATTTAATAAAGACTGCCTCACACAGAATTGGTTGGATGCGAACATGTTAAAGGGTGGTATTACTTATAGTAATGTTGTAACTACAGTAAGTAATACATATGCTGGTGAAATCCAGACTGAAGAATATGGTGAAGGTCTTGAAGAACACTTAAGATATCATCATAACAAGCTTGTAGGTATCATAAATGGTATTGATACAGATATCTGGAATCCAGCAACTGATAAACTATTAGCTGCGCCATATGATAGTCAGAATGTTATTGAAAACAAGAAAGCAAATAAGAAAGCTTTACAGGAATCATTAGGATTAGAAGTAGATGATCATAAGATTGTCATTGGTTTGATTTCACGTTTGACTAACCAGAAGGGTCTAGATCTTGTAAATAGTGTAATTCCACATATTATGGATGAACATACACAGGTTGTTGTATTAGGTACAGGTGATGCTGAATATGAAGATGCATTCCGTTATTATGAAAACGCGTATAAGGGTAACTTCTGTGCTTATATTGCCTACAATGAAAATGTAGCACATAACATCTATGCTGGATGTGATGCATTATTAGTACCATCTAGATTTGAACCATGTGGATTAACTCAGTTAATTAGTATGAGATATGGTTCAGTACCAATCGTAAGAGAAACTGGTGGATTAAAAGATACAGTGCAGCCTTATAACTTATTTGATAACACTGGTAATGGATTTACATTCGATAGATATGAAAGTGGTCTTTTATATGATGCAATCAATCGTGCTAAGACACTTTACTTCGAAAGTAGACCATACTGGGATGAAATGGTAGTTCGTAATATGAACAAAGATGTCTCTTGGGAACAGAGTGCAAAACACTACAAAGATATGTATGTAGATTAACACCTAAATATTAATGTAAACAAAATGCAATGTTAGAAATCTAACGTTGCATTTTTTTCTCCCAATATAATTATTTATCTCCCAAAAAGGGTATCGATTTGGGAGATAACTTTAAAAGAACCGATTTATCTAAAAACTGGTTCTTTTTACATAAACGACTCTACGATATAGAGTCTCTTTTCTTTCTTATTCCATAATATGATTATTTCACTATGGTCTTCATGTGATTTATACCAATAGACACAATCTGTATGAGTAGGTCGACTTATTGCAAGTACATTGATCTCATCCAGCCATTTATTGGTTGCATCTATATAGTTGCCATCATAGATGGTTTCTCCTTGATCTTTTTCCAGGAAAACATCTTTTCGATAGGTTCTTCATTTTCATATGTAAAAACATGATAACGGACGCCATCTCTATTAAAACTTGATCCAGAATCTTTTCTATAAACTTCAGAATAATTAGAATCTGAAGGAATAGATATATTCCAGTTCTCTTTGATTACATGAGTATAATCATTAGAATATTTCCAGTACATCATATCACTTACAAGAAGTATTAATGCGAATATAACAGATACTATTGTTTTCTTTTTCATGGTAGCGCCTTCTCTAGTCTGCGAGTTCATAAATAAATCCTTTCCTTTGTCATAGGCAGAAACCCACTGCCTTTAGGCGGTGGGAGGAGCCTTGTAAATTGTTGCCCAATATGCTAAAATAATCGTAGCAGTTTGTAAAGAGAAAACCGTTAGATGTGCTGCTCATCAAAGGCACTCTTTTGTGCATTGACAAGATATGAGGTTGCAATACAAAACTCGCGTATTGCGTAAAATCTTACCCGTAAACGAATGTTTGCTGTATGGCATGGGAAGTTTAGTACCTGATACAGTTACAAGCCCATTACCTTTAGGTGATGGGTAGTTGATCCCTCCGTTTATCTAATTATACTAATAGAATATATAGTAATGTACTTAAGTTTTCTTAAGATAAGAAAAAATATCTAATGATTTTTTAGATTATTAAAACTCCTTTCACAAAATTATTGCGAAAGGAGTCTTTTTGTTAAGAGTAATATTTTTGATTTTTACTTTTTGGTTTGTCGGGATACAAGAGTTTTAGTTTTCCTTGATTAACAAGAGGTTGTATATATTTTTTTGTTACGAAATAGACTGTTTTAAGGTCTAGATAATCACTTATTTCCTGTCTTGTTCTTGGAGTTTTACAAAAAGTGATTAAATCAGTATTATCGTGAATATCATCTATTGGGCTTTCTGTTTTGTTGAATAAAGTGACTACAAACTCGTTTCTTTTATTTTCGAATAGAGGTTCTGGTAAACCGTATTCTTTCATTTCTCTACGAATAGTAGAAATACCTGAATATCTATTTTCTGTCTTAAGTAAAAATTCAGACATTGTTGCAAGTGCAGGATTTCTTAAATTAGGTCTTGCTTTTCCTAAATCATTAACAGTCATTCTTCCATAAAGGCTGCCTGGACTATGAATCTCTAGACGGTTAGTGAAGAAAGAAATCTGGATAGTAGTTCCTTCAGTATGAATACTATAATCACGATGTATTAATGCATTGATTATCGCTTCTCTTATGGCATTGATAGGGTACTCAGTTTTATCATTTCTTTTTCCTGTGTTTTGATCAATGATTGTTTGAGTACGCATATTTCTATTACAAAAGGCAATTGCTTCATCTAACATTTCAGACAATGTTCCTTCAATTCTTTTGTTGTCTAGAAAACGAACACCATCATTTGTAGTTTCACCAATTTCAGTACCAGGAATAACAGTTGCGGTAATAGCTAATTGTGGAAGCAATCCTTGTGGATATATTCCAAAATTCAATACAGAAGCTAGAGTAGGTATGCCGTTTCGTGTAATAGATAATAATTCGTAAATCTGTTTTTCTGATAATTTTGAAAAGTAAGGGCGATTTAATTTCATTTGAAGAATGTAGTTATTGATACTTGCTTCATCTAATAAAGATAAATCAGCACGATCAATTGGTCTTTCATCATCATGAACATGAGCCTTATAAGATTCAAAACTATATATTTCGTAGTCTGTCATTGGTAAATCTGCATCACCTACACGCACATAAGATCCTTTTGTTTTTCCTGTGCCACGATAGTAACATGGACGATTAGTGATATCTATTGATGGTATCTCTGCACTACAGATATTAACCCCTTTATATTCTGTGGTTGTAAATATAGCACGAACTACAGGTTCCATTTGGTTGCATTGTTCAGTTACTTTTTTTGTAAATCCTGCAAATCATAAACACCTACAGGTTCAAAACCCAATGATTCATCTAGCCCAAATACAATTATTCCACCACTGTCCTGGTTTGAAAAACTTGATAATGTATCATATAAACGTTTAGGTGTTCCTTTGTGTGCTGCTTTAATTTCTATAGTTTGTGATTCGGCTTTTGTCTTAATTATTTGTTTGATTAAATCATTTAATTCGATGCTAAGCATAATTTCTCCTTTCTATCATATTTTAATTACATGAAAATTTGATTACTATATAAAACTATCTTTGTTTAAATAGAGTATAACTGATTTATTAGTTTAATACAATAAATAAACAAAATTTAACAAAATAAACTAATTATTTAATAAAATAAGCAAACATATTTAGTTTAATTGATAAAATAAACTAATTACTCTATAAATTTAGCAAACTCACTAAGTTTAATTAACTAAATAAACTAACTCTCTCACTCACTCACTCACAATACTTAAACTCTTTTAATTGAGAGAGTTTTTTGTATATAAAAAGTCAGCATAACTTTCTTTTTAACGTTTTTTTGTGTCTATACAATGTAAGTATTTTCTAATTATATAGATTGTGAATATAGATGTGAATATTGAGCATCTGATGAAAATAGAACTGTTTTTAAATAATCGTATGATATAATGAGAGACAATCTAATATGAAGGGAGATTAATTATGCACTACAGATTAGGAAGGGAACTTAAAGCATTATCAAAGATTTTTACGCTAATAGGTATATTAGTGAATGCATTTCTTTTGTATTTTTATCTAGGAAATAATTATTTACTAAGTAGAAAAATCTATTACGCAGTCATTTTCGTATTCTTAATGATTCTTGTATGGGTATTTGGAAAAGTAATAAATGGTGTAGGAGTGATACTTACTACTCAGGGAAAGATGTTACATGAACCAAAAATAGAAGAGCCTGAAAATGAAGAATCTATCAAAAGTACATTTATGGCATTCTGCCATGCATTCAAGAAGAATAAAAAAGTATTTGTTTCACTCATAGTCGTTTGTGTTATTCTACTTGGTGGTGGTATCTATGCAAAAGTAACTTATGATCATTATCATGTATATGATGGAATATGGAAGATAGAAGGAGATCTAGAAGGAAATTATTTTGATATACGTGGTGATGATGTAGCATTCTTTGAAACAAATAGGGGTGAGGAGAAAAGAGAATCAGAGTATAAATGTATATATGCAGGAAGTCGAACAAATAACGAAGTAAGATTCTATTGTTATACTTATGATTATACAAGTACGTATGATTATAAATCAAAAGAGATTGATCAGACTATTCACCTTAATAGAATAAACAATAATGAACTTGAAGTAAATGGAAAGAGATATAATAGAATTCCAGATTAGAGCGCGTGAGCGCTCTTTTTTATGAAAAAAACTTGATCCTAAGACCAAGCTTACTTAAGCGCATCATATAACTTTCTTCTTGCATGTGCCCAGCAGTATGCATTGACTACACCCTCAATATTGTTGTAGCCACCATATCCAAATGGTTTAATGGTGTTTTAGAGTATGAAGGTAATGAGTATGGTGATACTTCAACATTCTATTTTGTAGGACAATTAGTCTGGTAAGTTAAAGGAGATTGAAACGATGAATGTATTAAAAGAGATGAATAGCTTAACTGTTAAGGATAAAGATAATTTAGAAGAAAGCATAGATGATGAAGAAGAGATTGAAGATAAATATGAAGATGAGTATGATGCATTAAGTGATGATTTAGATAATCTAGTGGATAGATTGGAGGATCATCAATTAGAGTATGGGGGATTAGTTAGATTGAGATTTTAATAAAATAAACAACATACTCACAAAAGTTTTTATTTATGGGAAACAGGTATTCATTTGTAACTGAGTATGATATAGTTATTAAGTTATTTTACAACAATGTAGGGGAAAAATTAAAAAGTATAGCAACAGCAATTGCATTAGTGCTTATGCTGTTTAGTCTTATGATGACAGCTGCACTACTTGGTGCTGGAGCTGGTTTTGTTTCTATAGTAGTATTCTTAGTTCTTATTTTATTATCTTGGTTATCAGGTATTGTTCTTTATGGTTTTGGTCATTTGATTGTGACTCAGGATTCTATTCTAAAAGAACAGAAGGCTATTGCCAATGAATTAAGAAAGATGAGATCAAGTGAAAACAAAGATGTTGATGACAATTATGTTGTGAAAGACATTGAATTACCTAAGTTATAGGAGAGCATACTATGAGTGAATTACGTTTAATTAATAAGACCACTTGTGATTTTGTTTATGCTGATAAAGCAGTTCAATTAAGCAAGTATGCTTTATATCTTACAGAAGGAAGATTTGTTGGACAATTCCAGTTCATAAATCTCATTAAGGAAGAAAATATTACAGAAGTTACGCTTAAAATAGCAGCATATGATTCTTTTGAGAGATTAGTATCAGAATTTGAATGTACGATTCATAGATCAAATAACTTAGATTCTAATGAAAAATTTGGTGATAATTCACCTATTTACATTAAAGGACAGGATATAGGAAAGATTGTACCAGAGATTGTAAGTTATTCTACTGCAGATAAAACTGTTGATTATTCAGATGCTACTAAAGTTACTTTTGAGAGAGAAAAGAAGTAAGATATATATTTGATGAGAGTGAAATAGAATTCTTGAATAATAAATTCAATTATGGTTTAAAGTCATATTTGGTTTTACCACAGAAATTATCAAAGACTATCTATTTGGATAAAGATGGTGAATTAAAGCATTATGAAGGTGCTTTCCCATATGAAGATATGTATAAGTTAAATGAATCAGAAGAATTTCAGGAAGACAAAGTTGAATTTGAGAATTCTTTTGAGTATATGACAAAACACTTGTTAACAACATTAACTGATTCAGAGAAGAGAACTAAGTATTTTAGTATGATTAAAGCTAACAAGAAGTTAAATAAGAAAATTATTGCGAGTGTGATTGCTGTTGTTACTGCTATTGCAATAATTACTTTATCTGTAGTTTTACCACCGAAGATAAATGAGTATAATCTACATAAATATGATGGTATTTGGTTATTGGATAACAATGTAAAAAAAGGTTATATTGAGATTAAAGGAAAAGATGTTGAATTTTATAAGGATGTAATTGCTGAAACAGATGATAGTTATTGGTTTGATGATATTTATACTGGCAAAAGAGATGGTGATAAAATAACTTATACATTTCATGCAAAAATGTCTAATCACTATTATGACGCAGATTTATACAGTGAAGATGATTATGAAATAGAAGATGATTTCGAACGTGTTGTTTGGTATAAGAAAATAGGCAAAGACAAGCTTTCAATTAATGACAAATATGTTTTTGTAAAACTAAAAAAGGAATAGGCAAGTTGTAAAAGAACGGTTAGCCGTTCTTTTTGTCTATTAATACAAAAAATATGATTAACACCTAATTAAAGGTGTTGTAGAAGAACTAGGGGATACATGCCTTATATAAAATGAGGTATGATATAAGTGAGTAAATAGTTATGCCCTATAAATAACTGTGATAAAAGAGTTTTGCTTTCTATAACATTTAAGGTACAATTATAGAGATGGTATTTTACTTAAAGATAAGTTTTTTTAACAGAAAATGTAAACGCACACAATATATGTAATTAAGAAGGGAGATAAGAGAATGAAGAGAAACCCAATACAGATTTCAAACCAGCTAAAAGAAGAATTTGCTGATTATATTGCTTCTACATACGTAGTAGATGATATGGATTATCAGTCTCAGATTAATGCGGAATTGAAAACAGTGGATTTATTTAACGGTCCTTTTTTAAATACTAGCTTACCTTTTCAAAAAGGAGACAATATTAGTTTGTTGGTAAAAAAGGGAGTATTATCTAAAGAATTCATGAAATTGAAAACTTTAGATAAAAATAGAGCACTTTATAAGCATCAGATTGATTCTATTATTAAATCACAGAAAGGAAGAAATCTTGTTATTACTACTGGTACTGGCTCAGGTAAAACAGAAAGTTTCTTATATCCCATCATTAATTATATTATGAGTTTGATTGAAGAGGATAAGAAGGAAACAGGTGTAAAAGCTATATTTCTATATCCTATGAATGCTTTAGTGAATGATCAAAAAGAAAGAATCAGGGACTTATTAAGAGATTATCCACAGATTACATTTGGTTCATTTACAGGGGATACACCATATAAGAGAACAAGTAAAGCATTAGCTGACTTAGGGATATATGATGAAAGTACTATACTTGAAAATGAATTAATATCACGAGAAGAAATAAGAAGAAATCCTCCTGATATATTATTTACTAACTATTCTATGCTTGAATATCTATTGATTAGGCCAGAGGATTATTCAATTATTAACCTAATATGATGAAGCAATGGCAGTACATGGTACTTGATGAAGCACATACTTATAAGGGATCATTAGGAATAGAATTATCATTCCTAATGAGAAGATTAACTGGGTTAGTAGATAAGAAGCCTCAGTTTATTCTTACAAGTGCGACTTTAGGTGATAAAGATAATGTCGAAGATATTACAAGATTTGCTAGTAATTTGACATCATCTGTATATGAAAATGATGATGTTATTTTTAGTCAACGTGAATATTTGAATAGGAAAAATATTGCTTATAGTATTGATCCAGAGTTATATGTTGAATTATTTAAAAACATAAAGGATTTGAGTACAGTCAAGAATATATGTAAAAGATATCAGAATGTCGATGAGTGTAGTGACGTAGAAGAGTGTTTATACAAGTTATTGATTCACGATGAGAATGTTTATTTTCTATATGACATGATCGGTCATACAAGTACTTACTCTGAAATTAAAAAGAAGGTTCAAAGTAGACTCAAAATAAACGATAAGCAGTTAGTATTACTTATTCAATTGATTTCATTAGCTAATTACAAGGGAAATACTATATTTGATGCAAAGTTTCATATGTTCATAAGTACACCAGATAGAGCTTTTATTACTTTAGGAAAAGATAAAAAAATTAGATTTGGAAACTATGAAACAATTAATGGTAATAAGGCATTTGAAATAGGTGCATGTAAAAACTGCAATCATATGTATATTGTAGGTAATATAGAAGATGGTTATTTAAAAGCAGATGATTCAGTGGATGTGTATGAAAACTATGAAGAATCAATGAATCGTAAACTAGATTTCTTTGTTTTAGATAATGAAGATGAATATGATAATTTACAGCATTATAAAGTATGTTCAAAATGTGGAAAAATTTTTCTATATGATGATTTAAATGCGCAGCCTTGTAAGTGCGGAAAGGAATATCTTGTTGATATTTATAGGGTAAATAATGATAAGAGTAGCGTACAAAATAACTTAACACAGTGTGTTCATTGTGGACACCAGAATACTTATGGTATATTACGTTCTTTCTATTTAAATAAAGATTCTGCAACTGCAGTGTTAGCACAAATTTATTATGAAGCAATGGGAGAAAGCAATGAAAGTAATGAAAATAAACAGCCTGTATTGACTGACTTATTTACATTGAATGAAAGTAGTACTAATGAAAAGAATGTAAAACAATTACTGGCTTTTTCAGATAGTAGACAACAGGCGAGTTTCTTTAGTACGTTCTTTGATTACAATCAAGAAAGATTCTTAAATAGAAGACTTGTTTGGGAAGAATTAAAGAAAGATAAAGAAATACCAGTTAAAACATTAGCTTCAAGATTAATTAGTAAAATAAAAGAGAATGAGTTATTTGAATTGGAAGGTACTTCTGCCCAGTCAAAGGCTTGGGTTGCTATATTAAGAGATATTTTGGTTGTAGATGGACAATATAACTCAGAAGGAATTGGATTATATTATTATAGATACAATTATTCAGATAAGATACCTAGCTTAAAACAGAATGAGGCAGCAATTAAACAGTTATTTAATTTAGAAGTAGAAGAATTCATGACTTTGATCGATGTCGCAGTTATGATGTTTAGAAAAAACAGTGCTATTGATTATCAGTTGGCTGAATTATCTATACAAGAGAAAAAAAGATGCTTTTCAGTATACTGACCAGGAAAAATTTATAGCATTAAAGAAAATTGAAGGTGAAGCATCATATAAAAAGAGATTTATTGTGAGTTTTATTCCCTTCAATCAGAAAGTACCTAATACAATTACTTCATATATTATGAAAGTATGTGAATGTTCATTGAGTCAAGCTATTGAATTAGCGGAGAAGTTATTCGCACTTATGATGAATCTTGGTCTGTTTAAACAACAGATGTTAGAAGGCATGAACGTTTATCAGCTGATTTTGGAAAACTTTGTAGTAGAGCCTTATACAAGTAAAAAATGGTATGTGTGCAGTAAGTGTAAAAAAATCACTGTTAATAATATTCATAATAAGTGTCCTGATAAAGAATGTAATGGTACTTTAGAAGAATGTGATGTTGATCAAGTATTTGCAAACAATTATTACAGAAACCAATACAAGAGTAAGGAGATAGAAGGTATATCTATTTCTGAACATACAGCACAGTTAAGTAGAAACAAAGGAAGAGAAATACAGAAGAAATTTAAGGATAAAGAACTAAATATATTGAGTTGTTCCACTACCTTTGAAATGGGGGTAGATATTGGGTCATTGGAAAATGTGTTTTTAAGAAATGTTCCTCCAACTCCAGCAAACTATGTGCAAAGAGCAGGACGTGCTGGTCGAAGCAAGGATGCATCTGCGTTAATAGTGACATACTGTACGAATACATCACATGACTATTCTTATTTTTTGAATCCTATAGAAATGATAGAAGGAGTAGTTAATCCGCCACAATTTGATATAAGAAATGAAAAGATAGCCATTAGACATATATTAGCAAGTGCATTTGGTTTCTTCTTTAGAGAGAATCCAGAATATTCTAAAAATGTAACAAAGCTTATTTATGATGATTCTATGAAAGAATTCCTGGACTACTTAAAATCTAAACCTGAAGATCTAGGAAACTACATAGATACTAAGGTTATCTATTCTGATGGATTTAGCAGATATCGACATTTTGGCTGGTTAGAAGATATCTTATATGATGAATCTCGTTTGATGTTATTTATAGGAGAGATGGTTGATAGAATTGCTTTATATAGAGAAGCGACAGAAAAAGCAAAAAAAGACAATGACTTCAATCTTGCAAAATACTTTATTGGACAGGTTGAACAGATGGAAAAAGAATCTGTAATATCAACACTTTCTAAATATGCAGTAATACCAAAGTATGGTTTCCCTGTAGATGTAGTAAGTTTAAATGTTATGGATCAAATTGGTAAGAATAACGAATATAATCTACAAAGAGATCTTTCTTATGCGATTTCAGAATATGCACCCGAATCAGAAGTAAGTGTGGATAAGAAAAAATATATATCAAGATACATAAATACACCTAAAAAGAATGCAGGAAGTCTTCCTAGATACTATTATGCGTCATGTCCACACTGTGGTCAGATGATATTATCATTAACACCTGATGAATCAGTTACATGCGATAACTGTGAGCATGAAGTAGATGTAAGTCATAATTATTTTGTGATTCCTAAATTAGGTTTCTCTACAGATGCAAAAGCAAAAAAATCAAGATCAGTTAGACCGAAGAAAACATATGCTGGTGGTATTAATTATGTAGGTGGTGGTGTTAAGGAAGATACTGTCTTTACATATAAAGATAAAGTTAAAATCAGTATGTACAACAATGATCAATTGCTTATTTTAAATGAACATCATTCTTTTATTGCCCAGAATGCGGTTATACGAAAATAATAGATAGATCTTTTGCACATTCATTTAATG
>ENA-OQEN01000771-OQEN01000771.1-human-gut-metagenome-genome-assembly--contig:-NODE-771-length-13253-cov-4.389304_pt1 | contig 13253 bp, 19 predicted proteins | sample MGYA00242791_ERZ504627 | MGnify/ENA primary metagenome ERZ504627 (study PRJEB26092, sample SAMD00036316) | human gut metagenome | host: Homo sapiens | study: EMG produced TPA metagenomics assembly of... | reverse complement strand
AAGAGGAGAATCACTTCCATGGCACAGGCAAAACAGGATATGGGTTCCGGCAGCGTAAAAAAGCTGATGCTGCAGCTCATGATCCCGGCGGTCGTTGCACAGGTGGTCAACCTGCTGTATAACATCGTGGACCGCATTTACATCGGACATATTGCCGGCATCGGCGCGGCAGCGCTGACCGGCGTGGGACTGTTCACCCCCATCCTTATGCTGCTGAACGCGTTCGCCATGCTGGTGGGCGCGGGCGGCGCACCCCGCACCGCCATTGCGCTGGGACAGGGCGACAAGGAGCAGGCAGAGAAGATCATCTCCAACAGCTTTACCATGCTGCTGCTCTTCTCGGTGGTGCTGACCGTGGTGTTCTACGCCGGGGCACCCACCCTGCTGCGGCTCTTCGGTGCCAGTGACGCCACCCTGCCCTATGCGCTGAGTTACAGCCGCATCTACATTCTGGCTCGGTGTTTGTGCTGCTGGTGCTGGGCATGAACCATTCATCACCACGCAGGCTTTGCCAAGACCAGTATGCTTACCACCGTCATCGGTGCGGTCATCAACATTATTCTCGACCCCATCCTGATCTTTGGTCTGGGTCTGGGCGTGCGGGGCGCTGCCATTGCCACCGTGCTCAGTCAGGCCGTGGGCGCGGTGTGGATCCTGCACTTCCTCACCGGCAAAAAGACCATCCTGCGCCTGCGCAAGGACTATATGCGCCTGGAAAAGAAGGTCATTCTGCCGGTGATGGCGCTGGGCATCTCCACCTTTGTGATGATGTCCACTGAGAGCCTGCTGTCCATCAGTTTCAGCTCCAGTCTGGCGCGGTACGGCGGCGACGTGGCTGTGGGTGCCATGACCGTCATCACCAGCGCTTCCCAGCTGTGCACCCTGCCCATTCAGGGCATCTGTCAGGGCGTCAGCCGGTGATGAGCTTCAATTTCGGCGCGGGCAAAAAGTCCCGCGTCAAGGAGGCGTTCCGCTTCCAGCTGACCCTGTGCAGCTGCTACACCTGCCTGTTCTGGCTGCTCATGATGCTGGCGCCGGGGGCTGTGGCGGGCATCTTCACCTCGGATACGGCGCTGATCGACTACACCACATGGTCCATGCGCATCTATATGGCCGGTATCTTTGCCATGGGCTTCCAGATCGCCTGCCAGCAGAGCTTTATGGCGCTGGGACAGGCCAAGGTCAGCCTGCTGCTGGCCTGTCTGCGCAAGATCATTTTGCTGATCCCGCTCATCTTCATTCTGCCGCACCTGCTGCCGAACCCGGTGTTCGGTGTCTTTCTGGCAGAGCCGGTCAGCGATATTTTGGCCGCCATCATTACCACCATCACTTTCTTCTCCCGCTTCAACGGTATTCTGGAACGGGGCGCTGCAAAGGTATAATCATAACAATAACAAAGGCTGCTGCGCATTTTTGCGCAGCAGCTTTGTGCTGTGTAATTGATTTTAGACGGCCTCCGGCTCACCAAGAGCCAGCACCTTCGTCAGCTCGGCCTGCACCTTTGCGTTGGTGGCGTCGGTGACGGCCAGCACATCGGAGTAGAACTTTTCCATCTCGTCACGGGTGGAGAAGGTGGCCACATACATCTGGTTGCCCATGGCACCGGACAGCGCCTCGGGGATGCGGTCCACCATGCGCATGTTGTCCTGATACTTCTGCATCAGCTGCTCGTGGCTGTAAACGAAGCTCTTGCCATCCCGGCGGCCGGCAAAGGCGCAGTAGTAGTGCTCACCCACCGGCATATCGGTGCCGCCGAAGGCGATCATGTCTGCCCAGATCTTGTACACGTTGGTGGAGCGGGCAAAGTCGATCATGTCCGGGGTAAAGCCGCCGCAGGGACGCATGTTGACTTCCAGCGCCACGATTTGACCTTTTTGCCCATGCTGGCCTGATCCTCGGTCATGCGGAAGAACTCGAAGTGGACAAAGCGGCTCTTCACCCCAAAGCTCTTGACGGCGGCACGGCCCGCAGCGCGGGTGTCCTCCGGCAGATCCTTGATGATGTAGTAGATGGAGTTGTCATCGTTGTTCACGATGTCCATGATGGACACCGGGCTTACGTTGCCCGCCTCAAAGATGGGGTTGCCGTGGGCGTCAATGATGGCATCGTAGCTGTTCACCTCGGCACGGACGAACTCCTCCATGATGTAAGCCACATCCGGGTGCTCTTTTTCCTTGTAGGCCAGAAATTCTTCCAGTTCCTTGTCGGTGGAAAGGCGGTGGGTATCCGAAGCGCCCACGCCGTTGTCCGGCTTGACCACCACCGGGTAGCCCACCTGTTCCACAAAGGCCTTGCAGCCTGCAAGGTCATCCACCATGTGGTAGCGGGCGGTGGCGATACCGGCCTTCTGATAGTACTCCTTCATCTTGCTCTTGTACTTGATGCGGGGCATATCAGAGGTCTGGAAGCCGCTGGTGATGTGGAAATCGGTGCGCAGGGCGGCATCCCGTTCCAGCCAGTATTCATTGTTGGACTCCAGCCAATCGATGCGGCCATACTTGAAGGCGAAAAAGGCCACGGCGCGGTATACCTCGTCGTAGTTTTCCAGACTGTTCACCTTGTAGTACTCGTTCAGGCTTGCCTTCAGCTCCGGCTTCAGCTCCTCGTAGGCTGGTCGCCGATGCCCAGCACGTTCAGGCCGTTGTTCTTCAGCTCCCGGCAGAACTGCCAGTAGTTCGTGGGGAAGTTGGGGGAGATAAAAATAAAGTTCTGCATAGTATTTGTTGATTCCTCTTTCCGTTACCTCTATGATTGCAATGCCCCTGCGGGGCGGGACAGGCTTTAATATTGGGAAACAACGGCGCGTCCATGGACGCGCGTTGTGCCATTTTCACAGGATGGGTCACTGCTGGCCCAGAACGTAGGGCATATAGTACGCCACCTGCTTATACCACCAGTTCCAGTCGTGGTTGACATCGTGACCCCACAGGTCTACCCAGATGGGGATATGCTTTGCCTCAAAGATGCGCTTGAGCAGCCATGTGGTGTCCGGCTGTTCCCAGTCGCCCTGACCGCAGCAGATGACAGCTTTCTGGCTGCGGAACAGCTGCATATAGGGGTGATCCTCCGGGAAGTTCTTCATGTAGTCCACGGGGGAGTTCATGTACACCAGCTCGTCCATATAGTCGCCAAAGCCGTAGTGAGCAGTGTAGATGCCGCTGAGTGCAGACAGCCGCAGAAGATATCCGGGCGGCGCAGATACAGGTTTACCGCGTGGGTGGCGCCCAGACTGCACCCGAAGGCGATGATGCCGGGCAGATCGCTCCAGCCGTTGCGCTGCTGCGCCAGATGCTGAAGCATCGGAGCGACCTCGCGGGTGATGTAGCGCAGCCACTGCTCATAGCGGCGGATGCGCCAGTAGGGGTTGCCCTGTGCGTCCGACCATGTTTCCTGATCCATGGTGTCGATGGAAAGCACCATGATCTGCCCGGACTCGATCCACGGGGCAAGGGTGTCGGTCATGTGGAAGTTTTCAAAATCGAAGAATCGGCCGTCCTGACAGGGAATATACAGCATCGGGCGGCCTGCATGGCCGTAAAGCTTGCACTCCATATCCCGTCCCAGTTCCGGGCTGTACTCCTTGAAATACTGCATCTCCATGGTGTTTCCTCCTTTGGTGTGGTGATGGTGTCACCCTTCTTTTATTCCTCCACCTCATACAGCAGGGTGTGGAACACGAAGGGCAGCTGTTTTTCCCAGCTGGCCTCGCAGTGGGTGCCGCCGGGTACGATGCGGCTGGTCAGGTGGATGCCCCGGGTCATCAGCTTGCCGCTCAAGTTGGAGAATTCCCGGCGGATGCCATCGTGGTTGCCCATCTCCCGGGAGCCGTAGTCCATGTACAGCACCGTGCCGGGGGCAAGTTTTGCGCGCCCCACAAGGCCGGAAATCTTATCCGGCGCCACCCAGATGGAAGGCGACAGTGCCGCGGCGCGGCTGTAAGTATCGTTATATTGCAGCAGAGCGTACAGCTCATCAGCCCGCCCATGCTGCTGCCGCCGATAAAGGTATGTGTCCTGTCCGGCAGGGTGCGGAAATTCTGGTCGATCAGGGTTTGAACCGGTGGATGAACCAGCTCATGGTGGCCTGTCCCTTGCCGTCAAAGTGGCCGTAGGTGGGGTCATCGAAGCGGTAGGGGGAATACTCCACCAGACGCTCGTTGTTCGCCCCGGCGTTGCACTCGATGGCCGCCACGATCAGCGGGGTGTCGGTATAGTCCAGATAATCTGCCACGCCCCAGCTTTTGCCGTAGGTGGCATCTTCGTTGAAAAACACGTTCTGCCCATCGAACATATACAGCACGGGGAACCGGCGCTCCGGCTGTGCCTCGTACATGGTGGCAGATAGACATACGCCCGGCGCTGTTCGGTGCCGTTGACCGCCGGGTAACTCATGCTCCATTTTTTGATCATGGTGCTTCTTTCCTCTCAAATCTTCCTGCAAGGGGCACAGGCGGCAAGCCCACGCCCTTTATAGGTAGTGTAGCACCATGCGGCGGGAATTGCAATGATTATAGAGCAAAGGGACTGCTGCCCCAGACGGTATGCAGCAGTCCCTTTAAAAGCCGTAGGGTGACAGGCGGCTCAATATTTCTTTTCCACAGGCACGATCCAGCCCTTGGTATCGGGGATCTTGCCCCACTGCATACCGGTCATGGTGTCGTACAGCTTCTGGGTGACAGGGCCGATCTTGCCGTTGCCGATGAAGGCGTGCTCGCCTTCCAGACCAGCTCCTTGACAGGGGAGACGACAGCGGCAGTACCGGTGCCGAACACCTCTTCCAGCTTGCCTTCGCGGGCAGCAGCCATGATGTCGGCAATGGCGATCTTGCCTTCAACGACCTCGTAGCCCCAGTCCTTCAGCAGCTCGATGCAGCTGCGGCGGGTGACGCCGGGCAGCACGGTGCCTACGGTAGCGGCGGTGTACACCTTGCCGTCGATCTTGAACATGATGTTCATGCTGCCAACTTCTTCAACGTACTTCTTCTCCACGCCGTCCAGCCACAGCACCTGTGCGTAGCCCTGCTCCTCGGCCAGCTCACCGGCTTGATGGAAGCGGCGTAGTTGCCGCCGCACTTGGTAAAGCCGGTCAGACCCGGGGCGGCGCGAATATACTCGTCTTCCACATAGATGCGCACGGGTTGATGCCCTCGGCGTAGTAAGCACCGGAGGGAGCGCAGATGATGCAGAAGATATAGTGCTTGGAAGCGTGCACGCCCAGCCCCACATCATTGGCAAAGATGAAGGGACGGATGTACAGGGAAGCGCCGTCGGTGTGGGGCACCCAGTCGCGGTCCACGTCCACCAGAGCCTCGACAGCCTGAATGTAGTCCTCTACCGGGATCTTGGGAATGCACAGACGGTCGGCAGAATCCTGAAAACGCTTGGCGTTGCAGTCCGGGCGGAACAGCTGCACGGTGTCGTCGGCGGTGCGGTAGCCTTCATGCCCTCAAAGATCTCCTGTGCGTAGTGGAACACCACGGTAGCGGGGTCCAGCTCAAAGGGGCCGTAGGGGACGATGCGGGCATCATGCCAGCCCTCACCCTCGGTGTAATCCATGACGAACATGTGGTCGGAGAACTTTTTGCCGAAGCCAAGCTTCGTCTCATCGGTGGGCTTTGCCTTGGGCGTAGCCGTGCGGGTGATCTTGATATCCAACATAGTGAGTTTCCCTCTTTCCTTTTATGCGCGTGCGCACGATTTCCGGCGCTTTATGACACAAATGTTGGTTTCTATTATAATATTCCCTGCCGGTTTTGCAAGGAATCAAAAAATGTTTCATCTTTCCACCGGTAAAGTTGCACCAGATTGTGAGCACAATGGTGTGCAAACTGCCAAATCTATGGTACAATAGGGGCACAGAGCACTTTTGCGGGGCACAGCCCCGCTTTTCTACGGAAGGAGCATACTGCCATGATCGACAGCGTTATTTTTGATATGGACGGCCTGATGTTTGACACCGAGCGGGTCTGGGCTACCCTGTGGGAGCCTGCACTTGCCACCCTTGGGCTTTCTTATAAGGAAGGGCTGGACGTTGCCGCCCGCGGCACGGCAGGGGACACCATGCGGGCGGTGCTGCGCCGCTTCTACGGGGAAAACTGCGACACGGACGCCATCATCGAGGCGCTGCACGCACAGGCGGAAAAGGCGTTTCAGGCACCGCCGCCCAAAAAGCCCGGGCTGGACGAAATCCTGACATGGCTGGACGCGCAGCACATCCCCATGGCAGTGGCCTCCTCCAGCCGGATGGCGTCTATCCGGCACCATTTGGACGGCTGGGGTCTGACCCACTATTTTAAGGTGATCGTCTCCGGCGAGCAGTTCTCGGCCTCCAAGCCCGACCCGGAGATCTTTCTGCGGGCAGCGGAGGCGCTGGGCACTGCGCGTGACCGCACCCTTGTGCTGGAGGACAGTTACAACGGTGTGCGCGCCGGTGCCGCCGGCGGCTTTGTCACCGTGATGGTGCCGGACATGGCCCCCGCCAACGACGAGATGCGCCGTCTGTACACCGCCGAGTGCCGCGACCTGTACGAGGTGCTGGACGGGTTGCAGAACGGGAGATTCTGATTGTGAAAATACAATGCCGGACAGCCCGCAGGCTGTCCGGCATTGTGCTATTTTAACGTGCTTTTTTTCTGCGGCGGAGTTTGCGCACCAGCTTACGGAGCAGCAGCACAAGGCACACCACCAGCAGAATGACGGTGAGGATCAGACCGAGAAGGATAAAGGTAAAGCGGTTGGGCTTTTTCAGCAGCGCGGAAAGGCTGCGGCTGTCCTCTACCTTTTTGCGGTCGTGCAGGGTGCTGTAATAGTCCGGCACGTTGCCGATGCCGTCGCCGTCGGTGTCCTCGAACGAGGCCATGTACCGCGCAATGGCGTCCCAGCCTTCAGCTCTTTGCCGTTTTCGGTCAGGATCACGTCCTCAAAATCTTCGATGGGAGTGCCGTCGGCATATTTCGGCACGATGGACAAAAGGCCGTAGGACATATCCGTCACGGCGCTCAGCATCTGCCCGCTGTAAAGGTCTGCCACAACGCGGTACAGCTTGTCGTCCTGCAGCTCCACGCGCTGCCCGTCCTTGACCAGATAGACATCCGTTACCTTGTTCAGCAGCAGCCGGTGGGGGTTATAGGTAAAATTCAGGCCGCTGCAATACAGCCGCGCGGTGGTCATGAAATCCGACACGGAAGCGTCGATCTCGGCGGCGGTGCGCAGTTCCTTGCCGGTGAGGTAGACTTCGATGAGAGGATAGCCCGGCACACCGTCTGCGCCGATGCCCAGCGAGAAGGAGTTGAACACCTGCTCCACTGTGATATCGCCCCGGGCGTAGGTGTCGCGCACGGTGCCGCTGGGCACCACCGCCAGATCTACCGGCACGCCGTCATAGTCGGCGGCATTCTCCACCGCGTACACATAGGCGTCCGCGATGATATCGCCCAGATTGTGCTCGGTGTGCACCTTGCCCAGATCTTTCAGGCTGGAGAAAACAACATCGTTTTCTGCCAGCACCTGATCTTTGGTGTAGCCGAACTGCGCCAGATAGTCCTCGTCCACCGTGTCCATAAAGCGGTCGATGATCTCTTGCGTTTCCGCATCAGCGGGGATATCGGCAGTGATGGGGATCAGCTGGTAATCGGTCACCTGCCAGCGGCCGTTTTCCTTCTGCGCCATGGAAAGGCTGCCCAAATTTTTGCCGTACTCGCCGCAGGAGACCACATAGGTGTCCCCGTGCCGGATGGGCTCCCGGATGCGGCTGTGGGTGTGGCCGCTCAGGATAAGGTCGAGCTCAGGCACACCCTTAGCCAGCAGCTCGTCCTCAGACTTTTTGGGGTCGTCCCATGTGCCGCTGTGGGAAACGCAGACGATCATATCCACGTTTTCGTTCGCCTTGATCTCTGCCACGGTGGCTTTGACCGCCTGTACCGGGTCCTTGAATTTCAGTTCACAGGTGGGCGCGCAGGAGAGCGCGTCCTTGCCGAAAACGCCCACCACGCAATGCGCACATCGCCCTTCTGCACCACGGTGTAGTCCTGCACGCCGTAGGCGGCAAAGGCGTCCTTGAGCAGCTGCTGGCCCTCGGCAAGACCGGCGCTTTCCATAGCGTCCCAGTCCACATTGCAGACCACGATGGCCGGGACGGCATCGCCGGAGGTGCGGGCGCTGGTAAGCATATTGGCAAGCCCCTTGGAGCGGTAATCGAACTCGTGGTTGCCAAAGGTGGTCACATCGTAGCCCATGTAGCCCAGCATCCGCAGCTCTGCGGCCTGTGTTTCAAACACCGTCTGGATCAGGGTGCCCATGGAAAAGTCACCGCCGTCGATCACAAGGGTGTCCGGGTCTTTGGCGCGCTGCGCCTTGATGAGGGTGTTGGCGCGGGCAAAGCCGCCGATGTCCGTCTCCTCATCCTCCACCACTGTGGTAAAGGTATTCAGGTGGGAGTGGGTGTCGTGGCTGAACAGGATGTCCAGCGTTTTGCCCGTCTCCGGTGCCTGCCCATAGGCGGCGGGAATGCCCAGCAGCACCGAAAACAGCAGCAGCACGGCCACCGTCATGGCGAAAAGCTTTTTCATGGCGTGTTCTCCTTTGTTGCGTCCTTATTTTTTTTCGGCTCAGCCGAATTTTTACAGCATCGGAAAAAGTAATACCACTCTATAAAAATCAACTATCTGCACGCCATTTTAGCATAAATGCACAAAATAAACAAGACGGCAGTTGTCTTTTTGCGCCGATATGCAACGCTTTTGGAAAATCAGACTTGTTTTGTCTCCTGTAAAAACAAAACCAGCCAAGCCCGCAGGCTTAGCTGGTTTGAAAGCGATCAATATTCCTTTATCAGGCACCCACGATCAGGCGCACGGCACCGTAGATGCCGGCGTCATTGCCAAGGCTGGCGGCCTTGATGGGGGTCTCCTTGCAGGACTGGAAGGCGTACTCCTTGTAGTGGCGCACCAGCGGGGTGAACAGAACCTCCCCGGCGCGGGCCACGCCGCCGCCGATCATGAACATTTCGGGGTCGGTGGTGGCGGCAATGTTTGCCAGTGCCATGCCCAGCGTGGAGGCCATCTCGTCCACCTCGCGGGCAGCCAGTGCATCCCCGGCGCGGGCGGCGTCGAACACGTCCTTGGCTTCAAAGTCCTTGCCGCGCAGGGTGCAGGCGGTGTCCGGGTTTGCGTCCAGCAGCTTCTTCATGCAGCGCACAACGCCGGTGGCGCTGGAATACTGCTCCAGACAGCCGCGCTTGCCGCAGCCGCAGACGGCGGTCTCGTGGGGGTTGACGGTGATGTGGCCGATCTCGCCGCCGGCACCGTGAGCGCCGTCGATGACCTTGCCGTTCACGATGACGCCGCCGCCCACGCCGGTGCCCAGCGTGACCATGACGGCGCTGCGGCAGCCCTGTGCCGCGCCCATCCAGATCTCGCCCAGCGCAGCCACGTTGGCGTCGTTGCCCACCAGCACCCGGATGCCGCCCAGCAGCTCGCTGAGCTCAATGGAGACGTTGCGGTTGCCCCAGCCGCCAAGGTTTGCACACACGATGGGCACGATGCTGGAATCCAGCACCGGGCCGGGCACGCCCAGACCGACACCCTCGACTTCGTCTGCGGACAGACCCTTTTCCTGCATCTTCTGCTGCACGGCAGCAGCCAGATTTTCCAGAATGTGAGCACCGTTATTAGAAGTATCGGTGCTTACCTCCCACTTTTCCAGCAGCTTGCCGCTGGTGGTGAACAGGCCGACCTTGGCGGTAGTGCCGCCCAGATCGATGCCAAATGCGTATTCCTTCATGTCATTTACCCCTTTGATGCGGATGCGCCGCAATTTTTTTCAGTATTCCATAGTATACCATATTTTTCCGCAAAAGAGCAGTGCTGCGGCGGCATTTCGTGCAATCGGACTGAAATCCATGTAAAATTTTGGGCAGTTCCACAAGGAGATTCAGCGCACGGTGTTGGTCAGTGTGCCAATACCCTCGATCTCGCACTGCACGGTGTCGCCCGGGTGCAAAAACTGCGGCGGGTCCATGCCCATGCCCACACCGGCAGGGGTGCCGGTGGCAATGATGGTACCGGCTTTCAGGGTCATGCCCTGCGAAAGCTCGTGGATGACGTGGTCGATATCAAAAATTTGCAGCTTGGTGTTGGAATCCTGCCGCAGCTCGCCGTTCACCCGGCTGCGGATGGGCAGCGCGGGCGGGTAGGTGTCAAATTCATCCGCAGTGACGATGCAGGGCCCCATGGGGGTAAAGCCGTCCAGACTTTTGCCGAAATACCACTGCTTGTGGGCGGTCTGTACGTCCCGGGCGGAGACATCGTTCAGGATGGTGTAGCCGAACACATAGTCTTTGGTCTGCCCGGCGGGCACATCCTTGGCATCCTTGCCCAGCACCACAGCCAGCTCACACTCGTAGTCCAGCTTCTGCACAAGGTCGGTGTGCGCCTCGATGAAGCCGCCGTCCGGTACCGCGCGGCTGACCCGCTTGGAGAAGTAGATGGCGTCCTGATGCTGGGTGGAAAAGGCATCCGCAGAGTATTTTTCGGCCTCGTCCGAGTGCGCCATATAGTTGATGCCCAGACAGACCACGTCCTGCGCGGGGCAGGGGATGGGACTTTGCAGGGTGACGGTTTCCACCGGCAGCGCGGGGATGCCGCTGATGGCCAGCTGCAAACCGAACCGCACCTGCGGGGTGAGGAAGGGGATGGCGTCGGACAGGTTCTCGTAGGAAAGCCCCAGCCAGCTCAGCGGCCAGACCTGTGTGCCGTCCTGCGAGAGGATGGCGGGGTCCTCCACGCCGTCCGGCAGGCGGCAGGTGACAAAACGCATACAGTCTCCCTCCTCTCAGTGCCGGTAGGCGATGGCACCGCGGATGCGGTCGGCTTCGGTTTCTCCCGCCAACTGGCGCACCAGCTCCAGCGCAAAGGGGATAGCGCCGCCCAGACCGTAGCTGGTGGTGATGTTGCCATCCACGACCACCTCGGTGTCCAGCACATGGGCACCGGCCAGCTTGTCCTGAAATGCAGCGTGGGCGGTGGCGTTTTTGCCCTCCAGCAGACCCAGCGCGGCCAGCACGCTGGGTGCGGCGCAGATGGCGGCTACCTTTTTGCCCGCCTTTGCAAAGGCGGCGCAAGTGTCGGTCACCGTCTTGTTGGCGGCAAGGTTCGGCGTACCGGGAATGCCGCCGGGCAGCACCACCAGATCTACGTCGGAATAATCGACCTCCTCTGCCAGTGCATCGGCGGTGATATGCACCTTATGGCTGCTCAAAATCTCCCGGCTGCCGGAAGCACTGACCACCAGCACCTCCACCTTGGCGCGGCGGAGCAGATCCACCACCAGCAGAGCTTCGCACTCCTCGGTGCCCTCCGCAAAAAATACAACAGCTTTTGCCATAAGAAAAACCTCCTGTTCAAATCTTAAAAAGAAAAGCCGCGTGCCGCAGCTTTGGGCGGTACGCGGCTTTTGTATCAGTCAGCGGACTTTTTTTCAGCTTCCAGCAGCGCACGCAGTACACTGTCGTCTGCGCTCAGCACCCGGCTGACCCGGCTGATGATGGCGCTGGACGCACCGGTCTTGTCCATGATCTCGGTGTAGATGCACTTGTCGGCCAGCAGCTCGGCAATGTTGTAGCGCTGCTCCATTGCGCTGAGTTCCGAATAGCTGCACACGTCCTGCAGAAAACGATAGCATTCCTCCGGGGTCTTGAGCTGCAGAAAAGCCCGGTACAGTCCGGAGTTGCCGGTGGGATGATCTTTCGCCATGATAGTCTCCTTTTTTGCACAAAATGCCCGCAGACAGCGGCTTTATTACACTACATCAGTGTAGTACAAACGCGGATAAATTTCAATGGCTATTTTGTGATTTTTCGGAAATCAGCTCAGGGTGTGCTCATACACCAGCTCGCTGCGGGGTACGGTGCCGTTCTCCTGCTCGGCGGGGCGCAGCTCGCGGTAGCGCAGTGCCTTGAAGAACTGCTGCACCGGCAGCGCCTTGGCGTGGATGGTGCACCACACCCGGCCTTTGCCCTCGCCCTTGGCCAGCCGTTCACAGGTCTGCACGATATCCCGGCCGATGGCCTTGCCGCGGTATTCCGGCTTGAGGTACAGGTGCATCAGGTGCAGGGCGGTGTTCTCCATCTTCCACGCAAAGTAGCCGATGAGTTTGCCCCCCAGAAACACCAGAAAATAGTTCACGTCGTTGTCGATGTCCGCTTCAATGGCGTCGGCGCTTTGCAGCTCCTCCACAAGGGTGTCCAGCTGCTTTGCGGGGTAGTAGCGCTTGTAGACCTCGTGCCACAGTTCGCTGGCAAGGTCGGCGGTGTTGTGGATGTATTTGGCCTTTGCGACCAGCTTGTAATCAGGCTTCATAAAACTCCTTATACTCTTACAATGTAATCCGGCTTGCGGGGCGCGGCGGGCTTGGGCGCGGCGGCGGGGTAGCCCAGAATGCAGTGGCCTACGCCGATCCAGTCCCCCTCAATGCCCCACTTTTTCAGCAGTGCTTTGCCCTCGGCGGAGTCGAACTCCTCCCGGGCGCGGTTGATCCAGCAGCTGCCCAGCCCCAGCGATGCGGCAGCCAGCATCAGGTTGCCCATGACAAGGCTGCCGTCCTGCACGGCGCAGTTTGCGTGGGCATCGGCCAGCACCACCAGAATGGTGGGTGCGCCGTACATGGGGTCGCTGTCGGTGCCCATGACGGCGGCGTTCATCCGGGTCAGCTGGGCGCGGGTAGCGGCATCCTGCACGACCACGATCTTAGCGCTCTGGCGTCCCATAGCGCTGGCGGCGTAGGTGCCGGCCTCCAGTACGGCGTCCAGCTCGGCATCCGTGATCTGCCGGGGCTCGTAGGCGCGGCAGCTGCGGCGGCTGCGAATGGTTTGTAAAGTCTCGTTAGTCATGAAAGATCCCCTCCTTAATAGTGGATGGCTTTATTGTACCACAACCTGCGCCGGAGTGCAAAGTGCCCGCCGGTAAAAAACATTGCTGGCTTCCGAAAACGTTTGCGCTGCAAAAACACGACAGAATGCACAAAAAACAAAAGAAAGATTGTGGAAAAGCATTCTTGTTGCCAGCGGGCAAATCGGGTATAATAGGGCTACCATAGCGGAAAGGAGTTGTGCTCTATGGCAAAGGCATCGCAGGTCGTCATTATGGAGGGGAATACTACATTATCAAGTCCCCCAACGGGAAGGTACTGGAAGTAAAGGATTTCAACACGGAGAACGGCGCCGGCATCCAGCTGTGGAGCTATGCGGGCCATCCGTGGC
>ENA-OQEN01000770-OQEN01000770.1-human-gut-metagenome-genome-assembly--contig:-NODE-770-length-13259-cov-2.643009_pt1 | contig 13259 bp, 18 predicted proteins | sample MGYA00242791_ERZ504627 | MGnify/ENA primary metagenome ERZ504627 (study PRJEB26092, sample SAMD00036316) | human gut metagenome | host: Homo sapiens | study: EMG produced TPA metagenomics assembly of... | reverse complement strand
GCTCGGCGGCCTCTATCGCTTCAGCCGAAGCTTCGCCTGCGGGAATGCATCCCGTGCGCACCGTGCTCGGGTCGCCGTCCTTTTCGGCGACGCCGTAGAAGCACGAACGCGCCAAGCGGTTGAACACACCGGTAAGGAGCGTTCCCTCCTTGAGCACCGGTCGATCACGCGCTTGTCGTCGCGGGCAAGGAGCGGCGTTCCATCGGGGTTCTTGCCCGTCTCGCGCAGATCGTATGCCTTAGGGCTGAAACTCACCGGCTTCTCGCCGAGGCCCAGTGAGAGGAAGTGGGCGCGCAGCTGTTCGGCGCTGTAGTGGTCGAGGAGCTCGCTTGCGGCGGCGGCGGGGTCTTGGAGCTCGAGCTTGCCTTCTTGCCCATGTAGAGCACGTGATAGTTTGCCACGAGCGTACTCTGCTGCATATTCCAGCCGAGCGCTTCCCACATCGCCGTCTGCGCGATGCCGTAGAAGTAGATGTTGTCCTGACCGATGAACTGGTACACGTGCGCCTCGGGGTCGCACCACCAGTCGCGCCAGTCGTGCGCAGCATAGCGCGTGCCGCCGGCCTGCTCGTCTGCCGCAAGCGCCGTGCGCGTGAAGCTGACGGGCGCCCAGAGGCTCTCGGGCCAGACCCAGCAGGTGAGGCCGGAGCAGCCGCATTCATCGGTTACGGGGACGCCCCAGGCGATGTTGCCCGTAAGGCGGAACGGCACGAGCGCTTGCCGGAGCGGAAGCGCACGCCGCCTGCTCCGAGCACCTCGTGCGCGTCTCGCGTTCGCGCCAGCTCGGGAAGGTCACGGTGAACGAGCTCTTGTTGCCTCGGCGTCTGTCATGGTGTGCGGCGGCAGCTCGCCTCGATGGCGTCGAATGCCTCGCGGAACTTGTTCTGGATGTAGAGCTGCGGCGGGTTAAGCCACTCTTCGAGGGTCTTTACCACCACGGAGCGCACCGTCTCGTCGCCCTCGAGCTTCTTGGTGAAGCCTTTCAGGAAGTCGAGGTAGGACGGAAGGTCGAAATAGATGTTGTCCACGGGGCGAAGCGACGGTCTCGCCGGTGAGCGCGCTCCTGGGCGCGATGAGCTCCTCCGGTTCGAACTGATGTCCCAGGTCGCACTCGTCCGCATAGGCCTTCTCGGACTTGCAGCCCTGGATGGGGCACCTGCGTGACCTGGCGTCCGTTCAGGAACTGCTGTGCCACCGGGTCGAAGAACTGCTTGGTTGCGCGCTTCTCGAGCACGCCCTGCTCCTTGAGGCGCAAGATGATCTCGTCGGTCATCTGCTCGTGAACATGCGCGGCGGGTTCGAGGGCGCTGCCACCGAAGAAGTCGGGCTCCACGTCGTAGCCGGCGAGCGTCGCGGCTTGGCTCTCGTGGTTCGCCTCCACATAATCGGAGATGCGCTTTTCGTAGCCCTGTTCGTCATGCAGCTTGCGATAGCTCTCCATGATAGGGCTGCCGTAGCAGTCGGTACCGGAGACGAACAACACGTTCTCGCGGCCGATGCGGTCGCGCAGGAAGCGCGCGTAGAAGTCGGCGGGTATGAAGACGCCGCCCACATGGCCGAAGTGCAGGTTCTTGTTGCCATAGGCATGCCGGCCGTTACGATGCGCGTTGCGGCCAGGTGGGGCGCGAATCTTTGCTCAGCTTGGATGCCATGCAGCTCCCTGCTTTGGTCGAAACATCCAGATAAGCAACCATTATGGCACAGCACGCCAGATTCCGTGTATGCTTGGACACATGAGATGCCGAAGCAACATACACACGTTCGAGGACGATGATTTCCTCAAGCGCATGACCCAGTGCTCTGCCGTGACGTTCATCATCGGGTTGGCGGCGACGCTCGTGTTCGCGGTCGTGCTCGCCGCGTGCGTCCCCGGGGGCTTCGATGGCCTGCTCGTGGGGATATTATCCGAGGACGGGCGAGGGATCGTAGACTACCTGCTCTGGATTGCGTGGGTCGCGGTGGCGCTCGTGGTCTCGCTTGCGGCGCACGAGCTCGTGCACGCCATCTTCTTCAAAGCATTCGCTCCGGCGGGCACCCGCGTGTCGTTCGGTGCCAACTGGAAGCGCGGCATGCTTTACGCGTGCGCCGAGGGCATCGTGTACACGCGCAGGCAGTACCTCATCATCGCACTTGCGCCCACGTTCGTCGTGACGCTCCTGGTGGTTGCAGCGGGGCTTGCGTGCGGCTGCCCCGTAGCGGGCGCCTTCACGGCGGTGCTCCATCTTACCGGGTGCGCGGGCGACTGGGGGTACGTCCATGAGCTTCGTGCCGATCCTCTCATCACGCATTGCGAGGACACCTCGTACGGCGTGTGCTTCTACGGTGATGACGAGGATTGCGATGCCGACTTTGGCGAGGAACAAGAGGAGGTGCGCTCATGACGCGCCTGCTGCTCCATGCCTGCTGCGCCCCTTGTTCGCTCGAACCCGTGCGCCTGCTCTGCGAGGAGGGCTTCGAACCAACGATTTGCTGGACGAACCCGAACATACAGCCCGTTGAGGAGCACGATCGCCGCCTTACCGAGCTTCGGCGTTGGTGCGCGGTGGAGGGCATCCCGCTCATCGAGGCGGAGGAGGACGCTGTTCGATGGGAACGCTCGGTGGCACCCATTGGCGCCGAGGCGCGCGAGCGCCGGTGCCGTGCTTGCTATGCGATGCGCCTTACTGAGGCTGCCGCGTTGCGGAGCGCGAGGGCTTCACCCATATCGCGACGACGCTCGCCGTCTCGCCGTATCAGCTGTTCGAAACCTGCAACGACGTGCTTTGCCGGCTCGCCTCGGCGCGCGGCCTCACGCCGGTAATCCGCGATTTTCGCCCCTGGTATCCCGAGCAACGCGTCGTTCTCGCGAGCTCGGGATGTATCGGCAGAACTACTGCGGGTGCCGTTTTTCCGCTGCCGAGGCCGCGCTTGACCGCGCTCGCCTGCGCGATGAGCGCCGTGCCGCGAAGAAGCATTGACGTTTCCGGCTCGAGCTCGAAACAGTTACCTTTGGGCGCTTGGTTGGGTGGGTCGCTTTTGCGCTTCGCGGTGACCTGCGGTCTTGCAGCCTAATCGCCGCGCTGTTCCGCGCGCACCGATAAAAAAGCACCGATTTGAGCGCTGAGCTGTCTTCGCCTTGTCCGGCGCCCCGAGACGGCCTTCAGTATGAGGCGAAGGCGCCCCTTTCATTCCCGGCCGCTAGGATTAAAATGACTATTAGAACGCAATAGTCATTTTTGGAGGCTGAGGAATGGAACGCATGGCAGAGAGCGCGCCAGGCAACAGGGCGGAGGCCGCCAGGGCGGGCGCCAAAGCGGGCGGTGGCCACGCAGGGGCGGCGCTGGTCGTCATTCTCGCGATGACTTTCATGGAGATTCTCGACGGCACCATCGTAAACGTCGCGCTTCCCTCCATGCAGCAGGAACTCGGGGTGGATATGGCGTCCATCCAGTGGGTCGCAAGCATCTACAGCATCGTGACCTGCGCGGCGCTCCTCGTGTTCGGACGCCTCGGCGATATGTTCGGCAAGGTTCGCATCTTCCAGGTCGGCGTGGCACTCTTCACCGCGGGATCGGCGCTCTGCGCGCTTTCGAGAACGTTCGAGATGCTTGTCGTTGCTCGCGCCGTCCAGTCGCTTGGCGGCGCGGCTTCGCTCGCCAACAACCAGGGCATCATCACCGAGACCTTCCCAGACAGCCGCGGCCGCGCGCTCGGCTCGTGGCGACGTTCACCGCGCTCGGCGCCATGTGCGGCCCCACGCTCGGCGGTCTCATCGTGGCGACGCTTCCGTGGGAGTTCATCTTCATCATCAACTTGCCCATTGGCTCATCTCGTTTGTCGTCGGGCTCAAGGTGCTCAGCAACCGTCGCCCTGCGCACCGCCCGTCGTTCGATGCGCTCGGCACGGTGCTGCTCATCCCCTCCATCCTGTTAATCTTCTTCGCCATTACGCTCACGGAACGCGGGGTCACGCTCTTTACCATCGGCATGCTTGCGTGCGGGATCGGGCTGCTCGTCGCCTTCGTCGTGGTGGAGAACCATGCGAAATCTCCGCTCGTAACACTCGGCGTCTTTCGCGACGTTCGCTTCGTCATCGACCTCATCAACATGGCACTCGTTTTTCTCGCCATGGCGGCCTATACGTTCATCTTCCCGTATTACCTGCAGGAGGCGCGCGGCATCGGCGCGGGCGTAGCTGGCCTTATCATGGCGTGCTATCCGCTCGTCAACTCCATCGTAGGCCCCATCTCGGCGCCGTGTCGGACAAGGTGGGGTGCGAAAAGCCCACGCTCGTGGGGCAGATCATCTACACCTGCGGGCTCGCCATCATGGGCTTCGTGGCGCTCGATACGCCGCTCTTCGTGCTCATTCCCTGCATCATGTTTACCTCGCTTGGTAGCGCCATCTTCCAAGCCCCCAACAACTCCATGGTGATGGGGCACGCGCCCGAGGGATCGCTCGGCTTCGTGGGGTCGCTCGGCAACCTCATGAGGTACCTAGGACAGTCCGTGGGCATCACGGTGGGTTCGGCGCTGCTCTACGGCGGCATGTCGCAGTCGATCGGCTATCCGGTCACGAGCTATATCGAAGGGCGCCCGGATGTGTTCATGGATGGCATGCATCTTGCATTCCACGTGGTTGCGGTCATCGTGTTTGCAAGTGTGGTGCTCGCGCTCGTTCGCGAGTGGCTGAACTATCGGGAGCGCCGCGCCCGCTCGACGGCGCGGTAGGTGAGAGACCTATGCCGGCCATCTTTACTCAGCGGAACCGCGATGAGCTATACCGTCGCATGATCGAGGTGGGCTGGGAGCAGCTCGTCGAGGGTGGCATTCGCTCCCTGCGCGTGGAACGGGTTGCGGCGGCGGTGGGTATCGCCAAGGGCACGTTCTATCACTTCTTCGATTCAAAGGACGACTTCATCTACGCGATGCTCATGGAGAATCGCCAGCACGCGATGGATGTGCTCGAGCGCGTGCGCGAGGAGGCGGGTGCTCCGCTCGATCGCGCGTGCATGCGCTCATGGCTCGAGCTTCTCTGGCGGTCGGAGCGAAACATCTTCCGCATCGCGACGGCGGAGGAGTACCGCTATCTTGTGCGAAGCCTGCCCAGCGAGCGGACGCTCGACCCCGCATCCGACGCGCGCTCGTGCGTTGGATCGTGGACGAGGTTGCCAACGCGCGGCCTGGGGTGGATGTCGCTGCCGTGCAGAACTTGCAGTTCGCGCTCGCGCTCACGCTGCTGAACCGTGGCCTTCTGCGCGTTGAGGCGCTGGAGCGTACCGTCGACGCCTTGATCGATGACACGCTCGACGAGCTCTTCGGCAAGACCGGATAGTGCCGCCAACAGCGCTGCGGCTGCCGCTTCTTGGTTGCAAGGGGTCGCGCTTCGTTAGCCCTTGCGACGCCTGCTGCGCGCCGTCCGGCGGCAGCAGACGCTTACGAATATGTACACACAGTAGCCGAAGAGCACGGCGCACCCGGCACCGAGGAACAGTTCGGTGAGGGCGATCGGGGTTATCTCGTGCATGACATGGTCTCCTTCCTGTGGCGGGTTCGAGGTGTTCGGCACCCGCAGGATTCATGGTCGGAAGCCCGGATTCTTCCTCGCATGAATCATCTGAAACATGCGAAATGCAAGCGAATCCAAGATTCCTCGGCAGCGACATACAAGTGCCGCAGGGGCTTCACGGGCATGTCCTGCTGTTGAACCCAGTACAGCACGAGGACGGTAAAGGTGGTATTAAACTCGAGCGCCTGGATATTAAAATGTCATAAAGATGCAGGTAGACAGTGCATTGCCCATGAAGAACGAATACGTTTCGCCCGCGGTGCCGCGCTATACTGAAGAGCAGCGAGAGGGAGGTGGCAGATGGGTGAGGCGAACGTGCGGGCACCGCGACGCGAAGGGCGAGCGGTGGCGCATCTTGGCGTCACGTGCGCGCTTTTGGCGTTATCGACCGCGATCGGTCTTGGCTTTCACGAGCTGGGTTTTACCGATTCGAGCATCATCTCGCTCTACATCCTATCGACGCTGCTCACCGCAACGGTCACATCGGGGCGCATGTACACGCTGCTTTCGTCTGCGCTCTCGGTGGTGCTCTACAATTTCTACTTCGTCGTGCCGCGCTTTTCGCTCGAGTCACTCGACACGAGCTATCTCGTCACGTTCGCCATCATGTTCGTCGCCGCCATCGTCGCTTCGGAGCTCACGAACCATATCGCGCGAAACGCTCGCGAGGCGCGGCGGACGGCATATCGCACGAGTGTGCTCCTTGAGACGAACCAGCTGCTTCAGCAGGCGGATGGCCCCGGAAGCATCGCGCGAATAGCGTTGAGCCAGCTCTCGAAGCTTCTCGACGGCCCGGTGGCGTTCTATCCTGCCGAAGGGGACGGTCTTGGCTCGCCGCTGGTGCGCAACGGGGACGATGAGGCGATGCCGGCAGCAATTACAGAGAATGCCCGTGTGAACGCATTGCGCGCGCTCCGGTCTACCAAGCTCGCGAAGGACGCCGCTTCGACGGGTGCCGCGCCCGCTTCCGCGCCGCCCGCGACCGCCGAAGTTCGGAAATCGTTGCCATTCCCTTGGGAGATGGCTTATTCCTGCCCGTGCGCACGCACGACGAGGTGTTCGGCGTGGTGGGCATTCGCGCTGCCGAGCGCGACATCGACTCGTTCGAGCTTTCCATTGCTCGTTCGATCATCGGTGAATGCGCGCTCGAGCTTGCTCGAGAGCGAGAGGCGCGCGAGCGTGAAGAGGCCGCCGTGCTCGCGCGCAACGAGCAGCTTCGAGCGAACCTGTTGCGCTCGCTTGGCCATGACCTGCGCACGCCGCTCACGGCGATCTCGGGCGCTGCGGCGATTCTACGCGATGATTCCGGCCGTCTTGCGCCCGGGCAGCGTCATGCGCTTCTGGATGACGTGTACCATGACTCGCTTTGGCTCATCGATATGGTCGAGAATCTGCTCACCATCACGCATTCGATGAAGGCACCGTTAAGCTCACCTTGACCTCCGAGCTCATCGATGACATCTTCGAAGCCGCTGTATCGCATCTCGCGAACCAAGCGGGCGAGCACCGTATCGTCATCGAGCCCGCGGAAGAGATTCTTCTCGTGCGCATCGATGCAAGCCTCATCATCCAGGTGCTCACAAACCTCGTGGGCAACGCCATCAAGTACACCCCGGCAGGTTCGATTATCCGGCTGTACGCACGGCGTGAGGGGGCGTTCGTGCGCGTGACGGTTGCAGACGACGGGCCGGGCGTGGCGGACGACGACAAGCCACATGTGTTCGATCGCTTCTATTCCGGTGCGAAGGCAGAGCGGCCGGCAGATGCGCAGCGGAGCTTTGGTTTGGGGCTCGCGCTCTGCCGTTCCATCGTCGAGGCGCACGGCGCGCTATCGAGGTGCACGACAACGTGCCCCATGGCGCCGTCTTTTCGTTCACGCTTCCTGCAGAGGAGGTTGCGATTCATGGATAAGGAATCGAAATGGGCGGCATCGGCCGGTGCGGATGGCGCGGTACTCTCCGTCCTTGTGGTAGAAGACGATGCGGCGGTGCGTCGTCTTATCGCGACGGCGCTTGCCATGCATGGCTACCATGTGGAGGTCGCCGCTACAGGTGAGGCGGCGATTCTCGAGGCCGCCTCGCATGGGCCTGATCTTGTTCTGCTCGATTTGGGTCTTCCGGATGTGGACGGCATCGTCGTCATCAAGAAGCTGCGCTCATGGTCGAACGTGCCGATCATCGTGATTTCGGCGCGCATCGAGGAGACGGATAAGATCGAAGCGCTCGATACGGGAGCGGACGACTATCTCACGAAGCCGTTTTCCGTGGAAGAGCTTCTCGCTCGCGTGCGTGCCTGGCAGCGACGTGCTCGCATGTCGCTCGGTGACGACCCGGGCGAGAGCGTGTTCGAGAACGGTCCTTTGCGCGTGGACTATGCGGCGGGATGCGCGTATCTCAACGGTGAAGAGCTGCATCTCACGCCTATCGAGTACAAATTGCTCGTCCTCATGTGCAAAAACGTGGGAAAGGTGCTCACCCACACGTACCTCACGCACGAGATTTGGGGCACGTCGTGGGACTCCGACATCGCGAGCTGCGCGTCTTCATGGCGACGCTTCGGAAGAAGATCGAGCGCGACCCCTCGCAACAGAAGCTCATCCAACGCATGTGGGCGTTGGTTACCGCATGCAGCGGCTGTAAAGCTGCAGTCGCACCAGGCACCCCCGACCGGCTGCGCAGGGTGCCCGAGGTTGCCGCGAAAGCCGAGCGCGCACGCCTTCGTGCGGCGCCCGAGTTGAACGGCAAGATCGGGCACCCTGCGCAGCCGGGCATTAAGATGCCACAAAGATATGGCCAAACCCCTTGAAGCTGCTTTTTCCCGTGACTAAGATGCTTTCGCAATCGCGGATGTGCTGCCGGCACTCCGCGATCAGGAGGAGAGGTTTCATGGGAAGCAGTTTGGGCTCAGGTGCCCCGGCATCCGTCTCCGCAACGGATCTGGATGCGCTCGATGCCATCCGCAAGGCACCCGTCGACGGCGTGTTCGGCCAACTTGAGACGGCGCGCGTAGGGCTCGCCTCGGACGAGGCGGCCGTACGCCAGGGGCGCTTCGGAAAAAACGTCATCCAAAGCGAGAAGAAGAAGTCGCCCGTCATCGCGTTCCTCGCGAACTTCACGCACCTCATGGCGGTGCTTTTGTGGGTCGCGGGCACCATGCGTTCATCGCGGGGCTCCCGGAGCTTGGCGTCGCAGTGTGGCTCGTGAACATCATCAACGGCGTGTTCAGCTTCTGGCAGGAGGCGCGTGCGAGCCAGGCGACCGAGCGCTCAAGAAGATGCTGCCGGCGTATGCCACGGTGATTCGCGACGGCCAGGAGCAGAAGATCCTGGCAGAAGACCTCGTACCGGGCGACGTCATGCTCCTTGCCGAGGGCGACAAGATCTCTGCAGACGCGCGCGTCATCGCGAGTTCAGACTTGCAGGTGAATCAATCCACGCTAAACGGCGAGTCCACCCCGTCGCGCAAGACCGCGGACGCGGTGCTCGAAGAGGGGCTTTCCGCCGCGGAGATTCCCAACCTCGTCTTCGCTGGCACGAGCGTGTCCGAAGGCAATGGCCGCGCCGTGGTGTTCCGCATCGGCATGGACACGGAGTTCGGCAAGATCGCGAGCCTCACGCAGAACATGCAGGCGGCGGAGAGCCCGCTCACGCGTCAGCTCAACCGCCTCACGAAGCAGGTCACGATCTTTGCCATGTGCATGGGCATCGCGTTCTTCTGCCTGTCCCTGTTCGTGGTGCACGAGCGTTCGCGTCGTCGTTCATCTTCGCGCTCGGCATGGTCGTGGCATTCATTCCCGAAGGCTTGCTGCCCACGGTGACGCTTTCGCTCGCCATGGCGGTGCAGCGCATGAGTCGCCGGAACGCCTGGTGAAGAAGCTCGATTCCGTGGAGGCGCTTGGCTCCACGAGCGTGATCTGCACAGATAAGACCGGTACGCTCACGCAGAACGAGATGACCGTGAACCATCTGTGGACGGCGACGCGCGAATACGAGATCACCGGCGTAGGGTACGCGCCCGAAGGTCAGATAGAAGCCGAGGGACGCAGTTGGCGCGCTGTGGACGATGCGGATCTCGAGCTCCTGCTCGAGGGCGGCATGCTCTGCGGCAACGCGCGCCTCGCCGAGCCGGAAGGGGAGGGAAAGCGCTACGAGGTCTATGGCGACCCCACGGAGGCGTGCCTCATCGTGTCCGCGCAGAAGGGCGGCATCGATCGCGCCGAGCTCGAGGCGCGCATGCCCCGTGTGAAGGAGCTGCCGTTCGAGAGCCGCCGCAAGCGCATGACGACCGTGCATGCTCTTGAGTACCCGCTGGACGGGGCGCGCCGCATCGCGTTCACGAAGGGCGCACCGAACGAAGTCGTGCGGCTTTCGACCCATGTTCGTTTGAACGGCGTGGTCGAGCCCATGACCGAGGAGCTCCGCCAACGCATCATGGAGGCGAACGACACGTACGCCGCCGACGGCCTGCGCGTGCTTGCGGTGGCGTACCGCCCGCTCGACGGTGCGAACGCGGAGGCGGGTGTCCCCGATGCCATGAGCGATTACACGCCCGAGAATATCGAGTGCAACCTCACCTTCGTGGGACTCGAGGTCATGATGGATCCGCCTCGTCCCGAAGTCGCGGCGGCTGTGGCAGAGTGCCATCGCGCGGGCATCCGCATCGTCATGATCACGGGCGACTACGGTCTCACCGCAGCGAGCATCGCGCGGCGCCTGAAGATCGTGGAGGGCGAGGGACTATCCGTCATCTCGGGTTTCGAGCTTTCGAAGATGGGCGATGAAGAGCTCAAGGAGAAGCTCGCCGGCCAAGTTGTCTTCGCCCGCATGGCACCCGAGCAGAAGCTCCGTGTGGTCACGGCGCTCCAGGAGATGGGCGAGATCGTGGCCGTGACGGGTGACGGCGTGAACGATGCCCCCGCGCTCAAGAAAGCCGATATCGGTGTTGCCATGGGCATCACCGGTACCGATGTGGCGAAGGAGGCGGCCGATATGATCTTGACGGACGATAACTTCGCTCGATCGTCGCCGCGATCGAGGAAGGGCGCGCGGTCTACAGCAACATCCGCAAATTCCTGCTCTACATCCTGAACTCCAATGCGCCCGAAGCGGTGCCGAACGCTGTCTACCTGCTCTCGGGTGGTGCCGTGCCGTTGCCGCTCACAACCATGCAGATCCTTACCATCGATCTGGGTACGGATATGCTGCCGGCGCTGGGTCTGGGCACTGAACCGCCGGAGGAGACCATCATGGATCAGCCCCCGCGCGACCCCAACGAGCGCCTGCTCAACCGTCGCGTGCTCGTGAAGGCCTTCCTGTGGTATGGCCTTATGGCCTCGATCGTCGCCATGGCGGGTTATTTCCTGGTGAACCTGCTCGCTGGCTGGCCGGGCATCCCGCTCGCCGGCTTGGGCAACGATAGCGACCCGGTGTACATCCAGGCAACGACCATGACGCTTGCAGGTATCATCTTCGCGCAGATCGGCCAGGTCATGAACTGCCGCACCGAGACCACCTCGGTATTCAAGATCGGTCTCTTCTCGAACCGCCGCATCCTCATAGGCATCGTGTTCGAAGTGGTGCTGCTCGTGATCCTCACCACGTTCCCGCCGCTGCAGGGTGTGTTCCACACCGCGCCGTTGGCTTGGCAGGATTATGCGTTCCTCTGCTGCATCCCGCCCGTGGTCATCGCCATCGAGGAGATTCGCAAGGCATGGCTGCGCCGCCGCGAGCGGGCGCGTGCCGCCGCGAAGCGCTAGAGTTGAGGGTATACACCATCTGAAAGGTGGAGATTATGAACGTCATTATCGTAGGCATGGGCTTCATCGGATCGGGGCTCGCGTGGAAGCTCGCGCGGCAGGGATTCTCGGTCACGGCGGTCGACCAAGATCAGAAAGCACTCGATGCGCTGGGCGATTCGTTCCCCGGCAAACGCGTGTGCGGCATCGGTCTCGATCGCGACGTGCTTCTGCGCGCGGGAATCGACCGCACGGATGCCGTCGTTTCCTGCATGCGCTCCGACGAGGCGAACATCGTGGTGGCGCACGTCGCCCGCTCGACGTTTCGCGTGCCCCGCGTCATCGCGCGTCTGCACGATCTTACGAAGGCCGATACGTACCGTCGCCTGAACATCCAGACGGTCTCGCCCAATGCCTGGGGCATCGCGCGCATCGGCGAGCTCCTTACCTATAACCATCTCGATAACGTATTCGAAGTGGGATCGGGCGATGTGCGCCTGGTTCGCGCGGACGTGCCGGCGCTGCTCGACGGCGCCACGGTGCGCGAGATCTCCGCGCTCGGCGAGGTGCAGATCGTGAGCGTCTCGCACGATAACGAAACGTTCATCCCCACGCAGGGCACCGTGCTCGCCGCCGGCGACATCATCTACGCCGCGGTGGCGACCTCTGCCAGCAGGAAGTTCAAGCAGATGCTCGGCATCACCGATTAGGAGGAATCATGCAGGTCATCATTGTCGGCGGCGGCAAGACCGGCGCCCATCTCGCCTCCCGCCTCACGGACGACGGCATCGCGGTCACGGTCATCGAGCAGCGCGCTGAGGTCGTCGAGCGCGTGCGTCAGATATGCCCGAACATTTCCGTTATCGAGGGGAGTGGTTCGGATCCCGAGGTCTTGGAGCGCGCGGGCGTGCGCATCGCGGATGCTGTCGCGGCTGTGACGGGATTGGACGAGACGAACCTCGTGACGTCGATGCTCGCGAAGATGGAATATGCGGTGCCGCGCGTCGTGGCGCGTGTGAACAATCCGGCGAACGCGTGGATGTTCACGGCGGTGAACGGTGTGGATGTGGGTGTGAACCAGGCTGAAATCACGGCGCGCTTCGTGATTGAGGGCATGGACGTGCATGACATGTACACGCTCATGAAGCTCGGTCGAGACGAGCACAGCATCGTACAGGTGGCGGTGGGTGCGCATGCCCGCGTGGCGGGACTCGCCCTCAAGGACATCCCGTTCCCGGCGGAGACCATCGTGACCGCCGTGGAGCATGGGGGCAACCTCATCGTGCCGAACGGTGATACCGTCTTGGAGTCGGGCGATGAGGCGATCATCTTCACGAGCGAGGAAGGCCGCGACGAGATTCGCCGACTCTTCTCATAAAGGCAGCGTGCGGCTACCTCGCTTCAGAACGGGTCGTTTCGCTTCGGCATCCGTGCTAAGCTATTCAGCCGGATAAGAAAGCGAGGTAGCCATGCGTACCGATGATTTCGATTACAACCTGCCCGAGGAGCTCATAGCCCAGGCACCGGCGGAGCCGCGCGATTCGTGCCGCCTGCTGGTGCTGCACCGCGGCGAACCGCTTGCGACCACGGGCGACGTCGTGCCGCTCGATGCGGGCGGCTGCGTGGAGCACCGGCATTTCTACGACATCATCGACTATCTGGAGCCTGGCGACCTTCTCGTGGCGAACGAGACGCGCGTCATGCCGGCGCGCCTCATCGGGCGCAAGGCGAAGACGGGCGGTATGGCCGAGACGCTCTTGCTCACCCGTCGCGAGGACCAGGATTCGCTCGGTCATGTGTGGGAATGCCTTGTGAGTCCCGGCAAGCGCCTCAAGCCCGGTGCGGTCATCGAATACCGCGCGGGCGGTCCGCATGCGCCCGAGAGCGCGCCCGTGGTGCTTGTGGGGAAGTGCTTGACTTCGTGCCGATAGCCGCGGCGGACGTCTCGTGCGCTTCACACCGCAGGGCGAGAACGCATCGG
>ENA-OQEN01000769-OQEN01000769.1-human-gut-metagenome-genome-assembly--contig:-NODE-769-length-13318-cov-10.170343_pt1 | contig 13318 bp, 16 predicted proteins | sample MGYA00242791_ERZ504627 | MGnify/ENA primary metagenome ERZ504627 (study PRJEB26092, sample SAMD00036316) | human gut metagenome | host: Homo sapiens | study: EMG produced TPA metagenomics assembly of... | reverse complement strand
CTCGGGTGAAATCTGCGCCGGAATGCGATGGATATCCGTAGGGTCGACATACTTCACGTCCAGATCGTAGAACTCGCAGTCCTCGGGCTTACGAATCTCGACAATCGGCAGGCGCGCACGTCATCTTCGCCGTATACGCCGACGGTGACCTCGGTACCCTCGATGCACTTCTCGACCAGCACTTTGTCGCCGTACTCAAACGCCTTGGCGATTGCCGCGGGCAGCTCGGAGCTCATGGACCAGGGAAATGCCATAGCTGGAACCGTTGACGGCCGGCTTCACAAAGCAGCGCTCGCCACAAACCTCGACGATATGATCGATATCGACTTCGTCGCCCACCTCGAGCGCAAGGCCGGGGGCAATGGGAATGCCTGCCTTGGCGTATAGGAGCTTAGAGACCTCCTTGTCGGCACCGCAGGCGCTGGCAAGTACGCCCGAGGCCGTGTAGGGGATACCCAGGGTCTCCATGGCACCCTGCATGGCGCCATCCTCACCGCCGGCGCCGTGCATGGCGATAAATGCCACATCGAATCCGCCGGTCGCCATGGTTACCATAAAGTCATCAGCGGCCGTGTCAAGCAGCTCCACCGAGGTGTAGCCAGCTTCCTTCAGTGCCACCACAACGTTCTTTCCCGAATCGAGCGAGATCTCGCGCTCGGCGGAATGACCGCCCGCCAAGACCGCTACGTGCATGTTCTCTAGGCTTTTACCCGGCATGGGCAGACTCCTCCTCTATAATTTCTGCAGCTGATACCATATTGTAGCGATACCCTCTACGTTTCCCCAAAATCGAAAGGCTTCCATGAATCCCAGGACTAAATCTCAGGACATTCGCGACTTGAGCCAAAACGATATTCGCGAGCTCGTGGCCGAACTTGGCCAGCCCGCCTTCCGCGCGAAGCAGCTCATCGAATGGGTCTTTGAGAAGAACGTTTGTTCGTTTGACGATATGACCAATCTTCCCAAGGCTTTCCGCGAGCAGCTTAAAGAGGCGTTTGCCTTTGATACGCCGACTGAACTCACCAAGCAGGTTTCCAAAGATGGCTCGCGCAAGTATCTGCTCGAGTACCACGATGGCATTTCCGTCGAGACCGTCGGCATGCCCCGTCGTAACAAGCTTTCCGTCTGCGTTTCCACCCAGGCAGGCTGCGGCATGGGCTGCGCCTTTTGCGCTACCGGTCTCAACGGCCTCAAGCGCTCTCTGACCGCTCAAGAGATCGTCGACCAGGTGCTTCATGTATCCAACGACTTTGGCGAGCGTGCCACAAGCGTTGTCTTCATGGGCCAGGGCGAGCCGTTTGCCAACTACGACGAGGTTCTCAAGGCACTGCGTATCCTCAACGACCCCGATGGCATCGGCATCGGCGCTCGTCACCTCACCGTCTCTACCAGCGGCGTTATTCCCGGTATTCGCAAATTTGCCGATATCCCCGAGCAGTTCACTCTTGCCGTTTCCCTGCATTCCGCCATCCAGTCGACGCGCAATAAGCTCATGCCCGGTGTTAAGAAGTACACGCTGCTTCGCCTTCACGAAGCGCTTCAGCTCTACACCGAGAAGACTGGCCGCCGCCCGACCTATGAGTATGCCATGATCGAAGGCGTCAACGATACGAATCCCGAGATGCAGGCGCTCTGCGACTTCTGCGAGGGAACGCTGTGCCACGTTAACCTGATTCAACTTAACGACATCGAGGGCAGCCCGCTCAAGCCGTCGCCGATTCATAAGGTTGAGGATCTTCAGCGTCGTCTTGAGTCCCGTGGCATCGAGACCACGATTCGTAACTCCCGTGGTAACGATATTGACGCCGCTTGCGGACAGCTGAAACAGCGCTTCAAAGTTCAGAAGAACGCATAGGGGAGTCGCACTCCAAAACGTTTCATGTGAAACATCGAATGGCCCCGGTTGCAGGATATGCAACCGGGGCCATTTCATTTATTGACCTCAATTTTGGACCAGCTGCTACCTTTCCCATTTTTTTACTGACAAAATAAGGAGCCCTCGTCTCATGAATCAGACAAGGGCGCCTCAAAATATGCAGGGTAATTGTTAGGTACCTAATAGCCTACATTTTCCCATTGGTTGCTAACCCAACCTTGATTAATCTTAGGATTATTCGTCACCTGAGCAGTGCGCATGGCAACATCTTCTGTCATAACATCCATTTTCTTCTTGGAAGTATCGACAATATCTTGCGCGCCACGAAGCAAACGACCTCGAAGTTCATCGTCTGTCGCGATCTTATAGCCAGCAAAGGCACCAGCCGCGACAGTCGTCACCAATGCAATCGCAGTTAAAATCTTATTCCTCATCTTGGCCTCCTTGATCAAACTGAATCATTTCACCAAGAATACGAGAGAGCTCTTCCTCGTCTTTAAACTCAATCTCAATCTTATTCTTTCCACGCGAGCTCTTCACGCGAACGTTGGTATTAAATAGCTGACGAAGTACACGCGCAGCCTTTTTAAAAGACTGAGGCGTTGCAGGCCTCGACGTCTTAGGCGTCTCTCCGGCAGAAAACAATGGAGCAAGATTTTCTGTCGCTCTTACGGAAAGGCCCTCTGCAACAACCTTCTCTGCAAGTCGAATTCGCGCGTCCTCATAGGGAACTGCAAGAATCGCACGTGCGTGACCAGCAGTAAGTTTACCCTCAAAAATCATCTGCTGAACTACTTCGGGGAGATCGAGAAGGCGCAGCGAGTTTGTAATTGCAGAGCGTGACTTGCTTACGGCCTTCGACAACGCCTCCTGGGTCATACCGCTAGCATCGATGAGCTGGCGATAGCCCTTAGCCTCTTCGACGGGATTCAGATCAGAACGCTGAAGATTTTCAATAAGAGCAAGAGCCAGCATCTCTTCATCATTAACATCTTTAATGATGACAGGCAGTTCCTCAAGACCAGCAAGCTTTGACGCCTGGTAACGACGCTCACCAGCGATGATCTCATATCCGGTTCCATGCTTGCGAACCAAGAGCGGCTGCAAAACGCCATGTTCTTGGATTGACTCGCTCAACTCGCGAAGTTCAGTTTCATTAAAGTGAATTCGCGGTTGATTAGGTTGGGAACGATATCCTCAATAGGTAGTTTTGTTTCAGATGCGGCATTTGAAGCAGATGCAGCGGAACCACCGGTCTCATACTCAGCCTCTGAGACCAAAGCATTGAGTCCGCGTCCCAATCCACCACGTTTCTTTGCACTAGGCACGCTTGATCACCTCTTTTGCAAGGTTCATATACGCTTTTGCACCCTTATTTTGAGGTGCATAGGTAATTACCGGTTCTCCAAAAGACGGAGCTTCAGAGATTTTAACCGTACGGGGAATCAGCGTCTTAAACGCCTTATCACCAAAGTACGATTGAACTTCCTCAACAACCTGATTCGACAAAGAAGTACGTGAGTCATACATGGTCATAAGCACGCCATAGGTGTCTAAGCCCTTGTTCAGACGTGATTTGACCATCTTCATTGACTCAAGCAGCTTCGTAACGCCCTCGAGTGCGTAATACTCACACTGGATTGGAATCAAAACGCTATCTGCTGCGGTCAAGGCATTAATAGTAAGCAGGCCGAGCGAAGGAGGACAGTCAATGAAAATAAAATCGAACTCGTCCTGAATCGGCTCAAGCAAATCTTTGAGGCGGGTTTCACGAGCAATTGCGCTTACGAGCTCAATTTCGGCACCTGCAAGCTGAATCGTAGCTGGAATTACGAATACCTTTTTGCAATTTGTATCAAGAACAAGCGATTCTGCCGGCACATCATTCAACAATGCATCATAGATGCAGTGATCAAGGTCTTCTTTTTCAATTCCAAATCCACTGGTACTGTTTCCCTGCGGATCAAAATCGACAATCAGTGTCTTACGACCCTGCTCACCCAGTGCTGCTGCAAGGTTTACAGCCGTCGTTGACTTACCGACGCCGCCTTTTTGATTGATGATTGCAATGATACGCGTGTCTTTTGCGTTCTTAGAACGCTTAACGTCGCGAAATCCCACGGTCCCTCCTGGTGTGTATTAAAGCTGTCAAACGGAGGATGTTTCACGTGAAACATTCCGATTCGATATCAACCGCCATGTTTCACGTGAAACACTGCAAGCTGTTAGTATCCATTATGTTTCACGTGAACATCTAGGCAAGCGGATTCTTCTTAGCCATGCCATTTGCACGAGGCAATGAAACGGATGCTGGATGACTCTTCTTGAGAACAATGAACTCCCTGTGGCCCAAGCCATCAGGCAAATCGATTGCGTCATTAAGAAGCAAAGTGAAGCCGCAAATCTTAGCTGCCGACATGCCGGAAACTAGCTCCTCATCCGAAGGATTACCCTTGGTGATAACAAATAGACCTCCATCCTTGAGGAACGGAGCCGCATACTCAACAAGAATCGGTAGAGGGGCAAGTGCGCGGGCGGTTACGACAGAAAACTGCTTCTTATGGCTTCGAGCATATTCTTCAAGGCGATCATGAATCGCATGAGCATGTTTCAACCCAAGAGCATGAATAAAAGAATTGACGGCATCAACCTTCTTACCAACAGAGTCAATATAAGTAGTTTTACGATGCGTGGCTATGGTTAACGGAATACCAGGGAAGCCCGCACCTGTCCCCATATCGAGCAAAGCTCCCTCAGGAGCCTTATTGATATAGGGGAGCAAAACAAGTGAGTCGAGGATATGAAGTACCGCAGCATCTTCTACGTTAAGAATACGGGTGAGATTAGTTGTCTTATTTGTTTCCAGAACCAAATCCAAATGCTGAATACATTTCCTCAGCTCAACATCAGATACGCTCAAGGAATACTCTTTGCAATAGGAAGATAGACGAGTCAACATCTCGTCAGCTTGCTGATCAGTAAGTACTAACAACGAAAGCTCCTTTCTGACAAAAATCAGTGTATCGAGAACTTTTGACAAAAAAAGGGGACGTGGAAACCACGTCCCCTTAGCATAAGCTCGAGCAGATTATCGAGCAACAATCACCACATGGCGATCAGGGTCAGAACCCTCAGAATGAGTATCGACGGCATCATTGCCACGAAGTGCAATGTGAACCAGTCGACGCTCATAGGCATTCATGGGCGGAAGCGAAACACTCTTATGAGTGCGGATGGCACGCTCGGCTGCAGACTGTGCCATGGAGGCAACCTTGTCCTGACGGCGGCTCTTGTATCCCTCGACGTCCACTACAACCGGATACCTAAAGCCAAGCTTGCGGCTCACTAGCAAAGAGAACATAACCTGAAGGGCATCAAGGGTGCGACCATGACGGCCAATGAGAACAGCAAGGTCGGGAGCCGTTACATCCAGAATCAGCTCACCCTCGTCGCCTCATACTCATCGATAGGAGAGTTGGCGGCATCGAAGTGCGAAAGGATGGAACGCAGGATGGAAATCGCGACATCGGCAATGGTGTCGAGCTCCTCGTCGGTCAGCTCTTCACCGGCCTTGTAGCGCTGTGCAATCTCGGGATAATCGCCCGCGACCTGCGGGGCAACCTCCTCAAGCATATCCTCGATGATCTCTTCAGACATAACGTACTCCAAAAGTAGGTACCTAAATAAGATTGATATCCCGCTACTTCTTCTTGTGCGGGCGCGGCTTCTTCTCGCGACGAGTGACCTCAACCTGCAGCGGCGCGTTCTTAAGGCGCTCCTCCTCATCGGCCTTCGCCTTGTCGATGACCTTCTGCGTCACAAAAATCTGCTGGATAACCTGCCAAGCAGACGAGACGTCGTAGTACAGCAGAACACCAACGGGAAGGCTCCAGCCCATCCAAAGCATCATGACCGTCATGACAACGGCCATCATACGCATGCTCTGAGCCTGCTGGCCGGTCTGGTTGCGCGACATATAGAGCTGCGGAATCAGGGTCAGGACAGCGAACAGGATCAGGCAGACCAGCGCAGGCAGCGCGACCATAAAGCCATCGGCAAAGGAGGCACTCGGCGTGGTGGTCAGGTCGGGCAGAATATTAAAGAACGAGAACGTGCCGTCGTTAAAGTAGTCCGGCAGGTTACGCAGCAGCGTAAATAGGGCGAACAGGACAGGCATCTGAATCAACAGCGGCAGACAACCAGCCATCGGATTGAACTTGTTCTCGCTGTAGAACTTCTGCATCTCCTCGGCCTGACGCTGGGGATCGTCGGCATAGCGCTCCTGGATCTCGAGCATCTTGGGCTGCAGCACCTGCATGCGGGCCGTCGACTTGGTCGACTTGAGCATGAGCGGCGTCAGCAGCAGACGGATGATGACCACCAGGATGATGATGGACAGGCCCCAGTCGACCGCAAAGGTCTGGATGAGCTTGAGCAGCTCGAAAAGGATGTTAACGATCCAATCCCACATGTAAGTATTCCTCCGATAGCGAGTGCCCGCTAGGGCACAGGGTCATAACCGCCGACGTGCAGGGGATTGCAGCGAACGATGCGCCTCACGGCAAGCCAGCAGCCTCTACAAACACCGTACTTCTCAATCGCCTGGATGGCGTATTGCGAGCACGTTGGATAATAAATGCAGGCGTCAGGCAATAAGGGCGAAATAACCTGTTGATATATGCGAATAGGAGCGATGGCAACACGCCGCAAGACGTGATTGCTCATCGCTCCTCCCCGGCAACGCCGGCGCGTTTCACAAGCGAACGCAACGCCTTGTCCATCTCCTGCGGCGAGGAGATCCTCGTCTTGGGAGTTGCAAACAAGATGATGTCATAACCCGCAACGGGAAATCCGCAGCTGCGGGCGGCCTCGCGCATCACACGCTTAGACCGTTGCGCACGACGGCACAACCGAGTCGCTTAGCACCAACGAAGGCGACCCTTCCGGAGTCGCCTTCGCCAACCGATTCACATATGGTCATTCGAACCAGAGGGTGATTGAAACGACGCCCCTGACTGAACACATGCTCGAAATCTTGCCGAGACTTAATAGTCTTCATGCGAGATGTGTGTATCGCTGCTAGACAGTGAGACGCTTGCGGCCCTTGGCGCGACGACGGGCGAGCACGGCACGACCACCCTTAGTGGCCATACGGGCACGGAAGCCATGGGTCTTGGCACGCTTACGCTTATTAGGCTGATACGTACGCTTCATCTTAAGTTCCTCCTGCTGCATTTCGAGTGTCCGCGAGGACGCGGACGCAGATATAGACACGTGAGCTTGAAGATTGTAGGGAAATCAATGTTCAAATGTCAAGAAATCAAAGGTAAAAGGTTGCGCAGTTCACACGGTTCCCCCATAAGCCCAACTGAAATTTGCGAGGTACGGCAACTTTTCACGATATTTCATCGAGTTTTCAACAGGTCATGTTGGCAATGTTGAGAACTTTTCGCCAGTTTTCCAAAGTTTTCAACAGGTTTTGAAAAGTTGTCGAAAGATGAGAAACATTGCACGGTGAGCTACTATTTGTTCGAAACCTTTTGAAAGATTGCGAGCGGCATGTCTGACGACTTTTACACCATGGTCGATTCCGGAGACCCGGCACCCGACAACGAGCACATCACCGGCGTGCGCGAAAAGCGTGGCGAGGAAGAGCAGACCGCTGCGGAAGCACAGGCCGCCATGTATGCCGCACGTATCGCGGTCTATGACGACATGCTGTCGACGCCGCGCGTCATCGTCATCGAACCGAAGGACGTGCGCACCTATCTGGAAGAGACAACCAACACCGTCTACCAGTGCATGAAAGAACAGGGCGGACACATCTCGCTCATGGTTATCCGCGAGATTGTCGAAAACTTTATCCACGCCCACTTTGCAGAGCCCATCATCTCGATCCTGGACGGCGGCGATACCATCCGATTCGCAGACCAGGGACCGGGGATCGATGACAAGGAGCGCGCGTTCGACTTTGGCGTTACCAGCGCAAACAGCAACATGAAGCGATACATCCGAGGAACCGGAGCCGGGTTTCCCATGGTGCAGGAGTACCTGGAAAACGCCGGCGGCGCCGTATCCATCGAGGACAACATGGGCAACGGCACCGTGGTCACGGTAAGTCTGAACCCCAAGCGCGTGCAGGAAATCGAGCGTGCCGGAGGACGAGGGGCCGCCGTACGCCCCGAGACGGAGCAGCCGGCATACGCCCTACCCAGCACGTTTGCACAGCAGCCCATGACGGCACAGCAGATGCAGCAACCCGTGGCGCGCATGCAGCAGCCTGGAGCTTTTCCCGCGCAAGATCCCCAGGTATTACTGGGCCACACGGCGCAAAACATGCCGGAGGGCATAGGCTCGGCAGATCTGGACACAGGCGCCGTTCAGCAGACGGCGGCCATGCCAAACGTCCCGCAAATGGGCTACCAACCGTACCCGCAAGGGTATCCTCCCCAATATATGCCGCAGCAGGGATACGCCCAGCCGTATCCTCAACAGTATCCCCAGGGGTACCAGCAGCCGTATCAGCAGATGCCACAGGGGCAATTTAACCCTTGGGCAGCAGATGCCCCCGCAGCCTTACCAACAGTGGCCGCAAAGTTTTCAACAGCAGATGCCACCCATGCAGAGTTCTCAACAACCAGCAGCTCAAATGATGTATCCTAATGCGGCGAATCAATACGCACAACCGCAGTCGGACGTGTTTGTAGGCGAGCGCGGTCACGCCGCATTAGGGTATCTGGCCCAACATCAAGAGTGTGGCGCAACGGACTTGGCGCGAGCGTTTGGAAACTCCGCACCCACCTGGTCGCGCACGCTCAACGATTTAGCGCAGGCGGGCTTGGTAATCAAACATGGGCAGAAATATCATCTGACCGAAATCGGAAGCGCTCGCGTGCGGGCTCGAGATTAAGGAACGGGAGAGACAGTGGACGAGGAAGCAAGCATCATCCTGGGGGATGCCATCGCCTTTTGCCAGCGCGACGGCCAAGATGCGCGCCTCATCAACATGCTAGGGCAATCGCGCGCCGTGAGCCTAACCGAGGACACCTTGACGATTGAGGCCCCCTCACGATTCGCCATCGCTCAGCTTAAAAAACATCAGCCGACCATCGAGCATACCTGGAAGAGATTGCCTTTGCGCCGATTGCGCTCAACATCGTGGCACCGCAGGGCTCCGCGGCCGATAACGCCGTGTCTGCGGCACCCGTCGTCCCCCCGGCGGCGCCAGCTGCCGCCGCAGTGTCGACTCCCGAGCATCAAATCGGCGATGTTTCCCGTGAAACCATGCCCGCCGCCTCGACGTCGGCAACCCCCATGCCCGCAGCCACACACATGCCTATCTCGCACGACGCAACGCCGGGCGAGGATTCGGGCATCGCAATCAAAAACACGCTTTCAGCCGACGATTTCCGCCGCATGATGGACCAGATGAAAGGCGGGGCGCCTGCAAAAAGCGCAAAACCAGCCTCAACATCGCCCACGAGCGCCCCCGTAGCTGCGGCACCGGTCGAGCAGAACACCGATGGCGCGCCGCTCGCGGCCAACTCAAAATTCACCTTCGAAAACTTTGTCTACGGCCCCGAAAACAGCCATGCCTATCGCTCGGCTCTCAAGTTTGCCGCACTCGCGGACGAACGCGGCACATGCACATCCCTGTTCATCTATGGCAAATCGGGGCTGGGCAAGACCCACCTGCTGCTCGCCATCAAAAACGAGCTCGCCGAAAAGTCGCCCGAGATCAAGGTGAAGTACGCCAACTCGCAGGCGTACCTCGATGACCTGATGACGGAGTTCGACCGCCAAAAGAAGAGCAACGCCCCCATCATGCAGGCATACCACGGCGTGGACGTGCTCATTATCGACGACATTCAAAACATCATCGGCAAGCGCGCAAGCGTGGACTACTTTTTCCAGCTCATGGACGAGTTTATCCGCAATAACAAAAAAGTCGTCATCGCAGCCGACCGCGCACCCAAAGACCTGAGCATGGACGAACGCCTGACCAGCCGCTTTAACGCCGGTATGCTCTGTTTGGTGGCGGAGCCCAGCTACGAGATGAAATACAAGATCTTGCAGCGTTACTACGAGAACACGATAGCCACCACGCCCGAGGCGGGTGACGACTCGCTGCTGGCGGCCTATGGCGGCGATGGTGGGCATCTGACCGACGAGCATTTTAAACACATGGCGGAGGTGTCGGGAACCAACATCCGCGAACTCGAGAGCTTCTGCGAACGCTGCGCCGGCGAGGCAGGAGACCGCGAACGCGAGGGCAGCGAGCTCAGCTTCGACGACATCGACGCCATCGCAAGCCAATACTTCGATACGTCGGCCAAGAAGATCAACGTGCAGACGGTCCAGTCTGTCATCGAGGAGCAATACGGCGTGACGCACGAGGAGCTTATCGGACCGCGGCGCAACGCCAACATAGCCAAAGCCCGTCATATCGCCATCTATCTGGCCATCGAGATGTGCGAGATGACGACCACGGCGGTGGGCGCGGAGTTTGGCAACCGCAACCACTCGACCGTCAGCACGAGCTACAAAAAGGTTCAGAAGATGATTCAGGAAGACCGCACCGTAACCGAGGACCTCAAGTCGCTACGAGATAAAATTACACTGCGCTCGTAGGGAAATAGAGACATCTGTTGAAAACTTGTCGAAACGCCGGGCATAACGTGTCTAAAACTCACCCCAAGGCGACGAAAAGTTTTCCGCAGGTTTTGAACGTGGAAAACGCGGTCGGTTGCGCACAGGGTGCTGTCGATTCTCTTTTTGGGGTTGACCAGCGCTTTTGGAAGTAATCAACAGTTTCGTCAGTGCTATTACTATTATTAAGATATTTATATCTATAGAAAGGTATTAAAAGATGAAGTTCACCGTCAGCCAAAGCTCGCTCACGCAAGCCATCGGCGTCGTTATGAAAGGCGTCGCTTCGGCATCTACCCTTCCCATCCTGTCGGGCGTGCTCGTTAAGGCGCAGGACGGCATCTTGGAATTCCAAACCTCAAACTACACCATCTCGATTCGTCATCGCATTGCCGCGCATGTGGAAGAAGAGGGCGAGATGGTGATTCCCTGCAAGATGCTCTCGAACATCACGAAGACCCTTCCCGATGCCCCGGTTACTTTTGAGCTCTCGGAGCGTCAGGTACTGATCGGATGCGAGAAGAGCTCCTTCCGCCTCAACACGCTCGACGCCAACGATTTTCCCGAGTTCCCTGCCTATGCTATCGAGAGCGCAGTGGAGCTCCCGACCGACATCCTGTCCGAGATGGTCGGGCGCGTATGGCGCGTCACTTCGACCGATAAGGCCCGTCCCATCCTGGGAGGCGTGCATATGAAGGTCGAGAACAACACCGTGCGCCTGGTGGCAACCGACTCCTTCCGCCTGGCCGTATGCGACACCCAGGTCGAGACCTCGACGCTCGAGGGGTCCTTTGAGCTCAACGTCCCGGCTGACGCCTTCAACGACGCCTGAGCATCATGGCCAGCCAGGCGACCATCATGATCGGTGCCACCGACACCCAGGTTGTCTTTGAGGCCGGCAACACCACCTACGTGTCGCGTCGTATCGAGGGTGTGTATCCCAACTACAAGCAGCTCATCCCCGATTCGTGCGTGACGAGCGTCAAGATCGACGTGGCGGCTTTTAATGCCGCCCTCAAGCGCGTGGCGGTCATCGCGAGCGCGAACCCCGCAGTCAAGTTCGAGATCGATGTCGAGAACGGCCAGATGGGCCTGTCCTCCATCTCCAATGACCAGGATCTGGCGCAGGAGACAATCGATGTCGAGGCCGAGGGCGAGTCGGGCACCATCGCCTTTAACTACCACTACATCTTTGGCTGCCTCAATGCCCTATCCAAGGAGAAGGAGATCACGCTGGAGCTCAAGAGCTACTCGCAGGCGGGTATCTTTAAGTCCTACGACAAGATCAACTATCTGTACCTGGTCATGCCGGTTCGCATCTAGCGCTGCGCCATGACCATGTTTGCCCGCAACCTTTCCGTCGCGCGCTACCGCAGTTTCGATAGCTACCGTCTTGACCTGGACGAAGGCGTGACGGTGCTTGCGGGACCCAACGCGGCGGGAAAGACCAACCTCATAGAGGCGCTGCAGCTTTTGACGAGCGGCGCCTCGTTTAGGCATCCCACCGCTACCGAGCTCGTGCACGACGGCACGGGCTCGTGCAGGCTCGCGTTGAGGCTCGAGGGCGATGGCCGCGTGCTCGATATGGGGCTGGGTGTTGAGGACGGCAAGCGCTCGTTTAGCCGTAACGGCAAGAGGTGCTCGGCTGCCGGCGTGCGCGGGGTTATGCCGAGCGTGCTGTTTTGCCCCGATCATCTGGATATGGTCAAGCGCGGCGCCAGCGTGCGCCGCGCCGCCCTCGATGACTTTGGCGTGCAACTGAGCGCCCGTTACGCCGACCTGGTGAGCACCTACGGGCGTTGCGTGACGCAGCGCAACGCCCTGCTCAAGGAGACCTGGTGCTGCCGCGAGATGCTCGGTGCGTGGAATGACTCCATCGCCCGCGCCGGGTCAGCCCTGCTCGTGCATCGTTTGGCCCTGCTCGACCGACTGGCGGGCCATGTGCGCGCCGCGTATGGGCAGGTGGCGTCCGGCGAGGACGCAGGCGTGTCCTATGTATCCACACTGGGGGATTTACCTCAAACCGAGGGGCGCGAGGAACTTAAGGACTGGGCATACGAGCATATGCTCGCGGCCCTCGATGAGCGTGCCGATGAGGAGATGCGCCGCGGCGTGACGCTTGTGGGTCCGCATCGCGACGAGATTGAGTTTTCCGTCGCGGGCCGATCGGCCCGTTCATTTGCCAGCCAGGGCCAGCAGCGAACGCTGGTGCTTGCCTGGAAGGTGGCAGAAGTGGCCGTGGCGCGCGATATCCTGGGCACCGCGCCACTGCTGCTTTTGGACGACGTGATGAGCGAGCTCGATGCCGGGCGGCGAGGCGCTTTTCTGCAGCTGATCGGTGATGATATCCAGACGGTCATAACCACCACCAATCTGGGGTATTTTACCGATGACCTGCTTGATCGAGCCAAGGTGGTGAGCATGGGTGAGACGTGCTAATTACGAGCGCGAGAACGGAACGGTTGCCTTTGGCGGCTTTTTGGATGCCGAGCGTCAGCGCATCCTGGCGGCCGCGACACCTGAGCGCCGCGCGCAAATGGAGGCTGCAGAGGAATCTCGTGCGGTCTATCGCGCCTGGAATGCGGTGTGCTCGGGCACGCGCGAGGGACGCCACGTGACGGGCCTGCGCTACCTGCCGAGTCCAATGAGCTGCTGGTGTATCTCGATTCGCCCTCGTGGACGCAGGAGATGACGCTGCTGCGCGAGATCATCCGGCACGCATGGAGCGGGCCGCGCGCAATGTGGACGGCCTGGTGTTCAAAACGACCGCGCCCGGTCACACGCCGCCGGCTG
>ENA-OQEN01000768-OQEN01000768.1-human-gut-metagenome-genome-assembly--contig:-NODE-768-length-13320-cov-2.328356_pt1 | contig 13320 bp, 16 predicted proteins | sample MGYA00242791_ERZ504627 | MGnify/ENA primary metagenome ERZ504627 (study PRJEB26092, sample SAMD00036316) | human gut metagenome | host: Homo sapiens | study: EMG produced TPA metagenomics assembly of... | reverse complement strand
CTTTAATACAACTTATACAAGTGAAGCCGTATTTGTTCCTTCTACGAGCCAGGAGGATGTCTATTACTATGCAGACTCTAAGAATGGAGAATCTTCAAACTCATTGATTCCTACATTCAATTCATTACTGACTAGTAATGAGATGCAGAATGTTATTAAGGATGTATTACATGTGCAGTCAGTACCTGCCACTATTACTACAACTCAGACTGAAGGAACAAACCTCGTTACTTTAAAAGTGACTGCAAGTAATCCTAAGGATGCTTATAATGTAGCTACTTGTGTTGTCAATAACTATGATAATGTTACAGCGAATGTAATGGATGATGTTACAATCACATTATTAGATAATCCTAATATGCCTAAGAGTCCTGATGCAAATCCAGACTATATCAAGGCAGCTATGAATGGTGGTATTTTAGGTCTTGCGGTAAGTATTCTATTCTTAATTATTGCCACTATCTTTAGAAATACTATTCTAGATAAGAATGATATTAGAAATATCCTTGGTATGGATTATATTGCGAAGATTCCTTTTGTAGAAGGCTATGATAGACGTAAAAAGACTGGCGCAAGTCTATTACTTAATTCTCCAGGTATGAAATCTGGATTCAGACATGCATTCCATAACATTAGAATTAAGATGGAACAGGCTCATAAAGCGAAAGATCAGTCAGTCTTTATGTTTACTAGTACTGTACCTAATGAAGGTAAAACATTAGTGTCTGTCAATAGTGCTATTTCATTAGGACAGAAGGGTTATAAAGTATGTCTTGTAGACTTAGACTTAAGAAACCCTTCAGTAGAAAAGACTATGAAGTATGCGAATATTAAACGTACTTCATTAGATTTCTTAAATGATTCTCTTATTTCATTAGAAGATTGTATTGTTCATATGGATGATATTGATGTCATATTTGGTAGTGATATTTCAATGGATGGTGCAACAGAATTATCAAGACCTAGACTTTCTATCTTAATTGAAGAACTTAGAAAGCATTATGATTATATTATTCTAGATGTACCACCTCTATTCATGATGCAGGATGCTTTATTAGTTGCAAAACAGGCTGATAGTGCTATTGTAGTAGTGAAACAGGATCATGCTACTGCAGCTGATATCTTAGATTCTGTAGATGAATTACATGATACTTTACCAAATGTTTTAGGTGCTGTATTGAATGGTTATAAGAACACATTCTTTACAACTGAATCATCGAGTGGTTATGGCTATGGTTATGGATACGGCTATGGCTATGGATATGGTTATGGGAAGAGGTAAGATATGTATAAAAATGGGGTTAAAAGAATACTCGATTTCTTTATGAGTCTATGTGGCATTATTGTCTTATCTCCTTTACTTATTATCTTAAGTATCTGGATTAAAGTAGACTCTAAAGGACCTGTTCTTTTTAAACAGAAGAGAATCGGGAAGGATAAAACTTATTTCTCTATCTATAAATTTAGAACAATGTATGTAGATACACCACATGATATGCCTACACACTTATTAGATGGTCCTGATGCCTTTATTACAAAGGCAGGACATTTCTTAAGAAAAACATCCCTAGATGAATTACCACAGTTATTCAATATTCTTCTAGGACAGATGGCTGTCATCGGTCCTCGTCCTGCCTTATGGAATCAGGATGATCTCATTGCCTTACGTGATGAATATCATGCCAACGATGTTAGACCTGGCTTAACTGGCTGGGCACAGATTCATGGACGTGACGAATTAGAAATTACAACAAAAGCAAAACTAGATGGCTACTATGTAGACATCTAGGATTCTTATTAGATGTTAAGTGCTTCTTTGGCACTATCACATCTGTGCTAAAACATGAAGGAGTGGTTGAAGGTGGCACAGGATCTCTTAACAAAGACTAAAATACTGATTATCACAAATCATTCCTATATGCTGTATCAGTCCGTAAGGAACTGATACAAGCATTAATGAAGGAACATGAAGTTGTTCTCTCAATGCCTTTTGTAGGTCATGAAGAAGACTTTAAAGCCATGGGTATCAAATGTATTAATACACCTATAGATAGAAGAGGAATGAATCCTAAAACTGATTTAAAGCTTTTTCATACATATAAGAGACTCATGAAAGAAGAATTACCTGATTTAGTGATTACTTACTCTATTAAGCCTAATATTTATGCAGGATTAGTATGTAGAAGTATGGGTATTCCTTATTGTGCCAATGTACAAGGTTTAGGTACTGCATTCCAGTCTAAGAAGATTGCGATGTTTGTTACTATGCTTTATAAGATGGCATTAAAGAAAGCAAGAACAGTATTCTTTGAAAATGATACAAATGCACAGGAATTCATTAATAGAAATATCTTAAAACGTGATCACATTACTGTATTACATGGTGCAGGTATTAACTTAGATACGTTCAGCTATGTACCATATCCTTCTAATGATACTTTTCATTTCCTATTTTTAGGTAGAATCATGAAGGAAAAAGGTATAGATGAATTATTCAGCAGTATTAGAAGACTTAAAGAAGATAACGAATCTTTTATATTAGATTTAGTAGGATTCTTTGAGGATGAATATAAAGATCAGGTAGAAGAATTAGAAAAAATAGGAATTGTGAAATTCCATGGGTTCCAGTCTGATCCTAGACCATTCTATTCTTCTAGTGATGCAATAGTGTTGCCTTCTTATCATGAAGGTATGAGTAATGTCTTATTAGAAGGTGCTTCTACTGGTAGACCTTTAATTACAAGTCATATTCCAGGTTGTCAGGAAGCAGTGGAAGATAAGGTGACAGGATACTTAACAGAAGTTAAGAATTCGGATGATTTATATGAAAAGATGAAAGATATGTTACATCTCACTTCTAGTCAAAGAGAAGAAATGGGAAAACAGGGTAGAAGTAAGATGGAACGTGAGTTTGATAAGAAACAAGTAGTAAAAGAAACAATAGATGCATTAAAGCTTTAATAAGGGGGAAAATGAATGGTACTAAGAAACAATTGGATGTTACTTATATGGCCTTTAACAGTAGGTTTATTCTTAAATGTAGTAATACCTAAAACATTAGTAACAGTAGAAGGTAAGAGTGAATATAGATGGGGTAAGTTTAGTGCCTTTCTTTTAGTAATACCCTATATTGTATGGGCTGGATATAGAACAGGAGTAGGAGATACTGAAGTTTATAGAATGTCTTTTTATACTGCGGCAGATTCATTATCGGCTTTGCCAGCTTATGCAGCATCACAAACAAAAGACACTGGATTTTATGTCTTAAATAGTTTGTTTAAGATTTTTATAAGTAGTTCTAGCGTCGTTTTCTTTCTAGCAATTGCGGCTTTTCAAATATTTTGTATTATGAGAACATATAGAAAATATTCATCTGACTATTGGATGAGTATTTTCTTATTTATTGTATCTACTGATTATTTATCTTATGTGCATAATGGTATGAGACAGTTTATAGCGGTATGCGGAATCTTTGCGTGTCTTGGATGGATTATCAAAAAGAATATTTTAAAACAATTATTGTGATTTTATTACTTTCCACAATACACCAAACTGCACTCATAATGATACCAATTATTTTTATTATCCAAGGTAAGGCGTTTAATAAGAAAACAATGTTTTTGATATTTTTAACTTTAATAGTATTAGTTGGAGTCAATGAATTTACTTCATTCTTGGAGGATGCATTAAAGGAAACGCAGTATAGTGATATCATGACAAATGAAATCATGCAGAATAAAACAGGAACAAACATCTTAAGAGTTGTTGTATATTCAGTACCTTTATTGCTATCTATTATAGGAAAGAGATATATTGATGATGCAAATGATCCTTTAATTAATTTATGTGTCAATTGTTCAGTTATCACAACTGTCGTTATACGCAATATCTGCAGTAACATCAGGAATTTATTTTGGTCGTTTACCAATATATACATCTTTAACAGGCTATATATTATTACCATGGCTTATTAACCATATGTTTGAGAAAAAATCAGCTGTTTTAGTCAAATTCATAATGTTTGGATGTTATTTCTTATTCTTCTATTATCAGATGCATATTGCGTGGGGGGTATTATAATGAAATATCCAATAAGAGTTTTGCAGGTAGTAACTTATATGGGACGTGGTGGTTTAGAGACGATGTTGATGAACTATTATCGTCATATAGATCGTTCTAAAGTGCAATTTGATTTTTTAGTTCATCGAGATTTTGAAGCAGATTATGATAAAGAAATTTTATCATTAGGTGGTCGAATTTATCATATGGATAGATTGATTCCTTGGAGTAGGAATTATAAAAAGAAATTAATAGATTTTTTTAAAAATCATCAGGAGTATAAAATTGTTCATGTACACCAAGATTGTCTAAGTTCAGTTGCACTTGAATGTGCAAAAAAGAGTAATATTCCTGTTAGAATTGCGCACAGTCATACATCAAGTCAAGACAGGAATTTGAAATATTTGATTAAATTATTCTATATGAAAAAAATTCCGGGCGTAGCTACAGATTTATTTGCATGTAGTGAAGTTGCTGGTGATTGGATGTTTAGAGGACATGGTTTTAAAATATTAAAGAATGCAATAGATATAACATCTTACTTATATAGTCCAATTATATCTTCTAAAGTAAAAAAAGATTTAAATGTAGAAGATAATTTTGTGATTGGACATGTTGGTAGATTTAATCCTCTAAAAAATCATTCTTTTTTAATTGATGTATTTGATAAATGTAAGAAATTAGATGAATCATCAAACTTATTTTGGTTGGTGATGGAGATTGTCGAAAAGAAATAGAAGAAAAAGTACATTCTAAAGGATTAGATAAAGATGTTATTTTTTAGGAGTCCAAAATAATGTGAATGAACTGTTACAGGCAATGGATGTTTTTGTATTTCCCTCTTTATATGAAGGATTGGGAATATCTATAATAGAAGCAGAGACTGCTAGTTTGCCATGTTTTATCTCGGATACTATTCCTGATGATTGTATTGTAACTAAAGGATTAGTAAAAAAATTACCTTTAAATGCTTCACCTAAAATGTGGGCGGAAGAGATAATTAAAAAGAAAAGTTATAATAAACATGATACTAGTGAAGAAATAAAAATATCAGGTTATGATATTTTGGATTCTACTAGACAATTAGAAGATTTTTATATTAATTCATATATGAAAGCAATAGGGGAGGAATAGAATATATGCCACTAATAACAGTATTTACTCCTGCTTATAATAGAGCACATACTCTAGGGAGATTATATGAATCTTTATTAAATCAGAGTAATAAAGATTTTATATGGTTAGTTGTAGATGATGGTTCTAGTGATAATACACAGGAATTAGTTAAAGATTGGATGTCTAAAGATAATGGTTTTGAGATTCGATATATTCATAAAGAGAATGGTGGTATGCATACTGCACATAATGTGGCTTATGAACATATCGATACATTACTTAATGTATGTATAGATTCTGATGATTGTTTGGCTGAAGATGGTATTAATAAGATTCTTAATAAGTGGGAAGAAGTTAAAGATTTAGGTTATGCAGGTATTATTGGTTTAGATGCAGACCTAGATGGTAATATTATTGGAAAAGATTTTCCAAAAGGCTTAAAAGAAACTACTTTATCAGGCTATTATGCGAATGGTGGTGCTGGTGATAAGAAATTAGTATATAGAACTGATATCATTAATAAATATCCTCCTTATCCTGTGTTTAAAGGTGAAAAGTATGTTGCATTAGCTTATAAGTATAGATTAATTGATCAGGAATATAAGCTAGCTGTATTAAATGAAGTATTATGTAATGTAGAATACCAACCTGATGGTTCTAGCGCTACTATGTGGAAACAATATGTTAAGAATCCTAAGGGTTTTGCGTTTTGGAGAAAGGTATGTATGACGTATCCTGAATCTAAGAAGAGATTAGTAATTGATACAGTACATTATTGTGCTGAATCACAGTTGGCTGATGAAAGGCATTATGTTAGAAAGTCACCTAAAAAACTATTGACATTATTATGTGTTATACCTGGGTATTTACTAAAAAATAAATGTATTCAAAAATCTAAGGATTAGTTTTGATTCTAAAAGGAGAATAATCATATGAAAAAAGTTTTATTTTTAATTCATGATTTAGGGCAAGGTGGGGCTGAAAAAGTATTAGTTAATCTTGTAAATAATTTAGATAAGAAAAATTTGATGTAACAGTTATGAGTGTATTTGATATTGGAGAAAATAAACAATTCTTAGAATCTTCAATACATTATAAATACTGTTTTAAACATATGGTTAGAGGTAATTCTCATTTTATGAAATTACTATCTCCTAAACAATTGCATAAATGGTTGATTACAGAGAAGTATGATATTGAAGTAGCTTATTTAGAAGGACCATGCGCAAGAATTATTAGTGGATGTCCTGATTTCAATACTAAATTAGTTTCATGGATTCATATACAACAAAAAGATGCAATGCAAGCTGCTGCTTCTTTCAGAAATATTAAGGAAGCAACTGATTGTTATAATCGATTTGATGAAATTATTTGTGTTTCTAATGAAGTAAAAGACACTTTTACACAAGCATTAAATATAACTGCTGAAACGGGTGTTTTATACAATACTAATAATACTAATGAGATTTATAGAAAAAGCAAAGAAGAAGTAGATGGCATAACTATTGATTCTGAGTGTATAAATATTGTTGGTATTGGTAAATTATTAACGAATAAAGGCTTTGATAGAGTTGTAAATATTGTTAATAGATTAGTTAAGGATGGCTTAAACATTCATTTATATATATTAGGTAGTGGCCCAGAAAAAAATAATTTAAAGGAACAAATAACTCAATTCAACCTAGAAAATCATGTTACTCTTTTGGGTTATCAATTAAACCCATATAAATACTTAAGTAAGATGGACTTGTTTGTTTGTGCTAGTTATGCAGAAGGTTTTTCTACAGCAGCGACTGAAGCTTTAATACTAGGTATACCTGTATGTACTGTAAAGGTATCAGGTATGAAAGAAATGTTAGGTAATAACGAATATGGAATTATTACTGAAAATAGTGATGAGGCTTTATATGAGGGATTATATAAGCTAGTTTCTAATCCTGAATTATTAGAACATTATAGAGTTAAAGCTACCGAAAGAGGTAAAGATTTTAATACAGAAGAAACTGTATTAAAGGTAGAAGAAATGCTATTGGAAATCAATTCGAAATTGTAAATACATTTAAATAAAAGGAGGGTGTGTATGAAAGTACTAGTAGTAGCAGGATATTGTTTGCATATAAATTCATCTGCAAATTTATGCCATATTTCATATATAAAAGGATTATTGGATTGTGGTCATATAGTGGATTTATTAACTGTTAGTGATAAAAATCTAAATATAGATGAAGGAATTCATATTCCACATGTCCGTAGAATATATAAATTTGATTCTTCATTATATGAACAATTAGGAGCAAAAAAAAGTAAACAAATAAAATTAGATAAAAGTGCAGAGCAGCAAATATCTAAGACAACTTCTAAAAATGAATTCAAAATAAAAATTAAAGAATATATTAGAAATATCTATGGTATATATGGAACTGATATAATTTGGTATTTACATGCTATGCATTGGAAATCTAATGAACACTATGACTATGTAGTTTCATTATCACATCCTCCTGTAAGTCATAAACTTGTAGAAAAACTATTGAAGACAAAACATTTAATGGCTAAAAAATGGATTCAAATTTGGGAAGATCCTTGGTATGAAGATATTTTTGGATTATCCCATAATGATAAAGTAAAAAATGAAGAAAAAAGATTGTTATCTTTATGCGATACTATATATTATGTAAGTCCACTGACATTGCTTTATCAAAAAAAATCATTTATTAATTCATCTTTAAAAATGAAATGGCAACCACTTCCTTCTTATTATGAAAGTGATTTATCTTCCCAAGATTATAGTGATTTATGCTGTGGATATTTTGGTGATTATAATCCCCATGTCCGTAATTTAATACCGTTTTATAATGTAGCTAACAAATTAAATATAAAAGTAAATATTTGTGGAAATTCTTCGTTATGTTTAGACAGTACTGAATCTATTAAAATTTATCCTAGAATGGGTTTAAAAGAATTAAAAAAGTATGAAGACCAAAGTAATGTATTAGTTTTTTTGTGTAATTTAAAAGGTGGTCAAATTCCAGGAAAAATTTATCAGTATGCTGCTACAAATAAGCTCATATTATTTATTTTAGACGGCACAAACGAAGAAAAACAAGAACTGTATAATTATTTTTCTCAATTTGGACGTTTTGTTTTTTGTTACAATAATGAGGAATCAATAGAGAATGCAATACGAGAACTTAAAGAAAAGTCTAGACAAAGCAGTTATATAACACCTTTGTTGGAGTTTACCCCATCAAATATTATGAAAAACATATTAGAAGGGAAATAACTATGATTGAGAATAATCTAATAAGTGTAATAATTCCTATTTATAATGTAGAAACATTATTGGATAGATGTATCAAAAGTGTAGTTGAACAAACATATTCTAATCTAGAAATCATTTTAGTAGATGATGGATCTTCTGATAATTGTTATTATATTTGTAATCAGTGGGCTAAAAAGGATTCTAGAATTAAAATTATTCATAAATTAAATGGGGGATTATCAGATGCTAGAAATGTTGGTTTAGATGCTTCAAAAGGAGAATTAATTGGATTTGTTGATGCTGATGATTGGATAGCCCCAGAGATGTTTGAAAGACTATATAATTTCATCATTAACAATAATGTTGATATTGCTGCATGCAATGTGGAAATGATTTGGGAAAATAAATGTCAAAGCGTAACTATGTTCACACAACAGAAAAATTATGTTTTAGATAAAGTTGAAGCACAAAAAGCTTTATTGAATGAATCATACTTGAAACATCCAGTATGGAATAAATTATATAAAAAATCTATTATAAAGGATATAAAATTTCCTGTTGGAAAATATCATGAAGATGTATTTTGGAGTTATAGAGTTATAGCCAATGCAAATTATGTAGGTATCATTGATTATACTGGTTATTATTATTGGCAACGTAAAGATAGTATCATGGGTGAAAAATACTCTATAAAGAGACTTGATGCAATAGAAGCAAAGTTTGAAAGACAACAATATATTAATGATAATTTTCCACAGTTATTTAATTATGCTCTTGATGATCTTTATTTTACTTGTTTATATCATGGACAATTAGCAATTAAAAATTTGAATAAAAAAGATAAACAGAAAGTTCTTGAATATATAAAAAATGTAATATTGAAATATCCATTTAAAAATATAAATTTCAAACATATTAAAATCACTCATTATTTCTGGATGTTAATGAGTAATATTTGTTTTGAATTTACATGTGAAATTAGAAACTTTTTTAAGATAAGAGTATAGATTTTATGAATGATTTAATAAGCATTATACTTCCAGTTTATAATGGGGAAAATACTTAAGAGAAAGTAATTGATAGCATTTTAAACCAGACGTATAGTAATTGGGAACTAATAATCATGGATGATTGCTCGACTGATAACTCGCCTCAAATCATCAAAGAATATTTGAATAAAGATTCCAGAATTCACTATTATAGAAATGATAAAAATTTGAGATTACCAAATAATCTGAACAAGGGATTTAAGTTAGCTAATGGTAGTTATTTTACCTGGACTTCGGATGATAATAGGTTTAAAAAAACAGCTTTGGAAAAAATGCATAATGCATTAAAGAATAATAATGCTAATTTTACTTATGCATCTTGTAGAGTAATTGATAGCGACGGGAATCCAATTGAATACATGATGGCAAGTGATGAACAAAAAAAGCAAATAATTGGACACAATGTTGTGGGAGCATGTTTTATGTATACAAGATCAGTATATGAAGATATAGGTGACTATGATTCTTCATTTACTCTTGTAGAGGATTACGATTATTGGCAACGTATATATGCAAAATATGGTGCTGTAGTGATCGAAGAAATATTATATGAGTATAGGTGGCATGATGGTGCATTGACTAGTACTATGAAAAAAGATATTTTTAATAAGACACTAGAAAATATGCTCCTAAAAAATAGAGTTTTATTTGGAAATGTTGACTTAGAATCAAATTATTTTTTTATCAAGGGTTATATAATTGCCATAAAAACAGAAATATTAAGAATAATCCTTATTGGCTTAAATATCATTGGTATTCTGTAATTTACTTGATTATACATAGAATTCCATCTAAAATTAAACGTATTTTAAGACAAAATTGATTTGATAGTAATAAAAAGTAAGAGAAGTTAATAAAAAGGGGAAAATTATAATGATTAATTTATATTATCATGGCGGAAGTGCTAATCATGGATGCGAGGCAATTGTAAGATCCACTTTAAAAATATTGAATTTACCTGCAAGGTTGTTTACTACTTCTGCGGAAGAAGATTATCAATATGGATTAGATGAAATTGTAGAAATTATTCAAGACAAAGATAGAAAATTAAATAAAATGTCATTGGAATATTTAATGAGTGCGATAAGTCATAAAATTACTGGTAATGATTATCAATATATAAAATTTGCACATAAAGATTTTTTGAAACTAATATCTAGTGATGATATTTGTTTGTCTATAGGTGGAGATAATTACTGTTATGAGGGTGTTGATCGTTTAGGTTATTATAATAAGATGATTCATAAGAAAAATGCTAAAACTGTTCTTTGGGGATGTTCTATTGAACCATCAGTTTTAACTGATGATGTAATAAACGATTTGAAATTATACGATTTAATCACTGTTAGAGAATCTCTTTCTTATGAAGGGTTAAAGAAGGCGGGTGTTATTGAGAATGTTTTATTATGTGCTGATCCTGCATTTCAACTAGAATACACTGAAACTGATTTACCAATGGATTTGATAGTAATAATACTGTAGGTATTAATATTAGTCCTTTAGTTTTAAAATATGGGAATTTGATTTTTGAAAATTATGTAGAATTAATAAGATATATATTAGAAAAATTCAAATAATAAAGTACTCTTAATACCACATGTAGTAAAACAAGAAACAAATGATTTAGAAACTTTAAAATTATTAAAACAAGAATTTAAAGAAGATGAAAGAGTTTTATTGATTAACGATAAAAATTGTATGGAAATAAAAGGAATTATTTCTAAATGTAGATTTTTTATAGGCGCAAGAACACATTCTACTATAGCTGCATATTCAACTTGTGTTCCTACACTCGCAGTGGGATATTCCATAAAAGCAAGAGGTATAGCAAGAGATATTTTTGGTACAGAAGACAATTATGTGGTTCCAGTACAAAAGTTTGTTAGAATGATGATTTAAGAAATGCTTATCAATGGTTAGAGAAAAATGAAATTGAAATTAAAGAAGTATTGCGTAATAAAATGCCAGAATATTGTAAAAAATCCCTTATAGCTAGAGATGCAGTTATAAAGTTAGGAGGTTATTAATGAGTTTGATTGTTATATTATTTTTCATAATAATCTTTATATTGTTACTTAATTATATAATTGATTTATTTTTTTATATTAAAAATAGACTTTGCAGATTTCATATTGGTCGTTGGACCAAGAAGGAATGGGAATTAGCGATTCAAAATAAAGCTGAAAAAGTGGGTAAGAACTCCTCCTACTGTAAAAATTACCGATAATTCACGTTATATGTTATTGGATTTTTTAAAAGGAAAATATAGAAGTAATACTATCCAATCATGGCAGAAAGCCGCATTAATACTTGGATTACTAGAATGCAAATCTGAAGATGCTATCAGACAGGCTAGAAGTGCAGCAGAAATGTTGTTAGATTCTACAGGGAATTGGAAAATTAAACCGGTTGCTGTAGATTGTGGTATGCTTTCTTTTGCAGTTTTAAAAGCTATTGATAATCCTGATAAAATAAAGCCTGCAATGGATTATTCGGTTAAGATCATAAAAAATAACATAAATAGTTTTGGAATGATATCATATACAGGTGGAAAAAGTAACCCTGAAATGTATGTGGATACGATTGGATTAGTTTGTCCTTTTTTAGCATTATATTCTGAAGTGTATGAAAATATAGAAGTTGGAAATATTGCTTTTTATCAAATTAAAATGTTCCATAAATATGGATTGTATGAAAGTACTGCTTTGCCTAATCATGCATTTGATATATATACAAAATTACCATTAGGTGTTTATGGTTGGGGACGTGGTACAGCGTGGTATATTATAGGTCTTATGGATACTTATAAAAATTTAAATAACAAAGAATATGTTGAAAAATTAAAAGAATGGATTTTTGAGGCTGCAGAACAGTATATTAATTATCAGCATCCTGATGGTGGATTTGGTTCAATAATTCAACGTACTAACTCATACGATAGCTCAGTTACTGCAACTATGGCTTGGTTTTATAAATGTTGTAATGAAATTTTTTGGATTCAAGATATGAGCAAGCAAGAAAAGCTTGTTTGAATAAACTTTTATCTTGTACTAGAATTACTGGAGCTATTGATTGGTGTCAGGGGGATACAAAAGATATAGGTGTATTTGCTCAAACTTATGACTTGATGCCATTTGCACAGGGAATGGCTTTAAGAGCTATGAAATAGATTTATAGTTTTTTTATGAATTGAATTAGAAAATCATAAAACAAAGTTATAGTAGTTAAAGAATATGATAAGCTAATCAATTAAAAATTATGTGAAAGGTAGGATATTGTGAAAAAGAATAAATCACGTACGGAATATTCAATTTTAAATATTTTGACTGGACTTGGTGGATATGTATTGAATACTATATTAGGTTTAATATGTCGAATGGTTTTTACGAGAACACTATCTGCTGATTATCTTGGTATTAATGGTCTTTTTACTAATATCTTAACAATGCTTAGTTTAGCTGAACTAGGTATAGGAAGTGCTATTGTTTATGCCTTATATAAACCATTGGCCAATAATGAAGAAGATAAGGTTGCTTCTCTTGTAAAATTTTATGGTGATTGTTATAAAGTTATAGGGGTTGTTGTGGCTTCTGTAGGTTTGATTTTAATGCCCTTTTTAGATGTATTAATTACGCATCAACCTATGATTAAAGAAAACCTACATTTTATCTATGCATTATATTTATTCAATACTGCTAGCACTTATTTTTTTAGTTATAGAAGTTCGTTAATCACTGCTGCACAACAAAATTATATAGTTACAGGAGTTAATTATTTAATCACAATAATTCAAAGTGTTATCCAAATGATTTGGCTTTTTGCTACTCATGAATA
>ENA-OQEN01000767-OQEN01000767.1-human-gut-metagenome-genome-assembly--contig:-NODE-767-length-13325-cov-2.658963_pt1 | contig 13325 bp, 18 predicted proteins | sample MGYA00242791_ERZ504627 | MGnify/ENA primary metagenome ERZ504627 (study PRJEB26092, sample SAMD00036316) | human gut metagenome | host: Homo sapiens | study: EMG produced TPA metagenomics assembly of... | reverse complement strand
GCCGCGCGGAGGGCGCACTCTTATGTTAGACGCAAAAAGTCGAAAAAAGTTTCAAAATCCCTTGTATTTTTTTCGCGTGGCCATGCCGCCGCGGATGTGGCGCTGGGCCTTGTTGACCTCCAGCACCTCCTTGACCTGCAAGTATAGGCTGCGGTTGAACTGCGGCAGGCGGTCCTGTAAGTCCTTGTGCACGGTGGACTTGCTGCACCCGAACGCAGCCGCCGCTGCACGCACCGTGGCGTTGTGGGCGGCAATGTACTCCCCCAGCTGCACGGCGCGCTGTTCCGGATCGGCTTTCATATCCCGCTCCCTGCTTCCAGCTTTGCAATGGTATAACATACGCGCCGCCGGGGCGGATTATGTCTGCGGGCTTGACTTTTTGTCCCACGGCGCGTATACTGTGGGCGGACATAAAAACAGGGGCGCCGTAAGGCTGAGATCCGCATAACGCGGAGTACCCTTTACCTGATCCGGGCAATACCGGCGTAGGGAGTTTGCGGAACCGTCCGGTACGTTCAACAAACCTCCATGCGTCTGCTGCCAGCAGACGCATTTTGTTTTTGTGTACTATTATGAGAGAGGAATCTTTTCATCATGTCCAAAACCTATTCCAAGACCCGTATTCTGGTGGAATGCGCCCTGATGATCGCCATTGGCACGGTGCTTTCCAACATCAAGTTCTTCACCATGCCCAACGGCGGCAGCGTTACCCTGCTGAGCATGCTGCCCTTTGTGCTGGTATCCTTCCGCCACGGCGCAAAGTGGGGCCTGTTCACCGGTTTCGTGAACTCCTGCCTGCAAATGATCATGGGCTTCTACCCTCCTCCCGCTTCCACCTTCCTCTACTTCCTCGGTGAGGTGCTGCTGGACTATGTGCTGGCCTTTATGGCACTGGGTCTGGCCGAGCTGTTCGCCCGCCCCTTCAAGAACCGCACCGTGGGCGTGGCCGTGGGCACCTTTGCCGCCGGTTTCCTGCGCTTTATGTGCAGCTTTTTGTCCGGCGTGCTGGTCTGGGGCAACCTGAACGATGGTCTGGCCGCATGGACTTACAGCCTGACCTACAATGGCAGTTATATGCTGCCCGAGACCCTGCTCACCATGGTGGCCGCTGTGCTGCTGTGCCGCGTGCTCCGCAGATCTTTGACCGTCAGGCACGCTAAGGCGTCGTTTTTCAAAAGAGCACTTCTCTGCTTCCCGATCCCCGCCGGGCACACGCCTTGCGGGGATCTTTTGCTGCAAAAAATTTTCAAAAAACTGTTGACAAGCGCACCTCCGGCTGGTATAATTACACACGTCGTCAGGCACGAGGACAAACATCTGGGGGTTTAGCTCAGCTGGGAGAGCGCTTGCATGGCATGCAAGAGGTCACCGGTTCGATCCCGGTAATCTCCACCAGAGCGAAAGCACTACACGGAAACGTGTGGTGCTTTTTTGTTGCTGCCAAACGAGTGAGGATTTAGCTCACCCAGGAGAGTGCCGTGCATGGACTGCAAGAGGGTCACCGTGATCAGAATCGGCCCGGTAATCTCCACCAGAATGAAAGCACTACACGGAAACGTGTGGTGCTTTTTTGTTTTATCTGCCGTTCACCTTACGTCCCCTTTCATGAAAAAAGCGTTTGTCGCAGCCCGTAGGCCGTGACAAACGCTTTTTATTTTACTGTGCGCCCAAGCGCATTTTGAAGTCCTGATAGCCGAAGTGCACCAGTTCCCTGCAATTGCCGTCTGCGCCCAGCAGCCAGATGGGCGGCAGGGGCATCCCGTTGAAGGTGTTGTTCTTGCAGGTGGTGTAGATGGCCATATCGCCGAAGATGAGCTTATCGCCCTCGGCAAGGGGGGCGTCAAAGCTGTAATCCCCGATGATATCCCCCGCAAGGCAGGTGGGGCCGCCCAGCCGGACGGTGTGCGCCTTCTCTCCTGCCTCGCCGGCGTCCAGCAGCGGCGGGCGGTAGGGCATCTCGATGACATCCGGGGTGTGGCAGGCTGCGGACATATCCAGAATGGCAAGGCTGGTATCTCCGTTGCGCAGGGTGTCCAGCACGGTGGTAACCAGATAGCCTGCATTCAGCGCCCAAGCCTCGCCGGCTCCAGATACACCTGTACGCCGTACTTCTGCCGCACCGAGAGGATGCAGTTTTCCAGCGTAGCAAGGGCATAGCCCAGGCGGGTGATGTGGTGCCCCCCGCCGAAGTTGAGCCACTTCATTCTGGGCAGCAGGTCGGCAAACTTTTTCTCCACTGCGGCCAGCGTTACCGCCAGCGCGTCCGCGTCCTGCTCGCAGAGGGTATGGAAGTGCAGACCGTCCAGCAGGGCGGGCAGCTCCGGGTGCGCTGCCACGGCGCGTCCCACTGAGCACGGGTGGTGCCCAGGACGGCTGCCGGGGGCGCAGGGGTCATAAATTTCATGACCCTCCTGCGTGGAGCACTCCGTTGATGCGCAGACCGATGCTTTTGCCCGCCGCCTTTGCCGCCGGGCCGAACTTTGTAAGCTGGCTGGGCGAGTTGAACACGATGTGGTCGGCGTATTGCAGCAATTCCTCAAACTCATCTGCCCGGTAGGCGGCGCAGAACACATGGTTCTCCTTCTCCGGCAGTTCTTCCCTGCCCAAGCGGCTCTCGTACAGGCCGCTGGCTCGGTACCTGCCAGATAGGGTGCCAGCACCGGGTAGACGTTAAAGTTGGAAAAAGCCTTCTGCGCCAGCAGGATGCGGCAGCCGGTGCGCTGCTGCACACCCAGCAGGATCTCACCGTTGCGGCGCAGTTGGGCTTCGTCCAGCAGATAGCAGGGGGTGGGCAGGCGGTGCAGCTGCGCCTCGGACAGGTTTGCCAGCCCCGCAAAGGGCGGGCGGCTGTCGCGCACCCGCATCAGTCCACCAGAGCCGGGTTATGGCTCTCGGAGCGGGGCAGGCCGTACTTATCCAGTGCATCCAGATACGGATCGGGATCAAACTCTTCTACGGTGTGCACGCCCTTGGTGGTCCACTTGCCGGTGAGCAGCATCAGGGCACCACACATAGCCGGCACGCCGGTGGTGTAACTGATGGCCTGACTGCCCACTTCTTTGTAGCACTCCTGATGGTCACAGACGTTGTAGATGTAGTAGGTCTTATCCTTACCGTCCTTTTTGCCGGTAAAGATGCAGCCGATGTTGGTCTTGCCCTTGGTACGGGGGCCAAGGCTGGCGGGGTCCGGCAGCAGAGCCTTGAGGAACTGGATGGGCACGATCTCCTGTCCGTTGAAGTTGACGGGGGTGGTGGACAGCATGCCCACGTCCTCCAGACAGCGCATGTGGTCCAGATAGCTCTGGCCAAAGGTCATGAAGAAGCGGATGCGCTTTGCCTCCGGGATGTTCTTTGCCAGAGACTCGATCTCCTCGTGGTGCAGCAGGTACATATCCTTGTCGCCCACCTGATCGAAGTTGTACTCCCGCTTGATGCTCATAGCCGGGATCTCCACCCAGTGGCCGTTCTCCCAGTAGCTGCCGGGGGCAGACACCTCGCGCAGATTGATTTCAGGGTTAAAGTTGGTGGCAAAGGCATAGCCGTGGTCGCCGCCGTTGCAGTCCAGAATATCGATGGTGTCAATGGTATCGAACTCGTGCTTTTTGGCATAGGCACAGTAAGCCTGGGTCACACCCGGTCGAAGCCGCTGCCCAGCAGGGCGGTCAGGCCGGCTTCCTCAAACTTTTTGGCGTAAGCACTGCCAGCTGTAATCAAAGTAGGCAGAGAAGCCGCTCCTTGCAGCGCTTCTCGTAGATGGCGCGCCACTCCGGGTCGTCGGTGTTCTCGGGCTCGTAGTTGGCGGTGTCCATGTAGTTGACGCCGCAGGCAAGACAGGCGTCCATGATGGTCAGATCCTGATAAGGCAGGGCGATGTTCATCACGAGGTCGGGCTGGTAGGCCTTGATGAGGCGATGACCTCCTCCACCTTGTCTGCGTCCACCTGTGCGGTGGTGATCTTGGTAGTAGTGGTGGGAGCCAGCTCAGCAGCCAGCTTATCGCACTTTGCCTTGGTACGGCTGGCGATGCAGATCTCGGTGAACACCTCGGGCACCTGGCAGCACTTATGGATGGCAACAGAGGCCACGCCGCCGCAGCCGATGATCAGAACTTTGCTCATGTCGGTTACTCCTTTATCTGTAAATGGTAGGTTCGTATTTATACCTGAAAGCCCGGCCAGCCCTTGTCCAGCGCGATCAGGGTCTCGCGCAGCACCTTGCAGGCGGTGGCGGTGGAAACGCCGGTGGTGTCCAGCGTGGGGGCCAGCTCGTTCAGGTCTGCGCCGATGATGTTGGCCTTGGTCACAGTGCGGATAGCATCCAGCAGCTGCAAAAAGCTTACGCCGCCAGCTCCGGGGTACCGTGCCCGGGAAGCAGGAGGGGTCAAGGCAGTCCAGATCGATGGTCAGGTACACCGGCACCTTGCTCTCGCACAGCTGTGCGGTCAGTTCGGCAAGGCCGGTAAAATCAAACTTGTGCATCTCGGTGTGCTGGGCAGCAAACTCAAACTCTGCCCGGTCGCCGCTGCGGATGCAGAACTGATGGATGTGGCCGTCCCCTACCAGCTCGTGGCAGCGGCGCAGCACACAGGCGTGGCTGAGCTTCGCGCCCAGATAGTCGTCCCGCAGGTCGGCGTGGGCGTCGAAATGGACGATGTGCAGGTCGGGGTATTTCTTCACCGCAGCACGCACCGCACCCAGCGTGACCAAATGCTCGCCACCCAGCAGCAGCGGGAACTTGCCGTCCTTCAAAATTTCCTCTGCCCGGGCCTCGATATCGGCCAGTGCCAGCTCGCTGGAGCCGAAGCACAGCTCCAGATCGCCGCTGTCGAACACATCAAAATCGGTCAGGTCGGCGTTCTGGTAAGGGCTGTAAGTCTCCAGACCGTAGCTCTCGTGCCGGATGGCCGCCGGGCCGAACCGTGCACCGGGGCGGTAGCTGGTGGTGGAATCGTAAGGCGCACCGTACAGCACGATGCTGGCGGCGCGGTAGCTGCTGTCGCAGCCGATAAAGGTCTCAACGTTGGGGTGCATCAGTGTTCCTCCACTTCCCGCAGCATCTCCTCCAGAAAAGCCGGCAGGTAGAATGCTCCGATATGCAGTTTGGTGGTGTAGTACCGGGTGCGCATGTTCAGGGCCTTCCAGGCGGTTGCATCCAGATCATCGATGGGGTGGTACTTCTTGCTGGCAAAGCCGAACAGCCAGTAGCCCGCCGCAAAGGTGGGGATGTGGGCCTGATACACCCGGCTGATGGGGAAGGTGGAAGCAATGCGCTTGTGGCTGCGCTGCATGGCGCTGGCATCCTCGGCGTAGAAGGGGCTGCCCTGCTGGTTGACCATGATGCCGTCCTCTTTCAGGGCGTTGAAGCAGCTGCCGTAGAACTCGCGGGTGAACAGACCCTCGGAGGGGCCGAAGGGGTCGGAGGAGTCCACGATGATGAGGTCGTACTCCTCCTCGCAGCGGCGGATATACTTCAGGGCATTCTCAAAATAGATATGCACCCGACGGTCATCCATACGGCAGGCATTGCCGGGCAGATAGGCGCGGCAAGCCTCCACCACCTGTGGGTCCATCTCCACAAGGTCGATGCGCTCCACGCGGTCGTAGCGGGTCAGCTCCCGCACCACGCCGCCGTCTCCGGCACCGATGACCAGAATATCCTTGGCTTCCTTGTGCACCGCCATGGCACATGGACGATCATTTCATCGTAGATGAACTCATCGCGCTCGGTCAGCATCACGTTGCCGTCCAGCGTGAGCACCCGGCCGAACTCCGGGGTCTCAAAGATATCAATGCGCTGATAATCGCTCTGCTTGGAGTAGAGCTGCTTGTTCACACGAATGCTGTGCTTCACATCCGGGGTGTGAAACTCTGAAAACCAAAATTCCATCTCTTTCCCTCCTTATGCCAGAACATTCAGGTGCAAAATTTCGGGGTCCTCCGGGCCGGTCATGCTGCAGCCCTTGGCCTTGGCGTACTCGATGTAGTTCAAAATCTCCTTGGTGATGCGCTCGCCGGGTGCAAGGATGGGGATGCCCGGGGGATAGCACATGACGAACTCGCTGCACACCATGCCCTCGGTCTCCCGCAGGGGCAGGCTCTTTTTGGGGGCATAGAAGGCCTCCTGCGGGCTGGCAGCCACCACGGGGTCGATGTATTCCTGACTCAGCAGACCCGAGCCATCGGTGCGGTAGCGGCGCTTGATCTCGGCCAGCGCACTGACCAGACGCTCCACCTCCTGCGGGCGGTCGCCGATGGACAGGTAGGCAAGGATGTTGCCGATATCGCCGAACTCGATCTGAATGTCATACTCGTCCCGCAGGATGTCGTAGACCTCGATGCCGGCAAGACCAATATCCAGCGTATGGACGCTGAGCTTGGTGGTGTCAAAGTCAAAAACAGAATCGCCGTTGCACAGCTCCTTGCCAAAGGCGTAGTAACCGCCTACGGCGTTGATCTCCTCGCGGGCGTACTCGGCAATGTCTGCCACCTGATGGAACACCTGCCGTCCCCGCAGCGCCAGATTGCGGCGGGAGATATCCAGACTGGACATCAGCAGGTAGCTGCCGGAGGTAGTCTGGGTCAGGTTGATGATCTGGCGCACATAGCCCGGGTGCACGTTGGGACCGATGAGCAGCAGGCTGGACTGGGTCAGGCTGCCGCCGCTTTTGTGCATTGAGACCGAGGCCATATCCGCGCCCGCCGCCATGGCAGAAACCGGCAGGCCGCCGCCAAAGTAGAAGTGGGTGCCGTGGGCTTCATCCGCAAGGCAGAGCATACCGGCGTCGTGCGCCATTTTTACGATGGCACGCAGGTCGGAGCAGATGCCGTAGTAGGTGGGGTTATTCACCAGCACAGCCACAGCGTTGGGGTGCTCCTTGATGGCCTTTGCCACCTGCTCCCGCTTCATGCCCAGCGAGATGCCCAGGCGCTTATCCACCTCCGGGTTCACATACACCGGCACCGCGCCGCACAGCACCAGCGCGTTCAGCACGCTGCGGTGCACGTTGCGGGGCAGAATGATCTCATCGCCCCGCTTGCAGGCGGTAAGTACCATGCTCTGCACGCTGCTGGTGGTGCCGCCCACCATTAAAAAGGCGTGTGCCGCGCCAAATGCATCAGCGGCAAGCTCCTCAGCTTCCCGGATGACCGACACCGGGTGGCAAAGGTTATCCAGCGGCTTCATACTGTTCACGTCCACGCCCACGCACTGCTGACCCAGAAAAGCGGTCAGTTCCGGGTTGCCGCGGCCTCGCTTGTGGCCGGGCACGTCAAAAGGCACCACCCGCATCTGCCGGAACCGCTCCAGCGCCTCGTAAATGGGCGCACGGCGCTGATCCAGCCGGGAACGCGCTTTGTTCTCGTTCATCATTTCCTCCGTCCCTGTTCTTCTTTTTGCACAACAAAAAGCGCAGACACTGCACAAATATGCAGACCTGCGCTTGGAGCAGCTTTTTCCGCGCTGATAAAGCACCCAGCCGTAAGTGCCGGTGCTGCGCGTTATTCGCGATCCAAAAAGACGGGGTGATGAGAGTCTATATAGCAACTACACTTTTACTACTCTTATTGACCGTTTCACAAGTCTGCGCATAGGCTGCGCAATTTCATGGTTGTAAAGGAACCAACTTATAAAATTTGAGCTTCAAACTCAATCAATAATGGCAGCTTGCGCGCCGGTCGGCAGTGGACCCGGCTGTCCGTATGGCCTTAGCCCCGTTTGGGCGGTCCCGAGTAAATTGCTTTGAAAAGACTCTGCAAGGCGGCGTCTCTCAAAATCAACAAAAGAATAACATGATTCGCCCCGTCTGTCAACCAAAACTTTTTGGCAGTCGCCCGCTGCAGATGCGCAGGGCGGCGCTCGGCGCGCAAAATGGAGCGTTTTGTGCAAAAAAGCAGATGCCCTTCCCGCCGCAGTATGCTATAATAAAGGAACAATGAATGGAGAAAGAGGGTGTATGGATGGCACTGCCAATCGCCATCGTAGAGGATCAGACCCCGGACGCCCAGCGGCTGGAGGAGTTGCTGCAACAGCAGCTGCCCGAAGCCGAGTGCACATGGTTTGCCTGCGGGGATGATTTTCTCCGTGCCGCAGCAGAGCCCGGCTTATACGCGTGGTGTTTCTGGATATCTGCATGGCGGGCACCAACGGCATCGAGACCGCCCGCCGACTGCGGCAGGCCGACCCGGAGGTGCTGATCGTATTCGTGACCTCCTCGCCGGAATATGTATGGGATGCCTTTCCGGTGCACCCCTTCGATTACCTGCTCAAACCCTATCAGGAGGAAAAATTCGTGCACCTTGCCGCCGAGCTGCGGCGGGCGCTGCGTTGTAAGGAGCCGGAACTGGAGATTCGCATTGCCCGCCAAAGCATTCAGCTGCCGCTGCGCAAGGTGCTGTATGCCATTGCCCGGAACCACTACGTCCTTATCACCACCGAGGATGGTGAGTACCGCGCCATGTGCAGCTTTGCGCAGATCGAAGAAAAGCTTACCGCACGGGAAAACTTTATGAGCTGCAACCGAGGCGTTATCATCAACATGGACAAGGTGCTGCGGTTCGGGGAGGACTGCATCGAGATCTTGGACGGCACCCGCCTGCCGGTACGGCAGAAGGATAAATGCACTCTGCTTGCCCACTTTACACAATACCAGTTCCGCCACATGCGGCAGGAGCTGCACTGAGGAAAGGAGCAGCCGCCATGGATCTTGCTCTGTTCGGCCGTTATTTTCTGGATTTTGCGCTGCTGTATCCCAGCGCGTTTCTGTGTCTGGCATCCCTATGGGAAAAGCTGCGCACCCCCAGGCGCACCGCCTGCATCGCTGCCGGATGCATCACCCTGCTGTGCATCGGCTGCGCCGCGCTCTGCGCCGTGTTCGGGCTGAACAGCAATTCTCTCCTGCCCGCCATCGTGCTGGTCTCCTTCTGGCTGCTGCGCTGGCGGGTAACGCCGGAAGTGACCGTAAGCCAGACCGCGTTTCTGTTTTCCATCTCTGCCGTGATGATGGCGGTGTGTTCCCTGCTGTCGACGCTGCTCAACGCCCAGACCGAGATCTCCAACCACAGACCGTCTGCCTTGCCTCCACGGCGCTGCTGCGGCTGGGCCTTGCCGCGATGCTCACCGTGCTGTTCTGGTTCACCGCCGTGCAGTGGAGCCGGTGGCTGCTGCGGGAGTACAGCGGTGAAGCCTTCTGGCAATCTGCGTGGCCGCTGCCCGCCCTCTATGCCGTTTTTCTGGTATACTGTATGCCGCTGAACCCCGCCGTGGTGCTGGTCGGGCGGCTGAAGATCATCTCGGTGCTGGCGGTATCCATCTCGCTGTTCGGCATCTTTCTGCTGCTGTACGAGATGTACCGCGTTGCCCGGGAGTTTACCCGCAATGCCCGGCTGGACCGGGAAAACCAGCTGCTGGCCATGGAATCCCGCCGGTACATGGAGTTACAGACCTATCTGGACAACACACGCCGTCTGCGGCACGACTTCCGGCAGCATCTGCATGTGATTGCCGGACTGACCGAGACCGGGCAGCTGGAGGAGCTGAAAAGCTATCTGCACCAGTATGAAAGCGAACTCAGTGAGCACCGCCCCAGCCTGTGCGCCAATGCCGCCGTGGATGCACTGGCCGGATATTACGACCATGCAGCCGGGCAGCAGGGTGTCCCTGTGGAGTGGAAGCTGGCACTGCCCCGGCAGCTGCCCATGCCGGAGGCCGACCTGTGCACCATTCTGGGCAATCTGCTGGAAAACGCCCTGCACGCCAGCCAGAAGCTGCCGCCGGAGCAGCGCCGGGTGCAGGTGATGGCGCAGATGCTCAGTCCCGCCATGCTGGGGCTTGTGGTGGAGAACCGTTACGACGGCATGCTGAAAAAGCAGCAGGGTATCTTGCACCCCACCAAGCACGAGGCACCGGCATCGGGCTGGTATCTGCCGAGACGGTAGTGCACAAATATAACGGCAATCTGCATCTGGAGACCGAGGAGCAGATCTTCCGGGTGAATGTTCTGTTAAATCTGTAACCACCGGCAGGCCAACGTGAAAGCGTTCACAAAAAAGCAGCGCCCGTCCTTTGCAGAGAGGTTTCTCTACGAAGGGCGGCGCTGTATTATTTTTCAAGCTTCTCCGTGCTTTTTTGTGCGGCTTCCAGCTCGTCCACCCGCTTTTGCAGGGCGGTGATCTTATCGTCCATTTTCAAAAATGTCCAGACCAGAACGGCCAGCACCAGCGCGGGAGGAACGACCATCCACAGGGACTGCTGACACCAGAGCAGCAGCGAATAGCCGCCGAATACAGTAAAAATAAATACGGCAAACAGACTTGCAGCCAGTACAGCAAAAAATCCCATACAGAAAGTCTCCTTTCAGTTATTCTTCCGTTTCTTCCTCGTCCGGGTCCAGCTCAATGCTGAACACGGCTTTTTTCAGCTTTCCGCAGCCCTGCGCCTTCAGGCCGGATTTATACGGTTCCCCTGCCAGATACAAGGCAAAGCGTCCCTCGCACAGCATTCCGGCAATGCTGGTACCGGCAGTGCCTACGGTGGTGTCGGCGGCTTCATCGGTTGGCTTGGTGGGCGTCAGCTCCGCAAGGCTTACCTCAAACAGCTCACTGCCGTCCAAGTCAGTCTCCAGCGTAATGTGATTGTCGTGCCGCTGGAACAGTGCCTTGTCGGAGGTCTGGGGCGTGACGGTGCTCACGGTGACCACCGCCTTGTCCCCATCGATGCGGGTGCGCCCGGCAGGCAGGGTGGTGATATCCCGCGCCATGATGTACTCGATCACGGTGTCCAGATTGTCGCTTACGCCCAGATAGTTGGGCAGGTTGTTCAGGGTATCGTAGATCATAGAAAAAGTCCTCCGTCTGTGTTGTTTCAGTTACCTGTATGGTATCACAGGTCAGGGACAGATGCAATATGTGTGCGGGCAGATGTCGCGAGCCGCGCAGAAAAGGAACCCGGGTCGCGGCTCCCAGCGGCTGCATCGTGCCTTGGGCGGCACGCGCATCCTGCTGGCCGCAGCCCCAACAGCTCCTCCCTGTTTCTGCCGCTGGCAGCGGTCGTCGCTGTTGCTGTTCGAATCCACCGCTATAAGTTTAGCCTTGTTACAAAACAAAAACCTCAGCGTACTCGCATACGCTGAGGCTTTTTGGTGGGCGCGGGTGGATTACGCGAGCCGCGCTGCTAAAAACAGCCCACTGGGCTGTTTTTACGCTGTCTTCTGCGACAGCGCCGCAGCTGTTCGAATCCACCCGCCCTATGAGTTTAGCCTTGTTACAAAACAAAAACCTCAGCGTACTTGCATACGTTGAGGCTTTTTGGTGGAGCGAAGCAACCCAAATCCGAACCATTGCCCTCTGGGGCATCTTTCGCGGCGATCTCATCGAAAGTGATGGTTTTTGTGCCGTCTTTGTAGTTGAATGCAATCAAAACTTTTTCATCATAGAGATAAACAGCGTTCACGAATGTATTGATAAGCGTTTCCCGGTGGCTTTTCACGTTCGGGTCGAGCTTGCGGAACCGGGTCAGCCAGAACCGAACCTGATTTTCACTCAACCGAGGCCGAGCGATTTTTTCTTCGGCGATCCGAACTTCAAGTTCTTTCTGCTGGGCTTCCAGCTTTTCCAAACGTAATTTGGTGGAGTTGGTCAGCACACCCGCCTGGATAGCGTTCAGCATATTCTCAATGCCGTTCTCCACCTCGCGCATCTGCTTTTCCAGCAAAGGGAGTGTGGTGTTTTCCTGATCCTGCAACTCCATCACTTCCGCAACGATGGCATCAATCACGGCATCGTCTTGAATCAGCTTCATGGTTTCAGCTACGACCAAATCTTCCAGCCATTCCTTACGGACGGTCTTTTTCTTGCAGGTCTTGAAACGCTTCGCGGTGGCGCACTTATAATAATGATGAACGACCTTGTTTCTACCCGTACCGCACTCGCCGAACATCATCGCGCCGCACATTCCGCAGAACAGCTTGGTGGTGAGCAGATAATCGTCCTCGGCCTTGTGACGGGCAGGAGCGCGGCTGTTCTTCTTGATTTTTTGCTGTACTTCTTCAAACAAGTCCTTGTCCACGATGGCCGGGATGCTGTCGGGCATCACAATGTCCTTGAAGTGGTTTTCTCCGATGTAACGTTTGTTCGTCAGCAACTTCTGAACACTGTTATAGGTGAACTTCTGGTTGCGGTTGGTAGTCACACCGCTGTCGTTCAGCCAGTTCATCAGCTCCTTCATGGTCGCGCCATCGTTGTACCGCTGAAAGGCTTCCACCACAAAGGGGGCTTTCAGTGGGTCAATTTGAAAGAACTTTTCCTCGTCCACCTTGAAGCCAATGGGAATCGTGCCGCCGTTGTACTTGCCCTTCAGAACATTCTCGGTCATGCCGCGCACGACCTTTTCAGAAAGTTCTGCGGAATAGTATTCAGCCATGCCGGTCAGCATACTCTTGACCATGATACCCGCAGGGCTGTCAGAGATAGGCTCCGTGGCAGATACCAGCTTGACATGATTTCGTTCCAACTGATACTCATAGTGGGCCGAATCATAGCGGTTTCGGGCAAAACGGTCGAGTTTCCAGACCAGCACAATGTCAAACAACCGTTTCTCGCTGTCCTTGATCATCTGCTGGAAATCCGGGCGGTTGTCGGTTTTGGCGGAAAGGGCGCGGTCAATGTAGTGCTTAACTACCGTGATGCCGTTCTTTTCGGCATAAGCCGTACATTCACGAATCTGCCTCGATGGATTCCTCGCGCTGATTATCGCTGGAATAGCGGGCGTAAATCACGGCGGTCATGCAAACACCCCTTTCACTTCATTCTCCGCAGGCGGCGCACAAGGTCGGATGCACTGTACAGAACACGGGCCACCGACACGGCATCCCCGCCCACGATGTAGAACACCGAGTAGTTATCCACCAGCATCTGCCGCAGCCCTTGGGTGCGCTCCGGCTCGCTTTCCACCAGCGCACAGCGTTCCGGCAGGATGTTCAGCGATTGGATGGCTTCAGCAATGCGGTTATACTGCCCCATGGCCGTATCAGGCTCCAACAGACGGTCGGCAATGTAGCTGTAAATCTGTTCCATATCACTGAGGGCTGCATGGGAAATTTTCACGTCATACTGCTTCATCTGTGTTGTTCCCTGAACTGTGCGAATGCGCTTGCAGCATCCACGGTATCACCGTTCTGAATCTCCTTAATGCCCACCTGCAAGGCAGCATGAAGCTGGTCATCGGTCATGGTGTCAGCGTTCAGAGCCGCAGGAGCCTTCGGCAGGGATAGAGAGAAAGGAATGCCGCCAGTCAGGGTGATCTGGCGCAGGTACATATCAATAGCTGTTGCCA
>ENA-OQEN01000766-OQEN01000766.1-human-gut-metagenome-genome-assembly--contig:-NODE-766-length-13326-cov-2.224335_pt1 | contig 13326 bp, 21 predicted proteins | sample MGYA00242791_ERZ504627 | MGnify/ENA primary metagenome ERZ504627 (study PRJEB26092, sample SAMD00036316) | human gut metagenome | host: Homo sapiens | study: EMG produced TPA metagenomics assembly of... | reverse complement strand
CCGATTTGAAACCGGGAGAAAAGGGACAACTTGTTGTCCCTTTTTTCTTTTTCAAAGCCTAGGTGTATCATAAAATCAAGAAAGGCTGGTGGCAAAGCTATGGAAAGCAGCAGTCTCCCTCGCTGTACGCGGGCAGGGCATGCTGGAATGGTACGAAGCGCTCATCTCCGCAGCGCTGGTGCTGGTACTGATCTTTTCGTTTTTCTTCCGCATCATTCAGGTGGATGGGCGCTCCATGGTGCCCACCCTGCCAACGGCGATAAGCTTATCGTCTGGGCGGCAGGCTACACCCCGCAGCGGGGCGATGTGGTCATCGTGGACAGCTACACCGTCTACGGTAAGCCGCTGGTCAAGCGGATCATCGCCAAGGGAGGCGACACCATCAGCATCGACTATGACGCCGGTACGGTCACGGTGAACGGCGAGGCTTTTGCAGGAGGACTACATTGCAGCCCCTACCTATCTGGGCTACGATGTGCAGTTCCCGTTTACAGTACCGGAGGGAACCCTCTTTGTAATGGGGGATAACCGCAATGAATCGCTGGACAGCCGCTCCTCCTATGTCGGCTGCATTGACGAGCGTGATATTCTGGGCAAGGTACTGTTGTGCTTTATGCCTTTACAGATTTTGGGGTGGTAAAATGAACGAAATGGATACCCGGTTTGCAAACCAGTACAATATTCAGTGGTTCCCGGGCCACATGACCAAGACTCTGCGCATGATGGAGCAGGAGATCCAGCACGTTGATGCCAGCCTTGTGCTGCTGGACGCGCGCATCCCGCTTTCCAGCCTGAACCCGGAGATCGAGCGCATCACCGACCGCAAGCCCAAGCTCTATGCGCTGAACAAAGCCGACCTTGCCGACCCGGCTGTGACCGAGGAGTGGATCCGCTACTTCCACGCCGCAGATGCCGGCTGCGTGGCCATCAGCGCCAAGCAGAAGGGCGGCGCAAACGCCGTGAAGGTGGCCATTGAAAAGGAGCTTTCCGGTCTGCTGGAGCGCCGTCAGAACCGCGGCATGGGCGGTGCCAAAACGCAGGTGATGCTGTGCGGTATCCCCAACGTGGGCAAATCCACCTTTATCAACACCTTTGCAGGCTCTGCCCGCGCCAAGGCGGCAGACCGCCCCGGCGTGACCAAGGGCAAGCAGTGGGTCAGCACCGAAAAGTTTGACCTGCTGGATATGCCGGCGTGCTGTGGAAAAAGTTCGATTCCAAGACCATTGCCTCCAATCTGCCTTCATCGGCTCCATCAAGGACGATATTCTGGACGTAGAAGAGCTGGCCATGAACCTGCTGGACGAGGTGCGCCGCAACTATCCCGACCTTGTGGCACAGCGCTACAAGCTGGATGCCGAAACGCTGGCACTGCCGCCCTATGAGCTGCTGGAGGCCATCGGCCGCAAGCGCGGGCTGCTGGTGCGCGGCGGCGAGGTGAACACCGAGCGCTGCGCTATCATGCTGGTGGACGAGTTCCGCGCCTGCAAGTGGGGTCGCATCTCTTTGGAACGCCCGCCGCAGCGGGATGATCTGACCGACTTTGCGGGGAGGACGAGGAATGAAGCGCCGCTCGGACGAGGAAATCTCCGCTCCGCTGTACGCCTTTGATGCCGAGGTGCGCAGCCAGTACGGCTGCTTTGCCGGTGTGGACGAGGCCGGGCGCGGCCCGCTTTGCGGCCCGGTGTGCGTGGCGGCCTGCATTCTGGACCCGGAAAACCCGGTGTACGGCATCAACGATTCCAAAAAGCTGACCGAAAAAAAGCGCGAGGCGCTGTTTGACGAGATCTGCGAAAAAGCGCTGGCCTACCGCATCATCTTTGTGGGGCCGGAGGTCATCGACCGGGAAAACATCCTGAACGCCACCATGGGCGGGATGCAGCAGGCGGTGGAAGAGCTGGACATCGTGCCCAATCTGGTGCTGGTGGACGGCAACCGCACCCCCGCAGGCTTGCAGATCCCGGCACAGCCGGTGGTCAAGGGCGATGCCACCAGCGCCAGCATCGGCGCAGCCTCGGTACTGGCCAAGGTCAGCCGAGACCGCTATATGCTGGAGCTGGACAAGCAGTATCCGCAGTATCAGCTGGCAAAGCACAAGGGCTACCCCACAAAGCTGCACTACGAGCTGATCGCGCAGTACGGCATTCAGCCGTTCTACCGACGCAGCTTCCTTAAAAAGCAGGGCTACTGGCCGGAGAGCGGCAAATGAACCGCGCCGAGACCGGCCGCAGGGGAGAAGCTGCCGCTGCCCGCTGGTATCAGAAGCAGGGCGCGCAGCTGCTGGCCCATAACTATCATACCCGCATGGGAGAGCTGGATCTTGTGCTGCGGGAGCCGGACGGCACCATCGTCATCTGCGAGGTAAAGACCCGCAGCCAAGGGATGCTGCAGCGCCCCGCTGCCGCCGTAGACCCGGCCAAGCAGCACCGGCTGATCTGCGCTGCACAAGGTATTTGCAGCAGACCGGCCAAAGCGAAGAACCGGTGCGTTTTGACGTTGCAGAGGTAGTTCCTCTTGACAGCGGGCGCTGGATGGTACATATTATAAAGGGTGCCTTTCTCTGCGAGACCTAAGGCAGGAACCGTGGCACCGGTGGGAAGTATGCGGCAAAACGAGGATTTTGCCGTACAACCGGGAACGTGCCCGGCACGTTCCGTGGCGAAAAGGAGCGATGACCATGCAGTTTTTCAGTACCAGAGATCAGAACCGCAAAGTAACTTCTTCTCAGGCAATTGCACAGGGGCTGTCCGATGAGGGCGGTCTGTTTGTGCCGGAAGTTTTCCGCAGGTGGATGTAAAAGCCCTGTGCGGGCTGGACTACCCCGCGCTGGCAGCAGCCGTTGTGCGGGAGTACCTGACCGATTACAACCCCGCCTTCCTGACCGAGGCCACCCGCAGTACCTACGGGGCTGCTTTTGGCGGCAAGGCAGGCTATCTTGCCCCGGTGGAAGGGGACACCTATGCCCTAGAGCTGTGGCACGGCCCGACCTGTGCCTTTAAGGATTACGCCCTGCAGCTGATGCCCAAGCTGCTGGTGGAGGCCAAAAAGAATCTGGGTCGCACTGAAAAGACCCTGATCCTTGTGGCCACCAGCGGCGACACCGGCAAGGCTGCGCTGGACGGCTACCATGATATCCCCGGTGTGGAGATCGCCGTGTTCTACCCCACCGGCGGCACCAGCGAGATCCAGCGTTTGCAGATGGCAACGCAGGAGGGCGCTAACGTTGCCGTGTACGCCGTGCGCGGCAACTTCGATGATGCCCAGACCGGCGTAAAGAAGGTGTTCGGCGATAAGGCCATCGCTGCCGAACTGGAAAAGCGGAACATCCGTCTTTCCAGCGCCAACTCCATCAACTGGGGCCGTCTTGTGCCGCAGATCGTCTACTACTTTGCCGCCTACGCCCAGCTGCTCAAGACCGGCAAAATCACCTTCGGTGACGAGGTGGATTTCTGCGTGCCCACCGGCAACTTCGGCGATATCCTCGCCGGTTATTACGCAAAGCAGATGGGTCTGCCCGTGGGCAAACTGGTCTGCGCCTCCAACGAGAACAACGTGCTGACCGATTTCCTCACCACCGGTACTTACACTGCAAAGCGGGAGTTCTTCAAGACCACCTCGCCCAGCATGGACATTCTGGTGTCCTCCAATCTGGAGCGCCTGCTGTACCATGTGACCGGCAGCGATGCCGAGGTGGCGGGCTTTATGCAGCAGCTGGCTGCAACCGGCAGTTACACTGTCCGTCCCGAGACGCTGGCAGCTATTCAGGAGACCTTCTCCTGCGGCTGGAGCAGCGAGGCCGAGGTGGCAGGGGAAATCCGTTCCCGCTACGAAAAGGACGGCTACCTGTGCGATACCCACACCGCCGTGGCCTTCCATGTGGCTGCACAGAAAAAGCGGCAGGGCGTGCCCATGGTGGTGCTTTCCACCGCATCGCCCTTCAAGTTCCCCCGCAGCGTGCTGAGCGCACTGGGCAAAGCTGCCCCGGAAAACGATTTTGAAGCCATGCAGCAGCTGGAAGCTGCTACCGGTCACGCCGCACCGGCAAGCCTTGCCGCTCTGCGCAGCAAGCCGGAGCGCTTTGATACCGTCATTGCCCCGGCACAGATCGCTGAGGTGGCGCTGGGCTATCAGGCATAAGCTTCTGCGGACAGACAGAACAGGAGTAAACAGACTATGGCACTTTTTGTGCTTGGCGACCCCCATCTTTCTCTGGGCGCATCCAAGCCGATGGATATCTTCCCCGGCTGGAACGATTATGTGGACCGGCTGGAAAAAACTGGCGCAAGCTCATCACCCGCAGGACACCATCGTGCTGGCGGGGGATATCAGCTGGGCCATGCGCCTGACCGATACTCGCAAGGATTTCGCCTTTTTGCAGCAGCTGCCCGGACAGAAGATCATCATGAAGGGCAACCACGATTACTGGTGGTCCACCGCCAACAAGATGAACGCCTACCTCAAGGCCGAGGGCTTCGATACCCTGCATATCCTGCATAACAATTCTTACAGCGTGGAAGGGTACGCCATCTGCGGCACCCGCGGCTGGCTGTTCGATGTGGGAGAGCCCCACGACGAAAAGGTGATGAACCGGGAGATCGGCCGTCTGCGCATGAGCTTGCAGGCTGCGGAGCCCGGGCTGGAAAAGCTGGTGTTCCTGCACTATCCGCCGGTCTACACCGGCACCAGCGCCCCGGAGATCGTGGCCACCCTGAAGGAGTTCGGCATCAAGACCTGCTTCTACGGGCATCTGCACGGCAACGCCATCCGGTTCGCCGTACAGGGCGAGGTGGACGGCATCCGGTACAAGCTGGTAAGTGCCGACGGCCTGCGTTTCTGCCCATACCGCATCAATTAACGGCGGTATAAAAGGGCAAAAACGACAAAATTTAAAAATTTGGTATGGCAATTGTGTCCAGAGCGTGCTATAATAAGTTTTGACGCGATTGTTGCACCCAATTGAGCGCGCGCGTCCCCGCATTCCGTGTGCATACAGCAAGGACGTGGTGCGCGGTTGCCCCGGGCAAAAACTTCCTGCCCTGAGCAATAGAATATTTGAGTGGAGGATAAACAAATGAATCTCATCAAGTGTGAAAAGCTCGAGAAGAGCATGGCAGAACTGCAGTTCTCCATCGATGCAGAGGCCTTCAAGAAGGCTGTTGCCGATGTTTTCAAAAAAGAGGGCAAGAAGTACCCTGTGCAGGCTTCCGCAAGGGCAAGGCTCCCAAGGCTCTGATCGAGAAGATGTACGGCGCAGACGTCTTTACCTACGACGCCATCAACGAGCTGTTCCCGGAGGCTTTTGAGGCTGCCGCTAAGGAAGCCGGTGTGGAGCCCGTGGGCCGTCCTGAGGTCAGCGTGGATTCTGCCAGCGAGGCAGAGGGCGCTACCCTGACCGTGAAGGTCGCCGTGAAGCCCGAGGTCAAGGTTGGCAGCTACAACGGTCTGACCGTGGAAAAGACTGTCCATACTGTTACCGACGAGGCTGTGGACGCTGAGCTGAAGCGTGTGCAGGAGCGCAACGCCCGTGAGCTGACCCGTGAGGGCGCTGCTCAGAATGGCGATATCGCTGATATCGACTTCGAGGGCTTTGTGGACGGTGTTGCATTCGAGGGCGGCAAGGCTGAGCACTACAACCTGACTTTGGGCAGCGGCAGCTTCATCCCCGGCTTCGAGGAGCAGGTCGTTGGTCACTCTGCCGGCGAGGAGTTCGACGTGAACGTCACCTTCCCCACCGAGTATCAGGCTGCCGAGCTGGCTGGCAAGGCTGCTGTCTTTAAGATCAAGCTGCACGAGGTCAAGTATAAGGAGCTGCCCGCTCTGGATGACGAGCTGGCAAAGGACTGCTCCGAGTACGACACTCTGGACGAGTTCAAGGCTTCCATCCGCAAGAACAACCAGGAGCAGCTGGACAAGCAGGACGATCTGGCTGTCGAGAATGCTCTGGTCGATCAGGTCATCGAGAGCATGGAAGGCGAGATCCCTCAGGCTATGTACGATGTCCGCATGGAGAGATGGTCAACGACTTTGCTTTCCGTGTGGAGCAGCAGGGTCTGCGTCTGGAGGACTACCTGAAGTATATGGGTCAGTCCATGGAGCAGTTCCGTGCCGCTTTCATGCCGCAGGCTGAGAAGCAGGTCAAGATCGGTCTGGCTCTGGAGGCTGTTGCCGCTGCTGAGCACATCGAGGCTTCCGAGGACGAGATCAATGCCGAGATCAAGCGCATTGCTGACCAGTACAAGATGGAAGAGGACAAGGTTCGTGAGCTGATCAACCTCGAGGATCTGAAGCAGGATCTGGCTCGCACCAAGGCCATCGACTTCATCAAGAGCCACGCTAACATCGTGGTGAAGCCCGCAGAGGCTGAGAAGGCTGCTGACGCTGAGTAATCAGTGCCGGGCCCTGTAAAGCGCCGCAGGCGTTTTATCAAAGGTTGTTAAAATTGACCGGTACGGCTGAACTTTACAGGGGACCCGTATCGGTCAATTTTGCCAATAAACTTAAACCATTTCAGGAGGCGAACTTTATGAGTTTTGTTCCTTACGTTGTCGAGCAGTCGGCGCACGGAGAGCGTTCCTACGATATTTTCTCTCGTCTGCTGAACGATCGCATCATCGTGCTGAGCGAGGATGTCAACGATACCACCGCAAGCCTTGTGGTGGCACAGCTGCTGTATCTGGAAGGGCAGGACCCGGATAAGGACATCAGCCTGTATATCAACAGCCCCGGCGGTTCCATCAGTGCCGGTATGGCCATCCATGACACCATGCAGTATATCAAGTGCGATGTTTCCACCATCTGCATGGGCATGGCTGCCTCTATGGGCGCATTCCTGCTGGCAAGCGGCACCAAGGGTAAGCGCTTTGCCCTGCCCAACGCCGAGATCATGATCCACCAGCCGCTGATCGGCGGTCAGGGCGGCGGCCTTTCCGGCCAGACCACGATATCAAGATCCATGCCGAGCACATGGTCTATATCCGCGATAAGATGAACCGGATGCTCAGCGAGTACACCGGCCAGCCGCTGGAAAAGATCCAGCAGGACACCGAGCGCGACAACTACCTTACCGCGCAGCAGGCAAAGGAATACGGCCTGATCGATGAGGTCATTGCCCACCGGTAAACCGCTATAATCTATCCAGGATAAGGAAAAACAGCTATGGCAAATAACAATTCCGGCAAAAACGAAAAGGATCTGGTTTGCAGCTTTTGCGGCAAGCATCAGGACGAAGTGGAGCGCATGATCATTGGCCCCGGGGTCAATATCTGCAGCGAGTGCATCGGCCTGTGCCACGATCTGCTCTCTGACAAGCCGGATCAGCCCAAAAGCGCCCGTCCGGCTCGCGGCAACGCAAACCGCGCCCATGTCCAGCCCGCTGCTGCAGATCTGGATATCAACATCATGACCCCGGCCGAGATCAAGGAAGGCCTGGATCAGTATGTCATCGGTCAGGACGAGGCAAAGCGTGTGCTGTCCGTTTCGGTCTACAACCACTATAAGCGTATCCTCAGCGGCAAGGGCGGCGATGTGGAGCTGCAAAAGTCCAACGTGCTGCTGCTGGGTCCCTCCGGCGTGGGCAAGACCCTGCTGGCGCAGACACTGGCCAAGATGCTGGGCGTGCCCTTCGCCATTGCGGATGCCACCACCCTTACCGAGGCCGGTTATGTGGGCGAGGACGTGGAGAACATTCTGCTCAAGCTGATCCAGGCGGCAGATTTTGATGTGCAGAAGGCACAGATCGGCATCATCTACATTGATGAGATCGACAAGATCACCCGCAAGAGCGAAAACCCCTCCATCACCCGCGATGTGGGCGGCGAGGGCGTACAGCAGGCACTGTTGAAGATCTTGGAAGGCACTGTCAGCAACGTGCCGCCGCAGGGCGGCCGCAAGCACCCGCAGCAGGAGTTCATCCAGATCGACACCACCAACATCCTGTTCATCTGCGGCGGTGCCTTTGACGGTCTGGACAAGTATATCCTGCGCCGCACCGATAAGTCCGCGCTGGGCTTCGGCAGTGCGCTGAAGGATAACTCCACCGAGGCTGAGCGCGCATTGCTGCGCAAGGTAGAGCCCCACGATCTGGTCAAGTTCGGCCTGATCCCGGAGCTGATCGGCCGTCTGCCGGTCATCACCGTGCTGGATGATCTGGACGAGGATGCGCTGGTGCGCGTGCTCAAGGAGCCCCGCAACAGTCTGGTCAAGCAGTATAAAGAGCTGCTGGGCATGGATAACGTGGAGCTTACCTTCACGGACGAAGCTTTGCACGCCATTGCCCGCAAGACCATCGAGCGCAAGACCGGTGCCCGTGGTCTGCGCAGCGTGATGGAAAGCATTCTGCTGCCCATCATGTACGAGGTGCCCAGCGATGCCACCATCATCCGCGTGACCGTGGATGAGGACACCGTGGAGGGCGGCGAGGCACATCTGGAATACGGTGCCGTGCGCAAACGCTATAAAAATCAGGCCGCTCTCAGCTGACGGTATCGCCGCACAGCAGGGGAGTGTTCCTGCCTAAAAGCCCTGTTTCGAAAGCTTTTTGCTTTTGGCAGGGCTTTTTGCTTTCAAATTCTTGTTTCTGACAGGAAAATGTACTATAATAGCAAAGTGTGGATCGTGCGGCATGTGCTCTCTGGCAGGGGCATACCGCAAAAGACGAGCCATAGTATTGGGTAACAGGAAGAGTACTATAAAGGAGTGTGTTTTTAATGGCAAATTATCACGAGATGGATCGCGATGCGCTGACCGCTGAAAAGGCAGCGCTGGAACAGGCTTATAAAGAGTTTCAGGCAAAGGGTCTGAAGCTGAACATGGCACGCGGCAAGCCCGGCCCCCACCAGATGGATCTGGCAATGGACCTGTTGAAGATGACCGACTACACCACGGATGCAGGCACCGACGCCCGCAACTACGGCGAGCTGGAGGGTCTGAGCGAGGCACGCGCCCTGTTTGCAGATGTGTTCGGCGTAAAGCCAACGAGGTATTCGTGGGCGGCAACTCCAGCTGCAGCTGATGTATAACCTCATCAACATCGGCTATGTGTTCGGCTTCCCGGAGTCTCCCTGCCCTTGGTCTCAGGTGGAAAAGCGCAAGTTCCTCTGCCCGGTGCCCGGCTATGACCGTCACTTTGCTATCACCGAGGAGTTCGGCTTTGAGCTCATCAGCGTGCCCATGACCCCCAACGGCCCCGATATGGACGTTGTGGAAAAGCTGGTAGCAGAGGATGATACCATCAAGGCATCTGGTGCGTGCCGCAGTACTCCAACCCCGATGGCTACACTTACAGTGATGAGACCATCGAGCGCTTTGCCAAGATGAAGACCGCCGCCCCGGATTTCAAGATCTTCTGGGATGAGGCCTACATCGTCCACCACTTGACCGAGGAGATCATTGAGACCCCCGTGCTGCTGAACGTGAGCAAGAAGTACGGCACGCAGGACCGCGTGTTCATGTTCACCTCCACCAGCAAGATCACCTTCGGGTGCCGGTGTTTCTGCCATTGCCTGCAGCGACAACAGCATGAAGTATATGTGCAAGCGCTTTTCAGTGATGATCATCAGCTACGATAAGATGAACCAGCTGCGCCATGTCCGCTTCCTGAAGAACAAGGAGGGCGTTCTGGCACACATGGCAAAGCACCGCCGCCGTCTGGTGCCCTGCTTCGATGCCGTCAAGACCGCTTTTGCCGCCAACCTCACCCCCTGCGGCGATATTGCCCACTGGACCAACCCCAAGGGCGGCTACTTTATCAGCCTGTATGTCATGCCCGGCTGCGCTAAGCGCGTGGCGGAACTGTGCAAGAACGCAGGTCTGGTGCTGACCGGTGCAGGCTCTGCTTACCCGTACCACAAGGATCCGCAGGATTCTCATCTGCGCATCGCCCCCACTTACCCCAGTCTGGACGAGGTGGAGACCGCTTCCGAATTGCTGTGCGTCTGCGTGCGTCTGGCTGTTGTGGAAAAGCTGCTGGCTGATATGGCTTAAGGCTTAAAATAATTTGTATATTCTCCTCTGCGGGGCTCTTTGCAGGGCTGGCAGGGGAGTTTTATCACAGAAAGGTCGGCACGACGGCTGCTCTGTGAGGAGAGGAACCGTCGGCAAAACTTGCGGTTCACAACAAAAACGGCTGCGGCTGCACAGCCGCCGCTTTTGGAGGTTCCCGACTTATGAAAACAAAAGGCAAAGCATGGCAGCTGGTCGTTACCGCGCTGCTGATCGTTGTGTTTGTTTACACCGCCTTTTTTGGCGTGGCGGCAAAATACGGCGATGTGACCACCACCTATATCAAAGGTGCAAAGGATATCCGCTTTGGTGTGGATATCAAAGGCGGCGTCAACGTCACCTTTGTGCCCTCGGATGGCTATGATGCCACGGACGAGCAGCTGGATGCCGCCCGTCTGGTCATCGAGAACCGTCTGGTCGCGTTGAACGTGACCGACTACGAGCTGTATGTGGACAACAACTCCGACAGTCTGATTCTGGAGTTTCCGTGGCAGTCCGGCGAGACGGATTTTGACCCGAGTCTGCCATTCAGGAGATCGGCACCACCGCCTACCTGACCTTCCGCGAGGGAGCCAGCAAGGACGGCGAGCTGATTTTGGACGGCTCCATGGTCGAAAGTGCTTCGGCACAGTACGGTGCTGTGAGCAACGGCGGCAGCTCTGAGTATTACGTTGCCTCAAGTTCACCACCGAGGGTGCCAAGCCTTTGGCGATGCCACCACCAAGCTGGCCGCGATAAGGGCAGCATCAGCATCTGGCTGGACGATGAAAACGTAAGCACGGCCACCGTCAACACCGCCATTACCGACGGACAGGCCATCATCACCAGCTCGGCGTCCAATCCCTTTACGCAGGATGCCGTGGTCAAGATGGCACGCCAGATCAACTCCGGCGCGCTGCCCTTTGCCCTGAGCGTAGACAGCTACTGCCACCGTGAGCCCCAGTCTGGGCGAAAACAGCCTTGGTGCCATGGTGCTGGCAGGCCTGATCGCCTTTGCCCTCATTGTGGTGTTCATGACGGTGCTGTACCGTCTGCCGGGCTTTCTGGCCTGCATCGCGTTGGCCGGTCAGGTGGCGGCTACGCTGGCCTTTGTGTCCGGCTACTTCCCGGTGTTTGAAAGCTTTACCCTGACCTTGCCCGGTATTGCAGGTATTATTCTGGCCATCGGCATGGGCGTGGATGCCAACGTTATTACCGCCGAGCGCATCAAGGAGGAGCTGAAAAACGGTAAATCTCTGGACGGCGCACTGAAAAGCGGCTTTGCCCGCGGCCTGACCCCTATCATTGACGGCAACGTGACCATCGTCATCGTGGCATCGTGCTCATGGGTGCCTTCGGCCCCTCGGATGGCCTGTTTGCCAAGGCACTGCACTTTGTATTCTTTGCCTTCGGCCCCTCTACCGCAGGCACCATCTACGCCTTCGGCTATACGCTGCTCACCGGCGTGCTGCTGAACTTTGTGTTCGGTGTGTTCGCTACCCGTGTTATGATCCGCGGCGCAGCCGCCATCAAGCACTGCGCAATCCGTGGCTGTACGGCGCTGCAAAGCCCGGGCAGGAGAAGGCCGAAAAGAAGCCGGTGGATTTCGTATCCCTGCGCAAAAAGTTCCTGACCTTCTCTGCCTGCCTGATGGCAGTTATCCTGCTGTGCGCCGCGGTGTTCGGTGTGCATCTGGATACCGAGTTTACCGGCGGTGCTATGATCACCCTGTCCTACGAGGGCGGCTTTGACCAAGCCGCTGTGCAAAAGACCGCTGCTGCGGCGCTGGAAAACACCGGCCTGACCCTGCAGACCGGCGAGAATGTGGCCACCGGCGACCAGACCCTGAAGATCTCCATGCCCGGCACCGAGACCGTGACCACCGAGCAGGTGGAGAACCTGCTGGATTCCTTGAATGAGAACTACCCGGACAACCAGTTTGCCCAGCTGTCCCTGAGCAATGTCAGCGCGGCCATGGGCACCAAGTTCCTGCAGAAGAGTCTGGTGGCTGTGGTGTTTGCACTGGTGCTCATTCTGCTGTATATCGCCCTGCGTTTCAAGAACATCGGCGGTCTGACCGGCGGTATGATGGCAGTGCTGGCGCTGGTCAACGACTGATGGTGGTGTTTGGCACCTTTGTGCTGCTGCGCACCGCACTGGACGGCAACTTTATCGCCGCCATGCTCACCATCCTCGGCTACTCCATCAACGATACCGTTGTGGTGTACGACCGTATCCGTGAGAACCGCGCTCTCATGGGCAAAAAGGGCAGCTTTGAGGAGCTGGTCAACCAGTCGGTCAATCAGTCTGCCCGCCGTACCCTGATCACCACCATCACCACCGTGATGGCACTGGGTGTGATGTGCATCGTGGCAAAGCTCTACGGTCTGGACAGCATCTTTACCTTTGCATTCCCGCTGATGATGGGTATGATCAGCGGTGTGTACACCTCTCTGTGCGTTTCCACCTCGGCATGGGTGCTGTGGAGCGAACGCAGCAAAAAGAAAAACTGAGGCGGAGGAACAAGAGATGAAGTGCCCTTATTGCGGCGCGGAGGAATCCAAGGTGATCGACTCCCGCCCCACGGAAGATAACGAGCGCATCCGCCGCCGCCGCGAGTGCCTGAACTGCCACATGCGCTTTACCACCTACGAGGTAGTGGAAACGGTGCCGCTGGTGGTCATCAAAAAGGATAACTCCCGCGAACCCTTTGACCGGCAGAAGCTGTTCAACGCCATGCTGCGCGCCTGTGCCAAGCGTCCTGTCAGCTACGAAACGCTGGAACGTGCCGTCAGCAGCATCGAGCAGTCCCTGTTCAGCTCCTACGACCGCGAGATCCCCAGTGTGCGCATCGGCGAGCTGACCATGGAGGAACTGAAAAAGATCGACGAGGTGGCCTATATCCGCTTTGCCTCGGTCTACCGCCAGTTTGCGGACGTGGAAAGCTTCCTTGACGAACTGAAAAAGCTTGTGGGCGACCGCAAGGAAAATCAGTAAACTATCATGAAAAAAAGGACACTGCACGAAACACTGTGCAGTGTCCTTTTTGCTCATCTTATACCAGCCGCCGGGCAAGCCATTCCAGCCGCTCCACCTCCACCTGTGCACGGCGCAACTCACCCAGCGCATCCTCTGTGGCTTGCTGCTCAAGGTATCCGTCTGCCGCCCGCAGTGCAGCTTCCAGCTCCGTGTAGTCGGCCGTGCGCAGCAGATGGCTCATAGTTTCCCGCATGGTATCGCACAGTTCTGCACCCTCGCAAGCGCCTGCCGCGCGGTGGGGAAGTCCTTCTGCCGTACGGCCTCAAGGGCACAGTCCAAATCGGCTGAAATATCCTGTGCAAAGCCCTGCAC
>ENA-OQEN01000765-OQEN01000765.1-human-gut-metagenome-genome-assembly--contig:-NODE-765-length-13328-cov-2.353079_pt1 | contig 13328 bp, 21 predicted proteins | sample MGYA00242791_ERZ504627 | MGnify/ENA primary metagenome ERZ504627 (study PRJEB26092, sample SAMD00036316) | human gut metagenome | host: Homo sapiens | study: EMG produced TPA metagenomics assembly of... | reverse complement strand
GGGGCAGGCTGCACCGAGGCGCTGGCAAGGGCTGCACCGCTGCCGCAAGGGCGGGGTGCTTCCGGCTGTGCGCGCGGGCGGGGCTGCCTGTACCGTTACCGCCTGCATCTGCTGGGGCGGCTCGGACAGGCTGAACAGTGCCAGTTCCAACTCGATGCGCTGGTCGCTGCCGCGGGTCATGTGTTCCAGCGCCGTGCCCAAAGTGCGGATGGCGCGGATGGCCTCCCGCTGCCCCATCTCCGGGCCTTTTTGCAGGTACAGTGCTTCTTCCTCCGGCGAAACACCGGACAGCAGCGCCTGCCCGCCGGGCAGCGCCGCCAGCATCAGGGCGCGGTAGTGGGCGATCAGTTCCTCAGTCAGACGTTTTACGTCCACCGACTGCTGCCGCAGCTGCGCCAGCTGTGCCAGCGCGGCGGCGGCGTCCTGCGCTTCCAAGGCGTCAGAAATATGGAACAGGTAGCTGCGGTCGGTCACACCCGCCATGCGGCGCACCACGTCCGCGTCGATCTTTGCAGTGACACCGGCGCAGGTGTCCAGAATGGACAGTGCATCGCGCAGCGCGCCATCGGCCAGACGGGCGATCAGTTCCGCGCCGTCGGAGGTCAGCTCCAGCTTTTCCTCCCCGGCGATATACTCCACCCGCCGTGCGATATCCTCCGGCCCGATGCGGGTAAAATCGTACCGCTGGCAGCGGGAGAGGATGGTGGCGGGCACTTTCTGGATCTCGGTGGTCGCCAGAATGAAGATGACATGTGCGGGCGGCTCTTCCAGCGTTTTCAGCAGCGCATTAAAGGCCGCTGTGGACAGCATGTGCACCTCGTCGATGATATACACCTTATACTGACAGGCGCTGGGGGTGTAGGCGGTCTCGTCCCGCAGGTCGCGGATATCGTCCACGCCGTTGTTGGAGGCTGCGTCCATCTCCACCACGTCCAGCAGGCTGCCGTTGTCGATGCCCTTGCAGATCTCGCACTCCCCGCAGGTCGCCATTTACCGGGTGCAGACAGTTGACCGCCTTTGCAAAAATTTTGGCGCAGGTGGTCTTGCCGGTGCCGCGCACGCCGGTAAACAGATACGCATGGCCCACGCGCCCTGCGGTGATCTGGTTTTTCAGGGCGGTCACGATAGCACGCTGACCCACCACGTCCTCAAACCGCTGGGGTCTCCATTTGCGGTAAAGCGCACGATACATGGCGATCTCTCTCCTTTCCCGGCCTTTGCGGCAAAAATAAAAGGACAGCGCTCGACGGGGTTTTGTCCCCGCCTTGCGTAACTCGGCATACGGATGCAGGCTTACTGAAACGCACGAACGCACTGCTTAAGGCTGCTTGGTTCCCCACCTGACCTGGTTCACAGCGAGCCCATCGTACAGGACCCGCATCCGTATGCCGAACCACGCAGCAGGCGCTGTCCGACACATCCTTGTGGATGCTAAGATATTGTACCATAAACCCCGCCGGATTGCAAGAGGGGGCAAAACAAAAAGGAGAAGCCCGAAGGCTTCTCCTCGTTTGTGCTAAAACTGTTTAGGACTGGCAAGCGGTGATCAGGCTCATCTTGTACACCTCGTCTGCGTTGCAGCCGCGGGACAGGTCGTTGATGGGTGCGTTCAGGCCCTGCAGGATGGGGCCGTAGGCAGCGTAGCCACCCAGACGCTGTGCGATCTTATAGCCGATGTTGCCGGCCTCGATGCAGGGGAAGATGAAGGTGTTGGCCTGACCAGCCACCTTGCTGCCCTTGCACTTGACCTGTGCCACCTCGGGAGCAACGGCTGCGTCAAACTGCAGCTCGCCGTCCACAGCCAGCTCGGGATCCATCTCCTGTGCCTTGATGGTAGCATCGTGGCTCAGTGCCACAGTGCCGCCCTTGCCGGAGCCCTTGGTGGAGAAGCTCAGCACAGCCACCTTCGTCGATGCCGAACAGCTTTGCGGTGCGGGCAGTCTCCACAGCAACCTCTGCCAGCTTGGAAGCGGCAGAGATCTTGACCTCGCCGGTAGCCTTATCGACGGTATCGGTGTAATCAATGTTGACAGCGCAGTCGCCCATGGCAATGCGCTTCAGGCCCTCTTCGCCGCAGTCGCGGTCCAGAATAAAGCAGGAGCTCACCAGATGTGCGCCCTTCTTGGTCTTGACCAGCTGCAGAGCGGGACGGATGGTGTCGGCGGTGGAGTAGGTAGCGCCGCCCAGCAGGCAGTCTGCCTTGCCCATCTTCACCAGCATGGTGCCGAAGTAGTTGGACTTCTTCAGCAGTGCGGTGCACTCCTCAGCGGACTGCTTGCCCTTGCGCAGCTCCACCATGGTGCTGACCATCTCATCAAAACCGGCGTAGTTCTCCGGGTCGATGATCTCGGCAGCGGAAATATCAAAGTTACCGGCGGCGGCAGCAGCCTTGCACTCTGCCTCGTTGCCCACCATAACGACCTTCAGCACGCCCTCGGCCAGCAGCTTGCTTGCGGCTCCAGAATGCGGGGGTCATTGCCCTCGGTGAACACGATCGTCTTGGGATTTGCCTTCAGCTGTGCTACCAGCGGTGCAAACATATCAGCCATTGTGATTACCTCCGAAAATGCTTTCCAAAATTTGCTCCCGTGTCTGTTGGACACAAGGATGCCTTTCTTCTTTATTCTAGCACAGACGGCAAAAAGTTCAAGACAAAATTGTGTTTTTGTGCTATATTTTAGGGGAGAAACCGCCATTTGATTTGTGAATAAAATATCATACTGGTTTCAAAGGAGATGTTCTCCATGGATATGGATACTTTAAAGGCCGAATGCCTTGCCTGCACCCGGTGCGAGCTGTGCGCCACCCGGACGAACGTGGTGTTCGGGCAGGGCGTGCCGGACGCGAGGTGTTGTTTGTGGGCGAGGGCCCCGGCCAAAGCGAGGACGAGCAGGGTCTGCCCTTTGTGGGGCGCAGCGGCCAGCTGCTGGACAAATACCTGTTTGCCATCGACCTTGACCGCAGCAAAAACTGCTATATCGCCAACATCGTCAAGTGCCGCCCGCCCCAGAACCGTGACCCGCTGCCGCCGAGAGCGAAGCCTGTATGCCGTGGCTGCGGGAGCAGTTCCGGCTGCTGCATCCCAAGATCGTGGTCTGCCTTGGGCGCGTTGCCGCCCAGCGGATGATCCGGCAGGATTTTTCCGTCACCCGGGAACACGGACAGATCATTGAGAAGGGCGGCATCCTGTTCATGGGTACCTTCCACCCCGCTGCCCTGCTGCGCCAGCCCCAGAACAAGCCCGAGGCCTTTGCGGATTTTACCGTGCTGCGTGACACCATTGCCGCCGTGTGTGAGCATACCTATAATAGGTAAGGACAGGAACCAACCGCGCCGCTTTTGCATACTGTAAAGCAAAAGCGAGGTGTTTTGTATGGAAGTTCCGTGCATCCTTCTGTGGATTTCTTTTTGGGCGCTACACGCCCGCCGGGTTCAAGGGCTACTTTGCGCCGCTGCGCCGGGAGCCCGGGATGCAGCTGGTGCTGCTCAAAAGCGGGCCGGGCTGCGGCAAGTCTACCCTGATGAAGCGTCTGGCGCGCGCCGCACAGGATAAAGGCGAACCATCCAGCGCATCCACTGCGCCAGCGACCCCGACAGTCTGGACGGGTGGTGTTCCTGCGGCAGAAACGCGCCATCATCGACGCACCGCGCCCCATGTGGTGGAACCGGAAGCCCCCGGCGCAGACGAGCGGGTGCTGAGTTTGTACCACACCATTGACGCCGATGCCCTGCACCCCCACAAGGACGAGGTGACCGCCCTGTTTGCCCGCAATCAGCTGCTGCGCAGCCGGGCGGCGCGGTATGTGGCCTCGGCGGGCAGCCTGCTGCTGGACAGCCGCCGCGCCGAAGCGTGCAGCGCCAACTTTGAAAAGTGCGCCGCTACGTCAAGCGGCTGTGCATCCGCCTGTTGCCCCGCACCGAGGAGATGGGCTCTGAAGAGCTGCGGCTGCTCTCGGCCATCACGCCCAAGGGCGAGGTGTTCTATCAGGGTACGGTGCAGGCACTGGCAGACAAATGCATCCTCTTCCGGGACGACTACGGGGCAGTCTCCCGCCTGCTGCTGGAACTCATCCGCGCCGAGGCGCTGGCGCGGGGCTACCACATCATCACCTGCCCCTGCGCCATGCACCCGGAGGATAAAATCGACCACATTATCATTCCCTCCCTGCGGCTGGCGTTCCTGACCGACAACCGCTGGCATCCGGTGCGGCTGTCTGCGGCGCAGACCGTGCGGTGCAGCCGCTTTGTGGATAGGGAGAACCTTTCCGCCTGCCGGGCACGGCTGCGCTTCAACGAGCGCGCCGCCGCCGAACTGCTGGAACAGGCCTGTGCTTGATGGCGCAGGCAAAAAGCTGCCACGATGAACTGGAGACCTACTACCGCACCGCCGTGGACTTTGCACAGGTGGATGCCGCAGCCGCCCAGTGCATGGAGTTGTTCGGGGTAGGATAACAAAAAAACGGAGGTGAAACGCCTTGGCAAGCATCCATCTGCCCATCCGGCAGCTGGTGGAGTTTTTGCTGCGCACCGGCAGCATCGACAGCCGCTTCACCGGCTTCGACCGCGCCAACGAGGGCGCACGCATCCACCGCAAGCTGCAAAAGGCCGCCGGGAGGGCTATCAGGCCGAGGTATTCCTCAGCGCGGAGCGGGAAGCCTGCGGCATCGCCTTTACGCTGGAAGGCCGGGCAGACGGCATTTTCACCGACGAAAACGGCACTGTGACCATTGACGAGATCAAGACCACTACCGTCCCCTATGAGGAGATCACCGAGGAACTGAACCCCTGCCACTGGGCGCAGGGCATGGTATATGCCGCCATTTACAGCAGCCAGCAGGGACTGGATGCGCTTGCCGTGCGGCTGACCTATTATCAGTCGATACCGACCAGATTCAGCGCTTTACCCGGCAGTTCACTCAGCAGCAGCTGGAGCAGTTTTTGCGGCAGCTTTTAATGCAGTATGCCCCGTGGGCGCAGCGGCAGCTGGACTGGGACACCCGGCGCAGCCAAAGCCTTGCGGCGCTGCAATTTCCCTTTGCGGAGTACCGCCCCGGGCAGCGGGCGCTGGCGGGTGAAGTGTACCGCGCCTGCCGCGCTGGAAAAAGCACCGACCGCAAGGGCGGCACCCGCGTTTTTTGTCAGGCACCTACCGGCATCGGCAAGACCATGAGCGCGCTCTTCCCTGCCTTAAAGGCCATGGGCGAGGGCTGCGGCGCAAAGCTGTTCTATCTGACCGCCCGCAACACCACCCAAGCCGCCGCCGAGGACGCAGTGGCGCGGCTGCGTGCCGCACAACCCGGTCTCGCCTTGCGCAGCGTGACCCTGACCGCCAAGGAAAAGGCTTGTCTGCACCCGGACGCGAAGGGCACCCCGCCTGTCTGCCGGAGGTGTGCCCCTTTGCCAACGGCTACTACGACCGCCGCAAGGATGCGCTGGCGGCTCTGCTGGACGGCAGCGGCAGTTTCAGCCGTGCCGCGCTGGCGGACACCGCCCGGCAGTTCTCGGTGTGTCCCTTTGAGCTGGGGCTGGACTTGAGCGAGTGGTGCGATGTGGTCATCGGAGACTACAACTATCTGTTTGACCCTGTGGTGCACCTCAAGCGCTTTTTCGATGCCGCCGGGGACTGGCTATTCCTCATTGACGAGGCGCACAACCTGCCGGACAGAGCCCGTGCCATGTACTCGGCGCAGTTTGCCAAAAGCAGCCTGACCGAGGCAAAGCGGGCGCTGGGCAAGGGCAAAAGCAGCCTGAAAACCGCGCTGACCAAGGCGGATAAGGTCTTTCTGGCGGCGCGCAAAGCCTGCGCACAGGCTGCGCCCCGCACAGGTGCAGAGCCCGCCGGGGAGACCGAGCCTACGCAGGTGAGCCTGCTGCCCGCCGAGACCGCCCCGGATTTTGCCTTACCGGAGCCACTGTATGCCCGGGATGGCACCGTGTTTTTGCAGCAGCTGCCCGCCGCTTTGCCCGCTGCCCTGCGGGCGGTGCACACCCCTTTGCAGGACTGGCTGGAACAAAACCCCGAGGACCCCGCCCACGCCCAGCTGCTGGAACTCTACTTTGCCTTGCAGGATATCGCCCGCGCGGCCGACCGGTACGACAGCCATTTTGTCACCCAGCTCACCGCCCGGGGCAGTGAGTTGGAGCTGCATCTGCTCTGCTTAGACCCCGCGCCTTTTGTGGACGCCAGTCTGGCGGCAGGGCGCAGCGCGGCGCTGTTCAGTGCCACATTGACCCGCCTGCCTTTTACCGCAGCGTGCTGGGCTGCGCCGATGCCCGGGCGGTGGCGCTGCCCAGCCCCTTCCCGCCGGAAAATCTGGGGCTGTTCTGTCTGCCGGGCATCTCCACCCGCTACCGTCAGCGGGAAGCCAGTGTGCCCGCCGTAGCCGATGCGCTGGCGGCGCTGGCAAAGGGCAAGACCGGCAATTATCTGGCGTTTTTCCCCAGCTACGCCTATTTGCAGCAGGTGTACGAAGCCTTTGCCGCCCGCTGGCCGGACATCCCTACTTGTGCAGCAGCGCAGCTTGGACGATGCCGGGCGCGCGGAGTTTCTGGCGCAGTTTGTGCCCCACCCCGCCAAAACGCTGCTGGGTTTTGCCGTGATGGGCGGCATCTTCGGCGAGGGAGTAGACCTTGTGGGTGACCGGCTCATCGGCTGTGCCATCGTGGGGGTGGGCCTGCCGCAGGTGAACCCCCGGCAGGAGATGCTGCGCCGGTATTACGAGGAGCAGTCCGGCTGCGGCTTCGACTATGCCTACCGCTACCCGGGCATGAACAAGGTACTGCAAGCCGCCGGGCGGGTGGTGCGCACCCCACAGGACAAAGGCGTGGTGTTGCTTTTGGACGACCGCTTTGCGCAGCCCGACACCGCCCGTCTGTTCCCGCCGCACTGGCGGCACATCCAATATCTGCGCACCGCCGCGCTGGAAACGGCGCTGGCAGGGTTCTGGGATGTATAAAACTTTAAAAGGAGTTGTTGCATTACGCGCAACAACTCCTTTTACTATGCCCTTAATACTCCACGCCCTTCCGTGCGGCGATGCCCTTCTGGTAGGGGTGGCGGCGGCAGCACATCTCGGTAAGGTAATCTGCGGCGTCCAGCATCCATGCGGGGGCTGCGTGGGCGGTCAGAACACACTCCTGCCCGGCGGGGCGGTGCAGCACCGCCTGCTGCAGCAGGTCTTTGTCCACCATGTCCAGTTCCCACGCGCTGCCGGCTTCGTCCAGCACCAGCAGATCACAGGGCTGCGCCAGCGCCGCCGCAAGGTTTTTGTTTTGCAAATCGCGGGTAGCGGCCTTTTCCGCCTCGTTCATCTGAAAAACAAATTTCTGCCCGGCCTTGCCCCGGTAAACGACAGCGCCCAGCTGCTCCAGCAGCGGGATCTCGCCGCTCTGCCCGCCCTTTAAAAACTGCACGATGACCACACGTTTTCCGCTGCCCAGCGCCCGCAGGGCAAGCCCCATGGCGGCTGTGGTCTTGCCCTTACCATCGCCGTAATACAGATGCAAAAGGCCTAAACTTTCCATCGTCTTTCTCCTTTTTGGCTCTCCCGGTTTTGTAACAAAAGGCACCCGCAGCCCTGTATGCTTAGCAGAACGGCTGCGGATGCCTTGTTATTTATGGTTTGCTTTTACTGGTACAGCGGGAACTCCCGGGTCAGGCGCAGAACGCGCTCGCTGATCTCGTCCTTCTTTTCCTCATAGTGCCAGATGCAGTCTGCAATGCAGTCCGCGATCACCTGCATCTCGCTGCACCATGCCGCGGGTGGTGACAGCCGGGGTACCCAGACGCACGCCGGAAGTCACAAAGGGGCTGCGGGTCTCGCCGGGGACGGTGTTCTTGTTGGCGGTGATGTGCACGCTGTCCAGACGCTGCTCCAAGTCCTTGCCAGTGCACTCCTCGTCCCGCAGGTCAATGAGCATCAGGTGGTTGTCGGTGCCGCCGGATACCAACTTGACGCCGCGCTGCTGCAAAGCCGCAGCCAGTGCCTGTGCATTTTCTACGATCTTGCGGGCATATTCCTTGAACTCCGGCTTCAGTGCCTCGCCAAAGCAGACAGCTTTTGCTGCAATCACGTGCTCCAGCGGGCCGCCCTGCGTGCCGGGGAACACTGCCGAGTTGATGCGCTTGGCAATGATGGGGTTGTTGGTCAAAATCAGGCCGCCGCGGGGTCCGCGCAGGGTCTTGTGGGTGGTAGTGGTCACCACGTCGGCATAGGGCACGGGCTCTGGTGCTGACGCCCGCCACCAGACCGGCAATGTGCGCCATATCCACCATCAGGTATGCGCCGTAGCCGTGGGCGATCTCGGCCAGTTTTTCAAAGTCGATGGCGCGGGGGTAGGCAGAAGCGCCCGCCACCAGCATCTTGGGGCGCACCTTGCGCACCTGCTTTTCCAGCTCAGCGTAGTCGATCACGCCTCTGCGCCGACACCGTAGGAGATGAAGTGGTAGTTTTTACCGGACATATTCACCGGGGAACCATGGGTCAGGTGACCGCCCTGCGAAAGGTCCATGCCCATAACGGTATCGCCCAGCTCCAGCAGGGCAAAATACACGGCAAGGTTGGCCTGTGCGCCGGAATGGGGCTGGACGTTGGCATACTTTGCCCCGAACAGCTGGCAGGCGCGCCGGATGGCAATATTCTCCACCTCGTCCACATAGACGCAGCCGCCGTAGTAGCGCTTGCCGGGCAGACCCTCGGCGTACTTGTTGGTCAGCACGCTGCCCATGGCTGCCATCACGGCGGGCGAAACGATATTCTCGCTGGCGATCAATTCAATATTCTCGCGCTGACGGGTCAGTTCCCGCTCCATGGCTGCGCCCAGTTCCGGGTCGGCTGCATTGACCATGCCGATGGTGTCCATCATATCCTTGTACATTTTACTTGCCCCTCTCCACAAAATGTTGCAGGTTCTCTCAGCGCAGCGCCCGCGCGGCGTTTGCTACTATAAGATATATCATAGCAGAAAGCGGCGGCGGCTTCAATCCTCTTTTCGCCAAAAGGCTTGCTTTTTTTGTCTGAAGTGTTTATTATGTTTGTATAAAAATGCGCTGTCGATTTTGTATATTTTTCAAGTATCCCCTTTCACAGGTGAAGCGAGGTGTTTTGTATGACCATTGCCGAGGAAAAACAGGCGCAGCGTACCGCTGGCCGTGCCGTCCGCAAGGCGCTGGATGCGCCGCAGCGTGCTGCCGCCAACGCGGCGCTGTGCCGCCGGGTGCTGGAACTGGACGCTACCGCACTGCCCATACCCTTTTGCTCTACGCAGCCTTTGGGGGCGAAGCCGACCTTGCCGCCGTGGCTGCCGAAGCTGTCCGGCAGGGTAAGACGGTAGCTACCCGGTGTGCGGCGAAGGCTTTTCCCTTACCGCAGCCGTGCCTAGCGCGGACGGCTGGGCGATGGGACAGTACGGTATCCGCACGCCTGTGCTGGAACGCTCTGCCCTTTTGCAGCCGGAGCAGCTGGATCTGGTGCTGGTGCCCTGCACCGCCTTTGACGCAGGCTGCTACCGGGTAGGCATGGGCAAGGGCTACTACGACCGCTACCTGCCTACTGCACCCGGGCGGTGAAGATCGGCATTGCATTGGAGGTTCAGCGCGTCCCCCGCGCCGCCGTGGACGCCCACGACCAGCGGCTGGACGCCTTTGTAACAGAGAGGGGTATCTACACATGGAAATGAACGATTTAAGCTGCGCGCAGTTTCTGGCACAGCTTGCCAGCAAAGCGCCCACGCCGGGCGGCGGCGGCACGGCCGCGCTGGTGGCGCTGCCGGTGTGGCACTGGGCAACATGGTGGGCTGCCTGACCACCGGCAAAAAAAGTATGCCGTCGTGGAAGCGGACATTCAGGCACTGAACGCCCGGGCTGAAGCCCTTCGGCTGGAGCTGGAAGCGCTGGTGCAGGCCGATGCTGACGCCTTTACGCCGCTGGCTGCGGCCTACGGCCTGCCCAAGGACACCCCGGAGCAGGCCGCGCACAAGGCTTCTGTGCTGGAAGCCGCACTGGACGGTGCAAGCGCCGTGCCGCTGCAAATTATGGAAAAGTGCGCCGAGGGCATCGCGCTGGCGGGGCAGTACGCCGCCAAAGGCAGCGTGCTGGCAGTATCGGACGCAGGCTGCGCCGCCGTGCTGTGCAAGGCCGCCTTGCAGGCCGCAAGCCTGAATGTGTTTATTAACACCAAGCTGATGGCAGACCGCAGCCGCGCAGCCGCGCTGGACGCCCGGGCAGACGCATTGCTGGCAGAGTTTGTGCCCCGGGCAGACGAAACCTTCACCGCCGTCAGCGGGAAACTCCGCAATAAATAATATCACAAATGAGGGAAAGTATATGGCAACGATTTTAAAGGGCGCGCCGGTGGTGGCCGCCATGAACGAGCGCAACGCTTTGCTCTGCGAGCAGTTGAAAGCCAAGGGCATCACCCCCACGCTGGCCGTGGTGCGGGTGGGTGAGCGGGAGGATGACCTCTCCTACGAGCGGGGCGTAATGACCCGCTGCGGCAAGGTGGGCGTCGCCGTCCGGCAGTTCGTGCTGCCTGCCGATGCCACGCAGGAGCAGCTGCTCCGGGTACTGGACGAGGTGAACACAGACGACAGCATCCACGGCTGTCTTTTGTTCCGTCCCCTGCCCAAGCAGTTCGATGACCGCACCGTCCGCGCCGCCCTGCGCCCGGAAAAGGACATCGACGGCATTACGGACGGTTCGCTGGCCGGGGTGTTCACCAACACCGATCTGGCTATGCTCCCTGCACCGCGCAGGCCTGCATGGAAATTTTGAAGTATTACAACGTCCCCCTTTCCGGCAAGCGTGCCGTGGTGGTGGGGCGCAGCCTTGTGGTGGGCAAGCCCGCTGCCATGATGCTGGACCGGGAAAACGCCACCGTCACCCTGTGCAACTCCCGCACCCGGAATCTGCCGGAAGTGTGCCGGCAGGCCGACATCGTGGTGGTGGCCATGGGCAAAATGGCGGCTGTGGGCGCGGACTGCCTGCGGGCAGGCCAGACGGTCGTGGACGTAGGCATCCATGTAAACGAGGAGGGCAAGCTGTGCGGTGACGTGCAGTTTGACGCCGCAGAGCCGGTGGTGGACGCCATCACCCCTGTGCCCGGCGGCGTAGGCACCGTGACCACCTCGGTGCTGGTAGGCCATGTGGTGCAGGCGGCGTGCAAAAAAGCCGGAGTAGAATGCTGAGAAGATTATTTTAAGACAGAGCAAGCCCGAAAGTCCGCAGACTTTCCGGGCTTGCATTTTTACGGGCGGAATTGTAACGGGTATCAGCCCCGCACAAGGAGCAGCAGCAGGGCCGAGGCCACACACTGCAGGATCAGCCAGCGGGCTACCACCTGCTCATCACTCCAGCCCTTGCGCTTGCGCACATGGTCGTGGAGAGGGGTCAGGGTGTTTTTCAAGATCCAGATGTGCAGAAAACGCTTCAGGCTGATCTTCAGAATGCCCAAACTGCCATCTGCGATGAACACGATAGCCGCCAGCAGGAAGGCGAAGGGGTGGCCGCACTTGAGCGACAGCATGGCGATGAAAAAGCCCATGGCGCGGCTGCCGGCATCGCCCATCAGCAGGCTGGAGGGCTTGGCATTCAACCACAGGTAGGCCAGCAGCGCACCGATGAACACCACACCAGCCGTAGCATACGCACCCAGTTCGGTCTTATAAGCCAGCAGGTAGGTGCCAATGGTAACCACTGCCAGACTGGCGGAAAGGCCGTCCACACCATCGGTGCAGTTGACCACGTTGATGCTTGCCCAGATCAGGATGACGATGAGCAGCAGGTACACTGCATACGGCAGGGTGAAGCTCCACTGCAAAAAGTGTACGCCGCAGCCATTGAAGTTCAGGTAGGTGACGCCCGCCAGCACCGCGATGACAAAATCGATGATGCCTTTTTTGTACTCATTCCAGGCGGTTTCGGCGGCATCGTCCAGATAACCGGAGAGCATGGAAGCAATGAGCAGCACATTATACACCACATACTCGGTGGTGAAGGGCAAAAACGCCAGCGACACCAGTGCGATGCACAGCACAAAGATCAGTCCGGAGCCTCGCGCCTTGCCCTTGGAAAGCTCGCCGTTCACCGCAAAGGCGCGGCCGTGGTCGTGGGGCAGTTTATCGCGGAAAATGGAATCCGTCAGGGCGGTCAGGACAAATGCCAGCAAAAATGCCATGGCATCCACGCCCCGCTGCCCGATGACAGAGGTCAGCATTTGGATCATAAGATAACATTCCTCTTTCTTTCTGTATAGTACGTTGTGAGTGTATCACGCCCTAGACCAAAAATCAATCCCGGCGGCAAAATTCACTTTGGATTGACTTTTCTCCCGCAGCTCTCTATAATAATGTATTAGTCTGTAATTTTCACCCACAATGCAGGAGGTTCCATGTCCATTACACTTGAGCAGCTCTCTGCCCGGATGCGGCAGGGCGAGCAGGTGCCGCTGCGCCACACCGCACAGGTGGCGCTGACGCTGAGTATCCCTTCCATTTTGCAGCAGATCGTGGTTACCGCCATGGAGTACATCGACGCCGCCATGGTGGGGCATATCGGTGCCGCCGCAACAGCCTCCATTGGCATCGTCAGCTCCAGTACATGGTTGCTGCACGGGATGCTGGCCGGGCTGTGCATGGCGTTTTCCATTCAGGTGGCACAGTATCTGGGCGCAGACCGCCAGCAGGATGCCCGGGGCGTTCTGCGGCAGTCCATGCTGTTCAATCTGGCGGTGGGTCTTGCGGCAGCGGCCTTTGGCGTGGGCATCAGCCGGTTTCTGCCCGGGTGGCTGGGCGCAGATGCGGCACTGCGGCAAATGCTTCGGCGTATTTTGCCATCTGGTCGGCTTCCCTGCCTTTTATCATGGCTATGCACCTACGCCGCCATGCTGCGCTCTACGGGTGATGCGCTTACCCCGGGTCTCATCAGCATCTTTACCTGCGTACTGGACATCATCTTCAACTTTTTCCTCATCAACCCCACCCGGGAGATGACGGTATTCGGCCAGAACCTCACGGTCTGGGGTCTGGGATGGGGCGTGCCGGGCGCAGCGCTGGCACAGCGCTTGCCAACGCTGTGGGCGGTACGCTGGCGTTGGGCGTTCTGCTGCTGAGGGATGGTCCGCTGTGCATCCGCAAGCCCGGCTCGTGGCACATTACCCGCGCCTGCCTGCATAACGTGTGAAGGTGGGCGCACCGCTGGCGGCAGAGCGCGCCGCTCTGTCCTCGGCACAGGTGCTGCTGGTGCGCATCGTGTCCGGGCTGGCACTACCGCCATTGCCGCCAACAGTCTGGGGGTCAGCGCCGAGAGCTGTGCTACATGGCGGGCTACGGCA
>ENA-OQEN01000764-OQEN01000764.1-human-gut-metagenome-genome-assembly--contig:-NODE-764-length-13328-cov-2.856299_pt1 | contig 13328 bp, 14 predicted proteins | sample MGYA00242791_ERZ504627 | MGnify/ENA primary metagenome ERZ504627 (study PRJEB26092, sample SAMD00036316) | human gut metagenome | host: Homo sapiens | study: EMG produced TPA metagenomics assembly of... | reverse complement strand
GGAACGCATACGTTCATGATTACATTTTATACTTATCATTTTTTATTAAATATCTCATTACTTTGGCTTCAGGAATTATGTCTTGAAGCTTTTGTGTTATGATTGTTTCATGGAGGTGTTTTATGAAGTTAATATTTTGTGATATGGATGGTTCATTGCTAAACAGTCGTTCTAAAATCTCATCACGAACACTAGAGGCACTTATTGATTTAGAAGAGAAGGGAATAGGCGTTATTCTCTCGAGTGGTCGTCATATTAATAGTTTAAAGAAATATGGTGATATGCTTCATTTTGAAAAATATCCAATGAGTGGCTATTCATGCAATAATGGACAAGCTTATCATGATCATCTAGGAGAGAATGTACTTGAACATGAACGCTTAAACTATGATGATTACTTAAAAGTAAGAAGATATGCGAAAGCACATCACTATGGCTTTATTGTCTATATCAATAATAAAAGAGTGATGTTCCACTATAATGAATCCTTGCTTGTTCGATTACTACATTTGCATATTCCGATACATGAAGATGCAATATTTGATAAATTTGTCTTTTATGGACGTCCTTCCTTTGACGTTAAGGGATTTGATTATACATGTTCTTTAGTTGATCCTTATTGGCTTGAAATAGGACCAAAAGGTGTAGATAAAGGAACAATGTTGGAGAGAATTGCACGTTTTCATCATATTGATTTAAAGGATACCATCGCTTTTGGAAATGGTGAAAATGATCTTCCTATGCTTATTAAGGCAGGAACAGGTGTCGCAATGGGTAATGCACTTGAACATGTGAAAGAACAATCCGATGCAGTATGTGATGATTGTGATCATGATGGAATAGGTAAATATCTGGAGGACTTACTATTATGATGAATATGTCAGATTATTATGATTTTTCAGGACAGAAGTTTGGATATCCTCTCTCTTTAAGTATCAACAGCTTTGATCGTCATATCTTCTCTAGACAAAAGAGTTTAGAACTCTCTTATGTCTTGCAAGGAGAATACCAGATAGTGACAGAGAAGTTTACTTCTAAACTATCAAAAGGTGAACTTGTGATGATTGCGCCCGGAGATATTCATTTGATTACGCATAAAAAAGATGGAGTGATTCTTACAATACATATAGATTTTGATCGCATGACTTCCGCAATGAGTGGGAATAGCACTGAAGCTTTTTCTACAATGATTGTCACAAATCAGGCTTATGATCAATTAAAAAATAAGATATCAGGAATCCTTAAACTTATTAGACAGGGAAACTATAACCTCTATACTCTTAATGCTTATATGATGGACATCCTTTCTATTGCTTCTCAGGTCTCTTTCTCTATGTCTTCCCTCCCTTTACAGGATGAAGCCCATAAGAACTATATGAAGGCTATTTTATATATCGATGCTCACTACAATGAGAACTTAACTTTAGGTGATGTGGCAGATACACTTTCATTCAGTTTAAGTTATACATCTAAATTATTTAAGAAGTTTACTGGTATTACCTTTGTCAAGTATTTAAATAGTGTACGTATTCGTGCTTCTTTAGAAGATTTACTAGAAGGAATCAAGAACATATCAGAAATATCAGATGAATGCGGTATGCCTAATTCTAAAGCCTATACAGAAGCGTTTAAAGAAATCTATGGCATATCACCGAGTAATTATAGAAAACGTTTTAAGAAGAATTTTGCACCTACAGAAGAAAGAGAAATGAATCTCGATAACTTTGATGAAATATTAGAAGATTTCATTAATGAAGAAGAAACTATCTACGAAGATGAGAAATGCAAGATTACTTTAAATGCAGAACATATTAAACTAGAAACAGAAGAAGAAATTAAAATGTCAAACAAAGGTAAGCGTATACAAATCGTTTTATAACAGTCATATATTGTCTTCTCTTAACACTAAGAAGGCAAATATGACTGTTTTATATAAAAGCATGATTTTTATTCACAAGAGGAGTGATATAATGTGGACGAAAGAGAGGAAAATACAAATGAAGGAATTTTCACATTTATTTTCACCTATTAAAGTCGGTGAAACAGTTGTAAAAAACAGAGTTTTTATGCCTCCTATCAGTACAAACTTAGCTGATAAGGGTTATGTTACTGATGCATTAGTGGCTCATTATGCAGCTCGTGCAAAGGGTGGTGTTGGATTAATCGTTACTGAAGTCACTACAGTAGAACCAACATATATCTATTTACCTGGAGATATGTCTATTCATGATGATAGTTTCATTCCTGGATGGAAAAAATTAACTGAAGCTGTACATCAGTATGATTGTAAGATTCTACCACAGTTATTCCACCCAGCTTATATGGCTTTCCCAATTCCTGGTACACCAAGATTAATTGCACCAAGTAATGTAGGACCATATTATGCAAAAGAAGCACCACGTTCAGTCACTAAAGAAGAATTAAAGGTTATTATTAAACAGTTTGGTGAAGCAGCTTTAAGAGTTAAAACTGCAGGTGCTGACGGTGTTGAAATCCATGCAGCTCATGCTCATGGTTTATTAGGTGGTTTCTTATCTCCTTTATATAATAAGAGAACAGATGAATACGGAGGAGATATTTCTTGTAGATTAAGACTTACTTTAGAAGTTATTGAAGAAGTACGTAAAATGTGTGGTAAGGACTTTATTATTGATGTACGTATTTCTGGTGATGAATATACTGATGGTGGTTTAAACATCAATGATATGATTTATGTATCTAAAAAATTAGAAGCAGCAGGTGTAGATATGCTTCATGTCTCTGGTGGTACAACTATCGCAAGAGGAAGTTCTATTCCAGCACCAGGAACTAAGATGGGTTCACATGCATTATTAAGTGAAGAAATTAAGAAGCATGTATCTATTCCAGTGGCAACAGTTGGACGTATTACTGAACCTTGGATTGCAGATGAACTCATTGCGAATGATAAAGCAGATATCTGTATGATGGGACGTGCTAACTTATGTGATGCAGAATTCGTTAATAAAGCAATGAATGGTCATGTAGAAGATATTAGACCATGTATTGGATGTTTACGCTGCTTAACAGGTATTATGTTTGGTAAACGTGTATCTTGTACAATCAACCCTTCATTAGAAATTGAAAACGAAGATACGATTACAGAAGCAGAAAATAAGAAGAATATTCTTGTGATTGGTAGTGGACCAGCAGGTATGGAAGCTGCATTTGTAGCACATAAACGTGGTCATCATGTTGTATTATGCGAAAAGGATGATAAGTTAGGTGGAGAAATGAACTTAGCTGCAGTACCTATCGCAAAACAGAATCTAACATTAGTTATCAAGTATATGGCTCATAAACTTGAAGGTGTTGATGTAAGATTGAATACAGAAGTGACTTTAGATATGTTACAGAATGAATTTAAGGATTATGAAGTCATTGCAGGTACTGGTGCTTCTCCAATCGTTATTAATCCATTTACTCAGTTCAAATCATGGATGACTGCAGATGATGTATTAGCTGGTAAACAGTTCCCAGGTCGTAAGATTGTAATTGTTGGTGGTGGATCAGTAGGTTGTGAAACAGCTGATTACTTAGCACCATTAATCAATGACTTATTCCCTAGAAATAGAGATGTCACTATATTAGAAATGGCAAATGGTGTCATGATGAATGAATCTGGACCAGGCAGAAGCTTACTTGTAAGAAGAATGATGCAGAAGGGTATCAAGATTATTACAAGTGCTAAAGTAGAATCAGTGACTGAAACTGAAATCAACTATACACTTGAAGGCGTTACTCATACAATCAAGGATGCAGATACACTTATCTTTGCAGCAGGTTATAAGAAGAATCCAGCTGTTGAAGAAATGCTTCAGGCAAGTGGTCTTAACTATCATATGATTGGTGATGCCCATGAAATTGGTAATATTAAGACAGCTATTACAGAAGCATATAACCTAACAAAAGACTTATAAAATAAACGGCCCTCTCAAAAATGAGAGGGTTTTTATTATTTGTGATATACAAATGTTCTAATGATTGATTGTAGTTCCTGTTTAGATTCCTTCTTATCTCCATTAAGCCATCCCATCATAATATAGTGAAGTGGTGTTAAGAAAGAAATCATGAAATATTTAAAGTATTTCTCAATAAATGGATTATTAAATACATGAAGAGAGATTTCATCTAGAAAACGCTGCTTCTCCTGTGATAAAAAATCCTGGTAGTACCACTTCTCTAATGTAATGAAGATAGTTGCATGCGCTTCATAGACATCAATTACTTTCATGATAAAATCATCAGACTCTATATACTGCTTGTCTTCTATTTTATCTAGATAAGTATACTTAAATAGATTAAAATAGATTTCTTTTAATACATCATCTTTGGAATGATAATAAAGATAAAATGATTGTCTAGAAAGACAGGCATTTTGACATATCTTTCCTACTGTGAGATCTTCATAATCACTCTCCTTCAATAATTCCACAGTGCTTTCATAAAGTTTCTTCTTCGCTTCTTTTTTCATATTGTAATCCGCCTTTAATTCAATTTTACCTTATTTAGAAGCAATAAAAAAGCATCAACTCTTTTGAAGTTGAAACTTTTCACTCTATATGTCATATTTTACATTTATTTGTTTTGAAAAGCTCTGTTATCTATCTCTATCACATTCCAAAATAAAGCATATCCATCTTTACCGCCACTATTAGCCCAGGCACTTTCCTTATGGATTTCACCACGAGGACTCCAGTCATACTCATCTTCTTCACATGATTCTATATCAATATTCATAGAATCAAATGTCTTAGAAGCACTCTCATACAATGCCTTCACTGCTTCAACGTGTGTTTGAAATAGTCCTTCTACTTCAATGTTTTCTCCATTTTCCATGTCACCATAAATGACTGCATACATAGTAACACCTTCTTTCTTTTCTTATTATAATCTTATTTCTATGAAGTGTTAAATGATAAGAATAATAATTTCTTATAAACATAATATTACCGTACTTATTTACACAAAATTATGATAGAATGCATGTATATTATAACTAGGAGAAGAATATGAAAATAACAGATTTGATGAGTAAAGAAGCCATCAAGATTCATGGTCATGCCTCTAACAAGATGGATGCAATTGATCAATGGTGTCTTTAATGAATAAACAGGGCAATGTCTCTGATAAAGAAGCATATAAAGAAGCAGTTATAGAAAGAGAAAATCTTTCTACTACAGGTATGGTGGATGGTATTGCGATTCCTCATGCAAGAACAACTGCGATTACTCAAGCAGGTATTGCCGCAATGACACTACCTGAGGGTGTAGATTATCAATCTATGGATGGTCAGCCTACAACTCTTATTTTCTTGATTGGGGCACCAGATAATGGCGATAATGTACATTTACAGGTATTAAGTGAACTCTCTACATTACTAATGGATCATGATTTCTGTGAAGATTTAAAGAATGCGGGAACGCCTGAAGAATTCTTATCTATTATTGATTTAGCACAAAGTGCTAAACATGAAACAGAAGAAGTCAAACACCCTGAAGTCTTAGCAGTCACTGCCTGTCCAACAGGAATTGCTCATACATATATGGCTGCAGAAGCATTGGAAAAAAAGGCTAAGGAAATGGGTGTATCTATTAAGGTAGAAACACAAGGTTCAGTAGGGGTTAAGAATGAACTCACACAAGAAGATATAGAATACGCAAAGGGTGTTATTATTGCGGCTGATAAGAATATTTCTTTAAATCGTTTTAATGGTTTACCACTCTATAGCTGTCCTGTGGCAAGAGGGATTGATGAGCCAGAAAAGCTTATTCAGATTATCTTAGATCAACAAGCACCTATCTATAAAGGTGAAGAAGTAAAGGTAGAGAATAACCAAGAAAAGGGATGGCATATTCCTTATAAACATTTAATGAATGGTTTTTCTCATGCTTTACCTATTCTAGTTGCAGCAGGATTTATGAGTGTACTTGCAACTAAAATTACATTTAATACACAATTTGCGAATATACTGAATGTCTTTGGGAACATTCTTTACTTACTTGTATTACCCGTATTATCAGGCTATATTGCGATGAGTATTGCTGATCGTCCAGCTTTAGGACCTGGACTTGCATGTGGTTATATTGCCTATAGTGGTTTTACTTTAGCCTGGTTAAATAACCCTTATACTACTTTAAGTACATCAGGCTTCTTAGGGGCTATAGTAGGGGGCTTTATTGCAGGATATCTCGTACTTGCAATTGAGAAACTCTGTACTAAGATTCCAGATATGTTTGATGGTATTAAACCAGTCTTACTATATCCAGTATTAGGCGTATTATCATCAGGTATTGTGATGACAGTACTTAATACATATCTAGTGATTGCTCATTCATTTATTATGGAACGTGTGAATAACCTACCACTTATTTCATTAGTTATTATTGGGGCATCACTTGGTGCGATGATGTCTATTGATATGGGTGGTCCTGTTAATAAGTTTGCTTATTTATTTGCGAATACTTTAGTTTTCACTAGAGCGAATAATGCGGCTATTATCATGGCTTCTGTTATGGGTGCTGGTATGATTCCACCTCTTGCGATTGGCTTTTCTACACTTGTATTTAAAGAAAAGTGGACTAAAGAAGAAAGAGGTACTACTTTAAAGAACATTATTATGGGCCTATCATTTGTATCAGAAGGGGCTATACCTTTTATGCAGAAAGATCAAAAACATGTCTTACCTGCATGTATCCTAGGTTCACTTATTACTGGCGCATTATCTGCTTACTTTAAGTGTGGAGTGATGGCACCTCATGGTGGTATCTGGATTATCTATTTGATGTCTAATCCACTCAAGTATGTCTTAGCACTTCTAGCTGGTGCAATTGTATCAGGTCTTATTATTACATTTACACACAAGTCTGAGTCATAACTCAGGCTTTATGCATAAAAAAAGAGGAGCCTCGGCGCCTCCCGCGATTGCAGGCTTCACGAGTATCTGCAATCTAATCACAAAAGTAATATACCTATATGGCACAGTAAGTCAATTATGAAAAAGAAAAAGCACAAAAGTTTAGATGGACACAAGAATAATTTTACATTTCTCATGGAGGCATAAGTAAAAACTTTATATAATTAAATAAATGAGGTGATTACAATGAATAGATTATTACTATTACATGAATTACTTAATATGGTAAATAAAGACAAGTGGGCTGAAATATATAATCTAGACCATTATTTCAATATAAAACTATATGATTATAATTCTTTAGAGGATTATCAAGAAGCAATAGAAGATTAAGGTGATACTATGGGAAGAATAACAACACTATTTCAAACACTTAAAGATTTAAACAAAGATAGATGGGTGAGAAAATATAATCCTCACCAACAATTCTTTGTAGATGTTGATTGGTATGATACTGAAGAAGAATATTTAAATGCTTTGCGTGATGATTGGAAATCTGAAGCAGATCCATTTGATGAATGTGATCATTATGTTGATGTATCTAAATATGATAATTTTGAAGACTATGAAAAATCAGTTAATATATGCTTAGAACATCTTGAATGGATTGAAGAAGTATTTAAATATGGCGATTTTGATATTGATCCACAAAACTATAAGAATGAAGATACTTATCTGGATGCTCTAACAAAGAGAATAAAAGAGAAGTATGATCCTGAAAATGAATTTTATTACATTGATCCTCTAGATTATGATTCACCTTATGAGTATCAATATGAAATAGATGAAAGAATACATTGGCTGGAATTATATGATCCAAATCATCAATATCCTGTTGATCCAAGTGAATTTAGTGATGAAGAAGACTATGTAGAAGCTGTCAATGAGTGGAAAGACTATGTCGCAAAGCTTGATGCAGAATTAGATGAAGAAGAAGCTTTAGAGTCTGATGATATGAAGGACTATCGCCAAAAAGCATGAAACAAATGTCTAGGAAACGACCATGCTTCACTCAGTATAGTTCATTGGATAAAGAAGTTTCTCAAGAGGGAAATGTCATTGAAGAAGATAAAAAGTTATGGGCAGAGAAACATAATTTCTATAATTTATTTAATTCTATAGATCCTACACAGTATGATCATGAAAGTGATTATTTAGATGATTTAAGAGTGAAATGGAAAGAGTATTATGATCCTTCTGATATGTATGATGTAGATCCACATGATTATGATAATGAAGGAGACTATATGGATGCTATCCAGAATTTTATAAAAATGAAAATGAGATAAGAGAATAGTCGAAGTAAAGGTGACACTATGAGAAAAAGATCATTACTATTATATGCAGTGAGAGATATGATGAGAAAAGATAAGTGGGCTGAGAGGTATAACCCTGATCAAAGATTCAATGTGAGTCAGTATGATTATGAAACTGTCGCTGAGTATCTGGATGCACTTAGAGAAGAATGGAAAGAATATGTGGATCCATTTGAAATATGTGATGGGTATGTTGATGTTTCAAAGTATAAGAATTTTGAGAAATATGAAGAAGCAGCTCAAGAGTATTTAGATCGTCTTGATTGGAAGAAAGTTGAACCGGATTATGATAAATATGATGTAAATCCATTAGATTTTGATACTAAAGAACAATATCTTGATGCATTGTATCAGAAGGTAAGAGAAGAATATGATCCCTATGATGATTTTCCAGGACTTGATCCTAGTTCATTTGATTATCCTTTTGAATATGATTTTGCGATTGATGAAAGAAGGGAGTGGAAAGAAGAACATGATCCTGAAGATAAATATGATGTAGATCCAGGTGCTTATGAGTATGAAGATGATTATGTCGAAGCTATTAAAAAGTGGAAGCGCCATATAGCAAGACTTGATGCAAAATCCCCTTCTTATACAAGTAATCGTAATAAAGCGAAGAAACAATTGTCTAGGGAACGTTTAAGTGAATCTGAGTCTAATCTGGTTGATATAGAAGAAAATCCAACTGAAGAAAGTAAACAGTCCTGGGGGGATAAACATAATTCCTTTAACACATTTAGCTCTATAGATCCTATACAGTATGATCATGAAAGTGATTATTAGATGATTTAAGAGTAAAATGGAAAGAATACTATGATCCATCTGATATGTATGATGTTGATCCACAGGATTATGATAGGGAAGAAGACTATATGGAGGCCATTAAACAATATATTAAATCCAAATATAGGTGAAGCTTTACTATGCTGATTTAGAATACTTCGACATGTAACTACCGCTTACATTTACGAATAACATAAAACTATTAAATATATTTACATTATTCGCAATAAAGTGTTGACAAAAAATAATATTGGACTATTATATAGGCATACATACGAAACAGAGCGTTGAACAAGATACGATTTCTAATCCGCTTCCTATAGAGAGCATCCAGTTGGTGGAAAGGATGCAGGTAATGATTATGGGACCATCCTTGTGAGCTGTTTTCTTGAAAATAATAGTAAAGAAAGCCGTAATTTCTGCGTTAAAGAAATAGCATTCATGGGATGTGAAGTGGTGATGTGAATCACAATCTAAGTGGTACCGCGGAAACACAGGTTTTCGTCTTAGACAGGTCATTCTAAGACGAAAGCCTTTTTTATATCTGTTTTATATGTATAAAGTAATTCTGGGGGGAATTTATTTATGAATGGTTTACTTTTACTTGGATTAGCAGCCCTTATCCTAGTAGTAGCCTATCTATGTTATGGTCGCTATTTAGTAAAAACTTGGGGTATTGATCCTAATGCAACAACACCTGCTGTTGCGAAAGAAGATGGCACAGACTTTGTACCTACTAATAAATGGTCAGTCTTTGCACATCAGTTCTCATCTATCGCTGGTGCTGGACCAGTTACTGGACCAGTTATGGCTATGGTATTTGGTTGGTTACCTGCATTCTTATGGGTAGTCATCGGTGGTGTATTCTTTGGTGCTGTACAGGACTTCGGTGCACTTTATGCTTCAGTTAAATCTGAAGGTAAGTCAATGGGTCAGATCATCGAAAAATACATTGGTAGACTGGTAAGAAATTATTCTTCTTATTCTGCTGGGTCTTCACATTAATCGTTATTGCTGCATTCGCAGATATGGTTGCTGGAACATTCAATGGTTTCAGTGCTGAAGGAGCTAAGCTTGCACCTAATGCCAGTGCTGCTTCTATCTCTATTCTTTATGTATTTGTTGCTATGGCATTTGGTTTATTATTACGTAAGGTTAACTTAGAAGGTTGGCCAAAGGTTGTACTTGGAATTGTCTTAATCGTTGCAATGCTTGCAGTGGGTATCAAATTCCCTGTATATGCAACTAAAACTACTTGGATTTATTTAGTATTTGTTTATATTTTCTTTGCATCTGTTACACCAATGTGGTTATTAAAAGGTCCACGTGACTACTTAACTACATTCTTATTCATTGGTATGATTGCTGCTGCAGTTGTAGGTGTATTCTTAAGTAACCCAACTGTTACTGTACCAGCATTCACTGGATTTAAAACAGCTACAGGAAGTTACTTATTCCCAACATTATTTGTAACTATCGCTTGTGGTGCTGTATCTGGTTTCCATTCTCTTGTATCTTCTGAAACATCTTCTAAGATGGTTAAGAATGAAAAAGATATGCTTCAGGTTGGTTATGGTTCAATGTTATTAGAATCATTACTTGCTGTATTAGTTATCGTAATCGTTGGTTCATTACCAAACTTAAAACAGACTGGTGTCTTAGATACAGCTCTTGCTAACATGGCTTTAGCTGATACTGCCACACCTTTCACTAAGTTCTCTGCTGGTGTAACTGGTTTAGTAGCACAGCTTGGTTTACCACAGTCTTGGGGACTTTGTATCATGACTATGTTCGTTTCTGCTCTTGCATTAACTTCATTAGATGCAGTTGCTAGAATCTCACGTATGTCTTTCCAGGAATTTTTCGAAGTAGAAGAAGGAGAAACACCATCACAGTTAGTATCAGTCTTAACTAATAAATATGTCTCTACACTTATTTCACTTTTCTTTGGCTATTTATTAAGCTTAGGCGGATATGTTAACATCTGGCCATTATTCGGTTCAGCAAACCAGTTACTTGCTGCAATGGTATTAATTTCACTTGCTGTATTCTTAAAGGTTACTGGAAGAAAAGGTTTCATGTTATATGTACCAATGGCTTTAATGTTTGTTGTAACTATGACTGCATTAGTACAGGCTATTTATGGTATCTGCATGAAGTTATTCGTAACTGGTGGTTTCATGATCATGACAGATGGTCTACAATTAGTCGTTGCCGTATTATTAGTTGCTCTTGGTCTTATGATTACTTTCCATTCAACTGGTAAGTTAGTGAATTCAAAAGCTGAATAATAATTTCTGAAGTCCCTACTTGTAGGGGCTTTTTTATATGCATTTAAAATGTTAGAGAGAGTCTGAATCTCATGTAATTATATATAATCATTTACAAAATAAATATCTTTACACATGTCATGAAATTATAATGTATTTTCATATTGAGACAATTAATACACTTAGGGAAATAACAAAAATGGAACTTTTTTTACTCATGAAAATGTGAAAAATGCCACTTTTTAAATTGTTAAATTCATAAATAACTATAATTCTATTACATATTGACAGAAATTTACAAAATGGTATTGACGAGTGAAAAAATGTTTTTTAAAATAGACATGTGTCTAGAGAGCGGACACAGCAAACTGCCCTGAAGCATGTTCTATAACTAGTCATGTAGAGTATGCTGGTTCCTAGAACCGGGGCTCTTTGTTTGAATATTCAGACATGATTCTTAGGAGTCATGTCTTTTTGATTACAAGATGTGTAATACTTAATTTTCTATTTTTGAAAATCCTTGTAACCGCATAACTAATTTAGATATAATGGCGTAGGTTATCAGGAGGAAAAGTATGAAACACCTACAAATGAAATACAATAGTATCCAGTTCTTATATTGGATTACTAACTGTACGATTTTTGGCTATGTAGCCATCTTCTTACAATATAAAGGCTTGTCAAATACAGAAATTGGTATAGTGACTGCAATGGGAAGTATTATGATGCTTTTGCTTTCCGCAAATATCTCTAACTTACCAAATAAGTATGAAGCACTCACACCACATAATGTTATCTTAGGAATCTATGCTATACTATTTGCATCATTTAGTGCTCTTTACTTTATGACACTACCTAAAGTAGTTGTCATGGTACTATATATCGCATTATTATTCCTAGTTACTTGTGTTGTTCCATTCTTATCACAATTCGCAATGGATTATGTAAAAATGGGTAAAGATATCAACTTCGGGCTTGCAAGAGGACTTGGGTCATTCTCTTATGCATCAAGTGCCTTTTTAATGGGATACTTAGTAGAATGGTTAGAACCATCTGTTATTTATATTGTCTTTATTATTTCAAGTATTCTATTTATCATTAATTTGTTGATTCTCCCACACTCTACTATTAAGAATGAGTCAACAGAAAAACCAGCCAATCCATTTGGCTTGATTACTAAATATAAGAAGTTCTTCTTCTTTCTATTAGGGTTTGGATTTGCGATTGCAGGTGCCACTTCTTTATCTACTTACTTAATTAATATAGTTAAGAAGCTAGGTGGGAATTCATCGTTCTATGGTATCGCCATATTCTTTATGGCAGCAAGTGAAACACCATTCATGACAATGACTTATCGCTTAAAGAAAAGATTTGGACCTGAGAAGCTTATTGTCTTTGGTCTCATTATGTATATCTTTAGAAACTTCCTGATTGCATTAGCACCTAGCCTATTTGTCTTATTAGTAGGTATGGTATTCCAGGGATGTTCTTATGGATTGCTTTTTGCTACTTATACATATTATTGTAATGATGTCTTGTCTGAAGCAGATCAGATGGCAGGACAGACACTTATTACAATGATGGCTAATGGTTTTGGGTTCTGCTTAGGAAATTATTTAGGTGGTGTTTTACAGGATACATTGGGGTTAACAAGTATGCTGATCTTTGCAATGATTGTTACACTTATTGGTGCATTGATTGGCGTATATACGTATAAATTCATGAAAGACTAGAGGGAAGAGAAATCTTCCTTTTTTTAATATGACATTAATTAAATACAAAAAATGAGCGTAAAGGGTTACGTAATGGTATAAAAATGATATAATTATCACGTTATGAAAATATCACACTTTTTTATGATTATTGTATTTCTTCATTTCTTCTTAAGAAACAAAATGTTTTTGAATACCCATAATCAACAGGTGACGATTTAAGAGAAGTGTGGAGCAGAAATATTCAGGATATAGACTATCTGCCTATGACTGATAGGAAATGATTTCTGCAGGTACTTCTTGATTTTATCCA
>ENA-OQEN01000762-OQEN01000762.1-human-gut-metagenome-genome-assembly--contig:-NODE-762-length-13361-cov-2.815702_pt1 | contig 13361 bp, 20 predicted proteins | sample MGYA00242791_ERZ504627 | MGnify/ENA primary metagenome ERZ504627 (study PRJEB26092, sample SAMD00036316) | human gut metagenome | host: Homo sapiens | study: EMG produced TPA metagenomics assembly of... | reverse complement strand
CAACTACCAGATCAACTCGGTGGCGCTTTCCAACGGCGGCAGCATTGCCGCGCTGGCAGATGTCATTTATGACCAGTACCACCTGCCCATCGACTACTATGTCACCATTGATATGCAGGCGCTGGTGGAAATGGTGGATAACTTCGGCGGCATCGAGGTGTATATCCCCGGGATATGTCCTACGGCGGCAGTAAGCTGCTGAAGGGCTACCGCAATCTGGACGGTGCCTCGGCAGAGTTCTTTGTGCGCTGCCGCCACGGCGACGGCTACGCAAACTCTGATATTGACCGCCTGAATATGCAGCGCTACTTCTACGCAGGTCTGTTCAAGCGCGCCCGCGCCATGGGCATTACCGATATCCTGAACCAGCTGCCGCTGATCTTCAAGGACTATATCCACACGGATATGGATATCACTACCATCGCAAAGCTGCTGGCGTCCTTCCTCAAGATCGACAGCTCCAACATCATTCTGGCGCAGACGCCGGTGTTCATGGGCGTGCCCAACGTGGGCAAGACCGACTCCTTTGCCGGCTACTCCTGCGTGGTGCCGGATGCCGGCTCCATCGCAAACCTGCTCAACCAGTATTTCTGCACCTACACCGGCCCGGTGGAGGTAAGCGAGCTGCACATGGTCACCGACCAGTGGCCCCACGGCAGCGCATCCACCGATGCAACGTGCAGTATATGGGACGCATCGATAAGGAATCCGACGACGCCATCCTCAGCGGCGATACCGACCTTTCCGGCGCTGTGACCACCGATGGTCAGGCAGCGGGTGCCGGACAGTAACAACAGAAAAACAAGGCCCTGCACACCGGGTGCAGGGATGTTCCGACAGAAGGGAGAAACACATGGATAATTTCAACGACAGCAAGGCGCTTGCCATTGAGATCGCCAAGATCCTGGACAAGAAGAAGGCACAGGATGTGCGGGTGCTCAAGGTGGAAAGCCTGACCGTCCTGACCGATTACTTCGTCATCGCCTCCGGTACCTCCACCACGCAGGTGGCCTCTCTGGCCGACGAGGTGGAGTACGAGCTTTCGCAGAAGGGTCTGGAGCCTTACAGCACCGAGGGTCACGACACCAAGAACTGGGTGCTGCTGGATTACTCCAACGTCATCGTGCACGTCTTTGTGCCCAACAGCCGCGCTTACTATGATCTGGAGCACCTGTGGGCAGACGGCGAGCCGGTGGACATCTCGGAGTACCTGACCCCGGATAGCAGCATTGAATAATTAAGGCAAACAGGTCTACCTTCGGTAAAAGTCCTCTTTGTTATTGCGGCGCAATAGGGAAAGTTGGCAAAAACGCCCCCTTGGGGGAGTTGGCAGGGCGAATGCCCTGACTGAGAGGGTTTATACCGGAAGTACCTTAAAAGCATACGCCCCCAAGCAACGGTATTTTGGTTAAAGTCTGGAGCTGATTACAAACATGAAGTATGATTACAAGGCTGTTGAAGCCAAGTGGCAGAAGGTGTGGGAGGACGAAAAGACCTTCCATGTCGAGATCGACCACAAAAAACCCAAGTTCTATGCCCTTGTGGAGTTCCCGTATCCCTCGGGTGCAGGCCTGCACGTCGGCCATCCCCGCAGCTACACCGCGCTGGACGTGGTAAGCCGCAAGCGCCGTAAAAACGGCTACAACGTGCTGTACCCCATGGGCTGGGATGCCTTCGGTCTGCCCACCGAGAACTTCGCCATGAAGAACCACATCCACCCCGCCATCGTCACCAAGAGCAACGTGGATCATTTCCGCAGCCAGCTCAAGGCGCTGGGCTTCTCCTTTGACTGGGATCGTGAGATCAACACCACCGACCCCGAGTACTACAAGTGGACCCAGTGGATCTTCCTGCAGCTGTACAAGCACGGTCTGGCTTACAAGAAGGAAATGAACGTCAACTGGTGCACCGGCTGCAAGTGCGTGTTGGCCAACGAGGAAGTTGTCAACGGTGTGTGCGAGCGCTGCGGCAGCGAGGTGGTGCACCGCGTCAAGAGCCAGTGGATGCTCAAGATCACCGCTTATGCCGATAAGCTGATCGACGGTCTGGATGGCTTGGATTACATCGAGCGCGTGTCCACCCAGCAGAAGAACTGGATCGGCCGCAGCCACGGCGCAGAAGTGAACTTCGGCACCACCGCAGGGGACACCCTGACCGTGTACACCACCCGCTGCGATACCCTGTTCGGCGCTACCTACATGGTCATCTCCCCGGAGCATGCCCTGCTCAAGGCATGGCTGGAAAAGGCATTATCAAGAATGCCGAGGCTGTCAAGCTTATCAGGCCGAAGCTGCCCGCAAGAGCGACTTTGAGCGCAGCGAGCTGAACAAGGAAAAGACCGGCGTGCAGCTGGACGGCGTGATGGGCATCAACCCGGTCAACGAGACCGAGATCCCCATCTTCATCTCCGACTATGTTCTGTCCACCTACGGCACCGGCGCCATCATGGCCGTGCTGCTCACGATACCCGCGACTGGGAATTCGCCAAGAAGTTCGGCCTGCCCATCATTGAGGTGGTCAAGGGCAACACCCCGTCTAATCTGGACGAAGCTGCCTTTACCGATGTTGCCACCGGCACGCTGGTCAACTCCGGCTTCCTGAACGGCCTGTCCGTGGTCGATGCCAAAAAAAAGATGATCACTTGGCTGGAAGAGACCGGCAAGGGCCGCGATAAGGTCAACTACAAGCTGCGCGACTGGGTGTTCAGCCGTCAGCGTTACTGGGGCGAGCCCATCCCCATGGTGCACTGCGACAAGTGCGGCTGGCAGCCCCTGCCCGAGAGCAGCCTGCCGCTGACCCTGCCGGACATCACCGACTTGAGCGGCCCGGACGGCGAGTCCCCGCTGGCACGCCACAAGGACTGGGTCAAGACCACCTGCCCCTGCTGCGGCGGCCCCGCTACCCGCGAGACCGACACCATGCCCCAGTGGGCAGGTTCTTCCTGGTACTTCCTGCGCTATATGGACCCCCACTGCAAGGACGCTCTGGCCTCCAAGGAAGCACTGGAATACTGGTCTCCGGTGGACTGGTACAACGGCGGCATGGAGCACACCACCCTGCACCTGCTGTACAGCCGCTTCTGGCATAAGTTCCTGTACGATATCGGCGTGGTGCCCACGGCAGAGCCTACCAGAAGCGTACCGCCCACGGCATGATCCTTGGCCTGAACCCCCACAGCTTTGTCAACCTGCCCGCAGAGGAGCAGGAGAAGCTGCTGAAGGAGTACGGCAGCCAGAAGGCCGCCGAGAAGGCACTGGAGGAAAAGTACGGCGAGATGGCACGCCATCCCATCGTGAAGATGTCCAAGAGCTTGGCAACGTCATCAACCCCGACGAGGTGGTGGACCAGTACGGTGCCGACACCATGCGTCTGTACGAGATGTTCATGGGCGACTTTGAGCAGGCTGCACCGTGGCAGACCTCTGCCATCGCGGGCTGCAACCGCTTCCTCGACCGCGTGTGGGCACTGAGCGACAAGCTGGTGGAGGGCGAGGGTTACCGCCCCGCATGGAGACTCTGATGCACCAGACCATCAAGAAGGTCAGCGCAGATATCGAGAGCCTGAAGATGAACACCGCCATTGCCCAGCTGATGACGCTGGTCAACGCCATGTACGACAACGGCGGCGCGACCAAGGCCGAGTTTGAGACGCTGGTACAGCTGCTGAACCCCTTTGCTCCCCACATGACTGAGGAGCTGTGGGAAAAGCTGGGTCACAGCCACGACGAGCAGCTGGCTTACTATCCTTGGCCTGCCTACGAGGAGGCCAAGTGTGTGGAGGCTGCTGTGGAGATCGCTGTGCAGGTGAACGGCAAGGTGAAGGCACGCCTGAAGGTGCCCGCAGACATCACCGCCGAGGACGCCATCGCCACCGCCAAGGCAGACCCCGCTGTGGCTGCCGCGCTGGAAGGCAAGCAGCTGGTCAAGGAAATCTACGTCAAGGGCCGTCTGGTCAATCTGGCTGCCAAGGGCTGAGAACTGCTGCTCCGCTGAATAAGCGCGAACATATCATCACCCGCAGAGGCGGATTTAGCGCAGGAAACACCCGGCAGCGTCTGTTCAAAAATCTTTCAAAAGTTTTGAGCAAAAACTTTCAAAAAAAGGTTGACGAACCGGATAAAATGCGCTATACTGTCTACTGTTAGTTACCATGTAACAACGAAATTCCTGCCTCACGGTCCAAGGGAGGGAATAAGATGTCGGAAATTCGTGTTAAAGAGGGCGAGTCGCTGGAAAGCGCACTGCGTCGCTTCAAGCGCAGCACTGCTCGCAGCGGTGTGCTCGCAGAGGTTCGTAAGCGCGAGGCTTACGAGAAGCCGTCTGTTAAGCGCAAGAAGAAGTCCGAAGCAGCCCGCAAGCGCAAGTTCAAGTAATTGATTGCTTGGAATCGCACGTTGCTTTAGATTTTAAACGCGTTGCTAACGCCGATGTAGGGGAGCCTGTTATACAGGTTCCCCTATTTTCATTTTAAAGCTGCTTTGCGCAGGGCAGACTGAGAGGGTCTATTTATGCTCATTACCCCCGAATATGTTTTTAAGGACGTTACCCATATCACGCCGGAATGGCTTGCCGCCAAGGGCATCACGGCTCTGGTCCTGGATATCGACAACACCCTGACCGCAGACCGCAGTCAGGAGCTGCCGGAGGAGGTGGCCGCGTGGCTTGACACCATGCGCAAGGCCGAGGTAAAGCTGACCATCGTCTCCAACGGTGCGGAAAAGCGGGTGCGCCCCTTTGCGGAAAAGCTGGGCCTTGCCTACCTGTACCGCGCCGCCAAGCCCCTGCCTTTTGCGCTGATGGTGGCGCAGCACCGCATGGGCGTAAAGCACCGCCAGATGGCCATGGTGGGCGACCAGCTTTACGCCGACCGCATGGTGGCGGCACTGTACGGCATTCCCGGGCTGATGGTCATCCCCCGCGGGCCGGACTTGGGCGCCAGGTCATCCTCAAGCGCAAGTGGGAAAAGAAGCACTGGCAGAAATACTACGACCGGGGAGGTAAGACCCTGTGAGTGAAGCTTGGAACATCCGGTTCGGCACCGCAGGCACCAGCGACAGCTTTGCCGCCCAAGGCTACAAAAGCAGCTTGGACGTGCCGGAGTACACCGCCAAAATGGGACTGAACGCCTTTGAGTACCAGTGCGGGCGCGGGGTGCGTCTGGGGCTGGATAAGGCCGCCCGCATGGCTGCCCTTGCTGCGGAGCGGGACATCCTGTTCAGCGTCCATGCACCTTATTATATCAGCATGTCCAGTCTGGAAGAGGACAAGCGGCTGAACAGCATCCAGTACCTGCTGCAAAGCGCGGCGGTGTGCCGGGCGCTGGGCGGCAGACGCATCATCTTCCACTCCGGCAGCTGCGGCAAACAGAGCCGGGAAGCCGCGCTGGAAAAGGCGCTGGATACCATGCGCCGCGCTGTGGCTGCGCTGGACGAGGCGGGCTTTGAGGATATGACCCTGTGCCCGGAGACCATGGGCAAGGTAGGACAGCTGGGCACACTGGACGAGGTGCTGGCGTTGTGCGGCGTGGACAGCCGCATTACTCCCTGCATCGACTTCGGCCACCTGACGCCCGCACGCTGGGCGGTATTCAGACCAAGGCGGATTATGCCGCCATTCTGGACCGCATGGCCGAGGTGCTGGGCGATGACCGTGCCCGGCAGTTCCATGTGCACTTTTCCCGCATCGAGTACTCGGCGGGCGGCGAAAAGCGCCACTGGACCTTTGCCGATACCCAGTTCGGCCCGGAGCCCCAGCCCTGATGGAGCTGCTGGCACAGCGCCAGCTGACCCCGGTGGTCATCTGCGAGAGTGCGGGCACACAGGCCGAGGACGCGCAGACGATGCAGCAAATGTACGCGCAGCGCGGAATGCGTAAAAGATTTTGTGTTTTTATCGTCTTTTTTGCCCAAACCCCTTGCCAAACAGGGGCAGATTGGGTAAAATAAATAGAGATATGCGTTAAGCATCTGAGATTAAATTTATGGAGGAATTCCTATGATTTCTGCAGGCGAGTTTCGCAATGGCGTGACCTTTGAGCAGGACGGCCAGGTTCTTCAGGTCGTTGAGTTCCAGCACGTCAAGCCCGGCAAGGGCGCTGCCTTTGTCCGCACCAAGACCAAGAACGTCATCACCGGTTCTGTGGTCGAGACCAGCTACAACCCCACCGCTAAGTTCCCGCAGGCTTTCATCGAGCGTAAGGATGTGACTTACAGCTACGAGGACGGCGATCTGTACCACTTCATGGACAACGAGACCTACGATGACATCCCCGTCAACGCAGCCGACGTGCCCGATAACTTCAAGTTCTGCAAGGAGAACGAGCTGTGCAAGCTGCTGAGCTACAAGGGCAAGGTGTTCAGCGTCGAGATCCCCAACTTCATCGAGCTGGAAGTCACCCAGACCGAGCCGGGTGTCAAGGGCAACACTGCTACCAACACCCTGAAGCCCGCTACCGTTGAGACTGGCGCCGAGATCCGTGTGCCCCTGTTCATCAACGAGGGCGATCACATCCGCATCGATACCCGCACCGGCGAGTATATGGAGCGCGTCTGATCATTTGTCGCATACCGGGCAGCGGGCAGCCGTTTGCCCGGTTTTTGTATTACAAATAAGGAGGGCATTTCAGATGGAACTGAACAAGAAAGCAGCCTACCTGCAGGGCTTAGTGGACGGTCTGGGCGTGGATGAGAGCACCAAAGAGGGTAAGATCATCAAGGCCATGGCCGCTCTGCTGGGCGAGATGGCCGATGCCATTGCCGCCATGGACGAGGATCTGACCCACGCCTACGACCAGATCAACGATCTGAGCGAGGAGCTGGAGGATCTGGAAGCCGACCTGTACGAGGACGAGGATGCCGAGGACGAGGACGACGACGCAGCCGACGAGGATGAGGATGCGGGAGATGACGACATCGCCAGCGAGCCCTTCTACGAGGTAGCCTGCCCCGCCTGCGGCGAGACTGTCTACGTCAGCGAGGATGATCTGGATGCAGGCGAAGCAACTGCGCCCACTGCGGTGTGACTTTTGAGGTCGCGCCTGGAAGGCGACGAGGACGAAGCCAAGGACGCCCCCGTGCAGTACGAGGTGACTGCCCCGCCTGCGGAAAGACCGCCGTATTTGAAGAGGACGAGCTGCTGGACGGCGCACCCAAGTGCCCCAACTGCGGCGAGCCGCTGGACTTTGAGGTGACCGAGGAGTAAGATTTTCTCTTATTCTTGTGAAAATGGGATCCAGGAAATAGCACTTTTTGCTGCTGATGCTGTTTTCCTTTACGACCCCACTCGCGAAAAGGCAATTTTGGAAAATCCGCAGATTTTCAATTGCAACTACAAAATAAAATTCCTTATAAAAAACGCAATGCCGGGCAGTCCGCAGACTGTCCGGCATTGTTCATTTTAATTTGATTCAGCGGGTCTCGTTGGCCTTCTGCAGCCAGATGCCGCCAATGTCCAGCGCATTGTACAGGCCGTGCTTGGTGGTCTGGCGCGCTACGCGCTCCTGCGGTGCCTTGGTGGTATCGGTAGAAAGCAGCATCAGGTGCACCTTGTCGGCTACCTGCTGCTCGCCCACCGGGGTGGTGGTCAGGATCTGCAGATACAGCACATAGGGATCGGTCATGCTGCCGTAATACAGCTCGTTGTCCTTGCGGACGAGGGGCTTGCCTTTATAAGTCAGTTTCGGTGTATATGCCATCGTGAAAGCCTCCCTGTCGTTTGATTCATCCTAGTATAACACATTCTGCCTATGGGATGCAAGCGTTTGCGGCAGTGCTCTGTCAGTTTTGCACCAAAACAGCCCCGTACCGTGCAAAACCGGCAGCACATTTTTGGCAAATGGGGTTTGCTGTTGGGTGCAGTTATGCTATACTATAAATAGAACAGCCCGCATTCCGGGCCGGAAGCGAGGGAACGACAATGGCAGATTATCAGGAATACCGGCGGCGCATCCTGCACCGGCGCTGGCGCAGGGTGTTTATCATCGTCGCCCTTCTGGCGCTGGTGGCGCTGCTGAGCGCCATCGGCATTCTGTGGAAGGTGCTGCACCGGGAGCGCGTGGATACCGTCCTGAGCCAAAACACCATTCTGCGGCAGGTGACCACGGATAATACATGGAACACGGTCAACTACCCGCTGGCGCGGCAGCTCCGGGTGCAGACGCTGGAGGATAGCACCGAGACCGCACTGGACTTCCGCATGGCAGCGCTGCCGGCCAGCGCTCCGGTGGAAAAAGCTGGTTTGCGCAGGTCAGTTTTGTGGGCGACAGCCTGACGCAGGGGCTGCAGATCTACGATACCGGTCTGCCCGGGGCGCAGTTCTGCGCCTATAAGGGGGTGGGCCCCAACGCCTTTGTCAACGGCACCAGCTGCAAGCGGGTGGACGGCGTGACAGAGATCCCGTTGGACGCTTTGACCGCCCAGCAGCCCAAGGCCGTCTATGTGCTGCTGGGCAGCAATGTGCTGGGACGGGACACCGATTACACCAGTTTTCTGACCTACTACCGCCTGATGCTGGATATGATCAGTCAGGCGCTGCCGGATGCAAAGATCTATGTGCAGTCCATCACGCCGGTAAGGCCGGAGGTGAGCGCACAGGAAAACCACGCAGGCTGAACCGCGACCGCCTGTGCCGCATCAACAACGAGCTGGCCGCCATTGCGCTGGAAAAGGACTGCTATTTCCTCAACCTGTGGGAGGTGCTGGCAGACGAAAACGGCGACCTGATCGAAAGCTACGCCCAGCCGGACGGTTACCACATCAAGCCGGAGGGCTATGCTGCATGGGTGGACTACCTTTGCAGCCACACCATGGAGTAAAAAGAACATAAAAGGCGCTGTCCCTGCGGACAGCGCCTTTTATGTTTATCAGTTTTTTATCAGAACAGGCCGGTGATTTTGCCGTCGGCGTCTACGTCGATATTCACGGCGGCGGGCTTTTTGGGCAGACCGGGCATGGTCATGATGTTGCCGCAGATGACGACCACGAAGCCTGCACCGGCGGCCAGACGCACCTCGCGCACCTCCATGGTAAAGCCGGTGGGCGCACCGGTCAGCTTGGCGTTGTCGCTGAAGCTGTACTGGGTCTTGGCAATGCAGACGGGCAGGTCGCCGTAGCCCATCTCGGTCAGCTCGGCCAGCGTCTTGCTGGCGGCGGCGCTGTAGTTTACGCCATCGGCGCGGTAGATCTTGGTGGCAATGGCGTTGATCTTGTCCTTCAGGGGCATCTCCAGCGGGTAGGTGTACTGGATGGGACGATCCTCCAGAATCTCAAGCACCTTCTCAGCCAGTGCCTTGCCGCCCTCGCCGCCCTTGGCGAATACCTCGCTCAGCACGCAGGGCACGCCCTGCTCGGCGCAGACCTGCTCCACATAGGCCTGCTCCTCGGCGGTGTCGGTGGGGAAGGCGTTGATGGCAACCACTACCGGCAGACCGAAGCCGTTCTTCAGGTTGTCGATGTGACGGATCAGGTTGGAAGCACCGGCCTTGACAGCTTCGAGGTTGGGCTGGTTCAGATCGGCCTTGCTACGCCGCCGTGGCTCTTGAGCGCGCGCACGGTAGCCACCAGCACACAGGCAGAGGGAGCAATACCGGCATAGCGGCACTTGATATTCAAGAATTTCTCCGCGCCCAGATCCGCACCAAAGCCTGCTTCGGTGATGGTGTAGTCTGCCAGCGAAAGGCTGAGCTTGGTGGCCAGCACGCTGTTGCAGCCGTGGGCAATGTTGGCAAAGGGGCCGCCGTGGATGATGGCGGGGTTGTTTTCCAGCGTCTGCACAAGGTTCGGGTCCAGTGCGTCCTTCAGCAGGGCGGTCATGGCACCGGCTGCGCCGATCTCACCGGCAGTCACCGGCTTGCCGTCGTAGGTGTAGGCGCACACGATGCGGGACAGCCGCTCTTTCAGGTCGGAGATGCTGGTGGCAAGGCAGAAGATGGCCATGACCTCGCTGGCAACGGTAATATCAAAACCGTCCTCGCGGGGGGTGCCATTCACCTTGCCGCCCAGACCGTCCACGATAAACCGCAGCTGCCGGTCGTTCATGTCCATGCAGCGCTTCCATGTAATGCGGCGGGGGTCGATATTCAGCGGGTTGCCCTGCTGGATGCTGTTGTCGATCATGGCAGCCAGCAGGTTGTTGGCGGTGCCAATGGCGTGCAGATCGCCGGTAAAGTGCAGGTTGATGTCCTCCATGGGCACCACCTGTGCGTAGCCGCCGCCGGCAGCGCCGCCCTTTACGCCGAACACGGGGCCAAGGCTGGGCTCGCGCAGGCAGAGCATGGTCTTTTTGCCCAGTGCGTTCATGGCATCGGCCAGACCTACGCTGGTGGTGGTTTTGCCCTCACCGGCAGGGGTGGGCTGATGGCAGTGACAAGGATCAGCTTGCCCTGCTTTTTGGCGTTGTGGATCAGCCGGTGGTCGATCTTGGCCTTGTAGCGGCCATAGGGGATCACACTTTCGTCCTCCAGACCCAGCTGAGCTGCGATCTGGGTAATAGGCTTCATTTTGGCTTCCTGCGCGATCTCGATATCGGTCTTCATACAGACATCCTCCTTGATAGCAAAAAAGGACAGCTTTGCGCAGCAATTGCGCAAGGCTGCCCAGACGGTCGGCATTGACATCCCCAGCACCCCTGCACTGTGGTGCTCCACAAGGTTCCGTCAGCAGGGATGCGGTCTATGCTGTAAAGATAGCACACCACCGGGGTGTTTGTCAAGGAGGTACAGTTACAAAAATCACCCATAAATGCATAAAATTTTTTGCGTTATCCAAGGGTTTGTGCTATACTTATTCTGGGTTATTATGAAAACAACGACAGAAAGCAGGAAATCCATATATGCTGCAAAACCCTCAGTTACATTATCTGGACAACGCGGCCACCACCATCGTAGCGCCGGAGGTGGCGGACGTCATAAACAAGGCCATGCGGGAGCATTGGGCAAATCCTTCCAGCCTGTATGGCCCGGGCGCGCGCAGTGAAGAAGCCTGAACGCCGCCCGCGCCGCCGTAGCGCGCACGCTGGGCTGCAAAAGCCGGGAGCTGTATTTTACCTCCTGCGGCAGTGAGAGCAACAATCTGGCGCTGCTGGGTGCGGTGCAGACCCGCACCTTCGGCAAGGGCATCGTGGTGTCCGGCTTCGAGCACCCCAGTGTGCAGCGCCCGCTGGAGCGGCTGGCAAAGCAGGGCTATGATGTTACCGTGGTAGCCCCCCGGGCAGACGGCACGCTGGACATTGCCGCCATGCTGGAGCGGGTGGACAAAAACACCATCCTTGTAGTCTGCATGATGGTGAACAACGAGATCGGCACCCGCAACGATGTGGAGCGCCTTGCCGCCGAGGTGAAGCGCCGCAACAGCCGCACCATCGTCCATGTGGACGCGGTGCAGGCGTGGATGCGTGTGCCCATCAAGTTGGACAACATCGATACGCTCTCGGTGAGCGGCCACAAGATCCATGCCCCCAAGGGCATTGGTGCGCTTTACCTTTCCGACCGGCTGGTGCAGGCCTTCCAGCCGCCCTATCTGGGCGGCGAGCAGGAGCGGCAGATGCGCCCCGGCACCGAAAACCTGCCCTATGCTATGGGTCTGGCCGCAGCGGCCACCCGTCTGGCAAAGACTATGAAGAGCCGGGACACCGCCATGCGTGCGCTGAACCGGCAGCTGCGGGAGGGGCTGAAAGCTTCCCGGAGGTGGTCATCAACAGCCCGGAGAACGCTGTGCCCGAGGTGCTGAACTTCAGCGAGATGTGCATCAAGAGCGAGACGATGCTGGCTTTTCTGGCCGAGGAGCAGATCTACGTTTCCTCGGCCAGTGCCTGCGGGCGCGGTCAGCCCAGCCACACGCTGGCAGCCATGGGGCGCGACCCGCTTGCCATCGACACTGCCATCCGGGTGTCCTTCTGCGCCGACAACACCCCGGAGGATGTGGACGCCTTTCTGGCTGCTTTTCCCGTGGACCCCGGACTGTTTTTGACGTTGCAAGATGCGGAATGGCGCTTTCCGCCACGCTGGGTGAGGGCATTGCGGATTTTTTATTGCTCCTGGTGCATGAGCCGCGCACGCGCGACAGGGCGCTGCCGCATCTGGCGCGGATCATCAGCAATAAAGGCGTGGTGGAAAATCTGACTGCCGAGGAACAGGATGTCTATGTGAAACCCTATCTTGGGACACATAGAGACACTTTTTTACTTGAGGGTACCAGCGATTTTGCCCTGTCATATCTGTATGAAGAAGAGCGCAAGTGGGCCTGCGGAGCGAAGCTGACGGAACTCCTGCTGAGCAATGACCCGGATTCCAGAATCACGGCGCTACTGATGCACCGGAGGCTGTTTGATCCCGATGCCGCCCGACGCGAGATGCTGCAGACCTGCAAACAACCGAAACCACTGCGGGATGCGGCTCACGCCATACTGATGCAACGAGTTTTGGATTATACATCTTTTATGAAAAACTTTCCAACGGACCAGGCAACGGTGGAAGCTGTTCTGCGCACGGAAAAGCGGCTGTACAAACCTCCGTTTCACAGCCTTGCCTTTTCTTTTATGAATCGCGGCGACCCACACGACGCGGCGGTGGCCGCAGCCTTGCTGCGTTATGGCAACGGCTGGCTTGAGGCTGTCGAGCGGCACTATCTTCAGGACTATCTGAAGGGGGAATCGTTATGTGGAGATTCAATGGTTACGCCCTGACCTGTCCGGAAGGGGGCATCTGGGGCGCCCGTAGCGGTGGAAGACCCGGTAATTCCCCTAAAGTAACCTACGGTCCAGACGGGCTCTCTGCTTTGTACTTCTTGCCCGGCATCCTCTTTTTGCCCATTCGACCTCCATACGAAGAATACTCTGTTTTTTACGTTCTGAAGCCATTTCCATTTCTTCTCGCTGCGCTTTCATTTCCAGAAAATCAGAATATTTTGCTTCGTAAGTATAGATCTTACCATGACTGATCTCCAGAATCTTATTTGTTACACGGTCAAGGAAATAACGATCATGTGTTACCATAATAACAACGCCTTTAAAACGATTCAGATAATCTTCCAGCCAGGAAGCCATTTCGTTGTCCAGATGGTTGGTCGGCTCATCCAGGATCAGAACATCAGCCGGATTCACGAGAACGGCTGCAAGTGCCACGCGTTTTTTCTGTCCTCCGGAAGATGTGCGATTTCCTCTTCATGGTCTTCAATACCAAGTTATTAAGCACCATATGAGCCTCTGTCTCGGGATTCCAGCTCTGTTCTTTCTGTCCCTGTGTCACGTAAGAAAGAATGGTTGCGCCCTCTGGAAATTCAGGATGCTGCGGCAGATATGTGATACGAGGCCATTCTGCATAACCACCTGTCCTTCATCGGTTTCCTCGAAACCTGCCAGTATTCGAAGA
>ENA-OQEN01000760-OQEN01000760.1-human-gut-metagenome-genome-assembly--contig:-NODE-760-length-13376-cov-4.177749_pt1 | contig 13376 bp, 16 predicted proteins | sample MGYA00242791_ERZ504627 | MGnify/ENA primary metagenome ERZ504627 (study PRJEB26092, sample SAMD00036316) | human gut metagenome | host: Homo sapiens | study: EMG produced TPA metagenomics assembly of... | reverse complement strand
CAATATAATCAGCACCTGCAGCTAAGGCCATATAAGCCTGCATCAAATCATAAACAGCTGTGGCAGTTACATTTTTACCTTCAGCCTTTAAGATCTTCATAGCTTTAACACCTTCATAAGTAGTAGGGACCTTTACATATACCTTGTCATCTACTTCTTCAAAGATCTTGTGTGCTTCTTTCACAATTTCATCTGCTTCTGTCGCAATGACCTGAATATGCAAAGAACGTTCATCACCAATAATTTGTCTGATTTCTCTCATATGTCCAAAGAAATCCTTTGGGCTTGTCTTCTTTACAATACTTGGATTACTAGTGACACCTACGATTGGTAAGTGATCTACCGCATCTCTAATTTCTTCTAAATCTACTGTATCAATAATAAATTCCATTGTTTTTCTCCTCCTATAAACTCTGTTCAGTTCTACCGATAATATCATCCTGAGTTGCTTTAGATAATACATTGAAGAATGCACTATATCCTGCAACACGTACAATTAAGTCTTTATGATTTTCTGGATGCTTTTGTGCATCAATAAGTGTTTCTTTAGAAACAATGTTGTATTGTACATGGTAACCATGGAGACGATTAAAGAATGTACGAATCAATAATTCTAGTTTTTGTTTATTTTCTTCTGTAGAAAGCATCTGAGGTGTCATCTTCTGGTTAAGAAGTACGCCTCCTGTGATCTTTTCAGTACGAAGCTTAGATATACTCTTGAATACTGCAGTAGGACCATTCTTATCTGTGTTATGTGCTGGAGAACATCCTTCAGCGAGCGGTTCATGTGCATTTCTTCCATCAGGAGTAGCCATTGTACCCATACCCTGACCTACATTAGCACTAATTGAAGAAGTACCTGCATAACGGATACCACCAATAGGACCTCTATTATAACGAGTATTTGGATACTTTTTGATTTCATCAATATAAGAATCATATGCTTCTACAATTAAGTTATCTGCATAATCATCATCATTACCATACTTAGGTGCTTCATCATTCAACATTTCCTGAATCTTCTTGTTTTCAGGTGACTGGAAATCATCTAAGATAGCATTCCATAACTGTTCTCTTGTGATCTTCTTTTCATCATAAACAAGCTTCTTGATGGCTGCCAAGCTGTTTGCCATATTCGCAATACCAACCTGAAGACCTGAAATGAAGTCATACACTGCACCACCTTCTTTGATAGTCTTACCTCTACCAATACAATCATCAGTCAATGCAGAACATAGAATATCAGGCACATCTCTTTCAGATGCCTTATCAATAAAGTTTTCTACAATAACACTATAACGTGTCATTTCTCTTACTGTTTTATCCCATGCTGCAAGTAAATCTTCATATGTTTCCATTTCAGTAAAGTAACCATAGCCCTTAGTGAAACGCTTGTTTGTAGTTAAGTCAACACCATTATTCATTGTGCATAATAATACTCTTGGGAAGTTGACATAAGACATACCTGTACAACGATATCCCCATTTACCAGGAACAGCTGTTTCTACACATCCGATAGCACTATAATTATAAGCATCTTCTTCCTTAACCCCCCAGTTAATAAAAGAAGGAATAATGATTTCATCATTATTTAAGGCTGGCATACCAAATCCAAGCTTCATTACTTCAATACATTCATCAAAGAAATGTTTATTCAAGTTTGCATGATAACGTACAGTTAAGTTAGGCTGAGTGAGTCTTGTCTGAGCCACTGATTTTAATACCGCAAAACTTAATTCATTCACTGCATCCTTCTTGTCAGTAGTCTGACCACCAATAGTGACATTCTGATACATTGGAGAACCAGCTGAACTTAATGTATGAGCCTGTGAACGTACCTTATTGACTGTGAGTGTCTTGATCCATAAACAAGTAAGAAGTTCTAATGCTTCTTCTTCAGTGATCTTCTTATCATTTATATCCTTGATGTAATAAGGATACATATACTGGTCAAAACGACCATAACTTAATGAATGACCATTTGATTCAATCTGAAGAATCAACTGAATAAACCATACAGACTGTACTGCTTCACGGAATGAATGTGCTGGTTCATAAGGCACCTTTGCACAAATTCTGCTTATTTCTAATAATTCTTCTTTTCTTGCAGGATTTGTTTCTTTTTCTGCCATTTCCTTTGCGAGAGAACTATAACGAAGAGCAAATGTATGCACTGCTTCAATAACAGTTAAAACTGAATTATAGAACATATACTTATCAACACTATCAGGCTGAGCCAAATCAAGCTTTTCTTTCATTTCTCTTGTATAAGCTTCATAACCCTTTAAGCCCTGTGCAAGAATACGTTCATAGTTGACTGCGAGATGTGCATCCCCTGCATTCAACTTACCTTCCATGCCAAAGACACCTGTTTCCATAAATACACTCACTTCATCAGGTAGTAAAGCTTCACCTCTTGCACGTAGGTTATTATTTTCCCAGAAAGGTGCAATATCTCTTAATTGCTGTTTTGTTTCTTCAGTAATATAGAATACATCACCATCTCTCTTTTCAAAAAGATCTAATTCATCCATGATGAACTTCATTGTATATTCAGGGAATACTGGCGCATTACAATTCTTTGTAGACTGGTTACCTACAATAAGTGTTTTATCTTCAATATAGATAGACATGTTTTCAAGAATCTTCTTCAACATTCTTGCACGCACCATCACACGTGGCTGATTTAAGTTTTCCTTATAAGCCTCAGTCGCAAGAACAGCACGTTCTCCATCTACATAAGGCTTCTCATCTAATACTTCTTCTCTGAAAGCTTTCATTCTTTCAGTTAACTGACCAAAATGCTGAGTATTTTCCATTTTTATTCCTCCTAAAGTTTCATACGTAAGTTTTGTATCTTTCATTACAAGCACATCATACGCATAAAAGCGTTATCAGTCAACTATAAATTATGAAAATAATATTGTAAACTTTCATATGAAACATTTATATTGCGAATCATAAGTAGAAATGATAGGATAGAAGCGAAAAGAGGGATATGATATGGAAGGAATTATATTTAATATACAGAAATTTAGTATTCATGATGGACCTGGTATTCGTACAACAGTATTTTTTAAAGGATGTCCATTAAGATGTGAATGGTGTGCTAATCCTGAGAGTCAGGCAGTGAGTCCTCAGGTTTTATACAATAATGAGAAATGTCTTCATTGTGCGACATGTGTACATACCTGTCCCAAAGGTGCTATAAAGATGGAAGATGGCTTGATTCGAATTGATCATAAAACATGTGATCATTGTATGGAATGTGTTAAAGCCTGCCCTGGTAAAGCCTTAACACAGGAAGGTGAAATCAAGACTGTAGAAGAAGTTGTTGATATCTGTATGCAGGACATTGATTTCTATGAAGAATCTAATGGTGGTGTTACTTTATCTGGTGGAGAAGCCATGGTGCAATATGATTTCATGATGGCTCTTGTCCATGCATTAAAAGAAAAAGGACTTCATCTTGCGATTGAAACAACAGGTATTGTGGATCATGAGAAGTTTAAGAAAGCAGCCCCTTTATTTGATCTTTTACTATTTGATGTAAAACAGGCTGATCCAATGAAGCATAAGAAGGGAACACATGTCACAAATGAAGTCATTCAAAAGAACTTCAAATGGGCTATTGAACAGGGACTGAATGTGTTACCTAGAATACCTGTTATTCCTGGCTTTAATGAAACATTAGAAGATGCGAAAGAACTCGCAACATGTATTAAAGAAGCAGGCGCAAAAGATGTACAGCTTCTTCCATTCCATCAATTGGTGAAAACAAATATAAACTACTTGGTAAAGACTATAAGCTTCATGAAGTGCAAGCATTGCATCCTGAAGATTTAGTAGATTATCAAAATGAGTTTATCAAGTGTGGGTTGAATTGTTACTTCTAGATTAATATAATGAGTGCGGAGGTAATCTATGAAAAACCGCTATAATAAAATATTAGAACTACTTACAAAAGAAAAGAAAATAGAAGTCAATGAATTATCTCAAATACTTGGGGTATCCAATGTCACTATACGTAAAGACTTAGATGCACTTGAAGAAAAAGGGATTATTAAAAGAGGACATGGCTATGCCATTCTTGCGAACAAGGATGATATCAATGGACGCTTAGCGTATCATTATGAAATAAAGAAAAGAATTGCACAAAAAGCCGCAGAACTTATTCATGATGGAGATACCATCATGATTGAAAGCGGGAGCTGCTGTGCGATTCTTGCAGATACAATTGCATCAGAGAAACGAGATGTCACTATTGTGACTAACAGTGCTTTTATTGCAGGATATATTCGCGATAAAAAGAATACCAATGTGATTCTTCTAGGTGGTGCTTACCAGAAAGATTCACAGGTTATGGTAGGACCTATCGTGGCACAATGTGCGCAAAACTTCTGTGTAGACCAGTTGTTTATTGGTGCCGATGGTTATAATCCTCGTGTAGGTTTCACCAATAGTGATCATTTGCGTGCACAGGCTGTTAGAGATATGGCTGAACAGGCAGAACATATTATTGTCTTAACTGAAAGTGAAAAGTTCAATTCACATGGTGTAGTACCTCTTCAGTTAAAAGAACGTATTGATACAATCATTACTGATGATCATATTCCCGAAGATATCAAAACACATTTGTTGTCAGAAAATAAAACATTACTAACTATAGAAAATGAGTGATTCTAATTAATAAATACGAGGGTGATGAATAATGAAGGATAAATTTGAACCTATACCAGATCCAATATTTGAGCCGGGTTTTGAAGGTTATATGTTGGGGATTTAGAAGATGGTGAAAAATGTAGTACAGAATTTACATCGTATGATTTACGTGGCTTAACAAAGTATTTACAAGAACATAATTTGGATCAGCCAACAGATGAAATACTATTGATGTTTAAAAAATAATCAATTTCTATTTAGATAAACGAATAAACGGAAGGGATTCATCATTCCCTTCGTTTTACTTTAAGTCTTTTATAATGCGTTGTAATTCTCCTGGCTGACCATCCTTATAAGGTATCTTATAAGAAGAACCATCTGTTAAGCATAAACAATTTAATTGTCCTCTATCTGCCACAGCGAGTCCACCATCAATACCAATCTTATTATGATAATCAGGATCATACCAGATATTAAAAGAATGATCATCATTCACATAACATAAAGGCGTATGACCAAATATATAAGTATAATCAGGATTACATGGGTTCATATAGAAATATTCTCTAATCCAGGCAAGTAATTCAGGATCACTATCTTCTATATTGGTTACCTCAGGATCCACTCCTGCATGCACCATCACATAATGCTTGCCCTGATAATCTAGTTCTATATAGTTAGGTAGACTATCAATAAAATCAATAATTTCCTGTATAAACTCTTTCTTTATATCAAAATATTCCTCATAAGGAATAGAATCCTTCTGTAAGAACTCTCTTATACTATTTACAGTACCTGTAGCACCGTTCTGTTTCCATAAACGATATGCATTATTCAAATCAGAATCTAAATCATTATATTTTAAGCTGGCTGCTAAAGATTGTCTCATCATGATTTCATGATTACCCTTGATCATATGAACATTAGGCATTGCTTTCACAAAGTAATATATATCAATTGAATTAGGACCACGATCCATAATATCACCTAGGATATATAACTCATCTTCATCAGTGAATTGAATCTTATTGAGCATCAGCTGCAATAACACAAATTGTCCATGTAAATCAGACATGACAAAAATTCTCTTCACTAATACTCACCTGCCTCTCAAATACATTTTATCATACCCAAAAAGGAATGCAAAACAGAACATAATCCTCAAAAAAAATAGTTGAATTATGATATGATTATTATAGGTGAGGGATATGGATGAATTTTATCAAAAGACCTATTTAATGATTGTTTTTAAATGGTCTTATTACTATACAAGAAAGAATATGAAAAATGTCAGATGTGACATTATTGAAGACACTAAAGACTATCATACTGTACGTTTTTATTTGAAGAATCGTGTTGCTTTTTTAACTGTCTGGCATAATGGCATTATTGAAGAACAGATTACAGATGAAGAAGGGAAAGAAATCTATTTCTATCTCCATTATACTTTAAAGAGCTTATCCCAGTTCTTATCTTATTATAAAGATTTTATGGTTGTCTTTTTAAGAGATGCAGACCCTAAACGTGTGAAAGTAGGGATTGTAGACCAGGATGGCTTTTCTTCTAGTTATTTAATTAGTTTAATGAAAGAAAGTCTGATAATAGAAAAGTCTAATCTAGAAGTGGAATCAGTGAGTCTTTCTTCATTAGAAGAAGTAGAAGGAGACTATGATGCACTTTATTTATCCCCTTCAGTCATGCATTTAAAGGGGGATATAGAGTCTATTGTTTCTGTTCCTGTGTATGTAATTGATCCTCTTGTTTATGCAACCAATGATTTCTATACACTTATACATACAATTTTGTCAAAATAATGTATCTGGCTTGCATTCTTACTAGTAAATAGTATACTAATAGTAGTAATCATTACTGATTAGGAGAATGGAACATATGGCGGAGACAAGACTTAGAAGATCTAAGCAGCGAGATACGATATATGATATGCTCGTGAATGATCACACGCATCCTACAGCAGAAGTTATTTATTCTCATGTAAGAAGAATCATTCCGGATATATCACTAGGTACTGTTTATCGTAATCTGAATGTTTTAGTTGAAAATGGGTATATCAGAAAATTAAATATAGATCGTGTTACTGTACATTACGATGCTAATGTGACACCACATCATCATATGGTATGTTCAAAATGTGGAAAGATTGTGGATATACATATTCCACATGGTGCATTTGATGAACTTGTTCATGATATAGAAGAACTAGATCAAGTACAACTCACACATGTTGATATGTTATTTCAAGGAATCTGTAATGATTGTAAGAATATGAAGGAGGATAAAGAAAATGTCTAATTTAAAAGGTACTGAAACATTAAAGAATCTAATGGCTGCATTTGCAGGTGAATCACAGGCAAGAAATCGTTATACTTTCTGGTCTAGTATTGCGAAAAAAGAAGGTTATGTAGAAGTGTCTAAAATCTTTGAAGAAACAGCAAACCAGGAAAAAGAACATGCGAAACGTTTAATGAAGCTTATGAACACTGCTGCTCAGGGCGAAACATTACCTGTTGCTGGTGAATTCCCAGTATTAATGGGTACAACTGTAGAAAACTTAAAAGCTGCAGCTGCTGGTGAAAACGAAGAATGGACACATATGTATCCAGAATTTGCTAATAAAGCTGAAGAAGAAGGATTACCTGAAATCGCAGCTATCTTAAGAGCTATCGCTATGGCTGAAAAGATGCATGAAGAAAGATACTTAAAACTTGCTAAACAGATTGAAGACGGCACAGTATTCAAGAAAGATCATAAAGTACTATGGAAATGTAACAACTGTGGATTTGTCGTAGAATCTTTAGAAGCTCCTACAGTATGTCCAGCTTGTAACCATCCACAGGCTTACTTTGAAGAATACAAATTCTTTGATTAATATAATTGTGTGCAAAGACAGCGAAAGCTGTCTTTTTTCTTGCTTAGAGTGCTATGATAATAACAAGGAGGGGACACGATATGAAAGGAAAGATACTCTATCTGTTAGATTTCATCTATGCAATCGTATTATCAGTATTTTTGCTAGTCACAATGATCGTCTATATTCATACAAAAGCATCAGAGATATTGATTATTGTGGCGGCTGTGTTATTTGCGCTTTCAATTGTGAAAGGGTATTGGATTTATAGAAAATGGAGAAGACCATAATAAAAAGACCTCGAAAGAGGTCTTTAACGCATTTTAGCTGCCTGGATTAAATGTTTTGCAAGTACTGCAGTTGTGACAGTACCAACACCACCAGGAACAGGGGTAGCGGCAGAGGCTTTGCATCAAGAGTCGCATAGTCTACATCACCACATAACTTACCATTCTCATCCACATTGATTCCTACATCAATCATCACGGCATCCTGTCCACAATAATCACTATTTAACATTTTTGCACGTCCTGCAGCCGCAATCACAATTTCTGCATCAGAACATGTCTTCTTTAAATCAACAGTTCTTGTATGAGTCATAGTTACTGTCGCATTCTCTTTAAGAAGCAGCATAGACACAGGTTTACCTACAACCATACTTCTACCTACTACTGTCACTCTTTTACCTGTTAACTCAATATCATATGCCTTTAATACTTCAATAACTGCTTCTGCAGTACATGGAGAAAAACCAGTTGTATCTCCTTTAAACACCTTCGCAATATTAATAGGAGAAATACCATCTAAATCCTTTTTAGGATCAATCATATTTTCAATATCTTTTTCATTAATAGTAAGAGGAAGTGGTCTTAATAATAAAATTCCTGTCACTTCATCATCTTCATTAATATCTTTAAAAGCTTTCTTGAAATCTTCATCACTGATATCCTGTGGGAAAACATAAGAAGCCACATCTAAACCAAATGACTTTAATTTCTTAGTTGCACTACGCTCATAACTCATATCATCAGGGTTTTCACCCACTCTCACAATCGCAAGCTTAGGTACAAAAGATAATGTTTCTAACTCTTTTGATACATATTCTTTAATTCCATCAGAAACCTTTTTTCCTCTTAACTCTAACATGACATTCCTCCTAACTTTTTAATAACACTATTAGTTATTTCATCTGCAAGCAGTTGCCCTTCAACTAATAGCTTCTCAGCACGTTTATTCATCTTCTCAGCTATTTCTCTATTCTTCATAGACTTCGTATTAATATAGACATTCATAATAGAGCCAGTCAACGCACTACGTAAAGATTGTACACCAACACCTACATCACTGATTGCCATCACTGAACCTTTCTCATTTAAAGTAGAAAATAACTTTAAAGACTGATAACTTAAATCCATGATCTGTAATGGTACAAGAGATGCATCCAATAAACATGACTCCATCACAAACTCTTTATGTTTCTTTTCTTCCTCAGTATTCTTAGGAAGTCTATAAGCTCTGCAAGAGGCTTAAAGTTTTCTGCATCATCATCTACAGAAGTTACAAGATTCTTCTTTAAGTCTTCTAACTTCTCTATGATTTCTCTTATTTCATCTTCTACATTTTTATATTTCTTCTTACCTACAGTTAAGTTACCTACCATGAGTCCTAAAGCACATCCAATAGCGCCCACTAGTCCTGAAGCACCTCCACCACCAGGAGTAGGTGAAGATGAAGATAACTCATCTAAGAAGTCTTTAATCATTTCTTTCATTTTTAACTCCCTCATACGAAAAGACACGAGAATCTCGTGTCTATTTTTCATAAATTATACTCATTTATTTGTATTAATGCAATAAATATGTTTGAAATATACACCTAAATTAATGATAATACCGATACCAATCAAACTAAATAGCGCAATCCCTAATGTCACAAAATAACTTCAGGAAAGATATTGATAATAGGATCAATATCAGGATTAATCAGCCAGTAATTATTGTTGAAAAGGATATGATGCATCATTGTGAATGCCCCATCAAAATCAACATAGGCTGTTCCACCTACAATAAATACGAGTCCTAAAGTAGTGAATCCTGCCCATTTAAAAGGTCTATAATCATTCTCTTTGACTGTAGAGTAGATGAGATAAATAGTACCAATCAGTACCACTAACCCAATAATTTCTAAACGATTCATTAATACCTTCACTTCATAAAAATGAAAAGCTGTATTTTTAGTCATAGGAAAAGCAGGAGTAGAAAGTGCTTTATGTGAGAATAGACTTAAATAGTGGATAATTGTCATATAACTTTCTCTTACTATCTTTTCACTTACCCCAATATTAGAGGCTATTAATGAAGAAGGATACAATACAGGGACAAAAGTCACTAATAAAATAGCACAATCAATAATCAAAAAGGTCAAACATACAGTTAAAAGAATACCTTTAAATTTCTTCATTGTATAAGAAATCTTCTCCCTTTTGAACCTCTACTGTAGATAAATCAGGATAACCCTGCTGTCTTAATGCTTCGTAAACACCAATGGCTACAGTATTAGATAAGTTCAAACTACGTGAATCTCCATACATTGGAATACGTACACAATCATCAATATACTTCTTTAAGATATCATGAGGAATACCATCATGCTCATGACCAAAGAAAAGATAATGTTCGCCTTCCTGTTTAAAATCATCTTCACTATATACTTTTTTAGAATAACGTGTAAAGAAATGATAAATACCAGGATTCTCTTTTTCAAACTCTTCAAAGTTTTCATAAACCTTAAAAGTGAGATGATCAAAATAATCCATAACCGCTCTTTTCATTCTTGGATCATTCAACTTAAACCCTGTAGGCTTAATAATATGTAAAGGTGTATGTGTCGCTGCACATGTTCTCATAATATTACCTGTATTTTGTGGAATCGCAGGATGTACTAATACAACATGATTCATTATTTATGTTCCTCCTCTAAATAATCATATAAAGCCTTTAATGCCTTTGCACGATGAGAGACTTTATTCTTTTCTTCCATAGTCATCACTGCAGAAGTCTTCTTTAATGGTGGATAATAGAAAATAGGATCATAACCAAAGCCATTTTCACCATCAATACAATCATTGATTTTTCCTTCAAAAGTACCTAGGAAAGTCTTTGTTTCTTCATCAGGAATAGCCAAAGCCATCGCACATACGAAACGTGCTGTCTTATCTTCTTTATCTTTAACGGCATCAATAATCCACTGATTCTTAATATCATAACTTGTATCTTCACCCATAAAACGAGAAGAATAAATACCAGGCTGTTTATCTAATGCATCTACTTCTAAACCAGAATCATCTGCCAGAGTAGGCATATGAATCATATTCATCACTGTTTCAGCTTTAATCACTGCATTTTCTGTAAAAGTAGTCCCTGTTTCTTCAATATCAGGATTATAACCTAATATATCTTTAATAGACTTTACTTCAATCCCTAACTTTTCCAACATTGCAGAAATCTCTTTAAGTTTTCCTTTATTTGTTGTTGCAACTACGATCTCTTTCATTCGCTTTCCTCCATTCCTAACGCTACTTTGACTTCATGGATAGGCATATCCTTTCCTGTCCAGAATTTAAAAGAACATGCACCTTGATAGACAATCATACGTTCTCCATTCATATAATCAAGACCTCTTTGTCTTGCATAACTTAATAGCTTTGTTTCCTTAGGGTTATAAATAATATCTGCCACCTTTAAACCATCAGGTAACATATCAGCACTCTCAATAATACATCCTTCAGGATGAGGTGCCATACCAACACTAGTTGTATTAACTAATAAATAAGTATTCTTTAAATCTTCCTTAATACTTTCCTGATCAATTTTCTTTAAAGTAATAGGGCAATCTAATTTCTCATTGAGTTCTTTAATAAATGGCTTATCAGAACGATTATAAACCACAATTTCCTTAGCACCCGCTAATGCAAGAGAAATAATAATTGCACTTGCTGCACCACCTGCACCAAGTACTACAATCTTATGCTTCGCAATACCCCATCCTTTATCACGGCAGGCCATCACAAAACCTTCTCCATCAGTAATATGACCAATGAGTTTACCATTCTCATTCTTTACCGTATTGACACTCTTCGCAAGTTTTGCCTGTGTTGTGAGTTCATCCATATATTTCATCATATCCTGTTTATAAGGCATAGAAATATTGTATCCCTTAATAGGTAATGTCTTAACAGACGTAATATAATCATCTAACTGATTTTTAGTCACTTCAAATGCAAGATAAACATCATTAATACCTAATGTTTGAAATGCAGTATTATGCATCATTGGTGAAAAAGAATGTTTAATAGGATTTGCGACAACCCCATATAAACCTGTATATCCAGTAATTGTATTTTTCATAACAGTCTCCTTTTGTCTTGTATTATACATCATTTTATCGTTCTGTGTGACTGTTCTTATAATATTTAGTACAATGGATTCTAGAGGTGAAAAGTATGATCAAGAAATTAATTATTAATGCTGATGATTTCGGTATGTGTGAAGGAAACTCCCTAGGTATCCTTCTTGCACACGAACAAGGAATTGTAAGTTCCACTACAGTCATGATGAATATGCCATATGCTTCATGGGCCCTAGACAAGGCAAAGGCATATCCAAATTTAGGAATTGGTGTTCATTTAACTTTAACTGCAGGTAAACCATTATTATCTGGCAAGAAAAGCTATACAGATGAAGCGGGGAACTTCTTAAGACCTAGTGCTTATGAAGATGGATTTCCAGATGGAGAACCAGATGAAGTCTATGAAGAATGGAAAGCACAGATAGAAGCTTTCATTGCACACACAGGACATCTTCCTACACATCTAGATTCTCATCATTATGTTCATATGGAACATAGACAATTGGAAGTCATCAAGCGTCTTGCCAAGGAATATAACCTTCCTATCAGACAAACAAGATATGTGGATGAAAACTACTTCCCAGCACGTTGTGAATTTTATAAAGATGGTGTAAGCTTTGAAACATTCAAAGAAATCTGTTCAACAGAAGGCTATGATACAGTAGAAATTGTTTGTCATCCTGCTTTAGTTGATGAGAGACTGATGAACGTATCTAGCTACAATATGAGTCGCATCAAGGAATTAGAATTACTTAAGAGTGATGCATTCAAACAGTACATCAAGGATCACGATATTCAGATTATAACTTATGCAGACATAAAAAATAATTAGGTATTTTTAAATAATAGTAGTAGAATGAGAAAAAAGTGAATGGAGTGACATATATGAGATACGCAGATAAGATGAATTACGTAAAAAAATCAGCCATTAGAAGTGTCATGGCTGATGCAAGTGAGAATGGTACGGTAGACTATATTAGTTTTGCGAGTGGATTCCCTGATCCAGAAGCTATTCCACAGGAAAAACTAGAAGAAGTAGGACATAAGATTCTTCAAGAAAAAACTTATGAAGTTTTGCAGTATGGCTCTGCCCAGGGTTATACAGGTTTAATAGAATCTTCTAAGTCATTCATTAATAAGCATGAATGTATATGTACAAGTGATGATGATATTATTATTACAACAGGATCACAGCAGGGCTTAGATCTTGTGTCTAAGATATTCTGTGATGAAGGAGATTATGTTGTAGTAGAGAATCCAAGTTATTTAGGTGCTTTAAACTCATTTAAATGTAATGGGGCAAAGCTGCTTGGTGTTTCTTTAGAAGAAGATGGTGTAAACCTAGAAGAACTAGAAGAAGCCTTTAAAAAAGGACCAAAGGTATTCTATAACAATTCCTAACTTCCAGAATCCTACCGGAGTCACAACATCTCTAGAAAAA
>ENA-OQEN01000759-OQEN01000759.1-human-gut-metagenome-genome-assembly--contig:-NODE-759-length-13384-cov-2.738629_pt1 | contig 13384 bp, 21 predicted proteins | sample MGYA00242791_ERZ504627 | MGnify/ENA primary metagenome ERZ504627 (study PRJEB26092, sample SAMD00036316) | human gut metagenome | host: Homo sapiens | study: EMG produced TPA metagenomics assembly of... | reverse complement strand
TGGTATTACAGGATGCCGGAATATGGAAGGAAAGCATGCAGATACAGACTATTCCATATAACAATATGACGGAACTGTATTTTGAAGATAATGATATCGAAGGTGTAGTTAAAAAGCTGGAGTCAGGAAGGTATGAGGTCAGATATGCTACAGCACTGACAGAACTCGACGGAGGACAGAAGCTTGTAAGATTTTATGATCCGTCCGGAAACCTTATTGAAGTGCGCACACTATGGGATAAATTTGGGAATAGAGAGTGATTAGGATATGATAAGGACAGTAAAAGGTGATATTACAAAAGTAACAGATGTGCAGGCAATTGTAAATGCAGCAAAGATTGCGGTACGTACAGTTGCCAGATTCTGCAGGAGAATCCGGGGCAGTTTGATTTAGTGGAATGGATGCTATTTGATTCTCATACAGAATCGGTGTATGAAGCAGAAGTTGATCAATTGTATAAAATGATATAATAAAAGAGTAAATGTATGGCAGGTAAAGTAAGGAGGATAAGGTATGAGCGAGATTGAAATTACGGGAGTATTTGAGAACGTACTTGGAATGATTTATTCGGCAAAACAGAAAGCTGAGTATCAGGTTAATTCTACAATTATTGATTTATATTGGTCTATTGGTGAGTATGTTTCAAAACAAATTGATGTAAATGGTTGGGGCAAGTCTACTGTGAAGGCTTTGTCTGAATATATATTGAGTAAAGAACCTGGAATTAGAGGATATTCATCACAAAATATTTGGAGAATGAAACAGTTTTATGAAACTTACAAGGATAAACCAGAACTCTCAAAGCTGTTGAGAGAAAATACATGGTCTAATAATCTGCATATTATCTCTAAAACAAAAAGCTATGAAGAAAAAGAATTTTATCTAAAACTTGCGTCAAAGGAAAAATATAAGGCAAAAGAATTGGCGAGACAGATTGATAGTGGATATTATGAGAGGTTGCTTTTATCTAATGGAAAAGCCCCATCTGCAATCGAAAGTAAAGATATGACAGGTGTTCTTAGGGATATGTATATGTTAGAGTTTCTTGATTTGCCAGAACCATATAAAGAATATGACTTAAAGAAAGCAATTTTGAAAAATATGAAAAAAATTTCTTCTTGAATTTGGAAAGAGATTTTATTTTCATTGATGAAGAATATCATGTCCAAGTGGGAAATAATGATTACTATGTAGATCTTCTTTTTTATCACAGAGAGTTACAGTGTTTAGTTGCTATCGATCTAAAAATTGATGATTTCAAACCTGAATATATGGGAAAAATGGACTTTTATTTAGAGGCATTGGATAGAGATATTAAGAAGCCTCATGAAAATCCGAGTGTAGGAATGATTCTTTGTAAAAATGCTGATACGGATGTCGTTGAATATTCTTTGAGTAGAAGTTTATCGCAGACAATGATTGCTGAATATAAAACTAAGTTGATTGATAAGAGTATTCTGCAGAGAAAACTAGCTGAGTTATATGATATTGCAGAGGAAGAGGTGAAAAACTCTCAACAGGATTGAGAGTTTTGAAAATGTGAGAAATAGGGGTGTGATGTGATTGGAGAGATTGTTCAATCTTCAGACAATAGATGAAGTATTATGATTATGACTATTCACAATCAAGCTCATACTCGTCAGACAGCAGTTCATCTTATCATTCAAGTGGCAGTGATGGAAGCCGCAGTTATATACCAAAAAGCTATTCTTCCAGAAAATACAATAGTAGTAGTTTATCAGGAAGCAGTACAGATTCTTCAAGCAGCAGCTCCGGTTCAAATAAATATTATCATGATTCATACGATGATGGTTATGATGATGTCTATATGGATGGAGACTATGATGATGACAGATACGACAGCGATGATGATTATGCTGCCGGTGTAGATGATGCTATTGATGACGATGATGAGGACTGGTAAAATAGTTGGAGGTGTACTGATATGCCATAGGATGGATACGGTGGAGATGAAAGCTTTCCACATGATGGAAAACAGGGAAGATGCGGCTGTGGCGAGGGCTATAGCTGGGATGATAATGATGGAAAAGTCAAAAGAAGGTGGTCAGAGTGGGACTATTTAAGAAAAAGACAGTTACAAAGGCATATGATAAAGAAAATAAGAAACCGGTAATCAAAGCGAGCATATGTAATGGTGAGCAGGTTGCAGGATTTAAGAACATTCATACAGGTAAGATAGAAGAAGTTATGCTGATTAAGAACCGGGCAGACCTTGATGCATTCAAGAAAATGTATGGAATAGATGGAGAGATAGAGAAGGAATATTAAACGAGGTATTTGAAGTTATGTTATCTTTTACTTCTGCAAGCATATAAGGATTATATTTACCTTTACACTTAAATATTATAAAATTTAAGCACAAAAGTAAATATCAAGGATAAGGAGGCCAACTATGTCAACATCAGATATTTTGGAATCGCTAAATTGAAAAAGACAATGGATATTTGATTACATCGAAGGCCGTTGAATCAGGTGTATCTAAGCCATCTGTCTCAAAATACGTCAGAGAGCATGACATGGAAAAAGTAGCACATGGCATTTATATTTTAGATGATGTGTGGCCAGATGAGTTGTTTGTACTCCAGCAACGAAATAAGAATATTATTTATTCGGGCGAGACCGCCCTTTATTTGCATGGTCTTATCGACAGAGAATACAGTCATATTTGTTTCACTGTTCCTACTGGGTATAATGCTACACATATCAAAAAGAAAAACAAAGAAGTTCGTTATGCAAACCCAGAGATTCTTGATATGGGGACCTGTGAAATCCCGTCAAGCAGCGGTAATTTGGTTAAAGTATATGACAAGGAAAGATGTATTTGTGATTTGATTAAAGATCGAAAGAAATATGAAATTCAGTTATATCAGACAGCAATCAAGGAATATATGTCCTCGAAGGAAAAGAATCTATCAAGATTGATTGAGTATGCGGTTAAACTTGGAGTAAGGGATGAAGTGATGATGTATGTGGAGGTAATGGTATGATTCATACAGCGAAACAACTTAAAGACAAAGTAAAAAACATGTCTGGCGGGAATAGTGAAGTTTTGTCGTATAATCTTGAAACTCTTCTTGCGGAAAAGATGCAGACGATTTTGGCAAGAGGACTTGCGAATACCAGAATGAAGAATTTTAATATTTAAGAGTTTGTTTTATAGGCAATGTTAGCAGATATGAGCTGATTTACAAATATTACTGCAAATATTGCTCAAGGCAGCATGCAAGGGAGATGGAAAAATCAGAGTGATTTTTTCGTAGGAAGATTAATATCGCTTATTTTTATATTTTATTTGCAAAGTCATATTCTCTCAGCAAAGTTTATGGATTTGAGAGAGATAAAACGTATAAAAGGTGGATCGCTATTGACGAAAATATAGTAAAAGTGTATACTGATTTTATAACATGCTTTGTATTTTTGGGTAAAATATACAAAAGTGATCAGTTCCAAGGAAGGGAGAATAAAAATATGAAGAATATGAAGGTAAGAACCAAGCTAAATCTGATACTGGTTCTGGTTATTTTACTTGTGGCTCTTGGGAGTGTTGTTTCCTTCAAGGATTTGGAAGATGTGAAAGATAAAGCATTGGAGACAATGGATGCATCATCCCGTCAGAGTTATGATGATTCAATTAAAGAGCAGGTGGGCGTGGTTATTTCCCTGTTGTCGGAGATTAATGACGCATATAAAGCGGGAACTTATACGCTGGATGAAGCCAAGAAAATTGCAGCGGATGAGGTTCGGCAGATGCGTTACGGAGAGACAGGTTACTTTTGGATTGATCAGTCAGATGGAACAAATGTAGTTCTGCTTGGCAGCGATACCGAGGGAACGAACCGTATGGAGACAGAGGATGCAAAAGGATACAAGATGGTGAAAGAAATCATACGTGTAGCAGTGGAAGATGGTGGAGGATACACAGATTATGTATTTCCTAAAGAAGGAGAGACTAAACCTTCACCGAAGCGTTCCTACAGTGAGTATTTTGAACCATTTGACTGGGTGGTCGGTACAGGAAATTATACCGATTATATTGATACTGCCATTGAAAAGCAGGACAAGGTATTTTCCAGCTATGCAATGAAAAAGGCAATCACACTGATTGGGGCATGTGTTGCAATGCTTGTGGTTGTTGCAGTGCTTGTTTTCATGATCGCACAGGATATTACAAAGTCACTAAAGAAAGTTGTAGCAGAGATTGAAGTGATTGCAGGTGGTAATTTTGCGCATAGAATGCAGGACAATATGATGAAACGGAAAGATGATTTCGGACAGCTGGCAGGAACACTTGAGACAATGAGGGAATCAATATGCGGATTGCTTTCCCAGGTAAAGATAGAGGCAGCAAATATTGATACAGTTGTGGAAGCGATGGATAGCAGTATATCAAATCTGAATGGGGAAATTGAGGATGTGTCTGCGACAACCGAGCAGCTTGCTGCAAGTACTGAAGAAACTGCCGCATCGACAGAACAGATCAACAGTATGACTCAGCAGATTGATGGTGCAGCGAAAGAGATTGCGATACGTGCACAGGATGGGGCTACGGAAGCAGAAGAAATTCATAAGAGGGCAGCACAGACGAAGGAAGCAACGGTGGAGAATCGACAGAAAGTTCAGACGATGCTCGGAGAAATCAGGGGAAGGCTGGAGCAGGCACTTGAAGAGGCAAAGGTTGTGGAACAGATCGGCGTGCTTGCTGATTCTATCCTTGCGATTACCGGACAGACTAATCTGCTTGCACTGAATGCATCCATTGAGGCAGCACGTGCTGGCGAGGCCGGAAAGGGATTTGCAGTTGTTGCAGAGGAAATCCGGGTATTGGCAGAGCAGTCTAAAGATGCCGTGGCAAATATTCAGGCCGTGACGGAAAATGTGGATAATGCAGTAGCAAATCTTGCAAATGACTCTAATCATCTGTTGGATTTTGTAGATACAGATATTGTGAAGAGTTTTGGCGATTTTGAGAAAATGGCAGATGATTATAATATGGATGCATCTAAAATTAATGATCTGGTATCGGATTTTAGTGCAACCTCAGAAGAATTGGTAGCATCAATTTCCAATATTACAGAGGCGATTGAAGGAATTACCTCCGCATCAAATGACAGTGCTGCAGGTACAACAAATATTGCGCAAAAAACCGTTTCTATTGCAGGCGAATCGGCAGAAGTCATGAAAGGTGTTAAGACAGCAGAGGCTTCGGCAGGAGAACTCCGCAAGAATGTAAGCAACTTTGTAATTGAAGAATAAGAAATATATTTACAAGAGGAATTCGTATCAGGTTCACTTGCCTGCAAGCATGCATCGATGATACCTTTTGCCCCTTTAATCATATTATTACACGAAAAAGATATAGGTTCGCCTGTATCTTTTTTTGTGTAATGTATATTAAGATGCTATTAAACAGTATTAGGATAGTAAAAATTCCTATTTTAGGAAAGCTTATTGGAAAGAAAAGCAGGTTTGTCATTTTCAAATTTTTCATGCAATCTAAAAAAATATCTGCCAAAGAAAGCTGTTTATATGGTATCATAAGTATCAGGATACAGATAGATGAAAGGCTAAATATGAAAAATGAAATTTTATTAATTAATGTACTTATTGAGACATATATGGTGGAAATATACCTGGACAGAAGGGAGTAAATAATGGTAAAGAAGATAATGCGTGATCCACTGTTTCTTGCACAGAAATCAGTGGATGCTACAGAAGATGATAAACAGGTGGTTACGGATTTACTTGACACATTGAAAGCAAATCTTGACCATTGTGTTGGAATGGCAGCTAACATGATTGGCGTGAAAAAGAATATCATAGTGGTTGCGGCCGGACCATTCCAGTTTGCCATGATTAATCCGGTGATTACCGGAAAATCAGGAGCTTTTCAGACGGAGGAAGGCTGTCTTTCGCTGGATGGTGTGAGACCATGCACAAGATATAAAGAGATTGAAGTGGATTATCTTGACCAGAATTTCAAAAAGAAACATGGCAAATACACAGGCTGGACAGCACAGATAATTCAGCATGAGGTGGACCATTGTAATGGGGTGGTCATATGAAGCTAAAGAACATATTAATAGTAGTGGACAATATCGAAGAGTCAATCCACTTCTATAACGAACTGTTTGGCCTTAATGTGATTTCGAGATAGGAAGGTAATGTAATAATGTCGGAGGGCCTGGTATTACAGGATGCCGGAATATGGAAGGAAAGCATGCAGATACAGACTATTCCATATAACAATATGACGGAACTGTATTTTGAAGATAATGATATCGAAGGTGTAGTTAAAAAGCTGGAGTCAGGGAGGTATGAGTCAGATATGCTACAGCACTGACAGAACTCGACGGAGGACAGAAGCTTGTAAGATTTATGATCCGTCCGGCAATCTGATAGAGATTCGTACACCATGGGATAAATTTGTGAATAGAGAGTGATTAGGTGTTCAGGTATGAAGAGGCAGGAAAAAATGCAAATATTTGTAGACGCAGACGCATGTCCTGTAGTGGACATCGTAGAGACAATCGCGGAAAAATATAATATAAAAACAATTCTCCTGTGTGATACAAACCATGTCCTGTACTCAGATTACAGCGAAGTGATAGTGGTTGGTGCCGGAGCAGATGCAGTGGATTACAAGCTTATAAGCCTCTGCCACAGGGGAGATATCGTTGTATCGCAGGATTATGGAGTTGCAGCTATGGCACTTGGCAAAGCTGTATATGCAATCCACCAGTCCGGCAGATGGTACACAGATGAAAATATCGACCGGATGCTTATGGAGAGACACCTTAACAAGAAAGCCAGACGAAGCTCACATAAGAATCATATCAAAGGACCGAAAAAGCGCACAGAGGAAGATGATGAGAGGTTTGCACAGTCGTTTGAGAAAATGATACTGATGGCAAAATCAAAGGAAGAACTAAGGAACACAGACCGGTAATAATAATTGTAATTTGTCTCTCAATCCGCTATACTATAGCTAAGTATAGCGGATTGATACGTTTTGTGGAGGTTCATATGGTGAGTACTTTAAAACTGCCGGTAGGAATTGATAGTTTTGAAAAAATCAGAAGGAACAACTTTTATTATATTGACAAGACAAAGCTTATAGAGCAATTGGTTGAAACCGGTGGAGAAGTCACTCTTTTTACGAGGCCACGCCGTTTTGGAAAGACTCTCAATATGAGCATGCTAAAAAGTTTTTTTGAGGTTGGCACGGATGAGTCATTGTTTGATGGCTTATATATTTCAGGCAACAAAGAGCTTTGTGACAAATATATGGGAAAGTACCCGGTTATTTTTCTGTCACTCAAGAGTGCTGAAGGACGTTCATTTGATGATGCAAGATATATGATTACTGAGCTCATTGGGAGGGAAGCAGAAAAATTTAAATTTCTGGAGCATAGTGAGGCTCTTTCAGAAAACGATAAGGACAGGTATAGGGCTATCATTTCGCTGTGTGATGGTAAATATACGATGGATGAGCAGCTTCTTGTATCAAGTCTGCAGAGTCTGTCGCAGTTATTGTTTATACACTATGGTCAGAAGGCTGTTATCCTCATAGACGAGTACGATGTACCTCTGGATAAGGCATTCCAGAATGGTTACTATAAAGAGATGGTTTCGCTTATCAGAGGACTCTTTGGAAAGGCACTCAAGACTAATGAGTTTCTGCAGTTTGCCGTACTCACAGGCTGTCTTCGTGTATCCAAGGAGAGTATTTTTACAGGTCTCAACAATTTTGAAATCAATTCCATTGTAGATATCGCCCATGATGAACAGTTTGGTTTTACTGATGATGAGGTCAGGAAGCTGCTTACGGATTATGATAGGGCTGAGCGTTACCCTGATGTAAAGGAGTGGTATGATGGCTATCATTTCGGTAATACCGACATTTATTGTCCGTGGGATGTAATCAATTTTGCCAAGAAGCTGGTTTTTGACACATCAGCCAGGCCGAGTGCATTCTGGATTAACAGCAGTGGAAATGACATGGTGAAGCGCTTTGTAGACAAGGCAGACCAGACCACGAGAGATGAGATAGAAAAGCTCGTGGCAGGTGGTTTTGTTGAGAAACAGCTCCGCCTTGACTTGACTTATGATGAGATTGACAATACTATAGACAATCTGTGGAGCGTACTTTTTACAACAGGCTACCTGACTACGGCGGGTGAGGTCAGGCTGCCTGACAGTGAGAGCTATGCCTACAAGCTGGTGATTCCAAATAAAGAGGTGCGTGAAGTGTTTGTTCTCCAGATTCAGGAGTGGTTCAAGGCTGTTGTTGCAAAAGATGATGATACCATGAAGCTTTTATCCAGAGCTATCCTCGATAAAGATGAGAAGCAGATTGCAAGACAGCTTAACATCGTTATGAGCCGCATGATAAGTATACTTGATACAAAGGCTTCTGATGATATGAAAGAGAACTTCTATCACGGTCTGCTCCTCGGCCTGCTTCGCGGAAGCAATCCGGGCTGGCTTATTAAGTCAAATCGTGAGTCGGGAGACGGTTTCAGTGATATTTTAATCAAGCCGGAGGATCCGGATGCAGGCATCGTTATTGAAGTGAAATATGCAAAAGAGATGAAAAATCTTGATGCAGCGTGTGAGGCGGCTATGACGCAGATTAAGGAAAAGAGATATGATGAGGCTCTGCGCGATGAGGCAGGTGCGATATTTTAGCATATGGCATTGCTTTTTGCAGGAAGAGATGCAGGGTTGAAGGAGAAAAAATAAATTATGATTAAAAACATAGTATTTGACATAGGAAACGTGCTTGTCAGGTTCCAGCCGGACGAGGCAATGCGTGAGATTGGCATTGAAGAAAATAAAATAGCAGCTTTAGCCCATGCAACATATGAAAACCCTGTCTGGGTTGAGCTGGACCGTGGTGTAATTCCTGAGAACGAGATAATTGATGAGATGGTTAAGGTGGCTCCACAGTATGAGGCGGATATCAGGAGATTTTTCAAAGAGGGAAAGGCTTTTGTCGTAAAGGCATTCGACTATGCAGCAGATTGGATTAAGGAGTTAAAGAGCAGAGGCTATAAAGTGTATTTGTTATCGAATTATCCAAAGGACTACTTCGAGCTTCATACGCAGAGTGAACTTAGTTTTGTGTCACTTGTTGACGGCAAAGTCATTTCAGCTATGGTTGGGATGATAAAGCCTGATGCCGGTATCTATCAGTGCCTGTTTGATAAATACAATCTAAATCCGAAAGAATGTGTGTTCATAGATGACAGACCGGAGAATATCGAAGGTGGCAGAAAGCTTGGTATGGAGGGAATTGTGTTTACAGACTATGAGACCGGAAAGAAAAAGCTGGAGCAGATGCTGATGGCAAAATCAAAGGAAGACTAATAAAGGATTGGAGCATTACAGATGAAGACAGCAATAGTATATGCATCAGTGCATCATGGAAACACAAAAAAGATAATTGACGAGATAGCAAAGACAAACGATGTCGAGCTGATAGATGCGACACAGACGGTAGAGAAAGATCTGTCGGAATATGATTTAATCGGTTTTGCATCAGGAGTATACGGCGGAAAGTTCCATCAGTCGGTGCTTAAGTTTGCATCAGTCAATCTCACAGACAACAAAAATGTATTTCTTATCTGTACATATGGCGGCAGACCTGTCTTTAAGTCAATTGAGCAGGTGATAGCATACAAACATGACAACATTGTTGGAAGGTTTTCATGCAAGGGATTTGATACGTTTGGTCCGTTCAAGCTGATTGGCGGGGTATCAAAGGGACATCCGGATGATAAAGACCTTGCTGCTGCTGTAAAGTTTTACAACGGACTAACAGAACAATAAAATGGTAACTAATAATTCCGGTGTGCCAAAAGAAAATTATAAACAATTTATAAATTATTAGCACTCTCTCTTGACGAGTGCTAATTTTAGGTATATAACATAGTCAAGAACAAAGGAAAGGAACAAAAAGCAAAGGCTTTGAGTTCTTAAAACATCCCGGTTCCAAAGAAACAGGTTGACACAGATTTTATAGATTAAGAAGGAGAGATGACTTATGTTGATGCCTAGTATTTTTGGAGAAAACTTATTTAACGATGATTGGATGGATTTTTCATTTCCTGATGTTGACAAGGAGCTTTATGGTAAACATGCAAAGAACGTTATGAAGACTGATGTCAAGGAAACAGACAATAGCTACGAAGTAGATATAGATCTTCCGGGATTTAAGAAGGATGAGATTGAGGCTAAGCTGGAGAATGGTTACTTAACTATCAGCGCAGCTAAAGGACTTGACAAGGAAGAAAAGAATGGCAAGTATATCCGCAAGGAGCGCTATTCCGGTGCTATGAGCAGGTCTTTCTATGTAGGTGATGAGCTGAAACAGGAAGATATCAAGGCAAAGTATGAGGACGGTATTCTTAAACTTTCAGTTCCGAAGAAGGAGCAAAAGAAAGTTGAGACCACAAAACATATTGCTATTGAAGGATAAAGGTTACTGTTCAGACGCAAGCTTGACACTGCGCTGTCAAGCTATGCGCCATAGTGTTAATTATTGAGTGATTACAGCCCCTGCCTCGTAGAGGCATTTTAAATGGGCTGTAATCGTTGCTGGTCACACTGTTAGGTGTGAACAGTAACGGATAAAGTCACAGGACAGTAATAATAATTGTAATTTGCCTTTTAATCCGCTATACTATAGCTTAGTATAGCGGATTGAGGAAAAGATAATGTCAAAAGATGAATATCTAATTACAGATGCCCCGTTAAAGGCGCTGACAGTTTTTGCAATGCCTATGATTTTGGGCAGCTTTTTTCAACAAGTATATAATATGGCTGATTCAATCATCGTTGGCCAGTTTGTAGGCTCCTCTGCACTTGCGGCAGTTGGAGCCTGTGCTGCGCTTACGAATGTGTTCATCTGTATAGCACTGGGAGCCGGTGTAGGAGCCGGTGTACTTGTGAGCCGTTATTTCGGCGCCAGGGATTACGGCAAAATGAAAACAATAGTATCAACATCACTGATTAGTTTTCTGGTTTTAAGCGTACTTCTGGGTGTCTTTGGCTTTTTCTTTTCACATTCAATGATGAGCTTGCTACAGACACCTGCAGATATACTGGATGAGGCAGTGCTGTATCTTAGGGTTTATTTTGTGGGATTTCCGTTTCTGTTTATGTATAACATACTTTCAACGATGTTTACATCGATTGGCGAGTCAAGGATTCCGTTGGGGCTTTTGATATTTTCCTCTGTGTTAAATATATTTATGGATCTTTGGATGGTGGCAGGCCTGGACCTGGGAGTGTTCGGTGCAGCACTTGCAACTCTAATTGCTCAGGGAATATCTGCAGTGTTTTCACTTTTGATTTTCTTTAGCCGTATGCGCCGGTATAAAAGTCGCTTTGAATGGTTTGACAGGCATGAGCTTCATTCTATGCTTCGGATTGCTGTGCCTTCGGTTCTCCAGCAGTCTACGGTGTCAATTGGCATGATGATAGTACAGGCAGTTGTGAATCCGTTCGGTACACAGGCGCTTGCAGGATATTCGGCAACGATGAGGGTAGAGAATGTATTTTCACTGATATTTGTATCCATTGGAAATGCAGTTTCACCGTTTGTTTCCCAGAATCTCGGAGCAAAGAAGACAGAACGTATCAAAAAAGGCTATCACGCTGCGCTGGTGTTAGACCTGTGTTTTGCAGTGCTTGCTTTTATAGTAATTGAAACACTGCATACTCAGATTTCCTCATTATTCCTGGGCAAAGACGGAACAGCCCTGGCATATCAGGTATCAGGGGATTATATGAGATGGCTTGGCTTCTTTTTCATTTTCATGGGTATCAAGATGGCCACCGATGGTGTGCTTCGTGGACTTGGCATCATGTGTCCGTTTCTTGCTGCAAATATGGTAAACCTGGCAATCCGTCTCTCGGTTGCCTTAATCTGCGCGCCGCGTTTCGGTATTGCATTTGTCTGGCTTGCTGTACCGGCCGGCTGGCTTGCCAATTTCCTGATTTCCTATGTGGCTCTCAGAAAATCCTGGCCGGCGGAATAGAAGGTACTATAATTCAAGCTCCAGATAAATCTTATCCCTCTCATCCTGCACTGTTTTGCCGGCAGCAGTCTTTACAATACGATATGTCTGCGTCCTGCTTATAGGCTGGTATCTGCAGGTGTTCTTGGTAAAAATAAATTCATGATGTTTGAAATTGTAAACGTTGTCCCACTTTAATCTAAGCAGGTCACTAATTCTTAGTGCTGTGTTTAATCCCATCACAATTAAACAGTAATTGCGGCTGTTTGAACGGATGTCCTTATAGTACATCCTGAAAGCCGTGAGTTCGTCCTTGTTTCGGATTGGCTGTGTAGTTCCCATTGAATACTCCTTTATAGTAGAAAATGTTATCCGGCACGTACAATATGGCAGACTTTCACCCTCAGAATATCCAAAATCAACAACACAACAATGGTAAGTTCAAAATAGAAAAAATGAAACATTTTGTTTATAAAAGGGTAAGAAAGTAAACACAGCATTTTCACAATTGTCCTGTATACTGACATCATAAACAAAAGAAATACTCATATTAATCTTTTTTTCATATTTTAGCCGGTGCACTCCACATGTACCGGCTTCCTCTTTATAGTTGGAAGGTTAAAAGTGCCTATATAAGTAATGAAAAATCAGTTGTTTTCGTAAAGTTCCTCGCCTATAATGATATTAAGGCAGAGAGCCTTTCAGTCGATGAATCTAAAGAAATGAAGCCGGAAAATGCTGGTATCTAATATTCCAATCAGTCAGGAATTTAGAGAGGATGTGAGAATTATGTGTAATCTGAGTACAGGAATTGAAGAAAGAGCTACTGAAAAGACAAGCGAAAAGTTTATTCTGAATATGTATAAAAAGGGTTATACATTGGATCAGATCGCAGATGTAGCTGAAACAGGTGTTGATGAAGTTGAGGCAATTATTAAGAAGAAAGAGCCTGCAATGGTGTAACTATCATTAGCAAAAATAAAACGTAAATTCTTGCATAACTCCATAGTATATGTTACGATTTTACTGTTGTTAAGACGAATCTAAAGGATGATGCTTGCACGCATCATCCTTTTTAAATACAGGAGTAGTAAATGGATATCAAAATACAGGAAAGAGCGCCGATTTATGAGGCTCTTGAGGAGTTTAAGAAGAAGAGAGTGGTGCCGTTTGATGTGCCGGGACACAAGAGAGGCAGGGGAAATCCTGAGCTGGTGCATCTGCTCGGAGAAAAGTGTGTAGGCTTGATGTCAATTCAATGAAGCCGCTTGACAATTTGTGCCATCCGGTTTCGGTAATCAGAGAGGCGGAGGAGCTTGCGGCAGATGCCTTTGGAGCGG
>ENA-OQEN01000758-OQEN01000758.1-human-gut-metagenome-genome-assembly--contig:-NODE-758-length-13390-cov-3.551308_pt1 | contig 13390 bp, 17 predicted proteins | sample MGYA00242791_ERZ504627 | MGnify/ENA primary metagenome ERZ504627 (study PRJEB26092, sample SAMD00036316) | human gut metagenome | host: Homo sapiens | study: EMG produced TPA metagenomics assembly of... | reverse complement strand
TAACTCCTCACTCCTAACTCCTCACTCCTCACTCCTAACTGGTGAGTAGAGCTTTCACATGCAATCAAAGGGCGGCAGGCCCATGGGTTAACCCTGAACCCCGAACCTTGAACCTCAAATCCAACCGTCCCTTGTTTGACAGTCCGCTTCATTTGCGATAAAATGTTTTCTATACATTTAAATCTATCGATAACAGACGGTGGACAGAGACGGCGCACGTGGACTGGAAGAAGAGGGGGTTTGTTATGGATTTTCAGCCAAGTTATAAAGAGTTTGCATTGATTTTCAAAGCGCTTTCCGATGAGACGCGCCTGCGGGTGATCGACATGCTGTCATGCCGGGAGATGTCTGCCTGCGACATCCTTTCGAATTTCACGCTGTCGCAGTCGACGCTGTCTTATCACATGAAGATCCTGATCGAGTCCGGCGTGGTGAATGCGCGTCGCGAGGGTCTGTGGACGAAGTACAGGATCAATGATGAGACCTTTACGAAGCTGATGGATTTTCTGCCCGAGCTGTACAAGCTGAAGGACAAGTGCATCTGCGAGCAGATCAAGTACTGCAAGGCGGAAGCACCGGAAGCATCGGAGGAAGGAAAGGACGTATTTGGCAACTAAGAAGAGCCGCCTTGGTGATCTCAAGGCGGCTTTTTTACGTGTTGTGAGGTGGCTGGGGATGAGTGACTAGGGACTAGTATTGCGTATGTCGATGAAGAGGACCTTCAATCGACATACAAATGCAGTCAGAATTAACGTCGTAGCGACTTGCTTCCCCCTTCGGGGGAAGTGCCGAAGGCAAAAGGGGCATGCCAGCGGTATAGCGTACGATGTTGAATAGTCCGATACTATCGATATTCCAACACTTTCAGGCAATACCGCTGCGTAGCCCCCTCTCCCCTTCGGGGAGCTCCCCCGATGGGGAGCCAAGAACGTTCTGCCGCTTAACTTAATAGCATTACCTAGAGGGAAAGGCTGCGATACGAGAATACCATCCTCTAAAAAAGGCGGCGAAGCCGCCACCTGAACCCTGAACCAAATGAAAGCAAAGCAAAAAGGAGCTGTGAAGAAATGAGAATTCATTTCTTCACAGCTCCTTTATCCGTCCATCTTTTTCCCTCGCGGCATTTATTTCATGCTATAATAGAGATACATCGTTCAATAGTGTTTTCCCAGGAGGTAGAAAAGAAGATGGACGACGGCCACATATGGCTTGAACTGATCATTATTATCCTGCTTGTTTTAGGCAATGCGGTATGTTCTCTGGCGGAGATCGCCATCGTCGGAGCGCGGAAGACGAAGCTGCAGGAGCTCATCGACGAGGGCAATAAGAGCGCGGTGTATGCGCTGCGCCTTGCCGAGGAGAAGGAAGAGCTTTTTGCGACCATTCAGGTGGGCATCACCACCATCAGCATCATCACGGGTATGTTTTCAGGAGCGTCGCTGGCGGGGCCTTTGGCGAGTGAGATGGAGAAGATCTCCCTGCTCGCTCCGTATGCGCGCGAGATCAGCATGGTGACGGTGATGGTGCTCGTCACTTATTTCTCGCTCATCATCGGCGAGCTGGTACCGAAGTGGATCGCCATCGCGGTGCCGGAGAAGGCGGCGTGCGTCATCGCGCGTCCGATGATCATCATGGCGACGGCATGCCGGCCGCTGGTGTGGTTCTCCACATGGTCGACGAAGATCGTGGTGGGCTTCCTCGGTGTGAAGATGGGCGGCGAGCAGCCGGTGTCGGAGGAGGAGATCAAGGTCCTTCTTCAGCAGGGCGCGCGTCTCGGTACCTTCGATAAGGAAGAGCCTGAGATCATTGATAATGTTTTTGAGCTGAATGACCGTACGGCGTCGGACTGCATGACGGCGCGTCCGCAGCTTGACTGGCTGGATCTGGAGGATGAAGAGAAGAAGATCTGGGCGGATATGATGGAGACATCCCATTTCCGTCTGCCGGTCGGCAAGGGCTCGCTGGATGACTTCAAGGGTCTTGCGGATGTGTCGGAGATCCTGATCGATCAGCACAAGCATCCGGGCAAGCCTTTGAAGGCATCGATCATGGATACGATCCATCAGCCGCTTTTCATCCCAGAGACGCTCATCCTGACGAAGCTCCTGCAGCTCTTCCGCACGCGCGGGGTGCATGAGGCGATCGTCATCGATGAGTACGGGACGCTGTCCGGCCTCGTGACGCTGCATGATGTGCTGGAGGAGATCGTAGGGGATATGCCCGGAGACAAGGAGGATATCCTGGAGGAGCAGAATAAATTCATCCGCCGCGGCGAACATGCCTGGCTGGTGGAGGGGCTGTGCTCCATCGATGATTTCCGTGAGCATTTCCATATTGAGGGAGAACTGCCCGGAGAGAAAGAGGCCTACTTCAAGACGCTCGGCGGTTTCCTCACTTACCTTCTGGGCTACATCCCGAAGGAAACGGAAAAGGTCACATATGGGCGTTTTACCTTTGAGATCGTAGACTGCGACAACAGGCGCATCGACAAGGTATTGGTGACGGAAGGCACGGCTTCCGCAAAGGAGTAACAAATGGAGACAAAGAACTGGAAGGAAACTCTCTTGGCTATGAGCCGGCGGATCGATGAAGACCGCGCATTCCTGCAAAGCTACATGCTGGATCCCTGCCTGGATAACCGTCCAGCGGAGGAAGAGCGTCTGAAGGATATCATCGCTCTTGCCGATGAGATGGAGGAGATCCTGACCGACCTGATCGAGAAGGGCGGCGAAGCGGCTGTCTCTCTGGATACGGATGGGAGCGATATCAATATCGAGTACAAGACCCATACGCTGGGACGGCCCGATGGCGAAGATAATATCGACGGCGACTGGGAGATTTCCGAAGAGGAGATGCATCCGGCCGGCGAGGAGCTGACGCTTCCGGAGGAGGAGAGCTCATCTTCGCCAAGATCAAGAAGTGCAAGAAGCATAAAAAGGCAAGAAGGATAAGAAAAAGAAGAAAAATAAAAAGTAAGGGCAAAGGGGACTTGGATGGGGGCAAGTCCCTTTTGTGGTTTAGGGGGAGGGTTAGCCCGTGGGCGGGGGCGCTTTCGGGGAGTGAAGACTTTGGTTGAATGAGAAATTAGAAATGCGAAATGCGAAATGGTGGTGCGGCGCCAGATCCTTCGACTCAGTTCTTACTGTTTCGCCTTTACATGATCGAACATCCGACATTTCACTCCGCTCAGGATGACGAAATGCGCCGCGGAGTATAAAGGGGCGATGCCCGAAGTCGTATTCAACTCACCAGTCACTCGCGGTTCCTAATCCCTAGCTACTAATCCCCAGTCACTAGTCACCAGTCCCCAGTCACCCCAAAGGAGGTCCACTATGAGAAACTATCACTATGCCAAGGAAGGCGAGGTCATGTATCACACGGGTCTTACGAGGGAACAGCTGGCGGGCGCGCGCTACGCTGTCGTGCCCGGAGATCCGGGGCGGGTGCCGGGGCTGGCGAAGGCGCTGGATCCGGCTGCCGTTTTTCTCACCTCGCATCGCGACTATACGAGCTGGCTTGCCCGCGTCTCCGGTGAGCCGGTGCTTGTCATGTCGACGGGGATGGGCGGGCCGTGCATGAGCTTTGCTGTGGAAGAGCTGGCGCGTCTCGGGGTCACGACCTTCCTCCGCGTGGGGACGACGGGCTCTATACAGGAAGGGCTTGAGCTCGGCGATCTCGTGATCGATCGGGCTTCGGTGCGCCGCGACGGCGCGTCGAAGGCCTATGCACCCGCGGAGTATCCGGCTGTGGCGGATATGACGGTGACACTGGCGCTCGTGAAAGCGGCGGAAAGCCTCAGGGTGCCGTATCAGGTCGGCATCTCCGTCTCGACGGATTCCTTCTGGCCGGGGCAGGAGCGCTATGACAGCTTCTCTGGCTATGTTAGGACCTCGTATCAGGGGCTTCTCTCTGATTTTCAGGCGATGGGATGTACGAATTTCGAGATGGAAAATGCGACGCTCTTCACGCTGGCGAGCGTCATGGGCCTTCGCGCCGGCTCCGTCTGCGGTGTCGTGGCGAAACGGACGGAGAGTGAATCCATCGCACCGCAAGAGGTGTATGCGCTTGCAGAGGAGCGCTTCCAAAAGACAGTGAAACGGGCGCTTGAGATGCTGATCGGGCATTTCATGGTGACGCTGTAAAAAAGGAGCCGTGAAGAAATGAATCCTCATTTCTTCACAGCTCCTTTTTACTTTGCTTTCATTTGGTTCAGGGTTCAGGGCTCTCGTGGCGCTTCGCCGCCTTTTTTTTGAAGATGGTATTCTCGTATCGCAGCCTTCCCCTCTAGGGGAAGGTGCCCCGCAGGGGCGGATAGGGTGACTATGGCATGAAAGACAGCTGGGATAAGATTTCCCGGTCACTCTTATGAGAGCTGCAAGTCCCCCGCGGCAGATTGAACGTGAAAATGAGATGATCGTTATTTCACATCGCCTTTTTGAATGAGAAATTAGGGAAACGCTGATTCGACCGCAGAGCCAGCTTCTACAAGAATTTTATATATGGCTTCGTCATAGCCTTCCTTTGCAAATGGCTTGACCGATAAAGGACGCAGTGCTTGATAAGCCTGAAGATGATTCTTGCGCTTAGAAAAAGAAGAACCCCCGTGAGGCCTCAACCTCTCACGGGGGTTCTTCTTTTTGCATGCTATGAGCTGTTGGATTCTCTTCGCAAATTTATTGTAGCGTGAGAAATAGAGTGGGTCAAGGCAAGCTACTGATGATGAGTCATGGCGTAAGAGCGTATGTTTCCCGGGCTGCCAGTCCCGAATTTCCAGTCTTTCATTCCTGCTTTGAGGGTTAGACTGTGGGATGTGTCGTCCCTTGCTTGTTTTTGAAAGAGGTTTAGCCGGTTCTATAGGTAGGGCGGGGGGGTGCGGCGCCAGATCCTTCGACTCTGTTCGCACTGCTTTGCCTTTACATTTTCGAACATCCGACATTTCACTCCGCTCAGGATGACGAAATGCGCCGCGGAGTTTTAAAATATGCGGTATTCACGAAAGACGGGAAATCTGTGAACCTTTTGAACCTTCAGAACCTGTTTAACCTTTGAGGCTTCGTAAACAGGGAATAAGAGTAGTCTGCTTTCAAACTTAGGCTGTGGGGCGTGCTGTCCCATATCTTTACCTTTTGCAGAGTTCTGCCCCTTCGGGGCAGTCTATCCCGGCCTTTGGCCGCGCCCTTCTCCAAGGGCGAACGCATTTGTGGTTGTCTTATATATGCATTCATACGGATACGTGAATGTATCCGGCGTCTGTGCATGACAAACCTAATCCCTAATTCCTAATCCCCAGTCACTCGTCACTTCTATCTCACATACTTCCGTATCGCGGAAAGCATGGCCTTCGTATTAAGCGGCTTGGTGAGATGCTCGTTCATGCCGCTCTTATGGCTCTTTTCGATGTCGTCCTGAAAGGCATTCGCGGTCATGGCGAAGATGGGGATGAGAGAAGCATCACGGCGGGGGAGGCTTCGGATCCGTCGGCTCGCCTTATAGCCATCCATGACCGGCATCATGATATCCATGAGAATGAGGTCATAGTAGCAAGGGGAGATTCGCGGAATGCCTTGACGGCTTCAGCGCCATTTTCACAGGTGGTGATCTCCATGCCTTCTTTTTTGAGAAGATAGAGCGCGATCTCGCGGTTCAGCTCATTATCCTCGACGAGGAGGACATGAAGGCCGGAGAGGGAGACGGGGCTCTGGCTCGCCGTCTCCGCTTCCTGCGATGCATGGTCGATGGTGAAGGGGATGGTGAAGGTGAAGCGGGTGCCGACACCCTTTTGGCTGAAGAGGGTGATCGTGCCTCCCATTTTTGAGACGAATTCCTTCACGATGGAAAGACCGAGGCCGGTACCCATGTAGTGGGTGCGGGCCGTATCCGATTCCTGCGTGAAGGGCTCAAAGGCGCGGCTCTGGAAGGAGGGCTCATCCCGATGCCGGTGTCGGCGCAGGTCAGCGTGAAGTAGGCCTTCTCGCCCTTGATCTCGATCTTGTCGCAGGAGAAATCGATGCGTCCGCCGCGGCGGTTGTACTTTAGCGCATTGCTGGAAAGGTTCAGGAGGACGCGGCGAAGGAAGGTGGGGGAGCCGATGACGCGGCGGACCGGGAAGGGGGATTCTTCACGTGGACGGTGACGCCGTAGGCAGGGGCCTGCATTTCGGTCAGATGATTCGACTCCATGAGGAGCGCAAAGATGTCGAAGGGGACGCTTTCCGGCTCGAGTGTGCCGGACTCGAGCTTGTTCATGTCGAGGATGTCACTTACCAAGGAGAGGAGCGTGCCGGCGGCTTGGCGGATCTTATGACGCAGTCCTGCAGTTTTTCGATATCAGTGGGATGATTGTCAGCGATCTCTATCATGCCGAGGATGCCATTGATCGGAGTGCGGATGTCGTGGCTCATGCGGCGGAGGAAATCTGTCTTTGCCTGGTTGGCGATCTGGGCTTCGCGGGCGCTCTTCTTGAGCTTTTCCTGATAGGCGATCTCAGTCCGCTTGGCCTCATCGATATTTTGAATGGTATAGAGAAGGGTCGCGACGCTCCCGTCCTCGTGCCGCCTTTTCACGATGAAGCGGCCCAGGTGCCAGAGGCCATCGGCAGTCAGGTATGGCTGGCAGAGAGTGTCTCTTTCACGAGGCGGTCTGAGAGGTGGAGGGGTCGAGAAAGTCCTTCATGGATGCCTTGGATTCGGGCGCGGTGAAGGGCTTATGATGGTGGGAGTGTCCTTGGTTAAAAGGCCTTCGTTTCCGATGATCTTCTGTGATTTCGCCTCGCCTGTGATCTCCATGTAAGTGCCTTTATCCAGATCAAGGAAATAGATGGCGCGGTAGATCTTCCCGATCGTACTGAGGAGATCCTTGCGGAATTGCAGCCGTTTTCTGGCGCTCTCTTTTTCTGCCTGCAGACATTTCTCGCGAAGAACGAGGTCATCGATGGCGCGAATGCCGATTGCGATCTTGTGTTGGCCGTCTTCGTCGGAGTGGAGCGGGGCGATCTGTACTTCAAGGTAGCGATGGCCGTCCTCATCGGGGATGACTTCTAAGCGGTAGTTCAGGATCTGCTTCGTGGAAAGCGCGGCAAGAAGCTGCTTTCTGTCAAAAAAGGAAAGGAAATCCGGCGCGGAGGCATGGATGATGTACTCGTCATAGGCTTTGCGGACCACTCGCTGAAGACGCCGGGTGTGCCGGTCGGACAGCGGGGGATTCCCTTGATCGTCTCGAAGGTATCCTGCGTGAGATTGCAGCGGGCGATGCAGCGGTAGTCCGAGGCGAGGGCATCGACCAAGTAGGTCTCGCGCCGGAGGGAAAGGAGCTGCGATTCGAGCCGGGCGCGGCTTTCGGAAAGAGCCTTCTGGGCTTCGAGATGCGAGTAGATGCAGCCCAAGTGGCCGCTGATGACCTGCAGCATCTTGGAGGCGATGTCATAAATGCTGTGGTCAGGATCGTCAAGACCGATGAACCCGATGAATTTTCCTGTAGCAAAGATGGGAAGCACGGCGATGCTGTGGACATCCTGCACATGCAGGATATCGTACTCTGCGGGCATGGTGTCCCTGACGGTCTCCAGATCCAGATGCTGATGGCTTTTCCGCGTCGGAGAGTGCCATCAGTACGGGATGGAGGCGGCGGGGACATGCTGCAGGTTCTCGATCTGCGGAGTGACGCCGTCCTGACACCATTCGTAGGCATTCCGGTAGTAGCACTCTTCTTCTTCGTGAAAGCTGAAAATGTAGGCACGGTTTGCGTGCGTGATCTGCCTATGTTTTCCAGTAGAGAGGGGATGAGAGCATCGTAGGTGGCGCTGTCGGAGATCTGGTCTAAGATCAAGAGCTGGGAGAATATCATCTCCATGTGAGCCTCGCGCAAAAGGCTCTGCTGTGTATCGGGGGTAGATGCCAAGGAAATGGCCTCCTTCCATCGGAAGCTTACCGAGTTTTTGCTGTTTATATATTTTTTATATTATAACATACATGAAAGTTATAACATACATGAAAGGATAAAGAAATTAAGAGGGGCGGCTTCAATGGGGGAAAGGGGCGCACCATTCATAGAGCGACACAATCACTCTTTATATAAAACCTCGCGTAGCTTCCATATGATTATGCGTCGCTCCTTTGACTGGGGACTAGTGACTTGTGACTGGTAGCTAGGGATTAGTGGCTAGGGATTAGGTTTGCGATACGAGAAAATCGCTAGTTTCAAACCTCCGCGGCGCTTCTGATTTTTATGCGCCGCACCACCATTTCTCATTTCTAATTTCTAATTTCTCATCCAAGAGAGGCTTTCATCCATAATCAATGGACGCCCGCCCCAGGGGCTAACCCTGAACCCCAAATTCCCTAGCCACTTCCTTCTGTGTTCGTTATAATAGAAAAAGAATAAAAGTAGCTAGTAGCTAGTGACTGGTCCCTAATCCCTAATCCCTAGCCACTTGGCATTGTGGCATACCTATTACGAAGGAGTACCAACCTATGTACGAAGAGACCACCATCGCGGCGATCGCGACCAGCCCGGGCGAGGGCGGGATCGGCATCATCCGCATTTCCGGCATGCAGGCGGCGGATGTCGCAGACCGCGTATTTCATACGAAGAAGATCAAGAGTTTTCATGAAGCGGAGCCGTACCGCATGTATTTCGGCCGTGTCATGGAAGGGGATCGGCAGGTGGACGAAGGGCTCGCCGTCTACATGAGATCGCCGCATTCCTACACGGGCGAGGATGTCGTGGAGATCCAGATCCACGGCTCGATGGAGGCGCTCCGCCAGACGCTCTCGCTCGTTCTGGAAAAGGGGGCCGTCCCCGCGCACCGCGGTGAATTCACGAAGCGGGCCTTCCTGAATGGCCGCCTCGACCTGTCGCAGGCGGAAGCCGTGATGGATATCATCGAGGCGAAGGGGGCGGCGGCGCTCTCGCAGGCGGAAAGCCATCTTTCGGGTGCGCTTTCCTCCTTCGTGCGTGCTTCGCGCGACCAACTGAAGGATCTGATCGCCAAGCTCGAAGTCACCATCGACTATCCGGAGGAAGACCTAGAGGATCTCACGAATGAGGAGATCGAAGAGGGACTTTCTGCCATCGATTCATCGCTTCGGAGCCTGCTCTCTCGCTCCGAAGAGGGGCGCATCATCCGCGATGGTCTGCGCACGGCGATCGTGGGCCGTCCGAATGCAGGGAAATCGAGCCTTTTGAATGCACTTTTGCAGGAGGAGCGGGCCATCGTGACGGACATTCCCGGGACGACGCGCGACACCATCGAGGAGTCCATCAAGATCGGCGGTGTGCCGCTCATCCTGATGGATACAGCCGGCATCCGTGAGACGGAGAACAAGATCGAGCGCATCGGCATCGAGCGCGCGAAGAAGTCCATGGAGAAGGCTGACCTCATCATGCAGTTATCGACGGCTCTCGCCCGCTCTCGGAAGAGGACCGCGCGCTGCTCACCTCTCTTTTCGGAAGAAAGGCGCTTGTCATCCTGAATAAGTATGACCTGCCGCAGGAGATCGAGACGAGAGATGTGAAAGCACTCGCCGGGGATATTCCGGTCGTGCCGATCTCCGCTCGCTACGGCAGCGGCATAGCCGAGCTGGAGGAGGAGCTCCATCATATCACTCGGCATCAGGATGTCTCTGCGGGCCGTGAGCTTTTCTTGACGAACCTGCGGCATGTGGATCTGGTGAAGAAAGCTCTCGCTGCCGTCCGCCGCGCCGAAGATCCATCCGCTCTGGCATGCCTGCGGACTGCATCGTCATTGATGTCACCGAGGCGTGGCATACGCTGGGGAGATCACCGGAGACACGGTGGATCAGGAGCTCATCAATTCCATTTTCGAAAGATTCTGCGTGGGGAAATAAAGGTTGTCTGGTTCAGGTTGCGCGAAGGGGACACCGCACAACGTCATCCCGACCGAAGTGGAGGGATCTCTATGGCAGGCAGGAAATCGACGTATGTTTGGTGACGGGAAACGAGAGGTATTGCGGATGCGACCAGGCACAATCTTCGATAACCGTTATGCAAGAAAGATTTCTCGACTACGCTCGAAATGACGATACGAGAGTGCCGCTAATCTCACAGCCAGCGGGCATCGCCCCGGTTCGTCATCCTGAGCGGCGAGAAACGTCGTATGTGAGATAACGAATGCCAGAACAGCTGTGAGCTGAGCCGAAGGATCTCGGCAAAGCCGCTACCACCATTTCTCATTTCTCATTGTGTTCACCCCGAACCCTGAAGTTTGAAAGCAGGGATTAGGATTAGTGGCTAGGGATTAGGAGTCTCGAGTGACTAGTGACTGGTGACTTAAATGCCACTTTGGGGCATCGCCCTATTTATACTCCGCGGCGCATTTCGTCATCCTGAGCGGAGTGAAATGTCGGATGTTCGAAAATGTAAAGGCAAAGCAGTGAGAACTGAGTCGAAGGATCTGGCGCCGCACCAACCCTGTTGAACCTTCCGAACCCTTAGAACCTGTTGAACCCTCCAACCCGAACCCCGAACCCGCCAACCTTCCTCTATTCTTTCTTTGAAATGGACGAAAAAATTTTATATAATAAGAATTTGGAATATAAGCAATCAACAAGTGCAGGAGAAGAGCTCCTGCGAGGCAAAGAAAGAAGGATACCATGTATCTCATTGATACGTATGATGTGATCGTCGTCGGCGCAGGCCATGCAGGCTGCGAGGCGGCACTTGCGGCAGCGCGCATGGGGATGAAGACGCTGCTCACCACGATCTCTCTGGAAAATGTCGCCATGATGCCATGCAATCCGGCGATCGGCGGACCGGGGAAGAGCCATCTTGTAAAGGAGATCGACGCACTGGGCGGCGAGATGGGCATCGCAGCCGATGCGACAGCCATCCAGATGCGCATGCTGAATCTCGGCAAGGGGCCGGCGGTCTACGCGCTCCGCGCGCAGTCGGACAAGAACAAGTACCACACCTATATGAAGAAGGTGGTGGAAAATACAGAGAATCTCGACCTGAAGCAGGTGCAGGTGATGGATATCCTCGTGGAAGACGGGGCATGCGTCGGCATCACGACCGAGCTTCATGAAGAGTACCGCGCGAAGGCGGTCATTCTGGCGACGGGGACGTACCTCGACAGCGAGATCATCATCGGCGAGACGATGTACTCCGGCGGCCCGAATGGCATGCGTCCCTCGGTCGGTCTGTCAGAGAATCTAAAGAAGCACGGGCTAAAGATCCTCCGCTTCAAGACCGGCACGCCGAGCCGTGTCGATATCAGAAGCCTGCATCTGGATCATATGGCGCTTGAAAAGGGCGATCCGATGAACATGCCTTCTCCTTCATGAATGAACGGGAGGACAGGAATCAGCGAAACTGCTGGCTCACCTATACCAATGAGGAAACGCACCAGATCATCCGTGATAACCTGATGCGCGCCCCGAAGTATGCGGGCAAGATCCACGGTGTCGGTGCGCGCTACTGCCCGTCCATTGAGGATAAGGTCGTCCGCTTTGCCGATAAGAAGCGTCACCAGCTCTTCATCGAGCCGGAAGGCCTTGACACGAATGAAATGTACGTCCAGGGCATGTCGACATCCATGCCGATCGACGTGCAGTACGCCTTCCTGCGCACCATCCCGGGGCTCGAGGATGTGAAGCTCATGCGTCCGGCCTATGCGATCGAGTATGACCTCTTAGACCCGCTCCAGCTCTATCCGACGCTCGAGGTGAAGAAGCTCCCGGGCCTCTACTCCGCGGGACAGGCAAATGGCACGAGCGGCTATGAGGAAGCCGCGGCACAGGCTCATGGCCGGCATCAATGCGACGCTCAAGATCAAGGGAAAAGAGCCCTTCATCCTCGCCCGCCACGAAGCCTACATCGGTGCGCTCATCGATGACCTCGTCACGAAGGGGACGAATGAACCGTACCGCATGATGACCAGCCGCAGCGAGTACCGCCTGATCCTCCGTCAGGACAATGCGGATCTTCGCCTCACCGAGAAGGGCCATGACATCGGCCTTGTGACAGAAGAACGCTACGCGCATTTCCTTTCCCGCAAAAAGGCCTATGAGGAAGCGATGGCCTATATCCATGCGAAGCGCTTCACGCCCAAGGCGGCTGTCAATGCAGCGCTTGCAAGCGTCGGCTCTGCTCCGCTCACGACAGGCATCGGTGCGGATAAGATCTTAAAGCGTCCTGAGATGACCTACAGGGCCATGGTCGATGTCCTTGGCTGCCCCGCTTTCGATCCGGAGGCCGTCGAGGAGATGGAGATCGCGGTGAAGTACGAGGGCTATATCGCCCGTCAGGAAGCCGCCGTCCAAAAGGTAGCGCGCATGGAAAAGGAAAAGATGCCTGAAGATATCGACTATCTCCATCTGGACGGCATCTCCATCGAAGCCCGCCAGAAGCTCGATCAGATCCGCCCGCTCTCTCTGGGGCAGGCCTCCCGCATCTCCGGCGTCTCTCCGGCGGATATGTCGGTCCTGATGGTCTATGTGAAGCGAATGAAGGGAAATCAGTGACTAATGACTGGTGACTAGTGATTAGCTGATGCTGCATCTACTCCTTCCTCAGGAAGGGGGATGCCTGAAGAGCAGGGGGTTGGCCGAGGAAGGCGGGATTCGCGGTTTGCATACCGCAAGCAAGCATCGCCCTATTTATACTCCGCGGCGCTTCTGATTTTTATGTGCCGCACCACCACTCCTAACTTCTAACTTCTAACTAGAGTGAGCGAGAGGCTTTCAAGCGCAATCAAGGGACGCCCCGCCCCACGGACTAACCCTAAACCCTAAACCCTGAACCCATATATCACCATTCTCAAGTAATTTTGAAAGGGAAATCAAAATGACAGTTGCAGAATGATGGAAGCTCTGGGTCTCGCAGCGAATGAGGACGCGGCGAGAAAAATGACAGAGTACAATGCCATGCTGATGGCCATGAACAAGAAAGTGAATCTCACTGGCATCAAAGACGGAGAAGAGAGTCTCATCAAGAACATCTATGACTCCATGACCGTCTATGATCCGGCCTATTTTCCGCAGAATGGCCGCGTACTTGACCTTGGCACAGGCGCCGGATTTCCCGGCGTGCCGCTCGCGATCCTGCGTCCCGACATGTACGTAGTGCTCGTGGACTCCATCCAGAAGAAGCTCACCTTCATCGAGGATGCCTGCCGCGAGCTGGGCATCCGGAATGTGAAGTGCGTCCACATCCGTGCAGAAGAGGCGGCCGCCGCAGAAAGACCCGTGAGTCCTTCGACGTCGTCACTGCCAGAGCCGTGAAGGCGATGCCCGTGATCTCAGAGTGGGCGATGCCCTTCGTCAAGGTCGGCGGCGTCTTCTGTGCCATGAAAGGCCCCGGCGCGGAAGAGGAGCTAAAGCAGGCAGGCCGTATCCTGCGTGAGCTCCATGGCACGCTCGAGGAAAAGAAGGAGC
>ENA-OQEN01000757-OQEN01000757.1-human-gut-metagenome-genome-assembly--contig:-NODE-757-length-13391-cov-4.056619_pt1 | contig 13391 bp, 11 predicted proteins | sample MGYA00242791_ERZ504627 | MGnify/ENA primary metagenome ERZ504627 (study PRJEB26092, sample SAMD00036316) | human gut metagenome | host: Homo sapiens | study: EMG produced TPA metagenomics assembly of... | reverse complement strand
CCAATGTCCAAACGTTGTTCTTTGGTGTATTTCATGATAAACCTCCTGTTAACATGGGAGTTATAGATGCCCACAGATAATTAGTTCATGTATTGATTATAATATATCTGTGTCCCAAAATACCCCCTCTGTGTCCAAAATTAGTTTACCACTTCAATAGTGCAAAAACCCCCAATAATAGGTAATTAGACTATAGCAAGTTGGGGAGAAAAACCGTATTGTAGGAAATCTCCCCAACAAGTAGACAATTAAATTAAGGAAACTTGGGTAAAAAATCTAAATAGCTAAAATTTCCCCAACCAATAACTAATAAAGCCATGATGCTACCAGTCTAAATTAGAATACCCAAAACCTAATTATGATACTCCTCCGTGTACAAGTAGTCGTTCAATACCGGCTGCATGCCCTGGGCGCGGATGGCATCGTAGATTTCCTCGAAGCTACGGTTGTCAGCAATCTCGAACTGCTCATCACCGGCATCTGCAGCATCAACCTGTGAACCGTCATTTACGCATGCGTGAGCAGCATCAGCCTGTGAACCGTCATTTACGCATGCGCGAGCAGCATCAGCCGGTGAACCGTTATTTGCGCATGCCAGACCATCGTCTGTCTGTGCGCTATTATTCACACTTTTCTGGACAGAATCTATCTTTGTTACTTCGTGTGCTTCGTATTTCTCCTTGTGGTCACCGATACCGGTCGATACGCCTGCGGAAATCTTAGTTGCGGCGATGCGGATGATGCCATCGCGGAAACGCGCTTCCTCGCGGGAAGAACCGTGATTGCTGCAAATGGAAGGAACAACCGGTAAGCACATAATATCTGGCAGAGGACATTTTCATGGACATCCTTTGGATTGATCTTGTCGTTGTTGATGATCGGGCGCAGACGCGGACAGGAAATAGACATTTCTGCATGCGGGTATTTCCGCTGTAAATAATATACGTGCAGGGCTGTTGCAAGTGCATCTGTGTGGTAATCATCGAGCCCAAGTAACGCGGAGAATCCGACACCACGCATGCCACCGCGAAGCGCGCGTTCCTGCGCGTCAAAACGTATGGCCATACACGCTTGTGTCCCATCAGATGAAGCGTCTCATATTTGTCTGGGTTGTAAGTCTCCTGGAAGACAGTGATGTAGTCGGCACCGCACTCATGCAGATAGTGGTATTCGTCAGTATTGACCGGGTAGATCTCCAGACCGATATTCCGGAAATATTTCCGCGCCAGCTTGCACGCTTCGCCGATGTATTTCACGTCACTTACGGCGCGGCTCTCGCCGGTCAGCATCAGGATTTCCTCAATGCCGGAATCTGCGATGACCTTCATCTCTGCTTCCATTTCTGCTTCGGTAAGCTTCTTTCTGTGAATGTGATTATAGCAGTTGAAACCGCAGTACACACAGTAATTCTCGCAATAGTTTGCAATGTATAGCGGGGTGAAAATGTATACACAGTCGCCGAAATGTGCCAACCGCTCCTTCTGTGCCAGAGCAGCCATTTCCTCCAAATGTGGAAGTGCGGCAGGGGATAAAAGTGCTTTGAAATCTTCAATGCCACAGTGTCCCTGCTTCGCATTTGCAAGGGCTGTGCGGACATCCGCATCGGTGTAAGCGTTGTAATCATAGGACTGCATGGCTGCGCGCACCTTGTCCTTGATATCAGAATCCAGCACTTCCATGCCGTCCATATATTCCATATGGTTGGTACGGGATGCCGGGTTTTCCTCCAAGTCCTTCTTGCGCTTCTGCGCTTCCGGGGAGAGGTAGGAATTATCTATTGTATATTCTTGTTCCATTCGTTATTTTCCTCCTATCGCAAAAATCCGGTCAGAGGATCGGAAGCTGCGCCGCCCTTGTCGAGTACGCGCCCAGGTCCTGCCAGATAAGCTTTACGACCGGCGATGATCGCATCCTTAAATGCGCTTGCCATCATCGGGATATCACCGGCAGTTGCAATCGCGGTATTTGCCATGATGGCAGCGGCACCCATTTCCATTGCTTCACAAGCCTGTGAAGGGCGTCCGATACCGGCATCGACGATGATCGGGAGGTCGATCTCATCAATCAGAATCTGGATGAAATCTTTCGTTGCAAGACCCTTGTTGGAACCAATCGGCGATGCGAGCGGCATGATACAGGCGGCGCCTGCATTTGCCAGATCACGGGCAACATTCAGGTCTGGATACATGTAAGGCATAACGACAAAGCCTTCGTTCGCGAGGACTTCTGTCGCTTTAATCGTCTCCTGATTGTCAGGAAGCAGGTATTTGGAATCGCGCATGATCTCGACCTTGACGAAATCAGTGCCAGCCATTTTACGGGCGAGGCGGGCGATACGGATTGCTTCCTCTGCATTTCTTGCGCCGGATGTGTTCGGCAGCAGCGTTACGTTCTTCGGGATAAAGTCCAGAATATTCTCTTCTGGTCTGGTATTGGCACGGCGCAGGGCGAGCGTGACGATCTCGGCATCGGCATATTCGACTGCCGCACGGATCAGGTGGGAATTGTATTTTCCAGAACCTAAGATAAAGCGGGAATGAAACTTATGTCCGCCAAGCATGAAAACATCGTTGTTATTCTCCATATTTGAAACCTCCGTTTATAAAATATCAAAAAAGCCACGCGAAAAAACCACACCCGTGGTGGTGTGCCCCTTCGCGCAGCCATATATGACAAACACTCTGCTATTATTATAGACATTATACGGAATATGTCAAGCCGGAAGCAATCGCGAGCACACATACAAAAATACAGCATGCTGCTCCGCGTTTGTACATATAATAAAACGAGCAAGAAAAGGGTTGTTGTATATGAAAGTATTTCCATATATTTTAGTGGCGGTTGTCTGTGCAATCGTGGTGCCGTGTCTCGTCACATTCTGCGTGAATGGAAAGCAGGGGGACGGGACTGCCTCGCTGGAACGCATTTCAACCGGGAGAGATGTGCTGGTGCAGACGAAAGCGGGAAATGAGCTGGTGGATGTGGAAAAATATGTAGCGCATATCATGCCGGGAATCGTGGATGCAAGCGCGGATGACAGCTATTTGCAGGCACAGGCGGTCGCGCTTCGGACGAAGGTGTATTATGCGATGGGAGACGCGACCGTAATACAGGCGTCAGATCTGGAATTTCAATATTATACGGAAGAAGATTATATCGCAAAATGGGGCAGGGAGAATTACAAATCCGTCAAGGCGCGTTATGAGCGTGCGGTGATCGCCACCAAAGGAAAAATAATCGAGCAAAAAGAAAATAATTGAATAAAAGGAAAATAATGTGTCCATACTAGCATTAGCAAATCAAAAGGAGGCAGAGTATGGACCGATTCAAAGAATTTTTGCGGACAAAGGGACTGTATATTGCGATAGGCACAGGCGTTCTGGCGTTCGTTGGTCTGATGGTAATCTATAATTACAATACTTACAAAAGCGAGTTTGGAGTAGACAAGCAGACGGTGGATCTGAATGCACCGGAGGTAACAGAAACAACGGAACAGGTTGCTGAGACAAAGGTGGAGATGCCGGAAACAGCAGAGGCAAATTCCGATGAAGCAGTTGCTGGTGATACCGATGCGGACAATCAGACAGCACAGGAAATAGCTGCAAATGAAGATGCACAAAGTGTGGATACAGAAAACAGCACAAATGAAAGCGCACAAAATACAGATGAAAGTACAAGTGACAGCAATGCATCATCTGAAGCGACTGCAGAGACAAGCAGTGATGGCGTGATCGTCAATGAAGATGGTGTGGTTGTTGCGAATGCCTACAACGAAGGTGGCACGCTCGTATGGCCAGTAGATGGAAAGGTCATCTTGCCATACAGCATGGACACAACCGTATACTTCAAGACACTTCGTTCTTATCGTTGCAATCCGGGTATCCTGATCGCTGCAGATGAGGGAGAAAATGTATTGGCAGCCTATGAGGGCGTTGTCGAGTCTGTCAGCGAGGACAAAGAGCATGGAACGACGGTGACTGTAATCATGGGAAATGGATTCAAAGCAATCTACGGACAGTTGATGAATGTCACTGTCGCCGAGGGTGATACGATTACAACCGCGCAGAATATCGGCGAGGTTGCTCCTCCAAGCAGTTACTATACCGAGGAAGGTACACATGTATTTTTCGAGCTGATGAAGAATGGCGTGCCAATCAACCCAATGATTCTGATGCAGTAGTACTGATTATTGGGTGACTGTTGGGTAAAAAATGCAGTAGAATAAAAATTCCCCAGTTGGAAGCTGGCTAGAAAGTGGCTGATTGGGGAATAAATTCATATAACAAAAAATTCCCCAACCGGAAGCTGCTTGAGAGCGTAAATGGTTGGGGATTTTTTGTTTTTACGTATAATTTACCCAGTAAAACAGACACAGAAGTCAAATATTGGGGAAATTGTTATGAACCGGCGATTTTTCATCAATTACAGTTCAACACCAATTATGATTTATCACCCATCAAAGTTCATCGTCGACACAGTCTGCGCACTCTTCACACAAACCAGTAAACAATACAGATACGCCATCCACGCGGCATGGTGAGATTTCTGCAGCCTGTGCAATCAGATCATCCTCGAAATTCATATGGATATCACGCACGGCACCGCATTTCGTACATAAAAGGTGGGCATGTGGGTCGGTGCAGGCGTCGTAGTGATCGGTTTTTCCGTCTACATGCAGACGCAGAATCCTGCCGGACGCTGCCATCTGGTTTAAGTTCCGGTAGACCGTACCGAGACTGATCGTTGGGAGGTCGTTCCGCAAATACTGGTAGACAGCATCCGCAGTCGGGTGATCGGTTCTGCCCGTCAGAAAGTTTATAATTGATTCTCGTTGATGACTATATTTGCTTGTTGCCATAGATACCTCCGTTACTATATATACTAATACACTGTATGCACAATATATGAGCTGACACACTCTGAACAATATATGAGTTAACGTACTCTGCACATTATCTGTATACGAATAGTATTGATACTATATCATAAAATAGTAATAATTCTTATTATTTAGTATAGTGAATAATACACATTCTGTCAACCAAAAAATTATATAAAACGAGGAAAAGAATCTAGTAAAAACATAGAAAATCACAAGTATTTGTAAGTATTTGACTGATTTCGATTGACATAAAATTCCATCATTGTTATAGTAAATCTGTGTTGTTTACTAAATAAATATTTACCTGATAAAAGGAAGCGAATATATGAATTTCGGTATGATAACCGATGAATTAAACATGCAGGAGACGAAGCAGGTCATTCACTCCATTTTAAATGCCGGATGTGAGGCAAGCATCGTCATTGACCGTTCCAGCTTTGAGATTCTGTATCAGAATGACAAGGCGATTGAATTGATGGGAAATCGTGTCGGCATGATTTGTCATGAGGTGCTTTGTACGAAGGAAACTCCGTGTATGGACTGCCCGATGCAGCATATCAAGACACAGGCACCGCTGGTGCGGGAGCGTTATGAGGAGCTGCTTGATGGCGTGGCAACGTGGCGTTATCATGATATTGCATGGTTTGACGGTAGAGACGCTGTGCTTGCAACATTGGTCGCACTTGGCGACAATGAGCAGGTAGTTATGCAGAATATGATGGAGCAGGCAGTCAAGCTGATGGATCATACACCAGACGAGGTGGACAAGCTGACTGGCATTTCGAACCGGATTCGGTTTTATGATCAGACGCAGGTTGCGATTCAGGATTTATACAATAATTATGCAATTGTGTTGTTAGACATTGAGCGTTTTAAGAATATTAACGATATCCACGGTATTGCGGAGGGCGATCAGGTGCTCCGTTTTGTAGCGCGGGTATTGCAGGAGACATATGGCAATCAGAACAATTACGCAAGATTGCATTCGGATATGTTCGTCTTTTATATGAGCTATGATAAAAAGGGCGAGATCATCAAAGAGATTGAGAAGCTGCGCAAGAAGATCAGCAACAATCCATTCCAGTATGATATCGTGACAAAGTTCGGTATTTATCTGGTGAATGACCGAAGTATTCCGGTGAATCTGATGTGCGACCGTGCGATGATGGCAGAGCGTACCGTAAAGGGTAATATCATGAAGTTCTGTGCATTTTATGATGAGCATTACCGCGAGGAGATGCTGCGTGCCGGACAGATCGAGCAGGATATGGAGAAGGCGCTGACCGAGCATCAATATCAGATGTATCTGCAGCCGAAGTATCGTTTGAAGGACAACTCCCTGTGTGGTGCCGAAGTGCTTTGCAGATGGCAGCATCCAGAGAAGGGCTTGATCCCGCCGAACGATTTTATTCCGTTATTTGAGAAGAACGGCTTTATTTTGAAGCTGGATGAATACATGTGGGAAGAGGCGTGTAAGAATATCCGCCGCTGGTTGGATCAGGGACGTTCGGTTGTGCCGATATCCGTGAATATATCGAGATATCATATTCAGCACAACGATCTGGAAAAGGCGTTGATGGAGCTGATCCACAAATACGATCTCACACCGGATATGCTGAATCTGGAGATTACAGAATCCCTGTTTTTAGACAAGCCGGAGGAGCTGAATCGTGTGCTTGACCGTCTTCAGAAGCTGGGATTTAAGCTGGAGGTGGACGATTTCGGTTCCGGATTCTCCTCATTGAATCTGATTCGAAATATCTCGGTCGATACGATCAAGATCGACAAGGAATTCCTTGATAGTGAGATCGCTTCGGAGAAGGGCAAGATTGTGGTAAATCACACCATCGGTATGGCGAAGGATCTGCATTTGCAGGTAATCGCGGAAGGCGTCGAGACAAAGGCACATGTGGATTTCCTGAAGAATTCCAACTGTGATATCGCGCAGGGATTTTATTTTGCAAAGCCAATGCCTGTACCAGAGTTTGAGCGGATTGCTTTTTAACCCCGCTTATTAAAAATACGAATACTAGCTTGACATATAGTATAGGGCTGTTGTATATTTTCTGTATGAGAGTCACTTAGCCGATATGCAAGTGCAGTTATAAAATGAAATGTAAAAGGAGACTAATAGTATGTTAGAAAAGTTAAAGGAAATTATTGCAGACCAGCTTAGCGTTGACGAGAGCGAAATCGAACTCTCAACATCTTTCAAGGATGATCTTGGCGCAGATTCTTTGGATCTTTATGAGCTTGTTATGGCTTTGGAAGAGGAGTATGGTTGTGAGATCCCTGCAGATGACGTAGCTGCTATGGCAACTGTAGAGGATGTTGTTAATTACCTTAAGAACAACGGTATCGAGGACTAATCGGGACTTAGGACCGAATTTCTACATATGAGGGCATCACCTGTCGGGTGGTGCCTTTTTTATGTGGTGACTGCATACAAAAACAGCGGCTGCACGATGTGCAGCCGCTGCTATTTTTATCTGTGAATTGTCTCGTTAGTTATCAATTAACCAAGAACAACCTCAACCTTATGAGCCTTGCCATCACCAGCAACAGGGATTACATTTCCGTCGATTGCCTTGCCATCAACAGTCATGCTCTTAACACCCTTGCATACGTGATCTGGGTTCTTAACCTCGATATCATATGTGTCGCCACGGAACTGACGGGAAGCCTTCAAACCATCCCAAGCAGAAGGGATAGAAGGATCAATCTTCAAACCGTCGAAGTCAGGCTGTACACCAAGGATGTACTGAGAAATAGCTACCATGTTCCAAGCAGCTGTACCTGTCAGCCATGAGTTCTTACCCTGACCGAAGTTTTTGCCTGTCTGACCGATATCAGAACCAGCATCCTTACCACCGATCATCTGTCCATATACATATGGCTCTGTCTTGTGGATATCAGATGTCTCTTCTGTAAATGCAGGAGCGATCTCTGAGTAGTACTTGAATGCCTGATCACCCTGACCAGCGTAAGCAGCAGCACAGATGATCCATGCATTGTTGTGTGTGAAGATACCAGCGTTCTCCTTGTATCCGCCCGGATATGTAGAGATCTCACCGTACTGGATGTAGTACTTTGTATAAGCAGGGTTGTTCAGTACAAGACCATGCTTTGTATTCAGTCTCTCATCGATGGCTGCAAGTGTCTTCATATCACAGCCTGATCCTTACCGATCTCAGACATGATTGCGAAGCCCTGTGGCTCGATGAAGATCTTACCTTCTTCACATTCCTTAGAACCCATCTTCTCGCCGTTTGCATCGTATGCGCGGATGAACCAGTCGCCATCCCAAGCGGATTCCATAATGTTTGCTTTCATCTTATCAATCTCAGCCTGAGCAGCTGTAGCTTCGTCATCCTTGCCGAGGTGCTTCAGGATAGATACATAGTTTGGACCTGCATAGGTAAAGAGTGTAGCAACCATAACAGACTCAGCAACCTTAGAGTAGCCACCCTCAGCAGCAAACTTAGGGTTTGTATATGTCTGGAAGCTCTCACCTGGTGTGTCAGAGTAGCATGAAAGGTTGATACAGTCATTCCAGTCTGCACGCATTGCAAGTGGAAGTCCGTGAGGTCCAAGGTTATTTACGATCTTGTAGAAGGAAACCTTCAAGTGATCAAGCATTGGCTTTGCCTTAGACTCGTCGTTATCATAAGGAACCATCTCATCGAGGATACCCCAGTCACCTGTCTCCTTGATGTAAGCGGAAACAGAAAGGATCATCCACAATGGATCATCGGAGAAGTCACCACCGATATCGGAGTTACCCTTCTTGGTCAGTGGCTGATACTGATGGTAGCAACCGCCATCCTCAAGCTGAGTTGAAGCGATATCAATAATTCTCTCTCTTGCACGGTCTGGAATCTGGTGAACGAAACCAAGGATATCCTGGTTTGAATCACGGAATCCCATACCACGACCGATACCTGATTCGAAGTAGGAAGCAGAACGTGAAAGGTTGAATGTAACCATACACTGATACTGGTTCCAGATATTAACCATACGGTTAACCTTGTCATCTGGTGTGTCAACATTTAAGATGCCAAGGAGATTATCCCAAGTAGCCTTCAGCTCTGCAAGACCAGCAGCAACCTTCTCAGGTGTGTTGTACTTGTCCATCATAGCAAGAGCCTTTACCTTATTAATAGTCTTACCATCTGCTTCGAACTTCTCCTCAACTGGCATCTCTACATAACCAAGGATGAAGATGAGTGTCTTAGACTCGCCCGGAGCAAGTGTGATCTCTTTATAATGAGAAGCGATTGGTGACCAGCCATCTGCAAAGGAGTTGTTAGCCTTACCAGCTTCAACTGCCTGTGGATTGTGGAAACCATTGTACAAACCGATGAATGCATCACGGTCTGTATCGTAACCATCGATGGTGTCATTTACAGAATAGAATGCGTAATGATCACGTCTGTCTCTGTACTCAGTCTTGTGGTAGATGGTAGAATCCTTTACCTCTACACGACCAGTACTGAAGTTTCTCTGGAAGTTTGTGCAGTCGTCCTGTGCATCCCACAGACACCACTCAGCAAATGAGAAGAAGGAGAATGTCTTAGCTTTGTCGCTCTCATTTGTCAGAACTACCTGCTGTACTTCGCCATCGTAATTCTGTGGTACGAAGAAAGTTACTTCTGCCTTCAGATCGTTCTTCTTACCTGAGATAATGGTATAACCCATACCATGACGCACTCGTAAGCATCCAGCTCTGTCTTCACTGGAGACCAGCCTGGATTCCAGATGGTGCCATTCTCGTTAATATAGAAGTAACGGCCACCCATATCAATAGGTACGTTGTTGTAACGGTAACGAGTGATTCTTCTAAGACGAGCGTCTTTGTAGAAGGAATATCCTCCTGCTGTGTTTGAAATCAAGGAGAAGAATCCCTGTGTGCCTAAGTAGTTGATCCATGGATATGGAGTTCTAGGCGTTGTAATGACGTACTCACGATTTGCGTCATCAAAGTAACCAAATTTCATGTATAATACCTTCCTTTCATAAAACACTGCCCTCATTATATAATAAAAATAGTCAAAGCACAACAAAAATTCTCGCATTCAGGCAACAAATTGCACAAACGAAAAATGCAGAAAGTATGCCAGAAAACTCCCTATTTACAAGGACGAATACCAATTATGACAGATTAAGTGTCAATTTTGCAAGGTCTATTGCAATTCACAAATTGCTATACTATATTTTTGGAGATGAATGGTAACAAAAGATAAAATTTCCGGGCGTGGCGTCCGGTGACAGGGAGAAATGGGAAACATGGGAGAGAAAAAGTTCAAAATTCAGCACTGGCATATTGTCGCAGTGATGCTTATGGTGTACGATACAATTGTAGTTAATTTTGCGTATGCGGTTGCATTGTGGTTGCGGTTTGACTGCCGGTTCTCAGCAATTGATATCAAATATCTGGAAGCGTGGATCGCATATATACCGGTTCGAACGGTTATCACGCTGACAGTCTTCTGGCTCACAAGTATGTACAAACGAATATGGCGGTTCCTTGGCATCCGTGAATTACTGCCAATGACGAACGCGACATTGATCGCAGGACTGATCAACCTGTGTGGAATCACGATCTTCCTGCAGCGTATGCCGATTTCCTACTATATATTAGGATTTGTTCTGGAATATGTATGTGTGATCGGACTGCGGTATTCGTATCGTATCTTTGTCACAGAACGAAACCGGGCACATGGCAAGCAGGTGGACAATGTCATGGTTATTGGAGCCGGTGCGGCAGGACAGACGCTGATGCGGGAAATCCAGCGGTCATCCAAGCTCAACAACATGCTTGTGAAATGTTTTATTGATGACAATAAGAACAAGAATGGACGTTTTATCGAGGGTGTTCCGGTAGCAGGAACAAGAGACGATATATTTGCTGCATAAGATCGATCAAATCATCTTTGCTATTCCAACGGCAACAAAGGATGAGCGTCGGGAGATACTTAATATATGTAACGAGACGGATTGTGTTGTGAAGACCGTGCCAGGTATCTACCAGATTGTGGATGGTGATGTGAAGCTGAGTAAGCTCCGGCCGATCTCTATGGAAGATCTGCTCGGAAGAGAACCGATCAAGACAGATCTTGCTAGTATAACCGGCTATATCGAGGGCAAACGTGTGCTGGTAACCGGTGGAGGCGGCTCGATCGGAAGTGAGCTTTGCAGACAGATCGCGGCAAGCCGGCCGGAACGACTTATCATCTTTGATGTATATGAGAACAATGCATACGAGATTGAACAGGAATTACGACATAACTTCCCGAAACTGAATCTGACTGTACTGATTGGATCGGTACGTGACAGCTGCAGAATCGAGCGTGTGTTTGAAGAGTATAAACCGCAGATCGTCTACCATGCGGCGGCACACAAGCATGTGCCACTCATGGAGGGAAGTCCTTGCGAGGCGATCAAAAACAACGTATTTGGCACTTATAAAACCGCACTTGCGGCAATCCGAAATCACTGCGACCGTTTTGTGCTGATCAGTACAGATAAAGCAGTCAATCCGACAAATGTCATGGGTGCGAGCAAGCGTATGTGTGAGAAGATCAATCATCACATAAGTCCGATTCAGGATGAATATATTGGGAAGTATCTGGCAGAGAAAACGTTAAATCTGACAGCTACATTGGATGCAGAGGAGGCTTATGCGGGGGCAGATTTTGTTGTGATTGCGGCACCGACGAATTATGACAGTCAGAAGAATTTCTTCGATACATCTGCAGTAGAATCGGTCATTGAATTGGTAATGAAGTATAATCCATCTGCAATTATGGTAATTAAGTCCACAATTCCGGTGGGATATACGAAATCCATCCGGAAGAAATATTGTTGTGAAAACATTATTTTCAGTCCGGAATTTCTGCGGGAATCAAAGGCGTTGTATGATAATTTATACCCAAGCCGTATCATTGTTGGAACGGATATGGATGATGAGCGACTGGTTACGGCGGCACATACATTTGCGGGGCTGTTGCAGGAAGGCGCAATCAAGGAGAATATTGACACGCTGATCATGGGGTATACGGAAGCAGAGGCGGTCAAGCTTTTTGCAAATACATATCTGGCGTTGCGTGTATCTTATTTCAACGAGCTTGATACATATGCGGAGATGAAAGGCTTGGATACGCAGCAGATCATTAACGGTGTGTGTCTGGATCCCCGAATTGGCACACATTATAACAACCCAAGCTTTGGTTATGGAGGATATTGCCTGCCGAAGGACACAAAGCAGTTGTTGGCGAACTATCAGGATGTGCCGGAGAACCTGATTGAAGCGATTGTGGAATCGAATCGGACGAGGAAGGATTATATTGCGGACCGGGTGCTGGAGATTGCCGGAGCGTATGGACCGAATGCAGACTACGATGCTTTGAAGGAAAAGGAAGTTGTCGTTGGTGTTTACCGCTTGACGATGAAGAGTAATTCGGATAATTTCCGGCAGAGTTCCATCTAGGGAGTCATGAAGCGGATCAAGGCGAAAGGGGCAACCATGATTGTGTACGAGCCGACTTTGGAAGATGGCAGCACATTCTTTGGCAGCAAGGTTGTGAATGATCTAGAACAGTTCAAGGCACAGGCGCAGGCAATTATTGCGAACCGGTATGATGCTTGTCTGGATGATGTGGCGGACAAGGTGTATACGAGAGATATATTTAGAAGAGATTAGGGATGGGAGACCGTCGGGAGCGTAGTGCTTTCGGCGGTTTTTGTGTGTTTAAAAGATAAAATAAATCGAACAAATATTCGATTCGCGATTGAATAAACATGGGATATATGGTATTCTAAATATGCATGGAAACATGCATTGGAGTGCCCATGACAGGGCGCATGATGTCCGGTGGACATCAGTTCTGCGCCGACCGTAACGGAGTGAAGAGGCAGCCTCCCGAACTTATACCAGAAAACTGGATTACATAGGAAGGTCGCCAGGTGTCCGGTGGACACCTGTTCAGCGAGGACCGAAGCGGGAGCGGAGACGGTGCGTTATAATGACGGCTTTTGAGATTATTTCGATAATTATAGGTGTTTTGAGCTTGCTCATTGCCTTTGGAAGTTTGATTGTAGCGTTTCTTGCCTTTTTCGATAAGCGAAACAAGAAGAAATAAAAATGCCTCACCTGTCTGATCCACAGGTGAGGCGATGTCCGTAAGGACAAAACACACTCTTGGGAGCATCCACTTTGGAGTGGGTACTCTTCTTACTTCATAATATAACACGAATACTTAGAATATTCAAGTTTTTAGAAATATAATAGGGCACTGAAATTAGTCGAGACGAAAGTAAAGTGTTGGTAGATGAGGTAAAATATTTGAAAGAGACGGAAGGAGGTCGAGGGCGTATGTGCGGGATTTTAGAAGAAATGTGTGAGGAAGTTGCAAAGGAAACGGCGAGATCGCTTCTGGCACTTGGAAAACTTCGTATGAAGATATGCCGGAGAAAACGTCGAGAGTTTGAGACTTTCGGCGTTTTCTCC
>ENA-OQEN01000756-OQEN01000756.1-human-gut-metagenome-genome-assembly--contig:-NODE-756-length-13394-cov-2.289138_pt1 | contig 13394 bp, 16 predicted proteins | sample MGYA00242791_ERZ504627 | MGnify/ENA primary metagenome ERZ504627 (study PRJEB26092, sample SAMD00036316) | human gut metagenome | host: Homo sapiens | study: EMG produced TPA metagenomics assembly of... | reverse complement strand
CAACACGCTCAAGAATCCCTTTGTTTGAATAAACAAACAAACTGGATGATAAATAAAAGCACTATAAAAACGATTGCACCGATGACTAAATTACCTCCACCGACGAATTGACCAAACACATTTACAACCACACCCGGGTTTCCGGTTGATAAAATAAGCCTGGTAGATGAGACATTAAGTGAAATCCTGAATATAGTCGTAAACAGTAAGAGTGTCGGGAAAAATGACATATCAAGCACTTCTTTTACAAAAAGCACCTTAAAAGGATGATGAGTGCTATTGAAAGGTTGAATGCAAGCATAACATCTAACAGGAATGATGGAATAGGTATGATAAAAAACAAAACAGCACATAACAGATATAATCCAACACCTAAATCTGTCTTTTTTAACATATTCTATTCCTCCTTTCCGTTAAATCACGGACTGCATATATAAAGTCCGTATTTATCTTTTTGTTTTATAATAATAAATTAATCTAATTATTTTCCTTGTAAATCATGGCAAGTATTTCCGCAACTGACCGATAAAGCTCAGGCGGTATCTCAGCTCCAAGATCAACATTGTGAAAGAGCATTCGTGCAAGAGGTTTATTCTCGACTATACGGATATTATTGTCTCTTGCTATTTCCTTTATTTTCTGCGCCACATAATCCTGACCCTTTGCAACCACTACCGGAGCATCATTTTTTTGAGCATCGTACTTTACTGCAACAGCAAAGTGAGTAGGTTGGTGATGACAACATCAGCCTTTGGCACATCCTGCATCATCCTTCGCTGTGAAGCCTCCTGCATACGTTTACGCTGCTGACCCTTAATGGCCGGATCTCCCTCTGTGTTTTTAAACTCATCCTTGACCTCCTGTTTGGTCATCTTCATATCATCGTTAAACTTGTGCTTATTGTAAGCAAAGTCAGTAATACCGACTATCATATAGACAATACTGATTTTAAGACCGGTATTTATGATGATATCACCAATAAGTACTATTGCCTGTTTGAGCGGAAGCTCATAGAGTATAAATATATCATTCTGATGTGATTTAATAGAGGAATAAGCCACATACATAATGATTCCAACCTTTAGCACAGACTTAAGAAGCTCAAAGATGGAGTCCTTTGACAGTATCCTCTTAAATCCGTTTATGGGATTAAACTTGCTAAGCTTTGGAGCCATAGGCTTAGTGGATATTTTAAATCCAACCTGGATGATACTCACGAGAATCGTGATTACAACTCCGAAAGCAAAAAACGGCAGCACAGTCAGTAAAAACTGAAGTATTACATTATTTAAATAATGCGTGACCGAAACAGATGAAATCTGCTCCTGTGACTCCTTTAAAAAGTCAGGCATTTTTTATATACAGTAGAAAACAATCCAATCAGATTGCCCCCTACAAAGGATATAAATATCTTTAATACTAAAAACAGCACTATAAGATCAAAGGCAGCTGTAAGCTCCTTGCTTTTTGCTACCTTGCCCTCTTTTCTGGCATCCTTTAACTTCTTTTCAGTTGCCGCTCTGTTTTCTCGCCGCCCTCGCCATCCTGATGCAAACCATTGCAGATTGTAGCACAACACTGTATGCAATTTGGAAAATTCATCTAAACTGTCAGTACATTCCATCAATTATCGAAACCACCATAGTCTTAATTTCTGTAATAATAAAATTAGCAATGTTCGGAATTAGAATATACTATCAAAAATAATACAATAAATCCTGCTATAATTTTTAACTGGATACCTACAGAGAACATATTCATCTGAGGCGCAACCTTTGCCATGATTCCCAGTATACAGTTCATTATCATCATGCACGCAAAGACCGGAAGAAATATCCTGAAGCCTATTACAAACATATCGCCCATATACTTAGTCATGGTAGAGAGCATATTGTCAAATTGAAACTGTGCACCTCCAAGCGGTACAACTGAAAAGGAGTCACAAACTGCCCTTATAAGATATGTGTGCATATCAGATACAAGAAGCAGGACAAGAACTACGTAATAGTAGAAATTACCTGTAACTGTTGTCTCTGAATTCATCGATGGATTGAATTCTGTTGCCATGGACAGACCTATATCCATATCAATCAGATTTCCCGCAAAAATAACAATGGAATTACATATATTGGCCGCAAAACCTATGAGCAGTCCTGTAATTCCTTCTTTTACGACCAGTACAGCAAAACCTACTGCACTGACATAGGAAAGCTGTGGTCTTTCTATGATATTGTACATAAACAAAGCAACAAAGGCTGATAAGCCGGTCTTGACACGTGCCGGAACCGCATTATCTCCAAAAAACGGAGCTATGTACACAAATGATGCAATAACGCACCAGAATCAGCAAAAAATATTCAAAATTTGCAATAGAAAAAGAATAATTAATCATATATCATCCTATCCCATGCTTATATAATAACTGAATTTGGACCACAAATCAGTCATAAATCCGGACATAGTGTCGAGCATCCATGAGCCACAGAGCATCATCACAAGAAAAATTGCAATTATTTTTGGCACAAATGTAAGTGTCTGCTCCTGAATTGACGTAACTGTCTGAAATATACTGACTATAAGTCCGACAATCAGCGAAATAAGCAAAAGCGGAGCTGATGTAATGATTGTAGTATAAATTGCCTCTCTGGCAATATCCAAAACAGCTTCCTGGGTAATCATATGTACACCTCCTAGTAAAACGTCTTGACCAGATTACCAATAACCAGATCCCAGCCATCCGCAAGGATAAACAAAAGTACCTTAAACGGCATCGAGATGGTTGTCGGTGGAAGCATCATCATACCCATTGACATTAGCACTGATGAAACAACCATATCTATTACTATAAACGGAATGTATATTAAAAAGCCTAATATAAAGGCTGTTCTAAGCTCACTAAGTATAAAGGCCGGAACAAGTGTTGTAAAAGGTACATCATCATAGTCATCGTACTCATCTCCTGAGATATCCACAAACAGCTTTATGTCCTTAGTCTGTGTCTGCCCATACATAAACTCCCTGAATGGTCCCTCAGCCTCCTTTATAGCCTCCTGCTGGGTGATTTTACCCTCATCAAGGGGCTTTATAGCCTTTTCGTTTACCTGTGAAAAAGTCGGCCACATAATAAAAAGTGTCAAAAACAAAGCCAAACCGACAAGGACCTGATTAGGTGGTGCTGTCTGGGTACCGATAGCTGTTCTGACAAAATGCAGTACGATAATAATTCTTGTAAAAGAAGTCAGCATGATGAGAATAGAAGGTGCTAAAGATAATACTGTAAGCACCAAAAACATCCTGACAGGTGTGGACAGAGAGCCTGACTCATTGTTGTAATATATGTTCAGACCATTTGTGCTGTCAGAGGTGGCATCGGCTAAATCCTTGTCACCACTGTCAAGACTTTTAACGTCATCCAAATCGTTTGTCACATCATTTGTACTGATATCACCGGATGGTGAGGGGCTCTGACTTGCATTTACACTGTCAGGATAAAATATGCATAATGAAATTGTTACCATAAGGACTGCAATTGCAAAAATAAATGATGCATTGCAATATACAGCCTTGAATTTCTTCATGAATCTATTCATGTCTGCTCCTGTTACTGTACTTTTCTTTCAATTTATCCATAATTGCTGAAAAGGATTCCGGATTCTGCATCATGCTTTGAGGATCCTTAAATGATAAATCCTTTAATTCCTCCTCCTTAAGCTCGGTGAGATAATTCACATCATCCTTCCGATTGAAACAACGATATATTTTGTACCTGCCTCAACAATACTGATCATCTTATTATTTCCGACGCTTATTGTTTCAATAATTCTAAGATTCTTATTAAGCTTCGCCCCTTCTGGATACCCGCCATCCATCTGGTGGTAAAATATGTCAGGATAAGCACAAAAACAAAAATTATTAAAACTGTGATGAGCTGGACAAAGCTGTCCAGTGATGTTGCTGCTAATATCATTTTAATTCCTCTGCATAGTATTGATTAAATGTCAGCTGAAACTATTTTGTCTTTCCGGTGTTTATCTTTGAATTGACTATCTCAGTGATTCGTACACCAAAGCTTTCCTCAATTACAACAACCTCGCCCTTAGCTACATATTTACCATTTACAAGAATATCTATCGGTTCTCCTGCCAGCTTATTAAGCTCTATGATCTTGCCCGGACCGAAATCGAGTATTTCGGAAATGGATTTTTTGGTGCGTCCAAGCTCAACTGTCACTTCAAGAGGAACATCCATGATTAAATCAATGTTTTCAGGCTGGTAGACCTGATTTGGCATGGCTCCAAAAGGGGTGAATTGAGCGTTCTGTACATTAACCTGATTGCCTATCATATTTTGTGCCCCCATATTCTGGTTCATCATTCCCTGATTCATCATATTCTGACTATTCATATTCGAATTCATCATATTTTCGTTTATCATGCCCTGACTGTTTGCGGAAGCATTATTCATGCTGCCACTATCCTGTGGCTGTTGTATAGGCGCAGCTGTGTGGCGGTGTTTGAACTTTGAGGAACATCCTCTGTCACACTTTGTGTATCAAGCTCCATATTCTGAGATACCCCCTTACACATTTCCTTTACAAATGCCGGTGGGTAAAGCTGCATTATCTCGCTGTCTACTAGATCCCCAATCTCCATATGGAAGGAAATCTTTACAAACTCTTCAGACAGGAAGCTGTCAATTTCACCCTCGTTTAAGGTGTTTTTTAAATCAACAACCTCTGCGATAGGAGGGCTGATATCGATAGTACGATTGAGCATAGACGAAAGAGATGTGGCGGAAGAACCCATCATCTGGTTCATTGCCTCACTGATAGCACTAAGGTGCAGCTCTCCAATCTCACCATTTATATTCGTTCCATCTCCACCCATCATAAGGTCGGTTATAATTTTTACATCCTTTTCTTTGAGTACGAGAATATTGCTTCCATTTAACCCCTGTGTGTATCCGATTTTGATAAACACACACGGTTTTTCATACTCGTCAACAATTTTGTCCCAATTTGAAAAAGAAACAACAGGAGTAGAAATCTCTACTCTTCTATTTACAAGTGAAAACAGCGTGGTTGCAGCTGTTCCCATACTGATATTGGCAATCTCTCCAATCGCATCCTTTTCGGATTCTGTCAATATCTCATCGCTCGAATCCGCCGCATCGTTGTTATTTAACAATGCATTTATTTCCTCCTGCGATAAAACTCCATCCATGATTTATTGCTCCTCTCTGACTACTGATGTAATTCTTACCGCATATTTATCACCGGAAGAACCAGGTAGTGCAGTAAACTTTTTGATATTTCCTACATAAATGTCCAACTCATCATCCACATTGGTGTCAAGTCTTATTACATCACCCGGCACAAGCGTAGAAAAATCCTTTACTGATATAAGACTCTTGCCAAGTACCGCTTTGACCGGTATTTGTGATTTTTGAATAAGGCTTTCTATGGCATTTCTATAGTTGGTTTCATCATGATTTTGTATGTTAGAATACCAGTATCTGGTATTCAGCTTATCTATAACAGATTCAAGTGTGATATAAGGCAGACATATATTCATCAATCCCTCAACATCACCAATCTTTATATTCATAGTGATAATAGCTATCACCTCGCTGGGAGATATAATCTGAGCATACTGGGAATTGGTCTCAATTCGCTCTAAATGAGGGCTTATATCAAGTACATTCTGCCACGGCTCCTGGAGCAGATTAATGCATATAACTAAAATACGCTCAATAATCAAAAGCTCAATCTCTGAAAATTCTCTCGTCTTATCGAGAGAATCTCCCCTTCCGCCAAGCATACGGTCTACAATAGCATATCCAAGACCGGAAGCCATTTCAACTATTATATTCCCATGCAACGGCGCAAAGTTGACAATGCCAAGCAGCACCGGATTTGAAAGCGCATTTGTGAATTCTGAGTATGTAACTGCCTCCGAATTCATCACCTCTACCTGCACTGACTTCGCAGATAAACGGGAAGGTTTGTTGTAAGAAGCCTTCCATAATGCTCAAATATTATTTCAAGGGTCCTTAGATGTTCCTTTGAAAACTTAGATGGGCGGGCGAAATCATAGTCTTTCACCGTCTGTTCACTATTCTCTTTTATTTCATCTACATCAAGCTCGCCGCTGCTTAGGGCATTTGAGCAGATTGTCTATCTCACTCTGAGATAAAACATCACCCATCTGTTAATCACCACCTGTATCCAAATTATTAAATATCTGCCTGTTTTAATACCGGCATAAGTATTTGTAAAGAAATCATCACTGGGTAAGCGAAGATACAATATTTACATCTACTATATAGTCTGCTCCGAATTTCTTCTGGAGAGTTTTGAGAATCTTATCATGAACAGCACTCTTATCGGTGTTGTACTGTTCCATTGTGTAATCGCCTATTATGTCTGTAATGTCTGCTAAGATAACATTTTTCTTGGCGGACAAATCCTCACCGTAGGTCTTATATCCGTCACTCTTTTTGTTGAGTGAAAGTGATATGCCACAAACAAGATAATGTGTATTGCCATCCTCAGATGGGGCAAAATTGAAGGTAAGTGTATCATCATCGGCTGTAAGTGCATAATCAACAATCTGATCCTGCGGCAGCTGTGAACCACTAGTTGCAGTGCCACTGTTTAAGTCTAGTGATATAGCCTGACACACCTGGTCTATCAGATTGTTTGCCTTTTTGTCTCAGGTATAATTGTAAATATAAGCAGTGCTGTAAGCACAAGGTTTGCAAAACAAAGTGCTAAAATCAGTACTGAAATTAAATTCTTTTTCATATGCATTCCTTTCCGGATTAATTGGTATTGAACTCTGAATTGTAAGAATTATACACCTTAATCTCTACACGTCTGTTCCTGGCCCTTCCCTCTGGAGTAGAGTTGTCCGCAACCGGATCATAGTCTCCTCTTCCGGATGACTTATATGGGCAGGGTTTAAGCTTGTATTGTCCCTGATGTAATTTGCAACGCTCAGTGCTCTGTACATAGAAAGCACATCATACTCTCATACTTGGAACGTGATGAAACCGGAACATTGTCAGTATGCCCTTCAATCTCTATCAGATTATCCTGATATGCAGCTAAAATAGATGAAATCTTGTTCACTACCGGATATGCCTCTTCCATTACATCAGCCTTACCCGATTCAAACAACAGGCTCCATTCAGACTCAATTGCACGTACTGTGCATTGAAATCCACTTCTACAGCATCCTGTAAGCTAGTGTTTTCGAGCTGTTTTTCTATCTGTTCTGACATTTTTTCAGATTCAGAAAGCTCCATCTGCTCATACTGTTCTTCGGCATTCTTGTCATCACCCTCTGTGGTGCTTTCAGTTGTCGATTTGGAATTGGCAGATCATTGTAATATTTATCCAAAAACTCAAGCTGGCTGACTCCTGCTCCAACAAGCCTGCCATCACCGATAGATGTGCTGCCTCCCGGCAAAACACTAACACTGCTTGTCAGTGATGCAATGACCAGCTGGAATTTCTCAGCGTCAACAGTTGACATAGAGAACAAGAGCACGAAAAAGCATAAAAGCAGGTTCATAAGATCCGAGAAGGTTGACTGCCACGCCGGTGCTCCCTTTGGCGGATCCTCAGGTCTCCTTTTCGCCACTATTCCTCACCTCCGCCTTCTGGTGAGAGAGCCTCTCTCTTGTCAGGTGAAAGGAAGGACTTGAGCTTTTCCTCAATAACTCGTGGGTTTTCACCCGCCTGAATGGAAAGCAGACCTTCTATGATAAGAGTCTTGAGAGTGAGCTCAAGCTCATTGTTAGCCTTAAGCTTGTTAGCAAATGGGGCGCAAAGCCAGTTGGCAATAAGCGAACCGTAGAATGTAGTAACAAGGGCAACCGCCATATTCGGACCTATTGTTGAAGAATCCTCAAGGTTTTTAAGCATATTGATAAGACCGATAAGTGTACCGATCATACCCCAGGCAGGACCCTGCTCTCCCCAGAATTCCCAGAAAGAAATTGTTTTCTTATGACGTTCCTCCATGCTTAGCATATCTGTTTCAAGAATGCCTCTCACAAGCTCTGCATCCGTACCGTCTACTACAAGCATAATACCCTTCTTTAAGATTCATCGTCTATACTGCCGGCAGCTTCCTCGAGGGCTAAAAGTCCCTCCTTACGGCTGACATTTGACAGCTCTATTATTTTATTTATTGTCTCTCCAGGGTCTACGCTCTTTTCCTTAAAAGGAAGTGCAAATGACTTGATTCCGGCTATAAAGCCCGATAGCTTGTTAGAGCAAAGCACAGCCGAGAGTGAACCACCTATCGTGATAATTGCAGAGGGCGCATCAAGAAAGTTTAATAATGCAGGTACCCCACCATTTTGAATGATACCGAACAAAACCATTCCGATACCAAGAATTACTCCTAAAAGAGATGCTATATCCACTTATACACACCTTCCATAAATAAATATTTGTCGAATGACCTTAGTTATAATTCTACTAAATTTTAGTGTAAATGTCTATGTAAAAATAATATTTTTAATAAAAAATACACAAAATATTGGGAAATGACCTAAGCCATCCCCCAATACCTTGCGAAATCATTATCTCTTAAGATTGATAAGTTCCTCGAGAAGTGTATCAGATGTAGTGATGACACGTGAGTTTGCCTGAAATCCACGCTGAGTTACTATCATATCCGTAAACTGTGAAGACAAATCTACATTTGACATCTCAAGCTCTCCTGATAAGATAGAGCCTCCGTCAGCTGATATTTCAACTCCTATTCCATCAAACTCACCTGAGTTTAATGTGCTCTGATAGCAGTTGTCTCCGATTTTTTCAAGACCTGATGCATTGGCAAACTGTGCCACAGCTATCTGGCAGAGCAGAACTGTATTACCATTGTCATATGAACCGTATATCTTACCATCGTCACTGACAGTTATGCCTGTAAGTGCTCCGAGTGCTTTTCCCTTGCCATCGCCCTGCAAGTCACCGTTCATACCTCCGATAGTAGAGGTTCCGTTATTATTATAGTTCATGGATTTGCTGAAATCCACTTCTATATTACTGAAATTACTTCCGTTGATTGAGGCATCCTGTGTGTTTAAGACGGAAAGATTCAGGTTTATTGTCTTTGCAGCCGGTGAATTTGCACTTGAAATTGATGTAAAAGTACCCTCACTCTGGTCAAAAACGAGCGAAGCGTCCTCAAATATAGTCTGGGGATCTACAGCCCTTCCTTTATACGAGTACATTGTCTGTCCGTTTGGTCCCTGGCTTGTAATAAAATTACCATCCTTGTCCACATCAAATATTGAATTTCCCTTAGAATCAACGATATCCTTAAGCGTTACATCATATGTACCATCGGTATTTGTCTTTTTAATACCAAACTTTGCAGTATAGTTGTATCCCAAGTCATCAAAAAAGCCTATAGTGATGATTCTTCCGGTGTCGGCTGCCTGGGCATCATTTTTATCGAGCACACCTGATACATATGCCTTTGTTGTAGCCTCCGGAGCTGAGGTGTTAGTGGCAGACGACATTACCTGCAGTGATGATACCGTATCCTTTATCACGTTGCCCTTTGCATCTACCTGCCATCCCTGCAATGTATATCCTGTAGAGCTCATACATAAATAACCGTTACCATCTACATAGAAATCGCCGGCACGGGTGAAAAGACGGTTTGTTCCATCACTTACCACAAAAAAGTTAGTCGCGTTTTTGTCATTTAATCTAAGATCAAATGGATTACCGGTAGTCTCAGCGGAACCGGCTCCGGTAATATTTACAGCAGTAGCACCAGACTTTACACCAAGACCTATCTGCTTTGCATTTTTTCCACCGGTACCGGCGGCTCCGTTTCCGGCCGAAGCGCCCGATGTAGTCTGGTACATAATCTCACTGAAACGCACTGAAGATCCTTAAAGGCCTCAGTATTTACGTTTGCGATGTTGTTACCAATAACATCCATTCTTGTCTGATGTGTCTTGAGTCCTGACACAGCAGAATAAAGTGATCTCATCATAGTTGTTTGTCCTCCTATAGTATAGATGGACGGTATGGGCTTTTTCTGTCATTCAAAAGCCCTCTGCCTCCTTAAAAGGTCCGGCTACATAATTACCGCGCCATCAATATTTGTAAATACATTTGAATTAGTTTCCGCCTGGTCCATTGCAGTGACAACGGTCTTACTTGGCACATTTACTATAAACGCAATATCATCTACAAGCACCAGTGAATCGTTTACACCCTTGCTATCTGCAGCTGCTATCCCCTTTTGAAGACGCATGCTCTGGTCGTCGGAAAGATTAATATTTCTCTGTGTCAGCCGCATTGATGCATGCTTTGAGAATTTAACCGGCTGTGTCTGCTGCTTTAATATTTCCTCAAAAGATATATCATTTGTCTTTTTGTCTGTAGATTTTTGCTTATTTAGATATTGATTTGTCAGCTGCTCTATGGATGAGTAATTATTAACGATATTCTTCATAATCCACCTCACGCAGTCTGATTCGTATCGTTTTCTTTACTGTCAGCCTGATTATTTTTATCTGCCGCAATAAGCTCCTTAAGCTTATCCTCATAAGCCTGAAGCTTGCTGTAATCACTGGCATTTATAAACTGCTTGCCATAATCCGAAAGTCCGTCGTACAGCTTTCTTGCTTCCTCTATGATGCCCTTTGAATCTATCGTCAGATCCTCTATCTTTGGAGCTTTGCTATAAGACTTGAAAATGTACTTGAGTTTACAATTGCATCGTAGTACTCATCCGTTGATACAGAATAGAGACTCGAGTAGTCGTACATTTTTTCATTGATAGACAGCTGAATCTTGCCATCCTTATATGTGACATAGTCTACCTTGCCACTGTAGTATCCGGAAGCACTATCCTTATCAGTAACAATAACCTCCTTGCCTACAAGTGAAAGTGCTGCACTCTTTGTAGTCTGGTCATTTGATGATGCCATGGATTCTTTCATAGAAAGAGTTGCCTCCAGCTGTGAGAATGTAGCCATCTGTGCCACATAGTCGGTGTTGCTTGTTGGTTCAAGCGGATCCTGGTACTGCATCTCTGCACTTAAAAGCTTTAAGAAATCATCATAGCCAAGATTTGAGCCACTTGCTTTTGCACTGCTTGTTTTTCTGTTTTGTGTCGGAGTGGTATTTGTCTTGTCTAGCTTTCCGTTTGTAACATTTGCTGTAATTGCCATTTGTCCTCCTTTTTCATGACACCTTATGCTGTGAAATCTACTGAATTTCCGTTATCTCTCATAATCTGTGTCACAAGTCTTTCTTCAACGCGATCCTGCATCATATCACTGTCTATGCCGCTGTCAGAGCTGTTTGAACCATTATAGGAATTTGTGCTCTCCTGCTGTCTGCTGTCGTTTGCAGCACCCTGCTCGAGATTCCTCTCAAACTCATGTGATGCAACGGTGATTTCCACCTCATTTACCCTGATGCCTGAATTATTTAAGGCTTCCTTGAGATTGACCATCTGTGTCTGTAAGGCTTCTTTTACAGCCTCATTGGAAACTGCAATTCTTGCAGATATCTCGCTGTTCTTCTGAGATACGTTGATATACATTCTTCCAAGGCTTTCAGGTGTAAGCTGAAGGTTAATTGCCGATTCTTCAGTGGTGTTTGATATGCTCATACTGTCGACAATCTGTCTGATGATATTGGTCGTATCAACACGTAAACGGCTTTGTGACTGTGACATTTCAAATGAAGTATCGGTATTCAGCTGTTCGCTGACAGATGCATGAAGCATTGAATTGTCTGAGTGTGTGCCATCATCATGATGCAATACGCGCTCACCGGAATCATCAAAGCTACTGTCAGCCAGAGACTTTGACTGAGTCTTTTCATCTGATGTAATACCATTGCCTGTTTCGCCTGAAGAAGTGCCTTCGTCTGGGTTTTGGTAAGAGCTGTCCTGTGTACCGCCATCATATACCTTAACAGCTTCATCGGCAGTGTCGTTTATATTCTGACCCGAAGCTGCTGTATCGTCATAGCTGCTGTCAACCGTTTTTTCCGGTGTATTTACACTACCGGTCGATTCAGTGGCATCCGTTGTATCAGCCGAAGAAACTATATCTGCATCTAGTATTTCACCATCATCTGAAGCAGTAAGCTGTGATAATAAATCAAGCTGTGCATCATTTTCAGATGCAACCTCAGACACATCATTAAACAATGCAGTAAAGTCGGCATTTAAAACAAGTGCCTGTGGATCAGATGCATTTCCGGTGACCTCACAATATAAGGCCGACAGATTTGCAGGGTTGAGTAAATCCATAGCTGTCAGTCCAAGAAGCTGCATTGCATTATTAAGCTCATCCTCAGATATATCGAGGTCATCAGTTACTTTTTCAACTATCTGCGAAGATATATCATCGGTGATTTTTTTTACTTCGCTTTCTGTATGGCTGTTTTTTGACGCAGTTTTGATGCTTATTTCCTTAGTGTTGTTTTTATTTAAAGTATAAGAGTTTCTTCGCTTTAAAAATGTAGTGCTGTTATCCTGCACAGCTGTCCGTCCACCAAGATAGCTTTTAAAGTCAATACCGGATTGTGCAGATGTTTGCGTTATAGCCTTCTGCCCTGTCGAAACAGTCCGTCCACCTGATACATTTGGTACAACAGGTGATATTGTATTGTCTGCCATATTCTCCTCCTTTCTTTTATTATTGTTACCAGATATGCTATCAGTCTGTGAAGGATTCATAATCTTAGTAACCTTTGCCGCCGTAGCCGAATCCATTTTACCAAGGATATTACCTCTCGACTGGGCATCCATGGCATTTAATATCTTGGCAACAAGTGACAGATTGTCGGTCATGCTGTCAAAAATAGCTGCGGCCTCCTTAGGCTTCATTTTGGAATATGTCTGGGCATAATCCTTAATTTCATCATCCTGTTCAAGCTGTTCACACACCTGTTTATATAAGATTTCTGCATTGGCAGGATCTACCTGCTCGTAGAATTTCTTATATTCTTTTATATCGGGTGCTTTATCTGAAAAAACAACCTCCTCATAGTATTTTTCTTTTTCCTCCTCAAAGGCTGCCTGATCCTCCTTATAGGTGCTCAAATCCTGTATCTGGGCATTTAAATCATTGATTGTCTGGGCATCAGCCTGATTCTTGCTATTGGCATCATCCAATTGTTTTTCAAGCTCCTTAATTCTCGAAACCGCATCGTCCAAATTTGTGTAGCCTGCGGTCTCTTTGGACTCAGATGCAGTGATATTGCCGGAATCAGGAAGTATTTTACTTAGTACAGGCACATCCTTTAGTGCCGGCGCAAGCACAGTCGAGCCAAAGCCACCCACATCTGCTTTTACAAAAACTGCAAATATTCCAAGCCATATTGCAATAATAAG
>ENA-OQEN01000755-OQEN01000755.1-human-gut-metagenome-genome-assembly--contig:-NODE-755-length-13394-cov-2.999020_pt1 | contig 13394 bp, 18 predicted proteins | sample MGYA00242791_ERZ504627 | MGnify/ENA primary metagenome ERZ504627 (study PRJEB26092, sample SAMD00036316) | human gut metagenome | host: Homo sapiens | study: EMG produced TPA metagenomics assembly of... | reverse complement strand
AAAATGAGGAATCAATATGATTAAAAAACAACTGATCTTGGAAATATAGATATTTCAACTGACGTTATTGCTACTATTTGTGGTGGAGCTGCAACAGAATGTTATGGTGTTGTAGGTATGGCTAGCCAGAAGATGATGGATGGTTTTTATGATCTTCTAGGTAAAGATAATTATTCTAAAGGAATTGTTGTTGAAGAAGGTCAGACTGGTTCTATTATTAATCTTTATATTATTGTGGGTTACGGTGTGAAGATTTCTGAAATCGTATATGAAGTACAGAAGAAAGTTAAATATGTACTAGAAAAGACTCTAGATATTGATATTGAAGCTGTGAATGTTTATGTTCAGAGCATCCGTGTAATGGACTAGGAGGATGAAGCATGAAGGAAATTAACGGTAAAATGTTTAAACAGATGGTCTTAAGCGGGGCTATCGTATTACATAATAATCATCCTGAGGTAGATGCTTTAAACGTCTTCCCAGTACCAGATGGAGATACAGGTACTAATATGTCTCTTACATTTAATTCTGGAGCTGAACAGGTTGAAAAACTTGCTGATGATACATCTATTGGTGATATCGCTAAAACTCTTTCTAAGGGCTTATTAATGGGAGCAAGAGGGAACTCTGGTGTTATCCTTTCTCAGATTTTTAGAGGTGTAGCTAAATCACTTAAGGGAAAAGAAACAGCCAATGTTGCAGAATTATCTGATGCATTCTCTTCTGGTGCTAAAGTGGCTTATAAAGCAGTTATGCGTCCAGTAGAAGGAACAATCTTAACAGTTATCAGAGAATCTGCTGATGCAGCTGCTAAGTATGTCCAGCCAGATATGGAAATTGAAGACTGGTTCTCTTACTTTGTAAAGAGTGCTGAAAAGTCTTTAGATAATACACCTGAACTTCTTCCAGTATTAAAAGAAGTAGGTGTAGTTGACTCAGGAGGAGCTGGTTTATTATTAGTATTAACTGGTTTCATGGCTGCTCTTGCTGGTGAAGTGATTGAAAAAGTAGATAATGTTGGTGCGGCAAGTGATGTGGAAATTGTACAGGAAGAAGAAAAGCCTTATGGCTATCGTGTACAGTTCACATTAAAGATTGATGACAGAAAGATGAATGCATTCAACTTAGATGGTTTCACCAATGAGTTAAAGAATTTACCAGGTAAGAACGTAGATGTAGCACAGAAAGATAACAAGGTTATTGGTAATGTAGATACATTAAAGCCTGGTAATGCATTAAATACAGGTCTTCGTTTTGGTGAATTCACTAAGGTAACTGTAGTGAATACTGAAGTATCTGAAAAAGAAAAAGAAGAAGAAATCCCAATGGCTCCTGCTAAGGAAATGGCTCTTATTTCTGTTGCTGCAGGTGATGGTATTAAGGATATGTTCCTTGAATTAAATTGTGATCATGTTGTATCTGGTGGTCAGACAATGAACCCAGCAACTGAAGATATCGTTAAAGCAATCAAGGGTGTGAATGCAAAGCATGTCATCATTCTTCCAAATAACTCTAATATCGTAATGACTGCGCAGCAGGCGGCTACAGTATAGAAGGAGAAGTAGACGTTGTAGTATTACCTACTAAGACTATTCCTCAGGGATTATCTGCTGCCATCATGTATAATCCAGAAGCAACATTAGATGAAAATGTGGACGAAATGAAGGAAGCTATTGCGAATGTAAAGACTGGTCAGGTGACTTTCGCAATCAAGGATACTTCAATTGATGGTTTAGAAATTAAAGCAAATAACTATATGGCTTTATGTGAAAAGAAAATTGTGGCTTGCGTACCAGATAAGCTAGAAGCATTAAAGAATGTTTTAAGCAATCTTGTAGATGAAGAATCTGAAATCGTTACACTTATTTGTGGTGAAGACGTAACAGAAGAAGAACAGGAAGCAGCTGCAAGCTTCATTGAAGAAAACTATGAAGATGTAGAATGTGAAGTTCATGTTGGTAAACAGCCAGTTTACTCATTTATTGTTGGTGTAGAATAAATTATTAAATTCCTATCACTTATGTGGTGGGAATTTTTTTGTTTACAATGAAAAGTCAAATCCATTGACATTATAGAATTATATGTTATACTTAAATAGTAATCATTCCTAATAAGGAATTAAAAAGGAGAAAAGAATATGGCAAAATTTAGATGTAAAGTGTGTGGATATGTTTATGAAGGAGATGCAGCACCAGCTGAATGCCCAGTATGTCATGTAAGCGGTGATCAGTTGAAGAAGTAAAAGGTGAAATGAAATTAGCTGCTGAACATGAATATGGTATTTATGCTAAGACTGTAAAAAATAATCCTGATATCAGTGATGAAGATAAAAAATATATCTTTAATCAGTTAAAAGCAAACTTTGAAGGTGAATGTTCAGAAGTTGGTATGTACTTATGTATGGCTAGAATCGCACATAGAGAAGGTTATCCTGAAATTGGTTTATATTGGGAAAAAGCAGCTTATGAAGAAGCAGAACATGCTGCTAAGTTTGCTGAAATGTTAGGTGAAGACTTAGAACCAAATATGAAAGCAACTACTAAGGATAACTTAGCTTGGCGTGTAGACTGTGAATTTGGTGCAACTGCAGGTAAAGTTGAACTTGCTACATGTGCTAAAAAGAACAACTTAGATGCAATTCATGATACAGTTCACGAAATGGCAAGAGATGAAGCAAGACATGGTAAGGCATTAAAAGGTTTATTAGATAGATATTTTGGAAAATAATTGAATCAAAAAGAGTTCAAAGGCATCAACTTAAGGATTTAAACATCCACAAAATTGGTGTCTTTTTTTGTCAATGTAAATTATAACTGCTTAATGAATAATTGTTTTAAGTTATCTAAAGTGATTTTCATACAGAAGGGGTTTATAAAAAAATCCGGCTGAAGTAAATAAGAAAATGCAAGACTCTTATTCTTCAAAATCTGATGTATCAATTCATTCTATACTTTGTTCAAGTGGAAATCTAGGTATTGTGTATGATATCAAAGATAATGGAATCACAACAGATATTCAGTATATGTTATTGTATTCTCTAGATAATCACTAACTAGAGACAATTGCATGTCGTTCTGATACAAGTGTAGAAAAAACTGATTTCTATTTATGGTCTATTGTTTTGTTGAGAACTCTATCAGAAGAAGATCATTCTTCAACAGAATGGCTTTCATTACTTGCGGATTCAATGGATGGTCCTAATCAGGTAGGTGATTATCATTACAGACTTAATATGGGTGATGAAACTATATGTTTGTAGTATTACCTAAATAATTAAATGAGAGGGAGCAGAAATCCTCCTTTGTAATATAGAACCAGAAGTTAATCATTATAACTTGAGATATCCATAAGGTAAGCTTGTAAACAACCATTGATAGCTATGACTATTAATATATCGTTCTTCTCCTCACTAAATAAATATACTGACGGTTTATAAACATTAAAAGAATTCTTTTCTAAAACTCATGTTATAATGAGTAAAAGTTTAAAGAAAGGAATTCTTCTTTTATTATATGAATAAAGCTATATTAGTTATAACATCGGACAATCCCTTCTACATAGATGAACTCAAATCATTATGTATTGCATGTGATATTGAAGTAGAAGATGTTGTTATTCAGAAATTAGAAAAAATTAATCCTGCCACGTATATTGGTAAAGGTAAAATAGAAGAAATCAGATTAAGATTAGATGGAGAAATGGTTATCTTTGATGATGAACTATCGCCATTACAGGTAAAGAACCTTACTGATCAATTACAAACAGAAGTAACAGATCGTACAGATTAATTCTTCGTATATTTGAACAGCGTGCACAGACAAAAGAAGCAAAATTACAGGTAGAAATAGCCAGAGACCAATATTTATTACCAAGACTTGCAGGAATGCAGGAACATATGTCACATCAGCAAGGTGGTTCTGGGTTTAGAGGATCTGGTGAAAAACAGATTGAGTTAGATCGTCGTATTATCTCTAGAAAGTTGTCCCTTTCTAGAAAAGAACTGGCACAGATTGTAAAACAAAGACAAACACAAAGAGAAAGACGTAAACGTAATAATGTCCCTGTGATTGCCTTGGTCGGTTATACAAATAGTGGAAAGTCTACCTTACTCAATACCTTATGTCGGAATAAAGAGAAAAAAGTATTTGAGAAGGATATGTTATTTGCAACATTACAGACTTCTACTAGAAATATCAAGATTAAAAATCACACATGCTTGCTTACTGATACAGTTGGTTTTATTGAACGTTTACCACACAATCTGATTCAAGCATTCCGTTCCACTTTAGAAGAAGTGAAAGAAGCAGATTTATTACTCCATGTTGTTGATTCAAGTTTTGAAGATTATCAATTACAGGTTGATACAACCAATAAGGTATTAGAAGAATTAGGTGTTGAAAATACACCTATGATCTATGTGTACAACAAGGTCGATTTAAATAAGTATGGTTATGTACATCCTGCAACTCCTTATGTTTTTATATCTGCGAAGGAAAAGATTGGTTTAGATTTGTTAGAAGATGAAATAAGTCATATCCTCTTTAAGGATTATGAAACTTTCCAATTAGGTATTCCTTATGATAAGGGGGAAGATTTCAAATATCTCTATGAGCATACCTATGTGGAACAGGTTGACTATCGTGATGATTATATCTATCTTCAGATAGAAGCCAAAATACAGGATATTAAAAACTATCTCAAGTATCTTCTTTTGAATTAATGAAACGGAGTTTCATTAATTGTCCTCTTTTTACATCTTTTATGAAACGTCATAATAATCAACCTTGAAACAGTTTACATATATGAGGTGTGATTGATAAAATGAGTTCATAAGATAAAGGAGACACATAAAATGGAAAGAAAAATGCCAAAAGATTTTTACTGGGGTGGTTCAGTATCATCATTCCAGACTGAAGGACACAGAAACGAAGGTGGAAAGGGTGTTTGTATCTATGACGTAAGACCTATGAACCTGAATTCTCTGACTGGAATGATGCAATTGATGAATACACTCGTTATGATGAAGATATTGCTTTAATGAAAGGTATGGGATTCAACTTCTATCGTTTCTCAATCTGCTGGAGCCGTATCATTCCTAATGGTACATTAGATGAACCAGTAAACGAAGAAGGTGTAAGTTCTACAGTGATTTAATTGATAAGCTACTTGCTGCAGGCATTGAACCAATGATCACTTTAGTACATTTCGATATGCCTTATCATCTTGTAAAGAACTACAATGGTTTTGCTTCAAGATATGTTGTAGACTGTTTTGAAAGATATGCAAAAGTTTGTATTGAAAGATTCGGTGATAGAGTGAAACATTGGATGTCATTCAATGAACAGAACCTTCATTCAATGATGTTAAGAGTTTCTAACGCTGAAGAAATTCCTGAAGGTGTAAGTCTTCCTAAACATTTATACCAGGTAAATCACAATGTTATGATGGCTCATTGTAAAGCAGTACGTGCTTTAAGAGAAATGCAGCCAGATGCTAAGTTCTGTGGTATGGGTGCAATCACTAATATTTATGCATATGACAACAGCCCGGAAAATAATTTATTCGCAACTCAGGCTTATAATTTATTAAATGGTTATCTTGTTGATACATTTGCTCAGGGTAAATATCCTGATTACTGGAATGCTTACTTAGAAAATCGTGGATGGATGCCTACATTTGAAGAAGGCGATGAAGAACTATTAAAATATACTGTAGACTATATCGCATTCTCTTATTATCGTTCTAATACAGTGAAGACTGGTGTCTTTGATTATGAAAGACCAGCTTGTGACTGTGTGAATGAACAGCAGATCCAGAATCCTCATTGTGAAGCAATGAATGGCATTGGGAAATCGATCCAGTTGGATTTAGATGGACTTTAAATGATTTACATCATAGAACAGGTTTACCAGTATTCGTACTTGAAAACGGTATTGGATGGCGTGAAGATATGACTCAGGATGAAGTAGATAAAATGCTTGCTGAAGGTCGTACAATCGAAGATGATTATCGTATCAACTATCATAGAGACCATATCCGTGAAATGGAAAACGCAATGTTTGAAGATGGTGTAGACTGCTTAGGTTATATTACTTGGGGACCAATTGATATCCTAGCTAGTATGTGTAATATGGATAAGCGTTATGGATTTGTTTATGTTAATAGAACAAATAAAGATTTAAGAGATATGAAACGTATTCCAAAGAAATCTTATAATTATATCAAGAAGTATTTGAATCTAACGGTGCTGATTTAGACTAATACTTGCTTCGACCATGCTTAATGCATGGTCTTTTTTTATGTGAATTTATAAACGTTTAGTGAATAAATTAACTTAATGTAAAGGCTTTCATTTTTCTCATATCGTCCTAAAATAGTATTAAAGGAGATTTGAAATATGATTACTTTTAGAGGTGGCGTTCATCCCTATGATGGAAAAGAATATACGAAAGATAAACAAATAGAAAAATTAGAAGCCAGCCAGGAGGTTGTTTTTTTAATGAAACAGCATATTGGTGCACCAAGTATTCCTGTAGTAAAGGTTAAAGATGAAGTACATGTAGGTACATTGATTGCTCAGGCGGGTGGTTATGTTTCCGCAAATATTATTTCTTCTGTGTCAGGAATAGTGAAACGTATTGAAAAAAGACAGGATGCATCAGGTCATTATCAGGATGCAGTCGTTATAGAAAATGATGGAAATTATACATCGGATTATGAGGCACATGAAAATAATATTGATACACTTACTTTTAAAGAAAAGATAGAAAAAGTAAAAAATGCAGGTGTAGTTGGCCTAGGTGGGGCAGGGTTTCCAACACATGTGAAGCTCAATGTAAGAGAACCAGAAAAAATAGAATATGTTATTGTGAATGGAGCTGAGTGTGAGCCTTATCTTACATCTGACTATCGTTTGATGCTTGAAAGATCTAAAGAACTGATTGAAGGATTAAAGATCATGTTAACTCTTTATCCTCATGCTGTAGGCTATATTGGAATCGAAGATAATAAGAAAGAAGCGATTCATACATTAGAAAAACTATGCGCACATGAAGAAAGAATAAGCGTTAAAGTATTGAAGACCAAATATCCACAGGGTGGAGAAAGAATGTTGATAGAAGCATTGACTGGAAGAAGACTCAATTCAAAGATGCTTCCTCTTGATGTGGGTTGTATTGTAGATAATGTGGCCACAGTTCTTGCGATTAGAGATGCGATTAAATATGATCGTCCTTTAATCTCTACAGTCATGACTCTTACAGGAGATGGAGTAAATATACCTTGTAATGTAGAGGTTCCTGTAGGAACTGATTTCCAGTTTATTGTTGAATCACGTGGTGGTTTGAAAGAGAATGTAGAGAAAATCATCAGTGGAGGTCCAATGATGGGTAGTTCACTTATTTCTCTTCATATTCCTGCCGTAAAGACAAGCAGTTCTATTCTTGCTTTTACTCATGATGAAGTGGCATTAAATACGCTACAGCTTGTATTAGATGTGGACGCTGTATAGATGCCTGTCCAGGTCATCTTATTCCTCAAAAGCTTTATCAGGCTTCTTTGAAGAATGATATCAATACATTCATACAACTGAATGGTATGGAATGTATAGAATGTGGATGCTGCAGTTATGTATGTCCTGCAAAAAGAAATATGACGCAGGCTATTAGAAAATGTAAGTCAACTGTTGCATCTCTTAAAAGAAAGTAGGGGAATGTTATGAATAAACTATTACATACATCATCATCACCTCATGTACGTGATCAAACAGATACAACACGTATTATGATTGATGTCATTATCGCATTGATGCCTGCAACACTTTATGGTATTTATCAATTTAAGTTAAATGCAGCACTTATAGTCGTTGTATCAGTACTTAGTTGTGTATTATCTGAATATCTATTTGAATACTTTATGAAGAAGCCTATTACAATCAAGGATTGTTCTGCGATTGTAACAGGACTCATTCTTGCATTAAATCTTCCATCCACTGTTCCTTTATGGATACCAATCATTGGTGCTCTATTTGCGATTATAATCGTAAAACAGTTATATGGTGGACTAGGACAGAATTTTATGAATCCTGCCTTGGCAGCACGCTGTTTCTTGCTTATTTCATTTACTGGTCGAATGACAAATTTCGTCTTTGATGGTGTCACTACTGCAACGCCACTCGCAATTCTTGAAACGAGATCTCATTATGACTTGTTCCGTTTATTTATCGGTACAACAGCAGGGACTATTGGTGAAACATCCACTCTGATGATTTTACTAGGTGGCGCTTATATGTTAGTAAAGAGAGTCATTAAACCAACTATACCAGTGGCTTATCTTCTTTCTTTCTCACTCTTTACTCTTATTTTTTCACCATTCCGTTTTGATTTCTATTATCTCGCATGCCAGTTATGTGGTGGAGGCTTAATGCTTGGCTGCTTCTTTATGGCCACTGATTATGTGACAACACCTATTAATTTTGAAGGCCAGATTATTTTTGGTATTTTAATAGGAATACTCACTGGTTTATTTAGATTCTTTGGGACAACCACAGAAGGTGTTTCTTATGCGATTATTCTAGGAAATCTTGTTGTACCTCTTATTGAGAAATATACACTTCTCTATAAAACAAAGAAGGCGGTGGTATCATGAATATAAAGAGAATCATCAAGGATACATGCATCTTATTTATCATTACTATTGTATCTGGATGTCTCCTTGGTTTTGTTTATAATTCTACAAAAGATAAAATAGCCGCAAAACAGGAAGAAACAAAGCTTCTTGCCTATAAGCAGGTTATGAGTGAAGCAGATGATTTCAAGGCAGATTACAGCAAACTCATTCAACAGAGTCCAAAGCTTCTTACAAAAGATTATGGTAAAAATGGTATTGAAATCACTAATGCTTTAGGGGCTTATAAAGATAATAAACTACAAGGCTATGTTATCCAGGTAACTGATAAAGATGGCTTTGGTGGTGAAATAGAACTTATTATTGGAATTGATTTAAATAAACAGATTAAAGGTGTAGAAATCTTATCTATTAATGAAACAGTGGGGCTTGGTATGAACGCGAAGAATGAATCTTTTAGATTACAATATTTGAATAAGAAGGTGGATTCATTTGTCATTACTAAAACAGGTAAAGAGAAAGATAATGAAATTGATTCTCTTTCTAGTGCCACTATCACTTCTAAAGCTGTCACAAATGGTGTCAATGGTGCGCTTGATTTCTATGATCTGTTGAAAGGTGATGGACAACATGAATAAATATATCAAGCCAGTCTATAATGGCATTATTAAAGAAAATCCTACATTTGTCTTAATGTTAGGTATGTGTCCAACTCTTGCTGTCACAACTTCAGCTATGAGTGGGATGGGTATGGGACTCACGACAATGGCTGTACTTATTATGAGTAACTTTGTGATTTCCGCATTACGTAAGATTATTCCTGAACGTGTTAGAATTCCAGCTTATATAGTCATCGTGGCAACTCTTGTGACAGTTGTACAGCTCCTATTACAGGCAAATCTTCCATCTTTATATGATACATTAGGTATTTATATTCCTCTTATTGTGGTTAACTGTATTATTCTAGGCCGTGCAGAAGCATTTGCATCTAAGAATAATCCTATTCTTTCTATATTAGATGGTGTAGGTATGGGTTTAGGATTTACTTTAGCCCTTACTTGTATTGGACTCGTGAGAGAACTTTTAGGTGCTGGTACTGCTTTTGGTTATACAATCATGCCAAAAGCCTATGAACCTATTTCTATTTTTATCATGGCTCCAGGGGCATTCTTTGTCTTATCTATGTTAACCGCGATACAAAATAAATTAAAACTACCAAGCGCAACCAACATTGAACATTCTTCTACACTAGAATGTGGCGGAGATTGCACACATTGTCATGGTATTACTTGCTTTGAAGAATATAAGAAGGAGGCGCAGAAATGATGAAAACATTACTTTTAACTTTAATTAGTGTCTCATTAGTCAATAACGTTGTTTTATCTCAATTCTTAGGCTTATGTCCATTCTTAGGTGTTTCTAAGAAAATAGAAACAGCAGCAGGTATGGGAGGTGCCGTAATATTCGTTATTACGATTGCCTCAGCTGTCACCTCACTTCTTTATCGATTATTAGTGAAATTCCATGTAGAATATCTAGAAACAATTGCGTTTATTCTTATTATTGCAGCACTTGTCCAATTAGTAGAATTATTCTTAAAGAAATATTCACAAGGGCTGTATCAGTCTCTAGGTGTTTATTTACCACTGATTACAACAAACTGTGCCGTACTTGGTGTGGCTTTGACGAATGTACAGAATCATTATAATTTCATCACAAGTGTTGTCGCTGGTTTTGGAACAGCTGCAGGCTTCACTATATCTATTATTATTCTTGCAGGAATTAGAGAAAGAATAGAAGATAATGATATTCCTCATAGCTTCAAAGGGGCTCCTATTGTATTGATTACTGCAGGTTTGATGGCCATTGCCTTTATTGGCTTTTCAGGCTTGATTTAAAGGGGGAGAATGAATATGAAGTCAATTATGATTGCGACTCTCCTTGTTGGTTTGATTGGACTATTTATTGGAATAGTTCTTGGTATTGCGAGTGAGAAGTTTAAGGTTGTTGTAGATGAAAAAGAGCAGAAAATCAGATCTATTCTTCCAGGTAATAACTGTGGTGCCTGTGGTTATCCAGGATGTGATGGTTTAGCTCATGCGATTGCAAAAGGAGAAGCACCTAGTAATCAATGCCCTGTAGGAGGCAATGAAGTAGGTGCAAAGATTGCTTCTATTTTAGGACAGGTTGCACAGGCAAGTACACGTTATACAGCCTTTGTGAAATGTAAAGGAACTTGTGATAAAGTCACACCTATATCTGATTATTCAGGTATTAAAGATTGTTTAAGTGCTGCATTAGTGCCAGGTAAAGGTGGTAAGATGTGTGTTTCAGGCTGTATTGGTTTAGGAAGTTGTGTGCAGGCTTGTGATTTTGATGCAATCCATATTGTAGATGGTGTAACTGTTGTAGATAAGGAAAAATGTAAAGGATGTCAGAAATGTATGGAAGCATGTCCTAATCATCTGATTGAAATGGTACCTTATGATGCAATACATCGTGTTCAATGTAATTCTCATGATAAGGGACCAGTTGTCACTAAAAGCTGTCAATCAGGTTGTATTGGTTGTCGTTTATGTACAAAGGTATGTCCAAATGGAGCAATTACCGTCGATGATTTCTTAGCACATATAGATTATTCTAAGTGTACAAATTGTGGGGCATGTGTAGAAAAATGTCCTAGAAAAGTCATCCAATAAAAAAATCCCTTTATTTGGTTTTTTTAAGAGTGATTGAAGTTTTTTGTATAAGTGATTTGATTATTTGTATCAACAAAGCATGCTTCTACATCGTCTAGTGACTCAATGAGTGCTTTGCCTTTTTCTAATCCAAGTGAGAAACATACAGTACTTAATGCATCACCCTGTATTGAAGAAGGGGATATAATAGTGACAGAAGCAAGTCCGTTATCATAACTATAACCCGTACGAGGGTTTAAAATATGATGATAAACATGATGGTAGAATTTCATCTGTCTTTGATAAATACCACTTGTCACAACTGATTTATCTTCTATCTTAGTACTTATAATAGATTCATCTGTTTTTTGAGGATTGGTGATTCCAATACGATATCCTTCTGTCATCTTATCTCCGACACATAGGATATTACCGCCAAGATTAATCAAGGCATTATTGACTTTATGTTGGATTAAATACTCTTTGAGTTTATCTGCAATATATCCTTTTGCTATTGCACCTAAATCTATCATTGTATCAGGATTCTTATAGAGTATTCTTTTGTGATCACAGATAATATTTTGATAGTTGACTGTTTTAAGACTTTCTTTTAAGAGAGTTTCATTAGGTAAAGTTGCTTTATCACTCTTGAAATCCCACAAAGAACTAACAGCACCAATCGTAATATCAAAAGTGCCTTTTGATAACTCACTATAATAAAGTCCCTGTTTAATAACAGAGGCGAGTTCGTTAGAAATAGTTTGATATTGGGTCTTATTCTTATTATGATTAATTTGATAGAGTTCACTATTTGTGTTCGTTGTAGAGAAAAGTAGCTCATATTTCTTACATAAATCAAAGCACTTATTTAGAATCTTTTTTGAAGATGAATCATATAAAGTAATAGAGACAATGGTATCTAAACAGAACTCTTTCTGAGTAATGGGTTCATTATTAGGCTTACAGCCGCTAAGTAAAGAAAAACATAGGATAAGTGAAAATATTCTATTCATAAAGCACCTCCTTATTCTATTATACAAGGAGTAAATAATGAAAAACAGAAAATATGATATTTATGTATTGGCTATTTTATTAATTATAGTTGCTGCTGGTTTTCTTCTTCGTCCTCAGTCTAAGAGTAATATGATTAAAATTACTTTAAACAAAGAAGTTTATGGCTATTATGATCTAAATAAAAATCAAACAATACATATTAATAAAGAGAATATATTAAAAATAGAAAATCATAAAATAAGAATGATTTCAGCCACCTGTCCAGATCATTTATGTATCAAGCAGGGGACAATTAATAAAAAGGGGCAGAGTATCATCTGTCTTCCTCATAAACTCATTGTAGAGGTGGTGTCAGGAGATGAAAAACAACAAGATGATCAAGCATACTAAAGTCAGACAATTATGCTTTCTTGCAATATTCTGTACTATATCCATCATATTGAATTATATAGAAATGTTGTTTCCTATTTATTTGGGAATCCCTGGCGCAAAACTTGGTTTAGCTAATATTGTGTCTTTGACAATTCTTTTATGCTTTGGATTTAAATATGCATTGGGTGTCGCATTGCTTCGTATCTTTATTATAGGAATCACATTCACAAATCCTTATATGATGCTTTATAGCTTAGTTGGAGGATTTCTTTCTATTAGTATTATGGCATCGATGGTAAAGACACATCTCTTCTCAAATATCGTTGTCTCTATAGTAGGAGGTGTATCTCATAATATAGGGCAGTTACTTGTTGCCTTTGTCTTCTTTTCTACCTCTGCCTTTATCTATTATCTTCCATATCTGATATTACTTGGGATTGTATCAGGTACGGTGGTAGGAATAATTGCACAAATTATATATATTAAAATAAAAAGGCATATTTTTTTGTATATGTTATTATAAGGCGGTATGTTTAAAAGAAGGGTGAAAGTGTGAAAATAAAATTTGTTATTAATCGAAAAAATAAAGACATAGTAGATATTGCTTATGAAAAAAGTAAATCGAATAGTAATATCCTAAAAATATTTAGGCTAATGATAAATTAAAATTTTTATTGTATGTTTGTGTCCGACCGACGAAGGCGG
>ENA-OQEN01000754-OQEN01000754.1-human-gut-metagenome-genome-assembly--contig:-NODE-754-length-13396-cov-1.936845_pt1 | contig 13396 bp, 20 predicted proteins | sample MGYA00242791_ERZ504627 | MGnify/ENA primary metagenome ERZ504627 (study PRJEB26092, sample SAMD00036316) | human gut metagenome | host: Homo sapiens | study: EMG produced TPA metagenomics assembly of... | reverse complement strand
TAATGATTTCGTCATTCAGGAAGGAGACTGTTTATGGAGCTGATGAACCGGATCCGAGAGCGTGTCGTGGCGTGGCAGAAGAAGCGGGTGCGGACGGTCGTATTTCCTTTGGCGGGAAAGCTCTGCGCTGTGGAGACGGTAGAAGGAAAGCGACTGGGACAGTGGCAGGCGGACTACGATGGTGATACGCCAAATTTAAAAGAGTGTTTCCTCTCACTGAAGGCTGCCGGACTTCGGGGTAAGAAGCTCTGGCTTTTGGTGAATGCGGACTCGCTTCGATGGAGCAGGAAAAGATATCCGCAGATGACGGAGGAGGAATTTGCTGAATCGATGGAGTGGGAGCAGATCGCGTCTTTCACACCGAGGAAGCGATCGCCATGGGGCATCGTGTGCTCTCTCATGATGAAGAGGGCTGGGAAGCGCTCTTGCATGCATTGCCGCGCGTGGATCTCGGAGCTTGGGAGATGGGAGCGCATGAGGCGGGGTTTACCATCACCCGTGCATTTCCTGTGACGGATATTCCTTTGCAAGAGGGGCTGCACTTTATTCTATATATGCGCCGCCATTCGGCGATGCTTCTTTTCCGTAGGGGGGATCTCTGGGAGAGCCGCATCCTGCATCTGGCAGATGAGGGTAAGGCTTCGCTGTTCATGGGGCGGCAGATGGATCTCTATGGGATGTCTTCTCTTCCATGTTTTCTGGTTCCGCTGGAGAGCTGTGGGACTAAGGAGCGGACAGCATGGCTTTCTTACATGGAAAAGGAGCTGACTCTTCTTTCGGCAGAAGGGACAGAGGACGAGGGGAGCAAGACAGTCACGCTCGAAACGGAGCATCTGGAGGAAGGCGGATACTGGATGATGCCATGCGTGTGGTGCTTGCCGTAAGTCATGCGGGGACGGCATTGCCTCTTCTCATGGGAGAGCGCCCTTTTCTGACGGAGGAGAATCGAAAGCTTCGCATCGCGCAGGGAGCGTGTGCGCTCGGCGCAGCCTTTTTCCTCTTTTCCTGTGCATCCTTTCTTTCGGCTTATCGGGAGGATAAGGCGCAGCTGGCGGAGAATGAGGCGCTGTCTCCATTGAAAGTGAAGAGGGCGGAGATGAAAAGGTGAGTGTGGAGGAAGAAGCTCTGCTTGCGATGCTAAAGGAAGAGGAGGCCAAAGATCCGCACTGGGAGCAGCGTCTGGTACTTCTTGCTGATGGTATGCCGCAAGGTGTCGTGCTATCGGAGATTTCCGCAGAGGGAGAGGATGTCCTTTTGAAAGGGACATCGCAGAAGGCGTCCGATCTTTCGAATTTCGCAGGCCATCTCACGCGGGCGTGGGGCGGCCTCACGGAGCTGAAGAGTCGGAAAAAGAATGCGCGCACGGGGCTCTTTGAGTTTACCGTCCGCTGGAAAAAGGAAACGACGAGGAAGTCGCCGTAGGTATTGCTTTTATCAATAATGGCAGAAGACGGAGGCGTGGGCAAAAGTGATTTGCACATGCCTCCGTTTTTTATGGTGAATGGTGCAGGAGAAACGGGGCTTCATGTCAGAAATGTAGGGCTTACTCTCTGCTACAGGAACAATTTTTAGGAATTGAATGCGAGAGTGCAAGTTTTTGACTTACACGTCGATTGGCGGAAGGTATGAGGTTCAATATTCAAGAAAACGCGATGACTGAAATCGCGCTTTTTTATTGCACAAACCCGCTCTAAGACGGTATAATAATAAATAACTGTAGGCTGAGAGAGTATGGCTTTGTGGTATCCGGGACGCTATGTCAGAGAAGATTTTGAGAGAGTGTCTGGTACTCGCAGTTCAACTTCTGTAGTGAAACTGATTTCCTATAAGGAGGGCATGATGATGAAAATGAAAAGACTGGTGGTCTGTGCACTGGCGGCGGCGATGATCGGTGCAGGCGCATTGACGCAGGTATCGGCTTTCAATCTGGGCAGTGTCCTTGGCGGTGTGGTCAAGGTCGGCGGTATTGCGATACTGGTCGATAAATATGGCGCTTCTATCAATAGCGCGATCAATTCGGTCATGATGAAAGAAGGCGCCGGCACGAATTACGCCACGAAGGTGGTGCCGATCGTCAGCATTGGAAATAAAGGATATATCGGAGCCGCGCAGGTCATCGGCGATGCCGATCAGGTAGAGAAGGTGAAGGCGGTCGGGCAGCTGGAGATCAGCTGGAATGACAAGCTGTTCCGTATCAAGGGGCTCATCCCGATGGATAGTGTGAATCCGACCTCGTTCTCCCGTGTGCAGGGCGTTGGCGTGTCGGCAGTGATCGATGTTCGGGTGTGATGGGCGCTGGAAAAGACCGGGAGACCAAGCGGCTTATGAATGGAGGATCCAGTTTTCCATAGTCCTTCGGATATGGACCGGTCTTCATGAGAAGAAGCGGTCACCTGAACTATGAACTTTTACTATTTGATTATTTTCGGAGGAATATATGAGAAAAGCATTACTGGCAGCAGGATTGGCTGCATTGATGGCGATGCCTGTCATGGCAGAGGATGTGGCAACGCTGGCGGAAAAGATCGACCGTGTAGATGAAGTCCTCTATGGTTCGGTGCAGAGCGGGTCTCTCATCGGCCGTGCGGATCAGGCGGATAATGTGATCTACGGCATGGGGAATACATCGGCCAGTGGACTTGATCATCGTATCGACAATCTGTATGCGGATGTGGTGAGAAATGACAACGATCGCACTCCGGCGATTTCGAACCGCATGAATGCGATGGAATACTATCTGACGGATGAGATCAGCACGGATAATCTGACGGTCCGCATGGATCATCTGGAAAAAGTGGTGCTGGGCGAAGCGAAGAAGGGGGCTTTGGATGAACGTATGCAGAGCCTGGAGCAGGCAGTCTATGGAGACCAGCACTATGAAATGAAGACGGTCCAGCTGCCGGCGGATACGGTCTTCAAAGTGGCACTGAATGATGATGTGGCAGCAAGACGAGCCAGGTCGAGATCCGGTCTCCTTCACGGTACAGGAAGATGTTCTGGTCGGTGATGTACTGGTGCTGCCTCGCGGCACACAGGGCAGTGGCGTGGTGACGGAAGTCAGCCGCCCGAAAAGCTTTGGCCGCAGCGGCAAGGTCGATGTCTCCTTCGATCAGGTATTCTCTGTGGATGACGAAGCGATCCCGACTGTGCTGGGACCGGAAGCCAAGGAAAAGCTGAAGATGGAAGCAGCGGCTGTCGGTGCCTCTGCCATCGGCGCGCTGGCTCTTGGCCCGATCGGTCTTGTGGGCGGGCTTTTTGTCAAAGGTAAGGATACTGTGCTCCCCGCTGGCAGCGAGCTCTATATCCAGACGGCACAGCCTGTCACGACGAAGGGCTGGTGCTCCGTGAAGGCGCGCCGCACATCGTCCTTAGAAAGCATGTCGCGCGCACAGCTTCTGCTGCTGCGGTGGCTGCGGCAGAGGATAATCAGGTGACGGCGACGGCTGTGCCGGAGACCGCAGCTCCTGCGCCAAAGGCAGAAATCAGTGACAGTGCCAAAGCGGAACTGGAAGCAGCCCGTGAAAAAGATTCTACAGTAAAGGAAAAGGCAGACTCCGCCAAGACCGATAATGAGGCAGCTTCTGTCGTGATCATGAGAAATGAATAATCATAACTGGAAAAGGCGGTGCTTCTTTCTGCCCTTCTGCTGCCTTCGCTGGCTGCTGAAGCGGCAGAGGCACCTGTTTCCCCAAAGCTGCCGCCAGAGGATACCACCCATGTGGAGTATTCCGTCAGCGAGGGTGTACTGCGGCCTTCCTATGACGGGGAGGAGACACGGGAAACGGTCAAAAAGGATAAAGACAGGAAAAAGAATAAGGAAACTGCGGATACCGGGATTTCCAAAGAGCATCCGGCTACGGTCGTGGCTGATAAAATGCGCTACAATGATACCACGGGAGAGGTGGCAGCTTTCGGGCGCGTAGAGATCAAGCACATGATGGATACCTATCAGGCCGAGTATGTCTATGGAAATACGATCTCTCAAAAGTATGTCGTCCCGGGGGAGCTTGTCTGGAAGAATCCGACGACGGATCTCAAGGCGGCGCGCGCTGACTATGACGCGAAGGCCGCTGTCGGACATTTTGAAAAGGTGTCCGGCTGGGACAGCGGGACGTACTATTTTCAGGGCGAAAGCGGTACATATGACAAGAATGCCAATCACATAGTGATCGAGCATGGCTACTTCACGACGAAGCATGCGGTGGCGAAGGTACCGGACTATCGCATCGAAGCGGACTCCATCGATATTTATCCGGGGGATAAGTATATCGCGCATAATGTGAGACTCATGGCGAAGAATACGGTGCTTGTGACGCTTTCGACGTACAAGGGTTCCCTTCAGAAGAAGCGGGTCAGCCCGTTCACACTGATTCCGCGTCCGATGTTTGACAGTGACAATGGTTTCGGGCTGCATAACCGGATCGAGATCCCGCTCGATGCGGATATGAATCTGACGGCGTATATGGAAAACCGCTGGTACACGAAGGCAGGGTACAAACCGGATGTAGGTGTGCGCTATCAGACGCCGGTTGGCGGCTTGAATTTCCACTATGCCGAAGAGGAAAGCAGCACGAATGATGAAGGCGGCATCTGGGTCAAGAAACGGCCGTCGCTGGAATTTAACTCGAAGCATTTTTACCTCGGTGGCTCTCGCTTCTACGTGGGCGCGAAGGGGGAAATCGGTTACTGGGAAGAAGACGGGGTCAAAGGACAGCATAAGAGCTACGACGCTTATATTTCCAGTGATCCATGGAAGCTCGGGAAATTCATGCGTTTTTCCTGGCGCGCTGGCTATATGAGAGATTACTACAGCTATAACGGCGGGAACATCCGTAAAAACACTTATTACAGCATGGGGCTTTCCGGCGGTTACCGCAGCGTGCAGGGCTGGATCTATTATACGGATCGTGAAATCAATGGCTTTACGCCGTATCGCTACGACTCGTACACCAGTGATAAGCCGCTCGACTTTGGCGTGCGCGTGCAGCCCACGAAGAATGATGCCTTCAGTCTGGCATGGACGGTCGATACCAAGTATGGCCGTCTAACCATCGCTACTGGACCTACTATCGCGACATGCATTCCTTCTATGCCTGGATCCGCTACGATGATATCGAAAGGGAAACCCAGTTCATGCTGATGCCGAAAGATTTTAGATTCTAGGAAATGCTGATTCGCTCGGACAATGATCGGATCCGTATTTCCCTGCCGGCTGGTGAGCCTGTATCGGTCACTTTTTTCGGAGGTGCTCCATGTATAAAAAATGGGCACTGCCGCTGGGGCTTGCCCTTGTGGCTCTTCTGATCCTCTGGGGATCGCTGGGCATGGGGACAGCGTCGAAGCTGTTTCCTGAAAAACCAAAGGCGATGCCTCCCGTGACTGCATCGGAAGGGGCTTCTTCCTCTTCGATGCTTCCGCAGGAAGAGAGCCGCCGCGTCTATGATGCATCATCCTATATCAGGGGAAAGCCGCTTGCTGATCCCTTCCATATGGAGGCGATGACGGAAAAGACGATGCCTGTGGAAACGGCAGGCGTCTCTTTGCCTTTTTCTGCGCCTCGCACGGCGAATTCCTCTGCCGGATCGGCAAAAGAGAAAAGGTCGTATGCATCTGATGTGCCGCGTCTCATGGGTGTCATGTCATTTGGCAGTGAGAAGCGAGCGGTCATAGAGGTCCATGGGGTGACGTACACGGTCAAAGAAGGAGAGCAGGCAGGACTATGGAATGTTTCCAGCATACAGGGAAAGACGGTGACGCTCGCCGGTGCTTCCGGTGTTTTCACACTCAGCACTCGCTGATAAGAACGGCGGGGGCTGTTTTTTGCTGTGCATTTTTGCTTTGCACAGGTATTTCTGCCCGGGCGCTGGATCTGGATACCAGCGCACATGAGACGATGGCCGAAGAGCTTTCCTCCCGTGATCTCCGGATGCCGGAGAAAAAGCCGGATGAGGCCATTGTACAGGTGGCGCCAACCCCGGAGAAGAAGGTCAGCCTGCATGTGAGCGACGCTCCTGTGGCAGAGGTACTGCGGGGACTCGCGGAGATGACGGGAGAGAATGTCATTTTTTCTTCTCACGTGAAGGAGCGGGTCACGGCTAGTCTGGATGATGTGACGCCGGAAGAAGCGATGACATCCATCATGCGGCCTGTGGACTTGCCGGGCGGAAAGAGGGAAGTACGCTTATTATTTTTTCCTCCGTGACGGAGAAAGAGTCCGGCATCCTTGCGAAGTCATACCGCCTTTCCTATGCGAATGCCAAGGAAGCTGCCGAAAGCCTGACGGATATGGTATCCAAAGGCAAGGTGTCTTATAACCAGTCGGCCAATACCGTGCTTGTGAGTGGGACGCCGGCCGAGCTGATGCAGGTGGATGCGCTCCTTCGCGGTATGGATATCCCCGAAAAGCAGGTGAAGGTGGAGGCGGAAGTCATCGCAGTCAATAAAAGCTCGGCCAAAGAGCTGGGGCTGGACTGGAATTTCAAAAGCCTCACCGGCAGTGCGGACTATGACCGTGACAGCTGGACGGAGCAGCACTATGTACTGGGGGAAGATGGAAATATCAAGTACGACAGTGATGGAAATCCCAAGATCCGAAACATTGAAAAAAGCGGCTGGGACGTCACGATCCCTGATGGCTACGCCGGGATCTCCTATGGGCGTGCGCCGGGCGGGCATCCCTACACCTTCTTCTTTCAGGGCAAATCTCAATGCACTGGTCACTAAAGGCAAGGCAAAAGTACTGGCAAAGCCGCACGTCGTCACGATGAATGGCAGGAAAGCGACATCCTGATCGGGAGCCGCATCCCGGTCATCGTAGAGCATATGGAAAATGGCGTGAAGACCACGACGACAGAGTACAAGGACGCCGGGATCAAGCTCACATATACCCCCATTATCAGTGCGGATAATGAGATCACCGCTGATGTGGAAGCAGAAGTCTCGACGCCCTACTCGTCCCTGAGATGAAAGCGTACCGCATCATCACGCGCTCGGCGAATACGATGGTGCGTCTGGCATCCGGGCAGCTCCTGGCTATCGGCGGTCTCATCGATAAAGAGGAAGGGAAGACCTTCCGCAAAGTACCTATTTTAGGAGACATCCCGCTTCTGGGAAAACTCTTCCAAAGTCATGGGAAAAGTCTGGAGGAGTCGGAAATCATTATACTTATCAGGGCGGATGTCATCGAATAAAGAGGGTTAGGGAAACACTGATTAAATCGTTGTCAGATTTTACTCTTGAATTTTATGCATAGCGAGGAATAACCTGACGCGAATAGCGAGCTATTTAAGGAAGGCTATGACGAAGCTATGTATAAAAATTCTTGTAGAATCTGACTCTGCGATTTAATCAGCGTTTCCCTCATATTTCCATTGGTAATCCATTTCGGTATCCATTATAATAATGAAAATATGACTTCACCGATTTCTACGAAGGAGGATATGAATGAGCTATCAGGAAACATATAAAGACTGGCTGACGTGGGCGGATGAAGAGACGAAGGAAGAGCTCCTGCGCCTGACGGATGAAAAAGAGATCGAAGACCGTTTTTATAAGGATCTGGAATTTGGTACAGCCGGGCTGCGCGGTATCATGGGCGCGGGCACGAACCGCATGAATCGCTATACGGTCGCCAAAGCGACAAGAGGGCTTGCTGATTATCTGAAAAAGGAGCATCCGAAGACTTTTTCACAGGGCGTGGTCATTGCCTATGATTCCAGAAATCATTCCGCTGACTTTGCGAAAGAAGCCGCTCGTGTGCTGACATCGGCCGGGATCCCCGTCCGCATTTTCGAAGAACTCGAACCGATTCCTGTCCTTTCTTTTGCGGTCAAATATTTCCATGCTGCGGCCGGTGTGGTTGTGACAGCGAGCACAATCCGGCAGAATACAATGGATACAAGGTCTATGGTGCCAATGGCGCGCAGCTGGTGCCGAAGGATGCAGACGTCCTGACGGCTTATGTCGAAGCGGTGACAGATCTTTCGCATATCGAAGATGAGGGAAATGATGCCCTCATGAACTGGCTGGGACATAAAACCGTCACCCGTTTTCTGAGTGCGATCTTCCGGCAGTCCCTGTATCAGGGAAATCCGCCGCCGCTCTCCATCGTCTACACACCGCTTCACGGCAGCGGGGCAAAGCCCGTCCGGGCCATTCTGTCGGAAGCAGGCTTCACCGATGTGCATATCGTGAAGGAGCAGGAGCTGCCGGACGGCGACTTCCCGACTGTCTCTGCGCCGAATCCAGAGAATGAAGACGCTCTCTCCATGGGAATCGCCCTCGCCAAAGAAGTGGGCGCAGATATCGTCATCGGGACTGACCCGGACAGTGACCGCATCGGCAGCGCGGTACGAAAAGGGGAGGACTTGTACTGATTTCCGGAAATCAGATGGGCGAACTCCTGACATACTTCCTCTGCCTCACTCGAAAAGAGACGCTGACACCGGCATCCACCATGGTGAAGACGGTCGTGACCGGCGAGCTTGGAGCAGAGATCGGACGCCGCTATGGCCTGAAGGTCGTAGAAACGCTGACCGGCTTCAAGTATATCGGAGAAAAGATCTCCCAGTGGGAAAAGGATCCCGCGCATGACTTCTTCTTCGGCTATGAAGAAAGCTACGGTTACCTTGCCGGGACGCACGCACAGGATAAAGATGCGGTCGTTTCTGCCATGCTTATCTGTGAAATGGCGGCATACTTCAAGAATGAGGAAAGACGCTTTCCGATGTGCTCGATGAGCTCTATACCGACTTCGGCTACTACTACGACAAGACCACATCCTATACCCTGAAAGGATCGAAGGCCTTGCAAGATCCGCGGCATCATGAAGCATCTCCGGGACATCGATGTGAAGGAGATATTCCCGGAGATCGACTCCGTCACGGACTTTGAAGCCGGCATCGGTGACCTGCCGAGGGAAAATGTCCTGAAATATAAGGTAAAGACAGGCGGCTGGATGGCCATACGCCCGAGCGGCACGGAGCCGAAGATCAAGATCTACTATTCCCTCAAAGGGAAAGACGAGAAAGAGGCTCGGGATGCATTTGCTGACTTCAAGGCAAGATGGGAGAACGCACTGGGTTTGTAGGCCGCCGACGGCGGGGGATCACGCTTGCGGTATTCTTCTTTGGAAGCCTTCCCCTTCGGGGAAGGCGGATGAGGAGAGATGCGTCATTTGAAGAATGTAGGGCATCTTCCAAGAGGCAAGCCTTGAACCTCTCATCGTCCACCTTGACAAATCCGTCCAAATTGTGTATCCTATTTCATGTAGTAAGCGTCGGGACGTAGCTCAGTTTGGTAGAGCGCTACCTTGGGGTGGTAGAGGTCGCATGTTCGAATCATGTCGTTCCGACCATTTTTTATTTTCATGTACATTCATAAAATTCTATAAAGTGAGGTCTTCTGTATGAACAGAGTCAAATCAGTCATGCTTCTGACACTGCTCAGCTTGATTCTGATGGCTATCGGCGGTGTCGTAGGTGGTCAGAACGGCGCGATGACCATGTTTCTCATTTCTCTGGCGATCAATTTCTACACATACTGGAATTCAGACAAGATGGCGCTTCGCGCTTACAATGCCCAGCCTTTGGACGAATCGCAGGTGCCCGAGCTCTATGAGCTGGTGCGAGAGCTTTGCCGGAAGGCGGAGCTTCCGATGCCGCGTCTCTATGTCATTCCGACCGATGTGCCGAATGCTTTTGCTACGGGACGAGATCCGGAACATGCGGCTGTCGCAGTGACAGAGGGCATCCTTTCCATGCTGAACCGCGATGAGCTGGCCGGGGTCATCAGCCACGAATTATCCCATGTCAAACATCGTGATACGCTCATCATGACACTGTCGGCGTCGATAGCGACCGCGATCTCCTACATCGCAAATATAGCGCAGTGGGCAGCGATCTTTGGTACGGCCAGAGATGAAGACGGCAACCGGTCGAATCCGATCGCCCTCATCGTGACCATCGTCATCGCGCCGCTTGCAGCTTCTCTCATCCAGTTCGCCCTGTCGCGTTCCCGCGAATACATGGCGGATGCTTCAGGTGCAAGGATCTGCGGGAAGCCTCTGGCTCTTGCCAGCGCACTCTTGAAGCTCGATGACTATGCCATCATCGTGTCATCCCCGATGCAAAGCCGGCGACCAGCGGCCTTTTCATCATCAATCCGCTTGCCGGAGTCGGCGGCGTGGCCAATCTGTTTTCTACGCATCCTTCCACGGAGGAGCGTGTAAAAAAGCTGCGTGAAATCGCAGCAGAAATGCATTCTTTTTAAGGAGGCTATTATGGCTAACATTGAAAAAACTCTCGTACTCGTAAAGCCGGACGGCGTGAAGAAACACATCTGCGGCGAAGTGATCTCCCGCTTCGAAAGAAAAGGTCTGTCCATTCATGCGATCAAAATGATTCAGGTCCCGGTAGAACTCGCTGAAGAACACTATGCTGAACACAAAGGCAAAGGCTTCTTCAAAGCTCTCATCGACTTCATCACTTCCGGTCCGTACTGGCTATGGTCATCGAAGGTGAAAACGCTGTCGCAGCTGTTCGTCAGATCAACGGCGCTACCAACCCGCTCGAAGCTGTTCCTGGCTCCATCCGCGGCGACTTCGCTACTTCCATCGATGAAAATGTTGTCCATGCTTCCGATGCAGTAGAAACCGCAGAGAGAGAGATCGGTCTCTGGTTCCCAGAACTGTCCAAATAATTCAGCATAGGAAGGCGCTGCGAGAAATCGCGGCGTCTTTTTTGCTGCGTGCATGGCTTGAGGGGCGAAGGTTGGTAAACAGGGAAGGCGGAATGACATCAGACATCTGATATGTCTCCATCGTATCCCTTTTTCGCTTTTCCGGCATACGTGAAGCCAACCCCACCTCGCTTCGCTCGCCTACCCCCTCCAAGGAAGGGACTAGCGGTTACAGCGCGCGGATGCCCGCTTTCCTGCTTCTAGTTCTTGTATTTTTATACAAGAAAATCCGGCTTCCTATTGACTATCCTCTCCGTAAAATTGTACAATAAAATGAAATTGAAGCATGCATGACGCATGTATATATAGTAAGGAGAATGAAATATGGATTTTGAACTTATCGAAAAAGCACTGCCTATCCTTCTCTTGGGCGCGGGCGTCACTATCGAGATCACGGCGGTCAGTGTTTTCATCGGCTTCTGCATCGGCCTTTTCGTCGGTATCGCGCGTATCTGCAAGGTGAAGGTGCTGCGCATCCTGGCTGCGATCTATGCAGACTGTATCCGTGGTACGCCGCTTCTGGTACAGATCTTTCTGATCTATTTCGCTCTCCCGATCGTGACGGGGCATCGCGTGGAGCCATTCGTGGCGGCCGTCGCTGCCTGCGGGATCAATAGCGGCGCGTATGTATCTGAGATTTTCCGCGCCGGCATCCAGGCGATCGATGTGGGCAGATGGAAGCGGGTCGTTCGCTCGGCCTTTCCTGGTGGCAGACCATGTACTATATCATCCTGCCGCAGGCTGTACGAAATATCCTGCCGCCGCTCGGCAATGAATTCATCGCAATGCTGAAGGATTCCTCGCTGGTTTCCGTCATCGGCTTCGAAGAGCTGACCCGCCGCGGACAGCTCATCATCGCGCAGACCTATGGCTCCTTTGAGATATGGTCCACCGTCGCTGTCCTGTACCTTATCATGACGCTGGCGATTTCCAGAGTGGTAGCAATGTTGGAGAAAAAATAAATGGCAGAAGAAAAAAATCTGATAGAAATCACCCACATCAGCAAAAAATTCGGCGATCTGACGGTCTTGAAAGACATCAGCGTCAAAGTCAAGGAGAAGGAAGTCGTCGTCATCATCGGACCTTCGGCTCGGGGAAGAGTACGCTGCTGCGCTGCATCAATGGGCTTGAAACACCGACGACGGGATCCATCACATTCGACGGGGTGCCTGTCAATGGAGAAAAGAATATCAATGAAGTCCGCACGGAAGTCGGCATGGTCTTTCAGCGATTCAACCTTTTTCCGCATATGAGTGTCATTCAGAATCTGATGCTCGCGCCGATGAAGGTCAGAAAGATCTCCAAGAAGGAAGCCTATGACCGCGGTATGCAGCTCCTCAAAAAGTCGGGATGGAAGACAAGGCAGACTACAAGCCTCCGCAGCTCTCCGGTGGGCAGCAGCAGCGTGTCGCTATCGCCCGCGCGCTTGCGATGAAGCCGAAAGCACTCCTCTTCGATGAACCGACCTCGGCACTCGACCGGAAATGGTGCATGAAGTCTTGGATGTCATGCGTGAAGTCGCAGAAGAGGGCATGACCATGGTCGTGCGTGACACATGAAATGGGATTCGCCAGAGAAGTCGGCTCCCGCGTCCTCTTCATTGATGGCGGCGTCATCGTCGAAGAAGGTCGCCCGCTGGATGTCTTTGAGCATACGAAAGAGGAACGCACGAAAGCTTTCCTTTCGCAGGTATTGTAATAGCTAAAATGAAAAGCAGCCATCGGGCTGCTTTTTTGTTGGGACTGGAGACTGGGAGATGTCAGATTTTTTGTACGACCTGCTTTCCGCTTATTCAACATACGCGAGGCCAACCCCGTCTCGCTGCGCTCGCCTGTCCCTTCCAGAGGAAGGGGCTGGTGGGGGCGTCCTTCTCGTATCGTCATTTCGAGCGAAGTCGAGAAATCTTCCAATGACTGGGAGATTGAGAGGCTAAGAGACTGGGAGACTAGAGACATCAGACATCAGACATCAGACGTCAGATTTATTCGCATGATATGCTTTCCGCTGCTCAACATACGTGAGGCTAACCCCGTCTCGCTGCGCTCGCCTGCCCCTTCCGGAGGAAGGAGCTAGTGGGGGGCGTCCTTCTCGTATCGTCATTTCGAGCGAAGTCGAGGAATCTTCCTTGCAGAGCGATAAACGACTGGGAGGTTGAGAGACTAGGAGACTGGAAGATATCTGGCATCTGACATCTGGCATCTGGTATCTGATGTCTAACGTCTAATCCCTAGTCACAAGACGCCCGATTTCTTCTGCAAAGCTCGCTTCATTTGTGTTATAATCTGATAAGGATTCTCTATTATCCATCAATTTGAGTAAGGAAGTGTATCTATGAAAATCACGACAGAAGAAGCTCAGAAGATCGCTCTTCTTTCCCGTCTGTCCTTTGCGGACGAAGACCTGGAAAAGATGAGAGACTCCATGAACAGCATCCTCACCTACATGGAAGAACTGAACCAGTATGATACGACTGATGTAGCACCGACCGTGCATGCCGTCGAGCAGTACAATGTCATGCGCGAAGACGTCCCGCATCAGTCTTTTACGAATGAAGAAGCACTCATGAATGCGCCGGAAAAGGAAGACGCTATTTCAAAGTGCCGAAGATTATTTAAGGAGCAGCCGAGTGAAATACACGATTCATGATCTCCATGAACAG
>ENA-OQEN01000753-OQEN01000753.1-human-gut-metagenome-genome-assembly--contig:-NODE-753-length-13399-cov-2.584765_pt1 | contig 13399 bp, 19 predicted proteins | sample MGYA00242791_ERZ504627 | MGnify/ENA primary metagenome ERZ504627 (study PRJEB26092, sample SAMD00036316) | human gut metagenome | host: Homo sapiens | study: EMG produced TPA metagenomics assembly of... | reverse complement strand
CCCCAACGTGAAGGTGGAAGGCTACACCGGCGAGCAGCTGACCCGGCTGCAGAAGTGTTCGGCTACAAGTACGAGGACGTGAACACCATGATCCTTGCCATGCGCGGGCGGGCGCAGAGCCTCCGGTGCATGGGCACCGACACCCCGCTTGCCGTGCTCAGCAGCCAGCATCCCCCGCTGTTCAACTACTTCAAGCAGCGTTTCGCGCAGGTGACGAACCCGCCCATTGACGCCATCCGGGAAAAGGTAGTCACCTCCACCAGCGTTTACATCGGTGCCCACGGCAACCTGCTGGAGGATAAGCCGGAGAACTGCAAGGTGCTCAAGGTGCACAACCCCATCCTGACCAACACCGACCTGTTGAAGATCAAGTACATGAATGTGCCGGGCTTCAAGGTGGCTACGGTATCCATCAACTACTACAAGAACACCAGTCTGGAAAAGGCCATCGACCGGGTATTTCTGGAAGTGGATCGCGCCTACAAGGAGGGTGCAAACATCATCATCCTGTCCGACCGGGACGTGGATGAATACCATGTGACCATTCCCAGCCTGCTGGCTGTTTCGGCAGTGTCCCAGTACCTCATCCGCACCAAAAAGAGCACCGCACTGGCGCTGATTTTGGAAAGCGCCGAGCCCCGGGAGGTGCACCACTTTGCCACCCTGCTGGCTACGGTGCCTGCGCCATCAACCCCTATCTGCACACGAGACCATCGGGCAGCTGATCGACGAGGGTCTGCTGGACAAGGACTATTACGCCGCTGTGCAGGACTACGACAACGCCATCCTCAACGGCATCGTGAAGATCGCCTCCAAGATGGGCATTTCCACCATCCAGAGCTACCAGAGCAGCCAGATCTTTGAGGCTGTGGGCATCTCGAAGGAGGTCATTGATAAATACTTTACCGGCACGGTGAGCCGCGTGGGCGGCATCAGCATGGCAGACATTCAGGCCGATGTGGAGGCGCTGCATAACGCCGCCTTTGACCCGCTGGGGCTGGATATCAACATGGAGCTTGCCGACAGCGGTGCCCACAAGTTCCGCAGCGGCAAGGAAGAGCACCTGTTCAACCCCCAGACCATCCACCTGTTCCAGAAAGCCTGCCGCACCGGCGATTACGCCACCTTCAAGCAGTTCACCCAGACGGTGGACAACATGGGTGCCGAGGGTGTGCACCTGCGCAGCCTGCTGGACTTCAACTACGCCGCAGACGGCGGCATCCCGCTGGAGGAGGTAGAGCCGGTCTCCAGCATCGTCAAGCGGTTCAAGGGCGCTGCCATGAGTTACGGCGCACTGAGCAGCGAAGCACACGAGACCATTGCCATCGCCCTGAACCGTCTGGGCGGGCGCAGCAATACCGGCGAGGGCGGCGAGCCCGAGGAGCGCTACCACAGCGAGAGCAATTCCAAGATCAAGCAGGTGGCCTCTGCCCGCTTTGGCGTGACCAGCAAGTATCTGGTCAGCGCCGAGGAGATCCAGATCAAGCTGGCACAGGGCGCAAAACCCGGCGAGGGCGGCAACCTGCCCGGCGCCAAGGTGTATCCGTGGATCGCCAAGACCCGCCACAGCACCACCGGCGTGGGCCTGATCTCTCCCCCGCCCCACCACGATATCTACTCCATCGAGGATCTGGCAGAGCTGATCTACGATCTGAAAAACGCCAACCGCAGCGCCAACATCAACGTCAAGCTGGTCAGCGAAGCCGGTGTGGGCACCATTGCCGCCGGTGTTGCCAAGGGCGGCGCACAGGTCATTCTGGTGTCCGGCTATGACGGCGGCACCGGTGCTGCGCCCCGCACCTCCATCAAGCACGCAGGTCTGCCTTGGGAGCTGGGCATCGCCGAGACCCACCAGACCCTGATCCTGAACGGTCTGCGCACCCGCGTGCGCATTGAGAGCGACTCCAAGCTGCTGTCCGGCCGGGATGTGGCCATCAGCTGCATGCTGGGCGCAGAGGAGTTCGGCTTCGGCACTACCCTGCTGATGGCCGAGGGCTGCGTGATGATGCGCGTGTGCAATCTGGACACCTGCCCCATGGGCATCTGCACCCAGAACCCCGAGCTGCGCAAGAACTTCAAGGGCAAGCCGGAGTACATCATCAACTACCTCACCTTTGTGGCAGAGGAGCTGCGAGAGTACATGGCAAAGCTGGGCGTGCGCACCGTGGACGAGCTGGTGGGCCGCACCGACCTACTGCGGGTCAAGCCCGCCGCCCCGGGCAGCCGCGCAGCGGAGTTGGATCTGGACTGCATCCTGCACAACCCCGCCATTGCAAACAGCAACGTCCACTTTATCAAGGAGGACAGCTACGACTTCCATCTGGAAAACACGCTGGACATGAAGGTGCTGATGAAGAAGTTCAAGCTGGGCAGCAAGGCTCCCCAGAGCGTCAGCCTGAATGTTTCCAACGTGGATCGCGCCTTTGGTGCCATCTTTGGCAGCGAGATCACCCGCAAATACGGCAACGATCTGCCGGATGATGTGTACACCGTGCACTGCAACGGTGCAGGCGGCCAGAGCTTTGGTGCCTTTATCCCCAATGGCCTGACGCTGGAACTGGTGGGTGACTGCAACGACTATATGGCAAGGGTCTTTCCGGCGGCAAGATCATCGTGCGCCCGCCGCAAGGCATCGACTTCAAGCCCGAGGAGAACATCATCACCGGCAACGTGGCGCTGTACGGCGCTACCAGCGGCAAGGCGTTCATCTCCGGTGTGGCCGGCGAGCGCTTCTGCGTGCGCAACAGCGGCGCGACCGCCGTTGTGGAGGGCGTGGGCGACCACGGCTGCGAGTACATGACCGGCGGCACCGTGGTGGTGCTGGGCCAGACCGGCAAGAACTTTGCAGCCGGTATGACCGGCGGCATTGCCTATGTGCTGGACGAAAACTGGGATTCTACCAGCGGGTGAACAAGGAGACCGTCAGCCTTGAGCCGGTGGAGCACAAGTACGATGTTGCCACCCTGAAGGAGCTGATCCGCGCCCATGTGGAGGCCACCGGCTCTCCGCGCGGCAAGGAGATCTTGGATAATTTCAGTGCGTTCCTGCCCAAATTCAAAAAGGTGCTGCCTTACGATTACGACCGCATGCTGCGGGTCATCGCCTCGGTAGAGGAGCGTGGTCTGGACGGCGAGCAGGCACAGATCGAAGCATTCTATGCAGTGCAGAAGCATAAGTAAGGAGGGGCAGCAGCATGGGTAAGACAACAGGATTTATGGATTATGCGCGCAAGACCAGCACGGACGTTGCGCCGCTGGAGCGCCTTGAAAATTTTAACGAGTTCCACATCTGGCTCTCGCGGGAGCAACAGCAGACGCAGGCCGCCCGCTGCATGGACTGCGGCGTGCCCTTCTGTCAGGCGGGCATGATGATCGGCGGCATGGCCTCCGGCTGTCCGCTGAACAATCTCATCCCGGAGTGGAACGATCTGGTGTACCACGGCAAGTGGGAGCTGGCGCTCCACCGCCTGATGGCCACCAACCGCTTCCCGGAGTTTACCAGCCGGGTGTGTCCCGCCCTGTGCGAGGCCGCCTGCACCTGCGGGGATGTGACCGGCAGCAGCGTCACCGTGCGCGAAAACGAGCACGCCATCATTGAGACAGCTACGCCAAGAACTGGCTGATCGCCACCCCGCCGCCGACCCGTACCGGCAAGAGCGTTGCGTGGTGGGCAGCGGCCCTGCGGGGCTTTCGGTGGCAGAGTACCTGAACAAGCGCGGCCACGCCGTTACGGTGTTTGAGCGCGCCGACCGTGTGGGCGGTCTGCTGATGTACGGCATCCCCAACATGAAGCTGGATAAGGCGGTCATCGAGCGCCGGGTCAAGCTGATGCAGGCCGAAGGTGTTGTGTTCCGCACCGGCATGGATGTAGGCGGCGCCGTGCCCGCCGAGCAGCTGCTGGCAGATTTTGATGCCGTAGTGCTGTGCTGCGGCGCAAAAAGCCCCGCGACCTGAACGTGCCCGGCCGGGACGCCAAGGGCGTGCACTTTGCCGTGGACTACCTGACCAGCGTGACCAAGAGCCTGCTGGACTCCGGCTTTGCAGACGGCAGGGCCATCAACGCAGCCGGTAAAAACGTACTGGTCATTGGCGGCGGCGACACCGGCAACGACTGTCAGGGCACTGCCCTGCGGCAGGGCTGCACCGACCTGATGGCGCTGGAAATGATGCCGCAGCCCCCTGCCGAGCGCACCGCCGCAAACCCGTGGCCGGAGTGGCCCCGGGTGCTGAAGGTGGACTACGGCCAGACCGAGTGCATTGCCAAGTTCGGCAAGGACCCGCGCGTGTACCAGACCACCGTCAAGGAGTTTTTGAAGGACGAGGCCGGTAACCTGACCGGTGCCGTCATCAGCTGCCTGAAGCCGGAGCGCGACCCCGAGACCGGCCGCACCAGCATGGTGCCCACCGGCAAGGAATTTACCTACGACTGCCAGCTGGCGTTTATCGCCGCAGGCTTTACCGGCTGCGAAAACTACACAGCCGATGCCTTTGGGGTGGAGCTGACCGCCCGGGGCAATGTAGCCGACCACAGCTTTAAGACCAACGTGGACAAGGTGTTCGTCTGCGGCGATATGCGCCGCGGCCAGAGCCTTGTGGTGTGGGGTCTGCGCGAGGGCCGCGATTGCGCCGCCGAGGTGGACCGCTGCCTAATGGGCTACTCGAACCTTTAATTTGCCATTCTCTTTCCTATCCTAAACAAGCAGAAGCGGGAGCCCGTTCAAGGCTCCCGCTTCTGCTTTTGTTGTATGCTGTTTAATTGGTATCGTATTCCGGCTCTGTACTGCCTCCGGGGGCGTTTCCGGGGTGGTAGGCTCGGTAGCGGCAGGCTCCTCCGGGGTGGTAGTGATCTGCACACTGGGGTCTGCGGCGATATACACGGTGATCACCGTACCCACCGTGACCATAGCGCCCTCTTCCTCGCTGGCAGAGACCACACAGCCCGTAGCGTAGGAGCCATCGTTCACTACCATAAAGCAGCTGGCCACAAGCCCCCGCTGCTCAGGATCTCAATGGCCTTATCCTGCGATGCACCGATGATCTTGGGCATCTCCACCTTCTCCGGGCCCTGACTGACCACAATCTGGATCACCTCGCCGTTCTCCATCACCTCGCCGGCCTCCGGCTCCTGCCGGATGACCTGCCCAGAAGGCACGGTATCGCTGTACTCCAGCACCGCCCGGAACAGGTACATACTGGTGTACTCGCGGTTATTCTTGATTTGTTCGTAGTCAATGCCCACAAAGTTGGGCACAAGGTTCTGGGGCTTCATTTCCTCGCTGCTGGCAGCTTCCGAGCTCGGCTCCGAAGAGGGAGTTTGTTCCTCCTTGCTGCTCACGATGCCCCACAGGGTGAGCAAGATCAAAACGGAAAGCAGGATCAGGATGCCCGCCAGCAACCCCTTCAAACTGAGCAGATGTTCCCTGCTCTGCGCGCTCTGCTCTGCCCGCACCGGATGCATCGGGGTCTCCGGCTTCATGGTGCGGGTCAGCTCGGCGGTATATTCCTTGGAAGAAAGCGCCTGATACAGCTGCGGCACGGTCTGGATGCGCTCCATGACCTTGAGCCGCAGCCCCAGCTGCAATACATCGGAGACATAGCCGGTACGGCAGGCTCTACGGTGCGTGCCCGGGGGTTAGAGTCCGACACCACACGCTGGGCAGCGGGCATGGGTGCCTGCCCGCACACCATGCGGTAAAAGACGGCGGCAAGGCTGTATTCGTCGGTGTAGCGCCCCTCAAACTCGGCGGTGGTGTACTGCTCCGGCGCGGAGTAACCCTCGTACAGCTGCTCGTGCAGACCGCTGCCTGCGGTGCGCAGACCCACGGTGGCGTACCCGGCCAGACGGCAGCGGCCATCCGACATCACCCGGATATTCTCCGGCAGATGCCGCGGTGCACCAGCCCCGCCTTGTGCATGGCCGCCACGCCCTCAAACACCGGGCGCAGCATGGCGCAGGCATCCTCTGCCTGCACCGGAGCGGGACGATTTTCCAGCCATTGCTCCAGCGGGGTGCCGCCTAAGTTTTCCAGCACCGCATACACGGTGTTGTTGGCTTCCACCACATCCAGCACAGCCTCCAGACCGCTGGCGGGGGTAATGCGCTGGACGGCGCGGTACAGGTCTGCAAAGTCCATGCGGGTGGTCTTGAACAGCACTTCGCTGCCCTGCTTGGGGCGCAGGATGCAGTCCGCCCCGCGCTCCGCAGAAAGGGTGACGGGCAGGTACTCCTTGATGGTCACCCGGAAAGCGCCCAGATTCTCCACGCCGCTGTACAGCACACCCTCGCCGTCCAGACTGCGCATCTCGCCCACGGTGTAGCGCCCGGCCAGCACCGTGCCCACCGGCAGGCAGCCCGCCGGGTTGCATCCCTCTAAGATCTTCCCGCAATGGGGACAGACGGTCGCCGCAGGCGGCAGTTCCCCCATGCAGAACGGACACAGGCGTTTTTGCTCCATAGTGTTCTCTCCCCTTCCAAGCTTCTATACACTTTATTGTATCATAGTGTTCCCCGCCGTGCAAGCTGTCCGCATTTTGGTGCAAAAGCAAAAAAGACCGGGGCCCGCAGCCCAAAGGGCTGACAGGCTCCGGTCTTAAAGATGCAAGGGGTTTCCCTTATGCTGCGCTTAGTGGATGAACACAGGGCCAGCGGGTTTGCAATGGGACTTACATAGCCGCCCAGCAGCTTGGGGATAGCAAGGCTGATGTCGGGGATGTAGGTCAGCAGCAGCAGTGCAATGAACATGCACAGGTAGAACGGCAGGGTTGCCTTGACTACCTTCTCCATGGGACGCTTTGCAACGGCAGAGCCGATGAACAGAACGGAGCCAACGGGAGGAGTCAGCAGACCGATGCCGCAGTTCAGAACCACGATGATACCGAACTGGATGGGATCGATGCCGATGGAGGTGGCGATGGGCAGCAGGATGGGGGTAGCGATCAGGATGATGGGAGCCATATCCATGATCATGCCCAGCACCAGCAGGATCAGGTCGATGAGCAATGCAATGATGTAGGGGTTATCGGTGAGGTCGGTGATGGCGGTTGCTGCCAGATCAGGCACATGCAGCATGGTCAGGCAGTTGCCGAACACTGCAGAGGTAGCGATCAGGATCAGCACGATGGACAGGGTGTTGACGCACTCGTCCAGAGCGTGCCACACGCCCTTCCAGTCCAGACCCTTATAGACGAACACGGAAACGAGCAGAGAGTAGATAACGGCGATAGCAGCGGACTCGGTAGCGGTAAACACACCGCCGACAACGCCGAACACCACGATGATGACAGCGGCCAGTGCCAGATGGAAGTGCCAGCTGCTTGACAAAAGCCTTGATGCTGAAGGGATCACCCTTGGGGTAGTTGCGCTTGACCGAGATGATGTAGGAGCCGATCATCAGCACGATAGCCAGCAGAGCGCCGGGCAGGTAACCGGCTAGGAACAGGCTGCCCACGGAGATACCACCGGCGGTGGTAGCGTAGATGACCATGTTATGGCTGGGAGGAACCAGCAGACCCTCGCAGGAAGAGGTAATAGTAACAGCGGTGGAGAAGTCTGCGCCGTAGCCTGATCCACCATCATGGGGATCATGATAGAACCGATGGAAGCGGTATCGGCGGAAGCAGAACCGGAAATGCCGCCGAAGAAGTAGGAAGCCACGATGTTGACCATGGCCATGCCGCCGCGCATCCAGCCCACGCAGGCGTCAGCCAGTGCGATCAGCTTTTCAGAGATGCCGCCGGAGCCCATGAGCACACCCATGGTGATAAAGAACGGCACAGCCATCAGGCTGAAGGAAGAAATGCCCTTGACCATCAGGCGGCAGACGTCGGTCAGTGCCTGACCCTGCACCAGCATGCACAGCACGCTGGACAGACCAACGGCGTATGCAATGGGGAAGCGCAGGAAGATCATAACAAAGAAGCTGACAAGAAGGACAATGATTGCCAGTGTCTGAACTGTCATATTACATTTCCTCCTTTACAAAAAAGCTCTTGATATGGTTATACAGAGACTCGATCTCGAAGATGACCATGGCAACACCGGCCAGCGGCACCGGGAAGTACATCCAGAAGCGGCTCAGCCAAGGCATGGAAACATAGAAGCCACGGCCGCCCAGCGTGGTGGCGTAGTTCCAGCCGACCGCCATCATCACCACACCAAGGATCATCACGGCCACGTCAGACAGGATGTCCAGCGCCTTGACCACTTTCTTGGGCAGGTACATATCAAAGGCAGTCATGCGGATGTGTGCGCCGCGGCGGATGGCCAGCGCAGCGCTCAGCACAGCCATGTAGCTCATGCAGGTCAAAACGACCTCCTCAGACCAGGAGGGGTCCGGAATAAAGGGGACGTAACGGCCAATGACCGACATCGTGGTAATGAGGATATCTGCGATCAGCAGGATCTTGCAGATGAACAGAACCACCTTGTAGGTAAAGTCGTACGCCGGTCTGATCTTATCCAGAGTGGTAAAGATTTTCGGCATAGAAATTCCTCCATATAAAAACCCGGCGAAGCCTGCGGGCGTATTCCCGTGGGCCCCCGCCGGGCAATGTACTACTTAGATTGGATGGAAAGCCAGCTTATGCCTTCATGTCCAGCAGCTTCTGGTACAGCTCAGCCTGATCAGAGGTGTTGTCCTTGATGACCTTAGCGCAAGCTTCCTGCCAGGGAGTCTTGTCGTCCACATCCACAACGTTGCAGCCGGAGGAGCGCAGCTCTTCCAGAACCTTGTTCTCAGCGGTCTCAGACAGATCAGCGTTGAACTTCTGGGTGTCGGCAGCAGCAGCCATAACGGCAGCCTGCTGGTTAGCGGTCAGCTTGCCCCATGCGTTGTCGGTGATAACAGCCTGCACAGCGCCCAGAGTGTGGCCGTCCAAGATCAGGTTGTTAGCAACCTCGGGGAAGGCATTGGACTTGTAGTTTGCGATGGGCTGCTCAGCGCCATCCACAACGCCGGTCTGCAGTGCGCTGTACAGCTCGCCGAAAGCAACGACGGTGGGGTTAGCGCCCAGACCCTCGACCATGCCGTTCATAACGGGGTCGTTGGACACACGCAGCTTCATGCCCTTCAGATCATCGATGGTTGCAACGGGCTTGACGGTGAAGAAGTGACGGAAGCCCTCCTCGCCGTAGAACAGGCCGCGAACGGGCAGGCCCAGCTCCTGGGGCTCGTTCAGGAACTCAGGAGCCAGATCGCTGTTGGCGAAGTTCCAGAAGTGAGCGCGGTTGTTGAAGGTGAAGGGGATGGACAGCAGCTTAGACTTGTTGCAGCCGTAGCTGGTCAGAGCGAAAGCAGAAATACGGCTGATATCGATGGAAGTAGAGCCGCCCAGAATAGCGTCCAGAACGTCGTTCTCAGAGCCCAGAACACCGGAAGCCTGCACATCGACGACCACAGAACCGCCGCTCAGCTCCTCGACCTTCTCCTTGAAGTGAGAACCGGTCTGACCAACGATGGTATCCAGCGGGTTGACCTCGGCGTAGACCAGAGTCACCTTGGGATCGTTGGCAGCAGCAGCTGCATCACCGGCAGCAGCAGAAGAAGCTGCGGTAGAGGTGGAAGCAGCGGTAGAAGTGGAGCCGCTCTTGGAACCACCGCAGGCGGTCAGAGCAACAGCAGCGGTAGCTGCACCGGCAACGGCCATAAAGCTACGACGAGAGATCATTTTCATAGGAATCGTCCTCCTTAAATAATTGTGAAATTCTCCGGGCGCACAGGTGCCGGAGCTTTCGTTCATTGACTGTACACACTTTAGCAAATTTTCCGAAATGAAACAAGAGCTTTCGAAAAAATGTCCTATTTTTCGAAAGAATGTCAAGATTGTTTTTGACACATTGCACAATCACTTTCCGTCTTGTTTGTGCAACACTACTGACCAGTTGGATACATTCCTGCATTCATAGCAAAAAACAACACCCCAAAAAATGTCCGTCCGGGCACTTCTCGGGGTGTCTTCTTCAGCTTTTCTGTATCCGGTCGATCAGTTCCTGCTGGGCAGAGAAGCCATCGTACATGGGCTGTACCGCTGCGCGGAAGCGGGCTTTTTCGGCCTCGTCCAGTTCGGTGACGCAGATGCCCCGCTTGCGCATATTCTGCTCTGCGTTCGCCTCCCGCCGTGCCCAGAGCTCCCGCTCTGTCTGTGCGCTCTCCCGGGCGCAGGCACGAATCACCTCCGGGAAGCTCTCGTCCAGCGCGGCAAGCTTTTCCATCACCGCCGGGCTGGCCAGCTGCACCTCCGGCACCCGGGTGTGCTCGTCCTTCAGGAAAAAGGGCGCCACCTCGTAGTGTCCCATCACCTCGTAGCTGGGCCAGTTGTTCTCTGCCCCGTCGATCTCGGCGTTATGCAGGGCGGCATATACCTTGCTGTACACCACCTGCGCCGGCTTTGCGCCCAGTGCGGTGATCATGTCGCTCATCATGTCCGACTCCTGCACCCGGATGGTCAGCCCCTGCAAATCATCCAGCCCGGTCACCTTTTCCCGGGTGTAGAAGCTGCGCACACCGGCGTCGAACCACGAAAGCCTACTAAGTCCATCCCGTCCAGCATGGCCAGAAACTCATCGCCGATGTCGCCGTCCAGCACCCGCCACATCTGCTGGGCATCGCTGTACAGGTAGGGCAGCTGCAACACGCTGAGCTCCGGCTCGTACTCTGCCAGCTGGCTCAGGGACACGCGGGAAAAATCCACCCCGCCGAACTGCATCTGCTGGATGACGCTCTGCTCTGCGCCCAGCTCTGCCCCGCTGTAAACCAGCACCTTCACCCGGCCGCCCGTGCGCTGCGCCACAAGTTCGGCAAAGGCCTTTGCCGCCTTGCTGGTGGGGTAGTCCTCCGGCTGGTTCTCCGCATAGCGCAGGATGAGCGGCTTCTCCTGCTGCGAAGAAGCAGACTGCGCCGTACAGCCTGTAACTGCCAGCGCCGGGGCTGCCGCAAGCAGACGCAGCAGCTGACGGCGGGTCACAGCCGCGCCTCCCGGGCTGCCTTTGCCGCTTCCTTCCGGTACTGGGTGGGGGTCATACCGGTGCGCTTTTTAAAGGCGCGGGCAAAGTAACTGGCGTCCTCGTAGCCCACCATAGAGCTACCTCCGCTGCGGAGCGGAAGGGGTCGGCCAGCAGTTCTTTAGCTGCGTTGATGCGCAGCTCGGTCAGACAGTCCAGAAAATTCATCTTCTGGTATTTTTTGAACTGCGCCGAAAGGTACGCCGCTGATGTGCAAAATTTCGCTCACGCTGTCCAGCGAGAGGTCGGCCATATAGTTATCTTCCATATACTTGCGCACATGTCCATCACCAGTGCGTTGCGGTCGCTCTCCCCTTCCCCGGCGGCTCGGTCTCCTGCTCCGGGGCGGTTTCCGGCTCCGGGGCTTCCGCAGCCAGCTCGGCCAAGCGGCGGCCGGCCTCGATCTGCCGGATAGCGCGGCGGATGGCGGCCTCGGTCTCGTCCGGGTCCACCGGCTTCAGCAGATAGTCGCAGGCACCCAGATGCACCGCCTCGTGGGCGTACTGGAACAGGCTGTATGCCGTGATAAAGATCACCTTGCACTCCGGGCGCTGTTCCAGCACCGCGCGGGCGGCATCCAGGCCGTTCATGCCCGGCATCTCGATGTCCATCAAAATCAGGTCTGCTTCCCAGAGCACAGCGGTGTCGGCGGCTTTGCGGCCATTTTCCGCCGTCTCCACCGTCACCTCATGCTCGAACCGGCGCATGACGATATCCGCCAGCGCCTCCCGCTCCATCCTCTCATCATCCGCGATCAACAGACGAATCATTCCTCAAATTCCTCCTCATTCTCCACCAGCGGCAGATACAGGATCACCGCAGTTCCCCGCCCCGGCCGGAGCGCACCACCACCCGGCAGCGGGCATCCAGCAGCCGCAGACGGGCAGCCACATTATAAATACCGATATGCTCCCAGCGGGGCGCGGGCTGCTCCAATGCCATGCGCAGCTGTTCCAGCTGCTCCGGCTCAATGCCAACGCCGTTGTCCAGCACCCGGATGCACAGCAGACCTTTTTCCCGCAGGGGATCATGCGGATGCGCACCACGCCGCCCTCTTCCTTGGGCAGATGCCGTGCTTGAAAGCGTTTTCCACGATAGGCTGCAAGATAAAGGACGGCACCATCGTCTCGGTCAGATCCAGCGAATCCGAGAACGCCCACTCCATCTGCACCCGGTCGCCAAAGCGTACATGTAGATGGAGTAGTACTCGTCCACAACGCGCACCTCCCGGGAGAGGGGCACCTGCTCATCGTTGCTCATCAGGCTGTAACGCAGCAGATGGGAAAGCGCCATGATGAGCGCCTGCGTGCGGTAGGCGGACTCTGTGCCCGCCATCTGCTGGATGACGTTCAGGGTGTTGAACAAAAAATGCGGGTCGATCTGGCTGCGCAGCTGCTGTAACCGACTGCGCTCCATGCGGTTCTGCAGTTCCAGCGCCTCGGTCTTTTGGCGATGCAACTCCCGCTCGATCTCGTTTTTCTCCTGTAAGGTGCTCACCTGCTGCGCCATAGAGTGCTTCATGCGGTTGAAGGACTCCGCCAGCTGGCCGATCTCCGGCTGCTTGGGCAGCGGGATGTCCGGGGTATCGAACTGGCTGCGGCTGATAGCGCGGGAGGCCACGATCATCTGAGACACCGGAGTCAGCAGCTGCATGACCATCAGACCGGAGGCACAGCCCAGCGCCACGCACAGTGCCACCACCACGATCTGCATCAGGGCGATCCGCTCGCCCAGCTCCGAGATTTCGGTGTAAGTAGTCTGGGCATCCAGGATCGAGGCTTTCAGCAGCTGCATGGTGTACTGGCTCAGATACCCGCCGCAGACCGAGACCTTGTTGTAGTACAGCTGGGAAGCCTTTGCTTCCTGCCCACTGGAAAGGTAGCCTTCCAGCTCTTCCAGCAGGGTGTTGTAGCTGCCGTAGGTGGTCTCCACCGCACCGTACAGCACCCACTGCTCATCGCTGACGTTCTGCAAGCCGTCCATATTGGATCGGATGCGCCACAGCCATGCGTTGCTGGTGGAGCAGGCCGCCTGAAGCTTTTCCAGCATTTCCTCAGTCTCGCCGTTCTCCCAGCGGTACGCTTCCAGAATGCTGATGGAGCTTTCCACACCGCCCTGAAAGCGGCTGATGGCGTTAAAGTTGCCCATCTGGTCGTCCTGCACCTGCTGCACCGCCCGTCGCCTGATAGCCGTTCAGGGCAAGCTGCAATGCAAAGGCCGCAAAAAATGCTGCCAGACACAGCACCATGCGCTGCTTGAGCGTAACGATGTGCTTCCAGTTGCGCTTTTCCATGCAAGGCTTCCCCCTTTTTCGTAAGGTGTATCTGAAAACAAAGAAAATGACGAATATTTCGCAAGCACAAGCGGGATTTAAGCAAATAGCCGCAAGGAATCCTTTGTG
>ENA-OQEN01000752-OQEN01000752.1-human-gut-metagenome-genome-assembly--contig:-NODE-752-length-13401-cov-5.998192_pt1 | contig 13401 bp, 25 predicted proteins | sample MGYA00242791_ERZ504627 | MGnify/ENA primary metagenome ERZ504627 (study PRJEB26092, sample SAMD00036316) | human gut metagenome | host: Homo sapiens | study: EMG produced TPA metagenomics assembly of... | reverse complement strand
TCCGCCGCCGTGTGGCAGGGCCGCCACGCAGGGCGGCACATCATCACCACCGCGTGGAGCACAGCGCCGTGCTGGAGCCTTGCAGATGGCTCCAGCAGCAGGGGTATGAGGTGACATACCTGGCCCCGGACAAGAAGGGCCAGGTCACCGTGCAGCAGGTGGCGGACGCCTGCGGGAGGACACGGTGCTGGTGAGCATGATGCTGGTGAACAACGAAACCGGCTGCATCTTCCCGGTGCAGGAGGTGGCCCGCCTGCTGCGGGAGAAAAACAGCCGGGCCCTGCTGCACTGCGATGCGGTGCAGGGCTTTCTGAAGGTCCCCTGCGATCCGGTAGGCTGGGGTGTGGACCTGATGAGCCTGTCCGCCCATAAGATCGGCGGGCCCAAGGGCGTGGGCGCGCTGTACACCGCCCCGGAGCTGCGGAATCTGCGGCCCCTGCTGCCCGGCGGCGGCCAGGAGGGGGGCCTGCGGTCCGGCACCGAGGCCACGGCCCAGATCGCGGGCTTTGCCAGGGCCGTGGAGCTGCGGCAGGAGAATCTGGCGGAGAAGCTCCGGCATATGGCAGACATCAAGGCCTATTGCCGGGAGCGGCTGCTGTCCATCCCCGGGGTGGTCCCGGTGGGCGAAGGGACCGCGCCCCACATCCTGGCGGTTTCCCTGGTGGGGTATCCCAGCGCCAACATCGTCACGGACCTGAGTGCGCAGGGCATCTGCATCTCCGCCGGGTCCGCCTGCCACCGGGGCAAGGCCAGCCATGTGGTGTCGGCCCTGCACCTGGACAAAAAAACCGCCGCAGGGGTCATCCGGATCAGCTTCGGTCCGGACACCTCCAGAGCGGACATCGACGGGCTGTATCAGGCCCTTCTGAACCACAAAAATCAACGTTTTCCTATGCTGTGAGGTGTCATATGTTTCGTTGTCTCAAGCGGGGACCGGGCTTCTACGGGTATCTGTGGCGGCTGACGGGGCCCATTGCCCTGCAAAATCTGATCACGTTTTCCCTGGGCCTGATCGACACGCTGATGGTCAGCTGGCTGGGCAACACCCAGATGGCCGCCGTGACCACCGCCAACGTGCCGGTGTTTCTGCTGATCTCCATCGTGTTCGGGGTCCAGAGCGGCCTGGGCATCCTGGTAAGCCAGTACTGGGGCAAAAAGGACATGGAGAGCATCAGCCGGGCCATCGGCGTGGCGGCCATGCTGGGCACCGGCATCACCCTGGTGCTGGCGGTGGTGCTGTTTCTGTGGCCGGTGCAGATCATGGACCTGCTGTCCAACAAGCATGAGCTGTCGGTGCTGGGTGCGCCGTATCTGAAGCTCATCGGCTTTTCCTATGTGTTCAATATGCTCTCGTCCATCTATGTCAGCGCCATGCGCAGCGCCGAGAATTCAGGCTTCGGCATGAAGCTGTTCGGCGTGTCCACCCTGCTGAACACCGGGATGAACTACATCCTCATTTTTGGCAAGTGCGGCTTCCCTGCCTGGGCATTCAGGGGGCAGCCATTGCCACGCTGCTGTCCCGGGTGGCGGAGTTTCTCATCTGCTTGGTGTGCGCCATGCGCAGCCGCATTCTGCCCCTGGACCTGGCCGCCTTCTTCCGGCCGGGATGGGAGATGCTGCGGCGCTTCGTAAAATACTCCACCCCGGTGATCCTCAACGAGACGGCCTGGGGCCTGGGCAACAGTCTGCTGACGGTGATCCTGGGCTATACGGACAACTCCGTGGAGATGCTGGCGGCCAACGCCGTGATGGGCAACCTGAACCGGCTGTTCCTGGTGGTGTGCTTCGGCCTGGGTGCAGCCACGGCAGTGATGGTCGGCAAGGCCATCGGTGAAGGACAGAGCCACCGGGAGGTCATGGACCTGAGCCGGACGCTGCTGGTGTTCACTCTGCTGGTGGGAACGGGGCTGGCGGCGGTGTCCCTGGCGCTGGTGCCCACGCTGTTCGTGCCGGTGGTGTTCCCGCTGTTCAAGCTGACGGGCCAGTCCGCCGCCATTGCCGCGGCGCTGGCAGTGACGTCGTTTGTGATGATCCCCCTGCACGCCTATTCCATCTCCGCCGTCACCGGCGTGCTGCGGGCAGCGGCGACGTGGCCTGGTCGGCGGCGCTGGACATTGCGCCCCAGTGGCTGCTGGCCCTGCCGCTGACGGCCCTGCTGGCCCTGGTGTTCAAGGCCAATTATTGGTTCATCGCCGCCGCCATTCAGGCGGAGAGCCTGCTGAAAGTGCCCCTGTGCGCCCTGCGCATCCGCACCGGAAAATGGATCCACGACGTCACCCTGCCCCAGGGGGAGCTGTAACTTTTATACAATCCTGTCATCAAATTGTAACCAAATTCCCGGCATTTGTAACCAGTTTGAAATTGAATTGCGGCACGCGCGGCGGTATACTTGATTTGTAAAGGCACATAAGGCTCTTATTCCAGACCTCCAACCGGAAAGGAAGAGTATCATGAACAAACGTTTTTTACAGGTCATTTCCGCCGCGCTGTGCGTTCTGCTGCTGGCCGGGTGCGGGACGAAGGCGGAGGATTCCGCCGGAACAGCGGACGACGGACAGCAGTGGGGACCTCCGGCTCAGGACGGCTTCGACGAACCGGTTTACCGGACCACCATATTCGGCAGCATGCCCTACGAAGCGCCCCCCAGACGGGCGGACAAGGTGTGGGACGGGGCCGCCTGGGTGGACCCGTCGGACCCGGAGGTGACGCAGCGGACCGCTGTAGAGCCGGACGTGACCGTTACGACTCAATGGGCGGAGGGACAGCAGGGTGAGGACGGCATTGCGGATGCGGTACGGGACTATATGACCCTGGCCTATTCCCTTCGGGCCGCGCCGGATATGACCGTGGAGGAGCATCCCTGCTGCACCGATGACATGGTGGACGAACTGCGTTTCTATGCGTTCATGATGTCCTCCGATCTGAGCTTCCGGACCCGCGCTGCCGCAACACTGGAGAACCTGACCCCGTCCGCGTCAGATAATATCCGCGTCCGGGTGCTTATCGATGCCCAGGAGGCCACGGGCAATATCACCGATACGGCCTATTGCCAGGATGAGCACTGGTCTACCGCCCGGGAGCTGGCCCTAACCCGGCTCAACGGCCGCTGGACGGTAACGGACGATGATACCGATGCATCCAATTTTTTCCAGGGTGGCGTTGCGGATGAGGTCCCGCCCTCCCGGGAGCTGCGCCAGGCGGTAGAGGCATATTTTCAGCTGCGGGCCGATGAAATGGCCGGACAAATGGGCGATTCCTCCTGCACCACCAACGCCCTGCTGGCAGACGCCAGGCTGTTTGCCGCTCAGGTGGACTGGTCCCGGGTATACGGCGCACAGGGCCGCGCCTGTCAGTTCGGCTCTCCCCAGGAGCTGCCCCCCTTCGACGTTCGCCTGCCTGTAACGGAGGTCATGCGGATCGACGGGCTGCAATTTGTTGACCGCCAGCCCTGATGCGCACGTCGTTTGCCATTGTGAGCCATATGCTGACCCTGACCCGTGCCGCCGACGGCCGGTACACAGTAGTGGGCGATACCTATGAGTACGGCAGTCATAACTGCAATATCCTGGAGCCTATCAAATGAACATCACGGAGAATCAACACCTATGAGCATATTCTGCTGTCCCATCTGCGGCGGGCCCCTGGAGCGGGGGCCTTCCGCCTATTCCTGCCCGGCGGGGCACAGCTTTGACCTGGCCCGGGAGGGCTATGTCCACCTGCTGCCTGCCAACCGGATGCACTCGAAAATGCCCGGCGACGACAAGGGCATGGCCGCCGCCCGGTGGGCCTTTCTGAGCAAGGACTACTATGCGCCCCTGCGGGACGCCCTGTGCAGCATCGCCCTGGCCAATACCGGGCCCGCGCCGTCGGTGCTGGACACCGGCTGCGGCGAGGGGTACTACACCAGCGGGGTCTATCAGGCCCTGCGCCGGGCGGGGCGCAGCGTCACCCTGGCGGGGACGGACATCTCCAAGGCCATCCTCCGCCGGGCCGCCAAGCGGGAAAAGGACGCGGAATTTGCCGTGGCCTCGTCGTACCATCTGCCGGTGGCGGACGGCTCCGTGGACCTGCTGCTCAACTGCTTTTCTCCCCTGGCCATTGAGGAGTTCCACCGGGTGCTGCGGCCCGGCGGTGTATTCGTTTATGTGGTGCCGTCGGAAAAGCACCTGTGGGAGCTGAAGCAGGTGCTGTATGACCGCCCCTATCCCAACGAGGTGAAGCAGACCCCTACCCCGGCTTTTCGTATCAGGAGATCCGCCATGTGGAGGCCGTGATCCATCTGCCCTGTCAGGAGGACATCCACGCCCTGTTCCAGATGACGCCGTACTACTGGAAAACTCCCCGGGCCGGGGCGGAGCGCCTGGCGGCGCTGACGGCGCTGGACGTGACCATCAGCTTCGATATCCACGTTTCCGGCGGGAAACGTGACGAATCGGGGTTGCAAAAACGTTTTCGGTGCGTTATGATAGGGCTATAACACGCAATTGAGGAGGTTTTCCCTATTATGGATTACAGCGAAATTCTCAAGAATGCCCGGGAATGCAGCGGCCCCTACTGCAAGGCATGTCCCGTGTGCAACGGCATGGCCTGCCGCACTCAGGTCCCCGGCCCCGGCGGCAAGGGTACCGCCGCCACCATGCTGCGCAACTATCAGAAGTGGCAGGAGGTGTGCATCAACATGGACACCATCTGCGAAAATGCCCCCATCGACACCAGCCTCCGGCTGTTTGGCCGGACGTTTGCCGCGCCTATTTTTGCCGCCCCGGTGGGAGCCATGAAGCTCCACTATGGGGATAAATACGACGATCTGACCTATAACGACATTCTGGTGTCCTCCTGCGCCCAGGCGGGCATCGCCGCCTTCACCGGCGACGGCACCAACCCCGCCGTGATGGAGGGGGCGCTGCACGCCATTGCCGCCTCCGGCGCGCGGGCATTCCCACGGTGAAGCCTGGAACATGGAGACGGTGTTTGCCAAGCTGGACGCCGTGCGCCAGGCGGACCCTGTGGCCGTGGCCATGGACATCGACGCGGCGGGCCTGCCCTTCCTGAAGGGGCTGACCCCCCCGGCAGGCAGCAAAACCGTGGAGGAGCTGCGCCAGATCATTGACTACGCCAAAAAGCCCTTTATCATCAAGGGCATCATGACCGTTCGCGCGCCCAGAAGGCCCTGGAGGCCGGGGCCAGCGCCATCGTGGTATCCAACCACGGCGGCCGGGTCCAGGATCAGTGTCCCTCCACGGCGGAGGTCCTGCCCGCCATCGCCGACGCGGTGGGCGGCAAGCTGACCATCCTGGTGGACGGCGGCCTGCGCAACGGCACGGATATTTTCAAGGCTCTGGCCCTGGGCGCGGACGGCGTGCTCATCGGCCGTCCCTTCGTCACCATGGTCTATGGCGGCGGGGCCCAGGGTCCCGGCGTGCTGGTGAAGAAGCTCCAGGCGGAGCTGGCGGACACCATGGCCATGTGCGGCGCGCACTCCCTGGCGGAGATCCGCCGGGATATGCTGTTCGGCTATTGAGCCGGCAGCCGGATCCATCGGACATAAAAAGCCCCTCCGGGCGGCGCAGATTGCCGCCGGAGGGCTTTTTATGCTTCCCGACCCGCTTTCACAGCCGCACCGGCACCGGGCGGTCCAGGGCGATGCTGCCGGGGGTCACGCGGCAGCACCAGGCGGCAATCTCCACCCCGGCCTCCGCCGCCTGGCGCAAAGCCACGCCAAAGGCCGGGTCCGTCTTATCGTTGGGAGAGAAGTCCTCCGCCTCCGCCATCTGGATGACGAAAAACGCCGTGGCCCGGTACCCCTCCTCCACGGCCCGGATCAGCTCGTGCAGGTGCCGGGTTCCCCGCTCCGTGGGCGCGTCGGGAAAGCGGCAGCGGCCGTCCTGCTCCAGGGTCACGCCCTTGACCTCCACAAAATGCTGTCCGTCCAGGCAGAAGTCCAGCCGGGACTGACCGTACCGCACCTCCGGGTGCACGTCGGCGTACCGCTCCCGGGCCCACTCGGCGAACACCCGGTTGGGGGCCTGGGCGTCCATGTTGATGAGCTTTCCGTCCTTTTCCACGGCGATCAGGTCCCAGGCGGTGCGGCGGCCGGGGTTCCGGCCCCGCTCCAGATATACCGTGGCCCCGGGCACCAGCAGCTCCCGGCACCGGCCTGTGTTTTTCACATGGCACGTCACCGTTTCCTGCCCCAACAGCACATGGGCCACGAAGCGGTTGGGCCGGTCCAGAAACCGGGCGGGGACCACGCAGCCGTAGTCCATTATTCCACGGTGACGCCGCGCTGGGCAAAGCCTCCACCATCAGGTCCAGATCCGGCTCGATGTGCAGAGGCTCCCCGGCGGACTTGATGGCGTTGGCCACATCCTTCAGGCCGTTGCCGGTGACCACGGACACCACGGTGGCGTCCTTCCCGATGAGGCCCTGCTCACAGGCCTTTTTCAGGGCGGCGGCGCCGGTGACGCCGGCGGCTCGCCGAACACGCCGCAGGTGCGGCCCAGCAGACGCTGAGCGGCCAGAATTTCCTCGTCGGTGACGCAGACGGCCAGGCCGTTGGACTCGCGGATGGCAGCCAGGGCCTTGTCGGCGTTCCGGGGCACGCCCACGGAGATGGAGTCGGCGATGGTGTTCTCCTCCATAGGCTCCCAGGGCTTGTTCTCCTGAATGGCACGGTTGATGGGATAGCAGCCGTAGGACTGGGCGGAGATCAGCCGGGGCAGCTTGTGGATGAAGCCGATGGCGTACAGGTCCTTGAAGCCCTTCCACACGCCGGCAATGGTACAGCCATCGCCCACGAAATGGCCAGATAGTCGGGCATTTCCCAGTTCAGCTGCTCGGCGATCTCCAGGGCCACGGTTTTCTTGCCCTCGGAGAGGTAGGGGTTGATGGCAGCGTTGCGGTTGTACCAGCCGTATTTCTCGATGGCCTGGGCGGACATTTTGAAGGTTTCCTCGTAGTTGCCTTTACGGAGATGACATTGGCCCCGAAGATCATCAGCTGGGCCACCTTGCCCTTGGGAGCCCGCTCGGGCACGAAAATATAGGTTTTGAAGCCCGCAGCGGCGGCATTGCCCGCCAGGGAGGAGGCGGCGTTGCCGGTGGAGGAGCAGGCGATGGTCCTGGCTCCGGCCTCATACGCCTTGGCCACGGCCATGGCGCTGGCCCGGTCCTTCAGGGAGGCGGTGGGGTTCTGACCGTCGTCCTTGATCCACAGCTTCCGGAGCCCAGGAGCCGGGCCAGGTTAGGTTCCTCATACAGGGGGCTCCAGCCCACCCGCAGGGGGGTGTCGGGGGTGGTCTCCTCCACGGGCAGCAGCTCCCGATAGCGCCACATGGAGCGGTTTTCCCGCCGGGCCAGCTTCTCCTTGGTCAGAACGGACCTGATATAGTCATAGTCGTACACGATGTCCAGAATGCCGCCGCAGGTACAGCTGGTCAGGTCGGGCCGGGCCTCATAGGTCTTGCCGCAGCGGACGCATTTGCCGTATTTCACGTTTTTCATGGTGTTTACCTCATTTACAAAATAATTTTAATCTTCGTCATCCTGCAAATTTTCCAACGCCACCCGCACCGCCTCCACCACGAAGGCATTGAACGTGCATTCCGTACCCTGTATCGCCGCCTCCACCTGAGCAATCACCGTGTTGGGAAAGCGGATGGATTTGGTTGTGGAACTGGGTGGCTGGGGAATTTTGAATTTCTTCATGGCAGGCACTCCTTGTCATTTATATATGACAAATTGTACTCGCATTTTGTATTTCAATATGTATTGCATTTTGTGTTTCAAGCGTGTAAGATAGGGTCAGACACGCGGGGCGTCGAGGACGCCGCCTACAAAAAGGAGGATATTCAGATGTCAGAAAAAGTGCAGCAGGAGTTCCCGGCCTATTATACCGCCCTGTGCGCCCGGGTAGCGGACGCCATCGACGCATTGGAGCAGCAGAATTACGGGGCCGCAAGAGATGTATTGATTTCGGGAATGCAGGAGGCGGAGGAGATCATCCTGACGCAGGTGGATGGATCCCCGGCGAAATAAAACATTCGTCCTCCGCCCACCGGGCGGGATTGTGGTTGGTGCATGGAATAAAAACCAGGGCGGGGCAAAGCCCCGCCCTGAGGCGTTATCGGAAAGCGATTTTTTACAGAGCCTTCAGCAGACCGGTGGCCTCGTTGAACTCGTTGATCAGCTCGTCCAGCTCCTTGGCCTGGGCGTGAACGGCGTCCCAGGTGTTCTTGGTGTCGTACCACTGGGCGTTCAGGTCCTCCACGTTCATGCCCTGCTGCTCCACCCAGGTGTAATACTTCAGGTTGTGGACCCGCTTGCGCTCGGTATAGGTCAGCTCCAGCATGCTGTCGGTCTTCAGGTCCAGCATATGGCGGGCATGGTCCATGGCGGCCTCATGGGCGTTGTATGCGCCGTGGAGCTGGTTCAGCTCGTCGATGCGGGACTGGTACATGACGCAGAGTCGGTGAGGACGGTGCCCACCACGTCGTTCTCGGTGAGCTCATAGTACTTGGCCATCTTGATGCAGCACAGGACGTTGGCGATGCCGGAGATGCCCAGCCAGGACATCTTCTCGATCTCCTCGTCGCTCATGCCCAGCTCGTTCTTCATGTAGGCCTTGCGTCCTCGGTGTTGAACAGGCGCAGCAGGCGCTGGGAATCCTCATCGTCGATGGCGATGGCCATGTCGGTGTTCTTCACGTTGTGGATCCAGGGGATGTGCTTGTCGCCGATGCCTCGATGCGGTGGCCGCCGAAGCCGTTGTCCAGGATGGTGGGGCACTGCAGCGCCTCGCCCACGGCCAGCTTCAGGTGGGGATAGCGCTCCTTCAGCAGATCGCCGGCGGACATGGTGCCGGCGGAGCCGGAGGTGAAGCAGGCGCCGGCGAAGGTCTGGCCGGGCTTCTTCACGGCCTCAAACAGCTCGGCCAGGGCATAGCCGGTGACGTTGTAGTGCCACAGGGGGTTGCCCATCTCGGCGAACTGGTTGAAGATCATCATGGTGGGGTCCTTCTTCAGCTCCCAGGTCTTGTCGAAGATCTCCTTGACGTTGGACTCGCAGCCGGGGGTGGCAATGATCTGACCGGCGATGGACTTCAGCCAGTCGAACCGCTCCTTGGACATATCCTGGGGCAGGATGGCCACGGACTCGCAGGCCAGCAGCTTGGAGTTGAAGGCGCCGCCGCGGCAGTAGTTGCCGGTGGAGGGCCATACGGCGTGGTGATAGGTGGCGTCGAACTGACCGGTGACCAGGCGGGGAGCCAGGCAGCCGAAGGAGGCGCCCACCTTATGGCAGCCGGTGGGGAACCACTTGCCGGACATGGCGATGATGCGGCAGGGCACGCCGGAGAGCTTGCTGGGGATCTCCACATAGTTGGGAACCGCCTGGAACAGGCCGCCCTGCTCCTTGGCCTCGTTGTGCCAGGAGATGCGGAACAGGTTCACGGGGTCCACGTCCCACAGGCCGGTGTGGCTGAGCTTGGCTTGATCTTCTCGGGGATCAGGTCGGGGTTCTGCATCTGGGCGATGGTGGGGATAATGATGTTGTTCTCCTTAGCCTTCTGGATATTGTGCTCCAGGCCGGTCTTGTTGATGGTCAGATCGATCATGTTTTCTTTCCTCCTGATTTATTTGTCTCCGTCTTTGTTTGCGTCGATGTAGGAATAAAGAGTGTATTTGGAAATACCGAAGTATTTAGCCACTTTATCGCCGGACTTGGTCACCAGGAACGCGCCGGACTCGTTCAGAAAGCGGATGGCCCGGACCTTGTCGTCCTTGTTCATCAGGGCCACGGGCTTGCCCACCAGGGCCACGGACTGCTCGATCAGCTCGTCCAGGACGTGGTTGACATTGATGATGCGCTCGGGCTCCGTCTGCTCCTTGTCCTGGGTGGACAGCAGATCGCCGATGGTGCTCTGGATCATCATCAGGCCCGATACGTCGTAATTGATGGAGAAGATCGCCGTCACGGCCCCCCGCCGGTTGCGGATATACAGCGTGGAGGACTTGAGGATCTTGCCGTCCGGCGTCCGGGTCAGATAGCACAGGTGATCCTGGGGATGCTCGGTCTGAGACGCCATCTGGTCCAGCACCACCTGCGACGCCCCGTCGCCTACCTTCCGGCCGACACATGGCCGTTTTCAATGTGGACAATGGAGTGATCCGGGTGATTGCTGGACACATCGTGGATCACCACCTCACAGTTGCTGCCGAACTGCGCGGCAATGCCCGCCGCCAGCTGCTTGAGCATTTCCAGTCGCTTTTCCTCCATGCTCCACCCCTCCTCGCTTTTTGCTCGACTCCATCATACCACACTTTTTTCAGAAATCAACGGCTTTCCCAAAAAATATTTTAGGAATCCAGATTTTTTGTTTGACATCTGCGTTCTCTGTGATATGATAGGGGCATAGAGAAAAAATCTCCCGCCATTGAGAAAGAAAATATAGAAAAGCAAACGGAGGTAACACCATGAATTTCGAAGCCATCAAGAAGGCCGCACAGGACTATCGTCCCGCTATGGCCAAGTTCCTGCGGGACATGATCGCTATCCCCTCGGAATCCTGCCAGGAGGAGGGCGTGGTCCGCCGCATCGCCCAGGAGATGGAAAGCCTCGGCTATGACAAGGTGGAGTTCGACAAGCTGGGCAATGTCATCGGTTGGATGGGTACCGGCGACAAGATCATCGCCCTGGACTCCCACATCGACACCGTGGGCATCGGCAACATCGAAAACTGGGAGGCCGACCCCTATCAGGCTATGAGACCGACGAGGTCATCTATGGCCGGGGCGGCTCTGACCAGGAGGGCGGCATGGCCGCCGCCACCTACGGCGCAGGATCATGAAGGATCTGGACCTGATTCCCCAGGGCTACAGGATCATGGTGGTGGGCTCCGTGCAGGAGGAGGACTGCGACGGTATGTGCTGGCAGTCCATCGTCAATGAGTATTTCAACGGTCCCGAGGACGCCCGGAACCAGGTGGAGTTCGTCATCTCCACCGAGCCCACCGACGGCGGCATCTATCGCGGTCACCGGGGCCGCATGGAGATCCGGGTGGACATGCACGGCGTGTCCTGCCACGGCTCCGCCCCCGAACGGGGCGACAACGCCATCCACAAGATGGCCGAGGTGCTGCTGAACATCCGCGACCTCAACGAGAATCCCGCCGACGGCTCCACCGAGATCAACGGCCTGGTGAAGATGCTGGATCCCAAGTTCAACCCCGAGCATTACGAGGACGCCCGCTTCCTGGGCCGGGGCACCTGCACCACCAGCCAGATCTTCTACACCTCCCCCTCCCGCTGCGCCGTGGCAGACTCCTGTGCCATCTCCGTCGACCGCCGCATGACCGCCGGCGAGACGTATCAGTCCTGCCTGAAGGAGATCGAGGACCTGCCCGCCTGCAAGAAGTACGCCAAGGACGTGAAGGTCTCCATGTATATGTATGACCGTCCCGCCTGGACCGGCCATGTGTACGAAACCGAGTGCTTCTTCCCCACCTGGATCAACAAGGAGTCCGCGCCCCATGTGCAGGCCCTGATCGATGCCCACCACGCCCTGTGGGGCACGGAGCGCATCGGCGCCGACGAGAAGGCCATGTCCACCCGCCGGGGCCGTCCCCTGACGGATAAGTGGACCTTCTCCACCAATGGCGTGTCCATCCAGGGCCGCTACGGCATCCCCTGCGTGGGCTTCGGCCCCGGAGCCGAGTCCCAGGCCCATGCCCCCAATGAGATCACCTGGAAGCAGGATCTGGTGACCTGCGCCGCCCTGTACGCCGCCGTGCCCGGTCTGTACAAGCCCGAGAACAAGGACGGCTCCGCCACCAGCTTCCGCCAGGAGCTCACCGGCAACGACATCAAGTAAAAAAATCTCTGCACCTGCGGACATGAGCTCTGCGAGGCTCCCCGCAGAAATACACATATAAAAAAAGGAGAAAATCAACATGAGCAAGACCATCGAGCTGGCGCGCATCTGGAGACGCTGCATATCAACGATATGTACAAGACCGACTTCTACTGGACCTGGGACAAGACCGACGACGAGATCGACGCCGTGTTCACCGTGCCGATGCCCTGCGGGACCTGCGCGAGCGCAACAAGAGCACCCGGATCTTCGATTCCGGCCTGGGCATCTCCATCTTCCGCGACAACTCCACCCGTACCCGCTTCTCCTTCGCCTCCGCCTGCAACCTGCTGGGCCTGGAGGTCCAGGACCTGGACGAGAAGAAGTCCCAGATCGCCCACGGCGAGACCGTTCGTGAGACCGCCAACATGGTGTCCTTCATGGCCGACGTCATCGGCATCCGGACGATATGTTCATCGGCGAGGGCCACAAGTATCAGACCACCTTCATGGACGCCGTGAAGGAGGGCTACCGCGACGGCATTCTGGAGCAGCAGCCCACCCTGGTGAACCTGCAGTGCGACGTGGACCACCCCACCCAGTGCATGGCCGACATGCTGCATGTCATCCACTACTTCGGCGGCGTGGAGAACCTGAAGGGCAAGAAGGTTGCCATGACCTGGGCCTATTCTCCCTCCTATGGCAAGCCTCTGTCCGTTCCCCAGGGCGTTATCGGCCTGTTCACCCGCTTCGGCATGGATGTGACCCTGGCCCATCCCGAGGCTACGACGTGATGCCCGAGGTGGAGGAGGTGGCCCGCAAGAACTGCGAGAAGTATGGCTCCAAGTTCCACAAGACCAACTCCATGGCCGAGGCCTTCACCGACGCCGACATCGTGTATCCCAAGAGCTGGGCTCCCTTCGCCGCCATGGAGGAGCGCACCCGCCTGTACGCCCAGGGCGACAAGGACGGCATCGACGCTCTGGAGAAGAAGCTGCTGGCCCAGAACGCCCAGCACAAGGATTGGGCCTGCACCGAGGAAATGATGCGGCTCACCAAGGACGGCAAGGCCCTGTATCTGCACTGCCTGCCCGCCGACATCAGCGGCCTGAGCTGCACCGAGGGCGAGGTGGACAACTCCGTGTTCGACCGCTATATCGTGCCCCTGTACAAGCAGGCCTCCTACAAGCCCTATATCATCGCCGCCATGATCTTCCTGGCCCAGGTGAAGGATCCCGTCCGGCGCTGATGGCCATGGACGAGGGCAAGGAGCAGCGTAAATCCTTCTGAATCCGGTAAAACTACATAGCGGGGGCGTTGGCGCCCCCGCTATCCCCGCTTAATCTGATTATTGAGAGGTAAAAGCACTATGTCCAAACGCATTGTCATCGCCCTGGGCGGCAACGCCCTGGGCAGCACCGCCGCCGAGCAGCTGGCCCTGGTCAGCAAAACCGCCAAGGCATTGTGGACCTGATCGCCGAGGGCAACGAGGTGGTCATCGCCCACGGCAACGGCCCCCAGGTGGGTATGATCAACCTGGGCCTGTCCACCGCCGCC